>Ga0209666_1000089_pt1 | contig 69966 bp, 75 predicted proteins | sample SaaInlV_125m_DNA_FD_184679 | JGI IMG/M metagenome (GOLD analysis project Ga0209666, IMG submission 184679) | Marine microbial communities from expanding oxygen minimum zones in the Saanich Inlet - Saanich Inlet SI037_S3LV_10m_DNA (SPAdes)... | ecosystem: Environmental > Aquatic > Marine >...
AGATCATTTATTAATGCACAGAGCTCAGTGTGGTTAATTTGAGATCTTATTTTTATTTTTAGCTAAAATTATATTTGAATTTAAAGTCTCTTCGACTTTATTTACAATAGACTCACTATCCAGGCCGGCTATCTCATACATTTTTTCTGGTGAGTCTTGATCAATAAATACATCTGGCAATATCATAGATCTAAATTTTAACCCTCTATCAAACACACCTCTGTCAGATAGCAATTGCATAACATGAGAACCAAAACCGCCAATAGAACCTTCTTCAATAGTAATTAAGACTTCATGGTTGGTAGCTGCTTCCATTATTAATTTTTCATCTAAAGGTTTAGCAAATCTTGCATCAATTATAGTGCAATCAATTCCTTTATTAAAAAGTTTTTCTGATGCTTTTTTACATTCATCCAATCTTGTACCAAAGTTAATAATTGCAGCTTTTTTACCCTCTTTAATTATCCTGCCTTTTCCTATGATTAAAGTTTCTTTAATTGAAGGCAACTCTATGCCAACTCCATTACCTCTTGGGTATCTAAAAGCAGAAGGACGATCATTAATATTAATTGATGTATTAATCATCTTAACAAGCTCTGCTTCATCACTCGCAGCCATAACTACAAAATTGGGTAAAGTTGATAAATAAGTAATATCAAAAGATCCGGCATGCGTTGGTCCATCAGCACCAACTAAGCCAGCTCTGTCTATAGCAAATCTTACTGGTAAAGATTGTAAAGCAACATCATGGACTACTTGATCATAGGCTCTTTGTAAGAAAGTAGAATAGATTGCTGCATAAGGTTTATAACCTTCCGTTGCCAGTCCTGCAGCAAAAGTTACTGCGTGTTGCTCAGCTATTCCAACATCAAAAGTTCGATCAGGAAACTTTTTTTCAAATAAATTTAAACCAGTTCCTGAAGGCATTGCGCCAGTTATTCCTATAATTTTGGTATCTTGCTCTGCATGTTTAATTAATGTTTCAGCAAAAACTTTGGTATAGGAAGGAATATTAGATTTTGATTTTATCTGCTCCCCAGTTGATACATTAAACTTGGAAACGCCATGGTATTTATCGCCCGAGTTCTCTGCCGGCTTATATCCTTTACCTTTTTTAGTTCTAACATGAATTAATACTGGACCCTGATGATTTGAATTTTTTACGTTTTCAAAAATTTGAACCAAATTATCTACATCATGCCCATCAACTGGACCAACATAATAGAAGCCTAATTCACTGAATAATGTTCCTCCTGTTACAATATTTCTTAGTAAATCTTCTGCTTTACCTGCTTTTTGACTGAATCTTTTTGAAAATGACGAAATTATCATTTTTATAGTTTCTCTAAAATTAAAATATAATTTTCCTGATAATAATTTTGCCAAGTAATTACTCATCGCACCTACAGGTCTCGCTATCGACATATCATTGTCATTTAAAATTACAATTAACTTCGATTTTAGAGCTCCTGCATTATTCATTGCTTCATACGCCATCCCTGCACTCATAGCTCCGTCCCCAATAACAGCTACAACGTTATTTTTATTGTTTGATAATTTTTTTGCCACAGCCATGCCTAAGGTTGATGAAATTGAAGTTGAGCTATGCGCCGCACCGAAAGGATCATATTCACTTTCAGTTCGTTTAGTAAATCCAGACAGTCCTCCACCTTTACGTAATGTTTTAATTCTATCTCTTCGACCAGTAATTATCTTATGTGGATAACATTGGTGGCTTACGTCCCAAACTAATTTATCTTTTGGAGTATCGAAAACATAGTGTAAAGCTACTGTCAACTCTACAACACCCAATCCAGCTCCTAAATGTCCACCTGTTTCAGAAACAATATCTATTAACTCATCTCTGAGTTCATCAGATATTTTTTTTAAATCTTTTTTTTTAAATTTTCTTAGATCTGAAGGAAAATTTATTTGTTTAATTAGTCTTCCCATTAAAAATTTCTACCTAAAATAAATTCAATTGTATTAGTTAAATTACTTGCTTTTTTTCCATGTTTTTTTAATTTAAGCAATATTTTTTTTTTTAAATTAAGTGCATATAAATATGCTTTTTTTTCACCTAATAAATTAAGCAGAGTTGATTTACCTTTTTTGTTATCTTTTTTAACTTGTTTTCCTGCTGCTTTTTTAGAACTTTTAATATCCAAAAAATCATCAGCTAATTGAAATAGCAATCCAATTTCTTCACCAATATTACTTAAAATAAATTTTTCTTTATACGTTTTATTTGCAACAACTCCAACTGCATATAAACAAAAATTAAATAATTTCCCAGTTTTTTTCTTTTGCATATCTATAATTTTATTTATTTTCTTCTTTTTATTTTCAAATTTTAAATCTAGTTCTTGCCCTCCAGCAATGCCTGTATGTCCTGAACAATTAGCTAAAAATTTTATAATCTGATTTTTAGATTTAGGATTAAGTTTGTATTTTTTATCAGCTATTATTTCAAAAGCCAAAGTCAATAATGAACTTCCAGCTAGAACAGCTGATGCTTCTCCATATTTAATATGAGTTGATGGTTTGCCTCTTCTAATTGTATCATTGTCCATGCAAGGTAAATCATCATGAATTAATGAGTATGAATGAATACATTCTACAGCTGCACATATATTAATTAATTTTTTTTCATCAATATTAAAAATTCTTCCGGTATCAAAAATAATTGTAGATCTAATTTTTTTTCCTCCTGAAATTACTCCGTACTTCATTGGTTGACTTAAAGATGATTGATTTTGATTTTTTAAATATTTAATTAAAAACTTATCAATTTTTTTTGCATTCGCTAATAATCTTTTTTTTATCATTTTTGTGTTATCTTATTAGAAGAAATTTGTTTTAATTTAATTTTAAACAAACTATCAATATGCTTGTTTAATTGGATTAATCTCTGATAATCATCAAGAGAATCCTCAAGATTGCTGTCTTGTCTTTCTAATTTGGCAAGAATCTTATCAATTTCATCTCTAGCCTCTTTTAGTGATTTACTTTTTATATCAGCTGGAATATTTTCATTTTTCATCTAATAAATAATTACATTATGAAAAATAGTTATTCAAATATATTCACTTTCAGTAAAAAAATACTCAACAAAACCATTAAACTTTTAGCAAAAGGGAACTTGGTCGCCCTACCAACTGAGACCGTGTATGGTCTTGCCGGAAACGCTTACTCTGATTTAGCAGTTAAAAAAATCTATAAACTAAAAAAGAGACCTAAAATAAATCCTCTAATAATTCATTACTATAACATTAAAAAAGCAAATAATGACATCGCTATAAATAGTAATTTTAAAAAATTGTATAAAAAATTATGTCCTGGCCCGATTACTTTTATTTTAAAAAAAAAGAAGAATTCTAAAATCCAACAATTAGCTAATGCAAAGTTAAATACGGTTGCGGTTAGATTTCCAAAACACAATATTATTAGAAAAATTTTAAAAACTATCAATTTTCCTTTAGCTATGCCTAGTGCAAACATATCATCTAGTGTAAGCCCAATATGTTCACAAGATGTCGTTGATGAGTTTAAAAAAAAAATTAAATTTATTATAGACGGAGGTCAATCAAAAATTGGCATTGAGTCAACGGTTATTGATTTAACAAATACTCCAAAAATATTAAGGCCAGGAATAATTACCCACTCTAAAATTGAAAAAATTTTAAAGATAAAAGTAAAAATAAGTAACAATAATTCAGAAATTAAGTCTCCAGGTTTGTTAAAAAAACATTATTCACCCGGAATACCTGTGTTAATTAATCAAGTAAAATTTAATAGCAAAAATGCAATTATATTTCTCGGTAAAAAATTTGCAAATAAAAAAAATTTTTTTACCTTAAGTAAAAATTCAAATTTAAATGAAGCAGCTTCCAATTTATATAAAACTTTTCGATTAATTAAAAAACAAGGTTTTAAAAAAATTCAAATAGCAAAAATACCTTTAAAAGATGCCGGAATTGCAATTAATGATAGAATAAATAGAGCTGCAGAAAAAAGATGAAATTAGAAATAAAAAATTTAATAAAAAAATTTAATTCGACCATAGCTGTAAACAATATTAGTTTAAAGATTGAAAAAAATAAAACATTAGGACTTTTAGGCCCCAACGGATGTGGAAAGACTACATCTATAGGAATGATGTTAGGGTTAATTACACCTACCAGCGGACAGATTTTTATCAATCAAATCACTCTTGATGCAAAAAACAGAATTGAATTATTAAGTTTAATGAATTTTGCTTCACCGTATATTGAATTACCAAAAAAACTTACTGTGAAACAGAATCTTGAAATTTATGCCAGATTGTATGGAGTTAAAAAAACTTCAGACAGAATTTCAGAAATGGTAGAAGATTTAAATTTAAAAAGTTTTTTAAATAAAAAAACTGGAGAACTTTCATCAGGACAAAAAAACCGAGTATCATTAGCCAAATCTTTGATTAACAAACCAAAGCTGCTGTTTCTTGACGAACCAACTGCCAGTCTAGATCCAGATGTTGGAGATTTTATTAGAGAATATTTAGAGAAATACAAAAATAATAATGAACTAACAATTTTATTGGCCTCACATAATATGAAAGAGGTGGAAAGACTTTGTGATAATATTGTTATGATGAAACATGGTAGAATAGTCGATCAAGGAACCTGTGATGATTTAATTAAAAAACACGGTAGAGAGAATTTAGAAGATACATTTTTAAAAATAGCCAGGAGCAAAAATGAATTGGGGTAAAATTTTTGCATTAAGTCTAAGACACATCTATTTAATCAAAGGGTCTTTTCCTAGAATTTTAGATTTGATTTATTGGCCAACAATACAAATTTTTCTTTGGGGTTTTATTTCAAAATTTTTTACTCTGAGTTCCTCTTTTTATGAAAACACTGTAGGTATAATTTTGAGTGCTGCAATACTTTATGACTTTCTATTTCGATCAAGTATTAGTTATAACATGATGTTTTTAGAAGAAATTTGGAGTAGAAATTTTACCAATCTATTTATTGCACCTATTAAGTTGAGTGAAATAATTACAGCTTTAACATTCACCGCTATTTTTAGAACCTTAATCGGCTTAATACCTGCCTCGATAATAGCTATTCCATTATTTGGTGTTTCTATTTTTAAAATTGGAATTCCTTTAATATTTCTCTTAATTATACTATATGTTTTTGGAGTAACTCTTGGCCTTTTAGTTACCGCTGGTTTAGTTAGATATGGTCCGTCTTTCGAGAATATAGCTTGGGCAAGCCTATTTTTTTTAGCTCCCTTAGGTTGTATTTATTATCCTATAGAAATTTTACCGACATGGTTGCAGATAATAGCTAAATTACTACCACTTGTTCACATTTTTGAAGAGATGAGAAGTATTTTAATTTATGATATCATTGATGTGTATCAAATATCTAAGGCAGCTTTAATATCTTTTGCATATTTCATTTTAGGAATTATTATATTTTATAGATCTTATGATGGAGCAAGAAATCGCGGAACTTTAATAAATATGGGTGAGTAAATTATGCACAAACAAATTGAAAAAATTAAACAAAATGAAGGCAGGCCCAAGGTCTTAAAAAATATTTTTAGTAATGAAGAAATTAGAAAATTTATAAATTTATATAATGATCTTCCAATAACAGTTCATAACAAAAAACAAAATGTTATAAAAAAAAGATGGTTGATTGAGTACGGGGCTGATTTAGAAAAATTATTTCATAATAAATTAAAAAATGAAATTGGGGACTTTAAGTATGATAACTTAAAGGATGATAATGGAAATGAAATACTAGGTCTTTTTCAAGAAAGTTATAATCCTATTGGCCTTCATATTGATGGTGGGTTCGATTATAAAGATTTAATATATAAACAAACCTTAATTCCGCTCACTCCTAAAGGAAGTACAGTAATATTTAAAAATAGATTTTATGATAAATCTACTAATTTTACTATCGATGAAAATGAGCTAGAAATAAAAAATTTAAAATATGGTCAAAACATAAGATCATCTGAACATATTGGATTTTTTGGGAGTCAATCTTTTGATAAAAAATTACATAAAAAGTTCCTTAACCACGAAAAAATTGAAAATTTGATTGGACTTGAGGTAGAATTAATTTATGAGTGGGAAGTTGGTTCAATGCTAATATTTGATAGATCTAACCTTCACTGTTCATCTTCTGTTATTGATGGAAAAAAACTTGGTTTGACAACTTTTACAAAAAAATAATTTAATGGCAATTTACGACTGCTTCCAATATTTTAATGAAGACCACATAGTAGATTTACGTCTAAATATATTAGATAAGTATGTCGATTATTTTGTAATTTCAGAATCTACTAAGACACATCAAGGGAAATCAAAAAAAATAAATTTTGATATTAATAATTTTGCTAAATTTAAGAATAAAATTAAATTCGTAGTAGCTGATTACGACAAAAAAATAGATTTTCAAAATCATACGGGAGGAGAGTCAATAATTGAACAACATCAAAGAAATTTTTTAAGTGAAGGTATCAAGGATGCTGCTTCTGAAGATTTGATTATCCTATCAGACTCAGATGAAATTCCAGATTTATCAAAAATGCACAAAATTAAAAAAAATAGAAAATTTATTGCGTTTGCTCAGAAAATGTTCATGTACAAACTAAATCTACAAAATTTAGATGAAAGTAACTGGATTGGATCTAAAATAACCAAAAAAAAATATATTTCATCAATGCAATCTTTAAGAGATTTAAAATTTAAAAATTATCCTTTTTGGAGAATAGATAAATTTAATCTTCAGATTATAAATGGGGGTTGGCATTTTTCTTTTTTACAAACTCCTCAACAAATTTTAACAAAAATTAAATCTTTTTCACATGGAGAATTTAACAACGAAAAAATAAATGAAAAAAATATTGAAGAAAAAATATTAAAAAATCAAGATATTTTTGGTCGTAAGACAACACTTAAAAAAATTGAATTAGATGAGAGTTATCCAAAATATATTTTAGATAATAAAGAAAAGTTTTCAAAATGGACTCTTTAATGGTTATGGTGCGCCGGATAGGAGTCGAACCCATAACCTCCGGAGCCGAAATCCGGCGCTCTATCCAGTTGAAGCTACCGGCGCAATAATGGATAATTTAAATTAATTTATGAATAAAACAATAGAATTCTCAGTAAATAGAAAAAATAATGGAGAAAGATTGGATGTTTTTTTGTCTAAAGAAATATCAAATCTGACCCGTTCTTTTATAAAAAAACTTATTGAAAAAAATAAAGTAAAGTTAAATCAAATTATAAACAACTCTCCTTCTACCAAAATAAAAATAAATGATAAAATAATAATAAATATTTCTGAAGAAAAAAAACTTAATCTTGCTCCGTATAAAATCAAATTAAATATCCAATATGAAGATAAAGATCTTTTGATTATAAATAAACCTAAAGGTATGGTAGTACACCCCGGAGCTGGAAATTATAAAAATACACTGGTTAATGCTCTCATATATAAATATAAAAATTCTCTTTCTAATATCAATGGAAACACAAGACCTGGTATTGTTCATAGAATAGATAAAGAAACTAGCGGGCTGTTAGTAGTTGCAAAAAACAATTTAGCTCACTCCAATTTAGGAAAACAATTTAGTGATCATACTATAAAAAGAAAATATAAATGTTTGGCTTGGGGGGTTATTCGTCCACTAAATGGTCGTATTGAAACCTTGATAGCCAGAAGTAAAAAAAACAGACAGTTAATGACTGTAACTGATATTAATGGAAAGAAAGCTATTACAAATTATAAAACAATAAAAGTTTTTAACATAAAAGATATTCCAAAAATTAGTTTTATAGAGTGTGAATTAGAAACTGGCAGAACTCATCAAATTAGAGTTCATTTAAAATATAAAGGAACCTCACTTCTTGGGGATAAACAATACGGTAAAAAGAACATTAAGTTTAAAAAAATAAACAAAGAATTTTTTAATAAACTTTCTAACCTAGATGGCCAAGCGCTGCATGCTCAAACGCTAGAGTTCGCTCACCCTACAAAAAGAAAAAGGGTAAGCTTTGAATCTAGTTTACCGTTAGATTTTAAGAAAACCCTTGATTTACTGAATAATCTAAGTGGTTTAAAATGAATAATTAATATATAATTTATTTTCATGAGTAGTAAAAATAATATGAGCAATCTACCAACTCCATCGGTAGGTGGTTTGTCAGTATACCTTTCTCAAATCAAGAAATTTCCTATGCTTGATGCGGAGGAAGAATATATGCTCGCCAAAAATTGGAGAGAGAACGGGAATTTACAATCTGCACATAAACTAGTTACAAGCCATTTAAGGCTGGTTGCTAAAATTGCTATGGGGTACCGAGGATATGGTTTGCCTGTTAATGAATTAATATCTGAAGGAAATTTAGGTTTAATGCAAGCTGTAAAAAAATTTGATCCCGAAAAAGGGTTTAGACTTGCAACCTATGCGATGTGGTGGATTAAAGCTGCAATACAAGAATACGTTTTAAGATCATGGAGCCTTGTGAAGATGGGAACAACAACCGCACAGAAGAAATTATTTTTTAATTTAAAAAAAATTAAGAATCAAATAGCCGCAGAACAAGAAGGTGATTTAAGAGATGATCAAGTGAAAGAAATTTCAAAAAGATTAGCTGTAGAATCTCACGAAGTAGTAAATATGAATAGACGTATGATGGGTCAGGAAAAATCTCTTAATGCTCCAATTAAAAATGGAGAAACAGATGAATGGCAAGATTGGCTAGTTGATGAAAGTCTTGACCAAGAGTTGATCGTTTCACAAAAACAAGAATATGATGACAAAAAAGAATTGTTGGATAGTGCTATGAAAATTTTAAATGAACGAGAAAAAGAAATAATTACCTCTAGAAGACTATCGGAAGAACCAAAAACACTAGAAGAATTAAGCAAAAAATATAAAATTAGCAGAGAAAGAATTAGACAAATAGAAACTAAAGCATTTGAAAAACTACAAAAGTCAATGATCAACGCTAGTAAATCCAAAAATTTACTTCCCTTAAAATCTAGATCATTATCAGATGAAAAATTTAAAAATTAAGAATTAAAAGGATCTTCTACTAAAATTGTGTCTTCTCTCTCAGGACTTGTAGAAATACTTGATATTCTTGCTTCAATAAAATCTTCAAGAGCATGAATGTATCTTTTTGCATTATCAGGCAGATCTTTTAAGTTCCTAATACCCTCTGTTTTAGTTTTCCATCCTGGAAATATTTTATAAATAGGTTTTATGTTAAATTGGTCCTCTGACGCTGCAGGTAGGTAATTTATTTTTTTTCCATTTAATTCATATTCCACGCACATTTTTATTTCATCAAATTCATCTAACACATCTAATTTAGTTAATGCTATTCCATTAATGCCAGAAATTTTAATTGTTTGGCGTACAAGAACTCCATCGAACCAACCACATCTTCTTTTTCTAGCAGTCACTGTTCCGAACTCTTTTCCTCTCCTTCCTAAATTTTCTCCAATTTCATCTTTTAACTCTGTAGGAAAAGGCCCACTGCCTACTCTTGTAGTGTAAGCTTTTGTTATTCCTAAAATATAATTAATCTTATTAGGACCTAAACCAGCTCCTGTAGCAGCCATAGCTGGGACAGTATTTGATGAGGTTACAAACGGATAAGTGCCATGATCAACATCTAAAAGAATGCCTTGTGCGCCCTCAAATAATATTTTTTTTCTTTCATTATTGAATTTGTCTAATTTTAGCCAAACAGGTTTTACAAACTTTAGAATTTCCGGAGCTATTTTTAATAATTCTTTTTTAAGATCATTTTTTTCATAGATTTTCTTGTTTAAGCCTTTTCTGATTGCATTGTGGTGCAATAATACATTTTCTAGCCTATTATCTAAGTTACTCTCTGACCTTAAATCCATAACTCTAATAGATCTTCTTCCCACTTTATCCTCATAACAAGGTCCAATACCTCTTCTAGTAGTTCCAATTTTACCTTCTCCAGCAGCATCTTCTCTTATTTCATCCATTTCTTGATGAAATGGTAATATTAATGAAGCGGTCTCTGAAATCATAAAGTTTTCAGGCGTCACATCAACACCTTGTTTTTTTATTTCTTCAATTTCACTTAGAAGAGCCCAAGGATCAATCACTACTCCATTTCCAAGTACAGAAACTTTGCCTTTTCTTACGATTCCTGAAGGTAACAACCTAAGTTTAAATACTTTTTTATCTATAACTAAAGTATGTCCCGCATTATGGCCGCCCTGAAAACGAACTACCACATCAGCTTCACTGGAAAGCCAGTCTACAATCTTACCTTTTCCTTCGTCTCCCCATTGCGATCCTACTACTACAACATTTTTCATTACTTAAATTTCTTATTTAAAACTATTGAATTTAAATGATTAATTGGACCATTTCCTTTTCCAAATTTTAAATTCGACTTTATTGCATCATTAACATATTTAATTCCAAGCTCACAGGACTTAATCAAATCTTTTCCACATGATAAATTAACAGTTATTGCAGATGAAAGGGTGCACCCTGTACCATGAGTATTTTTAGATTTATATTTTTTACTCTTAAAAATTTTTGTTATCTTCCTATTTAATAAAACATCGTTTATTTTTTTAGATTTTAAGTGCCCCCCTTTAATAAGAACATTTTTCGCACCAAAATTGATTAATAATTTTCCTGCCTCAACCATATCTTTAATTGATTTGATTTTTTTACCAGTTAACAATTCAGCCTCTGGAATATTTGGAGTAATTAATAAAACTTTTTTCATTAATTTTTTTTTAATATCAGTTATTGCTTTGTCATTAATTAATTTTGTTCCTCCTTTAGCCACCATTACAGGATCTAGAACTATTTTTTTTACATTAATTTTATTTAAAGATTTCATAACTGCAGAAATCACTTGTTTTGAATGCAGCATACCAATTTTAATTGCATTTGGTTTGATATCTTTTGAGGTAAATTCTATTTGACTTGATATTTCTTTAGGATTTATCGGTGTGATAGATTTTACCCCAGTAGTATTTTGCACAGTAACAGCTGTTATAGCCGTCATCGCATAACAACCTAACGAAGTAACTGTTTTTATGTCAGCTTGTATACCGGCTCCCCCCGACGAGTCGGAACCAGCTATAATTAAAACTTTTGATTTAGGTAGCATCAATTAATTGTTTTTTTAACAATTTTTATACATTTATTAACTAGAGAGTTATTGAAAGACTCACACATAATTCTGATTTTAGGTTCAGTTCCTGATGGCCTTACCAACAATCTACCTTTGTTTTTAATTAAAGTATTAGCAAGTTTTATTGCATTTTTGCACTTTAAAGAGTTAACAATTTTTTTATCTTTTACTTTAATATTCAATAGTTTTTGCGGAACTGACTTATAAACATTAAAAATTTTTTTAGCAGATTTTCCTTTTCTTAGAGAGAATAATACTTCTAAAGCGACTAGTAAACCATCACCTGTTGTAGCAAAATTACCTAATATAATATGACCAGATTGTTCTCCCCCTAAATTGAAATTATATTTTTTCATAACTTCTTTTACATATCGATCTCCAACTTTTGCCCTAACAAATTTTATTTTTTCAGATGAAAAAAATTTTTCTAAACCATAATTAGACATTAATGTGCCGACCACACCTCCCTTAAGAATTTTTTTTCTTTTCCATCTTTTTGCAATCATTGCAATAATTTGATCACCATCAATAATTTGTGATTTTTCGTCGCACATAATCACTCTATCTGCGTCTCCGTCTAATGAAATTCCAATGTCTGCTTTATATTTCTTTACAAATTTTTTAATTATTTCAGGGTGAGTTGATCCACATTTATAATTAATATTAAGTCCATCGGGGTTTATTCCAACTGAATAAACTTTAGCTCCAAGTTCTGTAAGTATTTTTGGAGCAGATTTGTAGCCAGCTCCATTGGCGCAATCTATCACGATTTTCATGCCTTTTAAGTTAAAATCCTTTGGAAAATTTTTTCTTAAGATTTTTAGATATGTTTCATTTCCATCTTCCAATCTTTTTACTCTACCTAGAGTTTTTGGATTGGATAAATGTTGTAGTATCTTCGAGTCGATCAAATTTTCAATTTTTTTTTCAATTTTATCAGATAACTTTAAACCATCTGGTCCAAATAATTTTAATCCATTGTCATAATAGGGGTTATGAGAAGCCGTAATCATTATTCCCATATTGGCTTTCATTTTTTTTGTAAGCATAGCCAGGCCATTAGTAGGCAACGGCCCTAAAGTAAAAATATGCATACCTGCAGAAGTTAAACCAGAAACTAAAGCTGGTTCTAAGGCGTAACCTGATAATCTTGTGTCTTTAGCAATAATAGCAACCTGTTTTTTCTTTTTTAAATTCTTGAAATATGTTCCTGCCGCTAAACCAAATTTAAAAAATTTTTCACCATTAATGTTAACTGAATTAACTGTCCCTCTGATTCCATCAGTTCCAAAGTATTTCTTTTTCATTTATTCATTAATGTTTCGAATACCAAAATTCCTTGTTTAATTTCTTCAACATTATGTACCCTAAATATTTCAACACCCTGTGAAAGTGAAAATAAAACTGATGATAAGGTGCCTCCGAGCCTTTCTGACGAGTCATAATTTTTAGCAATTTGGTTTATAAATCTTTTTCTAGACGTTCCAATTAGTATAGGAAATCCCAAAGAATGGAATATGGAAATCTTATTTAGTATCATCAAATTATGTTTCAGATTTTTTCCAAAACCTATACCAGGATCTAAAATAATTTTATTAGAGTATTTATACTTTTTTATCTTAGCTATTTCTTTTTCGAAAAAATCATAAATATCTAATAAAACGTGGTGATATGTTGGATTATTTTGCATTGTTTGTGGGGTGCCCTGCATATGGTGTATGACTTTCCATAAATTTTTATTTTTGATTTTATTGAAAGACTCAGTATCGAATTTAAAACAAGAAACATCATTAATAATATCTGCTTTATTCTTAATAGCTCTTTCCATTATTGAAGATTTTCTAGTATCTACAGAAAGTATTGTTTTGGGAAATTTTTTTTTGAAATTTTTTATTATACCACCAATTCTCTCCCATTCCTTTTTAGTGGGTATGATTTTAGACTCTGGCCTAGTAGACTCTCCACCAACATCTATAATATCAGCTCCTGAATTAATCATTTCCTTTATTCTTTTTATTGCTTTTTTATTAGTGTAAAACTTCCCACCGTCTGAAAAACTATCAGGTGTTACATTTAAAATTCCCATTAAAACATGATTTGTTTTAACTAAAAATTTCTTTTTCGATGTAATACTTTTTATATCATAAGTAACTTTCGCCCTAGCTAATATAGGTAAAGAATTAATTTGATTAATATTAATTGTTTTAGAAGATATTTTTTTTTTATTTTTTATAAAAATTTCTATTTTATCAAACGAAATATGTTTATTTCCGTTCAACGGGAGTGTCAGCTTATTTTTAATTAATTTTCTTGATAATTGACCATAATAAAAATTACACGCACGAGTGTAATATTTTTTCATGATTATTAAATAGCAGGTTTTGGTTTAAGTCCTAATGAGTCTAACGCTGAAGAGTTTTTGCCGCCATCTTCATCTTCTTCTTTGAATGATCTTGTAGGTTTAATATTTTTTAATATTAAGTCTCTAATTTCATCTCCGGATAAAGTTTCGTAAATTAAAAGTGCTTTTGCTAATTTATGTAAGTCTTCAATTTTGTCATTTAATACCTTTTTAGCTCTTTCGTAACCAGTTTCGACAATTTTTTTTACTTCTGTGTCAATTTTTTTTGCAGTATCTTCTGACATGTTTTGTTGTTTTGTAACTGATCTACCCAAAAAAACTTCTTCTTCGTTTTCGCCATAAGCTAAAGGCCCAAGCTCTTTACTCATTCCATATTTTGTTACCATGTTCTTAGCCATTTTAGTCGCCATATCAATGTCTGAAGAAGCACCAGAAGTAACTTTATCATGGCCGAAAATTATCTCTTCTGCTATTCTTCCTCCCATTGCAACAGCGATATCTGAGTACATTTTTTCTCTTGTAACTGAAAGTTGGTCTCTTTCAGGCAGTCTCATAACCATTCCCAAAGCCCTTCCTCTAGGAATAATAGTTGCTTTGTGAATTGGATCAGATGCTTTTTCATTTAAGGCAACTATCGCATGGCCACCTTCATGATAGGCTGTTAATTTTTTCTCGTCTTCTGACATAACCATTGATCTTCTCTCTGCACCCATCATTACTTTATCTTTGGCTTCCTCAATATCCGACATAGTTACTACTCTTTTATTTTTTCTTGCAGCAAGTAAGGCAGACTCATTTATAAGATTGGCTAAATCAGCTCCTGAGAATCCGGGCGTTCCTCTAGCTATAGTTCTTAGCTTAACATCAGGACCTGTGCTAATTTTTTTAATATGAACTTTTAAAATTGCCTCTCTTCCTATTATATCAGGATTGCCGACTACTACCTGACGGTCAAATCTTCCTGGTCTCAATAATGCTGGATCTAATACATCTGGTCGATTAGTTGCGGCTATTAAAATAATTCCCTCGTTTGTATCAAAACCATCCATTTCAACAAGCAACTGATTAAGTGTTTGTTCTCTCTCATCATTTCCTCCACCTAAGCCAGCTCCTCTACTTCTACCAACAGCATCTATTTCGTCTATAAATATTATACAAGGTGAATGTTTTTTTCCTTGTTCAAACATATCTCTTACTCTTGAGGCGCCAACGCCCACAAACATTTCAACAAAATCTGAACCTGAAATTGAAAAAAATGGAACATTGGCTTCCCCTGCTATAGCTTTAGCTAACAAAGTTTTTCCTGTTCCAGGTGGGCCTATTAAAAGAGCTCCTTTTGGAATTTTTCCACCTAATCTACTAAATTTTTTTGGATCTTTTAAAAACTCAACTATTTCTTCTACTTCCTCTTTTGCTTCTTCAACCCCAGCGACGTCATTAAAAGTTACTTTTCCTTGAGCTTCATTAAGTAATTTAGCTTTAGATCTACCAAATCCCATTGCACCACCTTTTCCTCCTTGCATTTGACGCATAAAAAATACCCAAACGCCGATAAGCAAAAGCATTGGGAACCATGAAAGAAGTATGCCTAAAAGTGAAGGCATCTTTTCCTCTTTAGGCGCGGCTACGATACTGACACCTTTAGATGAGAGTTTATCAACCAGTTCTGGATAATTAGGAGAATAAGTTTTGAATGTTTTACCGTCAGCAAGCACACCAGAAATATTATTTCCTTGTATTTGAACTTCTACAACTCGCCCTGCTTCCACTTCAGTTAGAAAATTAGAAAATGGAAGTGAATTTCTTTCTGAATTAATCTTATTAGGGTCTTGAAACATATTAAAAAGCCCTACTGATAGTAAGATTATTATGGCCCACATTATAAGATTTTTTATATTCATATTGCTTATGTAGTAATTAAATTAATTAAAACAAGTATATTGCATTGTAGACTAATTTGTAAATATGACAAAAAATCATCCAAAATGATGAAAAATTAAGTTTTTTCGATTTTTAAACATAAATTGTCTTTTTTAAGGACAAAAATACATCCACCAAGAGTAGCTTGTTTAAAATTTTTTTGTCCTAAATTTACTATTAAATTTTCTACCTTTTTAAACCTAAGGCTGTAATAATTATTTTTTAACCTTTTTATAGACTCATTAATTAAAGCAATTTTGATCTCTTTATTGAGTCGATTAAACTTTTTAAAATTCAATAAGATTTCTTTTTTTGTTTTTCTAATTGTGTCTTCAAAAATTTTTTTTAGGTACTCGTCTAATGTTGCCTTACTCAGAGCTAGATTGTTGATAGATTTAATAATTTGATCATATTCGATGCCACTTTTTTCTAAAGGTCCTTTTAAATTTCTTACTTTAGTTCTTAAATATTTTAAATTTTTATTAGATGGATCCTTGAAATATTTTCCAAAGACATTTTTTGAAAGCTTAATTAAGGAATTTTTTTTTATATCCAATAAAGGTCTATATAGATTAATTTTATTATCTATCTTAGTTAAGGGGCTCATAGAAGATAAGCCCTTTAATCCGCTACCTCTTGAAAGTCTTATTAAAAAGGTCTCAACTTGATCCTCTAAATTATGCGCAGTTAATAAAGTTTTAATATTATTTCTTTTGCAATAACTTGATAAAAGTTCATACCTTGTATTTCTAGCGAGACCTTGAATATTTTTTGTTATTTTTTTTTTATTTAAAATAATTTTTAAATTTATTTGATGTTTCTTCAATAAATTTTGAACTTGCTTAGCTTCTTTAGCAGAATTTTTTCTTATATTGTGATCAACTAGTACATAGTAAAACTTTGTTTTTTTATTATAAAAATAAGCCTTAGTTAGCGCAACCAATGCTAAGCTATCTGGACCACCTGAAACAGCGACCGCATAATTTTTTTTATTTAAACTGTCTAGTTTATTTTTAAAATTTAAAAATAAATTTGATAAATCTGGAAAATCTTTAAATTCATTTTTAAGATTTACACTTGAATTTTTTTTGCTCATATAGAGCTTTTTGTAACACAGACTTGCTAGCTTTTGGATATTCTTTTTTTAGTCCTGATATCATTTTGCATCCCTGGTCTTTTTCTCCAAGTTGAACCATCGTGATGCCTAACTTTAGAAGATTATCTGGTGCCTTTTTGCTTTTTGGATAATTTTGGTATCCATCAAGATATGCTGAAGCTGCATCAGAATATAACTGACGAATTCTAAAAGTTTCGCCATACCAATATTGAGCACTACCGGCTAAATCATGATCTTTATTTTTTTCTATAAATTCTTTTAAAGCAAATTCGGCAGTTTCATAGTCTCCAATTTTCATAAAACTAACAGCAAACTCGTATTGCTCTTCCGTTGGCTTATTTGGTAACAAAGATTTTTTATTTTCTGGTTCTTCAGTAATAACTGTTTGAGCACTATCGATTGAATTTATTGATTGTTCATTTGGTAAGCTAGTAGTTTCATAGCCAGGAGCAGCACCAAAATCTTGCGGCTTTGTTGAACCTGGTAAGACAATTTTTTTTTCTTTTGTTAAAATATTGGTTCCATTTTCTAAATCTGAAAATCTTAATTGAGTATCAGATTGAATTTTAGTTACTCGCGTTGATAATTTATCTAATTTAAAATTCACTTCTTCAAATTTATTCGTCAATTCTCTAAACTGATTTTCAATCTCATTTAATTTTAAAAGATGTTTGGTCATTACTTCTTCATTTAAACCATCTGACTTAATTGAACTTATAGTGGTCGATGAAGCAATATCAGACTTTTGATATACGGCCTTTTCCAGAGTCTTTAGATCTTTGGTGATGACTTGAATTTGATCAGAAATAGCTTGTAAATAAATTTCTTCATTCTCTGCTGCTGTTTCTAAGGTGAGCAGAATTGAAGGGATTAATACAAAAAAAAATTTTAAAAATTTAAATTTATTAGCCATGATTCATCTTTTAAGCAGATAAAATGGCAAAAAAAAGACCTCTTAATATTTGCTATTAAGAGGTCTTTTAAACTTAATTTAATTTTTTAATTAACTTTAACTGTAACAGATCTTCTGTTCTGAGACCAAGCTAAAGGTGTTGATGATGCGTTAACCGGCTTCTCTTTACCGTAACTAATCACTGAAATTCTTTTCCCTGAAATTCCGTATGTCATCAAGTAATCTTTAGCAGCATTAGCTCTTCTTTCTCCTAATGCTAAGTTATATTCTCTTGTGCCTCTTTCATCAGCGTGACCTTCAATAGTAACATTAAGCTTCTTATTTTTTCTCAAGAAAGTAGCTTGCTTTCTTAATGTTGCTCTTGAAGCAGTAGTTAATGAAGATTTGTTCGTTGCAAAAAATACTCTGTCAGGAACTCCTGAAGCTAAGTACTTAACTGTTTCTTTTCCTGTGTAAGCGTCATCGCCTGCGCTTCCAGTTTTTTTAGCTGTAGAACAAGCACTAAGTAATAAAGTTGTAAAAATTACTAGTATTATGTTTTTTAAATTCTTGTTAAATATCATTTTTTTCCCCTGGGTTTAATATTGTGATTTATTTCAAATTATTCATTGTTATTCAAGCATATTTTACATAAAATATAACCTCATTTTGACAGTAAAGAAGACCAAGATGGGTCTGAAGCGTCAGTTTCTGTTTTAAGCTGTCTTTCATTGTAACCTGTTATATCAATCGACCATAGTTTTGCTGTAAAACCTTCTCCTTTTAATCCAGATTTTGTCTCTCTATAAAAAACTATAACTCTACCATTTGGTGACCAAGATGGAGCTTCTTGATAAAAATTTTCTGTTAATAATCTTTCCCCAGTGCCATCTGTTCTCATAACACCAATATAAAATTTACCTTTTCTCATTTTTGTAAAAGCTATTAAATCTCCTCTAGGAGACCAAACTGGCGTGCCATAAATTCCACTGCCAAATGTTATTCTTTTGACTCCGCTACCATCACTTCTCATAACATAAATTTGTTGTAAGCCACTTCTATCCGAATTAAATGCAATAAATTTACCATCTGGCGAAAATGAAGGAGATGTATCAATTGAAGAATGATCGGTAATTTTCTCAACCACTCTTGTTTCTAGGTTCATTGTAAAAATATCAGAGTTTCCATCTTTAGCAAAACTCATTACAATTTTTTTTCCATCTGGTGAAAATCTTGGAGCAAAAGTCATGCCTGGAAAATTTCCAACAACTTCTTGGGTTCCTGTTTCTATATCAAGCAAATACACTCTTGGCATATTTCTAAAATATGACATGTAAGTAACCATTTGGTTTGTTGGATTAAATCTTGGTGTTAATACTAGTTCGTTTCCTAGAGTTAAATATTTAGTCTTAGCACCATCTTGATCCATAATAGCTAATTTTTTAACCCTTTGGCTTTTGGGTCCACTTTCAGCTACATAAATAATTCTTGTATCAAAATACCCTTCTTCACCTGTAAGTCTCTCATAAATTTTATCAGAAATAATGTGAGCAACTCTTCTCCAGTTAGAAGGGGTGGTTGTGAAGGCTAAGGCAGTCATTTCTTTTGCTGCAGCTAAGTCCCACAATCTAAATTCAACTTTTAATTTACCATCTTTAATTAAAATTTTTCCTGTTACTAAAGCTTGAGCTTTAATTAATCTCCAGTCTTCAAATCTTGGTTTTAAATGTGCAATATCTGGTTTTTGAACAAATGCTTCTTTTTTTAAAGGATTGAACAACCCGGTTGATCTAAAATTATTTTCAATTATTGTAGAAATTTTATCTCCTAAATCTTTAATTTTCATTTCTTTATAAGTTTCTGATTTGATATCAACATGTAGAGGGGAGACAGCTATTGGAAGTGGATCAAGATTCCCCCTTGTAATATCAACTTCTATTAGAGCTTGTGATTTGTTTATTAAAAAAAAATTTAATAAAATTATTAAAATTAATTTTTTCATATTAGCCTTTTAACATTTCTGTAGGATTAAAGTTTAACTGTATATCTTTCCACTTATCGTAGCCGGTTGGAGGAACTTTTAATGGCTGGCATAATCTTACAGCTCTTAAAGCGCTTTCAGCTAGTACTTTATAAAATTTTTGGCCAGGTCTATTCATTCTTTGATGATCTAAAATTTCAGACTTCATTATAGTTCCATCTTTTTTTAAACTTAACTTAATTCTCACAAGTAAATCTTCATCGTAGGGTAACCCTAGTGGAACGCTCCAACAACCAAATATTTGAGCTCTTAAAGCATCTTCCTCTGAAAGTGTTAATCCGGTTGCAAATGAATTTTTTTGACTACTTTGTGTTATTTTGTCTGTTTTTTTTTGCTTTACTGCCTCTTCCTCCTTAGCTTTATCAATTAATGCAGCTATTTGATTTGTATCTATTATTTCTTTTTTTTCAAATTCAGAGGACTGCCTTATCTCTGGTTTTACTTCTTCTGGATTTTGCTTTTTTTTAACAATTTGTTTTTCCTCTTTTTTTTCATTTGGTAAAGGAATCTTGTCTGGTTTTTCTTTAGCTTTAGCAGCCGGTGGTGCTTGTTCCGAAACTAACCTCTCTTCTTCCATCTTTTTTGTTTCTTCAATAATTTTTCTAGCTTTTGGTGCATAAGGAATATTAGTTTTATCTGAAATTTGAATTAACTCTACTGAAACTATTGGTGGTAAATCGATTGGTTCTCTAAGCATAAATGGCAAACTCAAAATAGTTAGTAAAATCATCAATAAATGAAAACTTAAAGAGTAAAATAAACTTCTGATCATAATCCATCCTAATTTTTGTAAGGTTCTGAAATTAAAGCAACTTTTGAAAATCCAGCTCCAGATAATGTGCCCATTACCTCAAGTACTCTTCCATAATTAATGTTTTTATCACCTCTCACATAAATTCTTGTGTCAGTCCTATTTTTTGCAATGGCTAAAAGCTTAGGTATCATTTTTTGATAAGTAACTTGATGTTCTTGAATATATATCTCACCTTTTGAGTTAATACTTAAAGTCAAAGGCTCTTGATCGTCTGGTAGGGAGTCTGCAGCAGATTCAGGTAAGTCTACTTGTACACCCACTGTTAGTAATGGAGCAGTTACCATAAAGATAATGAGGAGAACTAACATGACATCAACAAATGGTGTTACATTTATCTCACTCATTGGTTCTTTTTTTGAGCGATTAAATTTAAAAGCCATTATTTAAATGATAGATAAAAATCTTTTTGAGAAATTTTCTATTTTTGAAAAATATCTTTGTGAGTCACTATTAAATTTATTATACGCTACCACAGCTGGTATAGCGGCCAATAATCCTAAAGCTGTTGCAAATAATGCTTCGGCTATTCCAGGTGCAACTATTGCAAGACTTGTATTTCTTGAAATTGCTATTGATTGAAATGAATTCATAATTCCCCAAACTGTTCCGAATAAACCAATAAATGGTGCCGTTGATCCTACTGTTGCAAGAAATGTAAAATTTTTTTCTATTTTTTTCATTTCATTATCTGTTGCGATTTCTAAAACTCTGCCTACTCTTGCAGATTGCACAGCTGAAGATTGTCTTTTTGTCTTAATTAGCTCTGCCATTGCGGACTTAAAAATTAATATTGCTGGATCTTTTGAGTTAACTGGAAGGCTACTATTAAAACTTTCAGCTGATTTTGCTTTCCAAAATTTTTTTTCGAAATCTACTATAGCTTTATTAATTTGTTTAAATAATTTAAATTTATCAAATATTAATGCCCACGAAAAAACTGAAGCGGCTATTAACAAAATAATTACAAATTTAACAACAAAATCAGCTCTTAAAAAAAGCTTCCATAATGAAAAATCTGTGGCTCCTCCTAATCCAACAACTTGAGCTGCAATATCTTGTTCCATTTAGGTTGAATACTTTTAGAATGTGTCATGAATTTGGCGTTTTTAGTCAAATAAGTATTATTTATTGTCTATTAATCTTGTCTCGCTATAAAATCTTGCTATTAAAATGGCATCAGATTTATTGACATCTTTTTTCTTTGCTAGCTGGTTTGACAATGTCGGATACATTTCTATTGCTTTTGTTCGACTAGAGTCTTTTTCTGAGTTTATTAATTCAAAATGTTTTTTCCATTTAGATGGTCTCACAAAAAAAATAGGTAACTCTAAAGCAGCACAAACTCCTTTAATGGCTCCAAAAGTTTGACCAAAATTAAACATACTTGTAACACCTTGACCTGGCATTGCATTCACTTGCTCAACAACGACTGCTGCTTCTTCATTTAAATTAATATTTTCTTTTATTAAAACAACAAGTTGAGCGCTATTTAGTTGTCTTTTATTTTTTTTTCCTTCAGGCATTACAGGCATATCAAAAATACTTAAAACTTTGTTATTTTCCATAATTGCAATCCCTCCACTTAAACCTGGGTCTATTCCTATAATTTTCATATTTGTATTTTTTCTAAATTTGCATTAGTAAAGATATTTTGAACATCATCTAATTCTTCAAGAGCATTCAACGTTTCCAAAATTTTTTCACTTTGATCTTTGTTTAAATCAACATAATTAATAGGTCTCCATTCTATGGCAAAATATGAAAATGTATCTATTTTTTTTTCCAACTCTGTTTTAACTTTATAAAAGTCCTCTTTTTCAGTTATGATTTCAAAGTTATTTTCTAAATTTTTACAATCTTCCGCCCCGGCATTAATTGCAATTTCAAAAGCTTCTTCCTCGTTTATTTTATTTTTTTCAAATTGAATTATTCCACAATTATTAAACATGTGAGCTGCTGAACCTGTTTCACCCAATCTTCCTCCATTTTTTTGCAACACCGTTCTAATACTGGATGCTGATCTGTTTTTATTATCTGTTAAAGTTTCAATTATAAAAGCCACATTTGATGATCCAAATCCCTCGTATCTTAAATTTTCATAATTTTTATCACCACTCATTTCTGATTTGCTAATAGCTCTAGAAATATTGTCTTTAGGCATATTAGATTGTTTAGCTGCTTGAATAGCTGTTCTCAATCTTGGATTCATATCTGGGTCTTTGTCACCTAATTTTGCCGCTACAGTAATTTCTCTTGAAAGTTTTGAAAATATTTTTGATCTTTCTTTATCTGCTCTTCCTTTTTTATGTTTTATTCCAGCCCAATGTGAATGTCCTGCCATAATTATTTAGCTAAGCTACCTCCATCGATCAATCTAGTAACTTTTTTTGCTAGTCCAGTTTGTGTGTTCGTTTCAACAATAATTCCTGACAATGTTCCCTCCCCTTCAGCTGGAAAATGATTGAGTGCATTTTTATCTTTAAGAAATCTTTTAATAGAATTATTTTTATTCATTCCAATTACAGAATTATAATCTCCACACATTCCTATATCGGTTTGATAAGCCGTACCTTTTTCTAGGATACGAGTATCAGCAGTAGGAACATGAGTATGTGTTCCAACAACACAAGTGGATAGGCCATCAAAAAAATGTCCGATTGCCATTTTTTCACTTGTGATCTCACCGTGAAAATCAACTATCAAAAAATCCACATTTTTTTTTAAAACTAATTTATTGCTAATATTTTTTGCGGCCTGAAAGACGTCATTTGTTTTTCTCATAAATACGTTTCCCATTAAATTTATTACGCCAATCTTATATTTGTTATTTTTTGAAATATAAATTTCATAGCCTTTACCAGGCGATCCCTCTGCAAGATTTGCTGGTCTTAAAAGTCTATTTTCTTTTTCTATATAATCTGTTGTTTCTTTTTTATCCCAAATATGGTTTCCAGAGGTAATTACGTCAACACCTTTTGCAAATAATTCTTCAGCGTTTAGCTGAGTTATACCTCTTCCATCATCGGCAGCATTCTCACCATTGGCAACAACAAAATCAATTTTATTTTCTTTAATTATTTTTGGTAACTTATTTTTTAACGCCACTCTACCAGATACCCCCATTACATCACCTAGGATTAATAAATTCATTATTTAATGCCTTTTTCAGTAAGAATATAGTCTAACCTCACATCCATATTATTTATTGGTAATTTATGATATTTTTGAAATGAAAAAGCAACACCAACAGTTAAAATATTTTTAAATTTTTTTAAATATTTATTTAAATATCGATCGTAAAATCCTTTGCCATAACCCAATCTATATTTGTCTTTATCGAATGTTAATAAAGGAACTAACATAATATTTGGAATATGTTGCTGGGATTTTATAGGCTCTAGCATCCCATATCTATTTACTTGCAAAACTTCGTTTTTTTTCCATGAGAAAAAATTCATTAAATTATTTTCTTCAATAACTGGTAGCAGTAATTTTTGATTAGAAATATAATTATGTTCTAATAATTTAATTACATTTACTTCAAATGAGGACGGGTAATATAAAGCTAATTTAATTTTTTTTTTTTTAAATTTTTTTTTTATCAAATTCAACAAGGGAATAAAAAAATATTTACTTACTTCACTATATTTTTTTTTTCTTAATAGGTAATATTTTCTTCTTACTAAATTTTTATGTTGCATCTACTGTATTTTAGACAGTGACTCTGTATTTGAAATAATTTTTTCTAATGATTGGGTGGTTTTATCTAACATCGACTCGTATAAAGAATTACTCTCTTCAATTGTTTTTTTAAAACCATCCAACTCATTGTTCAAATTTTTAATCTCAATATCTTTTTCCTCTTTGTATTTAATTGCCAGCGATTTTATTTCTTTAAATTTATTTGAAATTATATCTAACTTTTTTTTCTGATCAGTTACCTTTTGTTTCAAATCAAAGTATTCATCAATTAATTGTATAGTAGTAATTAATAAAAGTTTATTTTCCCCAATGTTTCCTAATTTTTCTTGCAATTCTGAATACTTTCTATCTAAAAATTTTGTTAACTTTTTTAAAGACTCTTCCTGTCCATCGTCACATGAAAGTAGATAGTCTTTGTTGTTAAATTTGATGTTTACATTTGCCATTTATCTATCTCGCTAACTAAATTTTCTGTCTCTTGGCTCAATTCTTCGATGTCTTTACTAAATCTATTCTCTATTTCTGATTTTTTATTTATCTCTAATTGTAAATTTTTTATTTTTTCTTTTAAATATTTGTGCTCTCTCATTAATTCTCGATTTTTTTTTTCGATTTCGTTCTTTTGACGAGATAGTTCATTTTTTTCAGTTTTTACTTTTTCAATTTCATAATTGGGCTGTGTATAACTTAATGATAATGAATTTAGTTTATCTATAATTTGATTTAAATTTTTTTGCTTCTTTTCAATATTACTCATAAAATTTTATACCATATTATTGATATCATTAGTTTAAGTCTATATAGGTTATTAAAAGTGAGTGTAAAATTTAATCAATTATCCAACGCAATTAGATTTTTATCTATTGACGCTGTGCAAAAAGCAAATTCTGGGCACCCTGGGATGCCTATGGGTATGGCTGACGTTGCAACTACTTTATTTAAATACCACCTGAGGTTTAATCCGAAAAATCCTGACTGGATTAATAGAGATAGATTTATTTTATCCGCAGGACACGGCTCCATGCTTCTATACTCATTGCTTTATTTAAGTGGTTATAAAAGTATTTCAATTGAAGATATAAAAAATTTTAGACAATTAAATTCTATTTGCGCTGGGCACCCTGAGTATAAAAAAGGTACAGGTATAGAAACTACTACTGGACCATTAGGCCAAGGGTTAGGTAATGCAGTTGGAATGGCAATAGCTGAAGAAATTTATAAAAAGAAATTCGGATCTAATGTAATTAATAATAAAACGTACGTCATTGCAAGTGATGGGGATTTAATGGAAGGTATTAGTCACGAAGCTATGAGCCTTGCTGGACATCTGAAGTTGAAGAACTTAATAGTTTTTTTTGATAATAATAAAATCTCGATTGATGGTTCAACATCTTTAAGTGTATCAGATAATTATAAAAAAAGATTTGAGTCCTACGGATGGAGCTATTTAGAGGTAGATGGCCATAATGAGAAGCAAATTTCTAAAGCAATTTCTAAAGCATCTAAATCAAAAAAACCAACACTAATATCGTGCAAAACTATTATCGGTTTTGGTTCACCTAATAAGTCTGGTAAGGCTTCATCACATGGTTCCCCGCTAGGAGATGAAGAGATAGTCTTGGTTAGAAAAAAACTGAAATGGAACAACAAGCCATTTGAAACACCTAAAGAGATTTTAAATGAATGGAAAAAGATAGGAGACAAAGGTGAAAAGCTTGAAAAATTATGGCAAGATTCAATTAATAAAAAAAATCCTAAAGTAATATCAGAACTAAAAAAAAAATATATTAATTCCGATATTAGTGAACTCGAACAACTAATTAAAAAAGAAAAAACGAAATACTTTGAGACAAAGCCAAGCTTGGCAACAAGACAATGCTCAATGGCAGCCATTGAGAGCATCTCAGCTATACTCCCTCAGCTTGTGGGTGGATCTGCAGACCTAAGCGGGTCTAATAATACTAAAACAAATAACTCAAAAATTATTAATTCAAAAAACTTTGATGGAAATTATATTCATTACGGAGTCAGAGAACACGGAATGGCTGCTGTAATGAATGGTTTAGCTTTATATGGAGGGTTAATTCCATATGGTGGAACATTTTTAATTTTTTCAGACTACTGTAAGCCTTCTATAAGATTGTCTGCATTAATGGGTTTAAGAGTAGTTTATATTTTTTCACATGACTCTATTGGTCTTGGGGAAGATGGTCCTACCCACCAACCCATTGAACAACTTGCTGGGCTAAGGGCTATTCCAAACTTAAATGTCTTTAGACCAGCAGACATTAATGAAACTTTAGAATGCTGGGAAATAGCTTTAAAAAGCCATAACACTCCAAGTGTCATTGCACTTTCGAGGCAAAAGGCTCCGTATATTAATCCTAATAATGAAAAAGAAAATAAATGTGAAAATGGAGCTTACACAGTTAATATAACTTCACATGAAAGCAATGTAACTTTAATTGCGTCAGGCACTGAAGTTGAGTTAGCTATTAAAGTTCAGGAAAAACTAAAAGACAGTAATATTGATTCAAAAGTGATTTCAATGCCTTGCATGGAGTTATTTGACAAACAATCTAAAGACTATAAAAAAGATATAATTGAAGAAAACTCACTAGTTGTTACTCTAGAAGCCGGAAGTATCACTCATTGGCAAAAATATATAAAAAATAAAGGTTTGAATTTAGGAATTGATCAGTTCGGTGAGAGTGCTCCACACAAGGAAATTTATGATCGTTTCAATTTAACCGAAGATAAGATTGTAAATTTGATCCAAAAAAAATTAAGAGAATAATCTAGATTAATGGATAAAATAAATTTTTTTCCTGATAATTTAGAAGTTCAAAATCAAAAAATTATTCTAAGATTAGATTTAAATGTTCCATTAAAAGATAGGGTTATTCAAGATGACACAAGGATAGCTTTATGTTTGCCTTTCATAAAAAGACTAATGGAAAAAAAGGCAAAAATAATAATTATAAGTCATTTAGGTAGACCAAAGGGGGCTAGGGTTCCTGAATTATCCTTAATACCAGTTTATAAATATTTAAAAAAAGTTCTAGAAACAAATGTGTATTTTTTTATGGGAAATTTAGATAGAGAAGTTCAAAATAAATTTTCTTACTTAAAAGAAGGTGAAATAATATTAATTGAGAATATTAGATATTTTAAGGAAGAGAGTGAAAATGATGAAATTTTTTCAAAAAAATTAGGCTCTCTGGGTGATATTTATATAAACGATGCTTTTTCGTGTTCGCATAGAAAGCAAGCTTCAATTCATAACATTACTAAATTTGTTAAAAAATCATTTGCGGGTCCTTTATTAAGAAAAGAAATTAACGCTATAAACCTTGTGATTCAAAATAAAAAAGAACCTGTTACATGTATTATTGGAGGATCAAAAATTTCAACAAAAATTAATGTAATTACAAACTTAATTGAAAAAGTAAACAATCTAATAATTGTTGGGGCTATGGCTAACAATTTTTTTACCTATAAAAATTTTAAAATTGGAAAATCATTAATTGAAAAAAATACACAAGAAATAATAAAAAATATCTATAGAAAGGCTGATGAAAATAAATGTAAAATTTTAATTCCAGAAGATTGTGTTGTTGGCTCAAGTTTTGATGGTAATGGAATAGAAAAAGATTTAAATTCTATAGATGATAACGATATTATTTTAGATATTGGGCCTAAAACAATAAAAAACATTAAACATACTATTGCTCATTCAAATACAGTTTTATGGAATGGCCCAGCAGGATATTTTGAAAATAAAAATTTTATGGTAGGTACAATGTCAATAGCTGATACTATTTCTAAAAATACAGCTGAAAAAACATTAATTTCAGTTTTGGGAGGGGGAGACACCCTTGCGGCAATTAATAAAAGTAAAAATAAACTTTCTTTTACCCACTTATCAACAGCGGGAGGAGCATTTTTAGAGTACCTTGAGGGAAAAGACTTGCCTGGACTTAGTGTTTTAAAATAAATAAGCTTTATGAACTTAAATGAAATTGCAAAAAAAATGTGTGCTAAAGGTAAAGGAATTTTAGCTGCAGACGAAAGTACTGGTACAATTGCAAAAAGATTTAAAAGCATAAGTGTTGAAAATTTAGAAAAAAATAGATTAATTTTTAGACAAACTTTATTTAGTTCAGGTTCAATGAAAGATTGTATAGGAGGCGTAATTCTTTTTGATGAAACAATTAAACAAAAAACTACTTTGGGTGTAACCATTCCAGAGTTAATTTCAAAACATGGGGCCATACCGGGAATTAAAGTTGATAAAGGTGCAAAGCCTTTAGCAGGATCAAGTGAAGAAACTGTAACAGAAGGGTTAGATGGTTTAAGAGAAAGATTAAAAGAATACTACGACCTTGGTGCTAGATTTACAAAATGGAGAGCTGTTTATAGCATCGGAGAAAAATATCCTTCAATTCAATCTATAAAATCTAACGCACATGCATTAGCAAGATACGCTGCTTTAGTTCAAGAAGCTGAAATGGTTCCTATAGTTGAACCAGAAGTTTTGATGAATGGGTCACATAATATTGAAAAATGTTATCAAGTCACAACAGATGTTCTAAATGAATGTTATAATGAACTTGAGACTCACAAAGTTGATTTAAAAGGAACTGTTTTAAAACCAAACATGATTATACCTGGATCAGAGTGCAGAGATAAGTGTAGTGCTGAGGAAATAGCTAAAAAAACTCTTAACTGTCTTAAAAAAAATGTTCCAAGCGATGTGCCTGGTATTGCATTTTTATCAGGCGGCCAGTCTGAAATAGAGTCTAGCAAAAACCTTAATGAAATTAATAAAATTAATGATACAAATTTTTTGATCACTTTTTCTTATGGAAGAGGATTGCAAGCAAGTGCGTTGAAAGAGTTCGGGAAAAACCAAGAAAACACTGAGAATATTCAAAAAGCATTTAATCATAGAGCTAAAATGAACGGGCTTTCTTCAAAAGGAGAATGGTCTGAAAATCTTGAAAAAGAGACAGCAGCCTAATTCCATTGAAGAAATTAGTTTATTTAATTTCTCCCAATAAAATAGATAAAAATTTTTATAGCAAATTAGATGCTGTTCTATCTTACGGTAATGTAAAATTTTTTCAATTGAGATTAAAAAAAATTAAATTAATCGATCTAATAAAAATTTCCAAAAAAATTAAAAAAATTACACTTAAACATAAAGTAAAATTTTTAATTAATGATAATTATATGCTTGTAACAAAATCTAAAGCTGATGGGTGCCATATGGGCCAGCTTGATGGCTTTGTTAAGGAAGTAAAGAAAAAACTTAAAAATAAAATTGTAGGGGTTACCTGTCATAACTCAAAAATTCTTGCTAAAAAAGCAATTAAAGATAAAGCAGATTATATAGCTTTCGGATCTTTTTATAAATCAACACTAAAGCCCAATGCAAAAAAAGCTAATCTAAAGATACTGAGATGGTCAAAAAAGAATATTAAAAAGCCGATTGTGGCAATTGGTGGGATTAATAATTTAAATTATAAAAAATTAGTTAAATCTGGAGCAAAATATATTGCAATATCAAGTTTTATTTGGGATAACCCAAAATTAAAAGCTGAGTTAGCTATAAGAAAGTTTAAATGAAAATTACTGCAATTGAGATAAAACCTGGAATGATAATAGAACATAAAAATGATTATTGGAATGTTTTAAAAACTCAACATGTTAAACCAGGTAAAGGTGGAGCTTTCAACCAAGTTGAATTAAAAAGCCTTATTAAAGGCACGAAACTTAACGAAAGATTTAGATCTAATGAAACTGTTGAAAAAGCAGAGGTGGAAGAAAAAAAATTTAATTTTTTATATATAGACGGTGAAAATTGTCATTTCATGGATAATTCAACGTTCGAACAAGTAGAAATAAATAAATCAATTACCGGTGAACTTTACAAGCTTCTTAAGGAAAATTCTGAAGTCACTATTTCTTTTATGGAAGAAAAACCAATTTCAATAGAGTTACCAAATAATATTGAATGTACCATTGAAACAACTGATGCTGCAATTAAAAATCAAACTGCATCTTCATCATATAAACCAGCTATTCTTGATTGCGGAATTAAAATTAATGTCCCTCCATTTATTGAAAGTGGTGAAAAAATAATTATTGATACTCGTACATTAGAATATGTAAAAAGGGTTAATTGATGAGGTTAAACTCTCCGCAAATTAATTTAATAACAAGAGCATGCATTAAAGCTTCAAGATCTTTAATAAGAGATTTTGGTGAACTTGAAAATTTACAAGTTTCTTCAAAAGGACCAGGAGATTTTGTATCATCAGCGGATAAAAGAACCGAAAAAGTTTTAATTGAAGAATTACAGAAGGCTCACCCTGACTATGGTATAATTACTGAAGAGGCAGGAGTCATTAATAAATCAAATATTAAAAATAGATGGATAATAGATCCTATAGATGGAACTATGAACTTTTTAAATGGTATTCCTCAATTTGCAATTTCTGTGGGGTATGAAGAGGAAAATGAAATTAAATGTGGAGTTATTTTTAATCCAATTATGAATGAAATGTTTTGTGCAGAAAAAGGTAATGGGGCATACCTCAACAATACAAGAATAAGAGTTTCAAAGAAAAAAAAGTTAAAAGATGCTCTACTAGTTACTGGAGGACCTAAAGGAGCTAGCAAAATTAAGGATAAAATTTTTTCTGAATATATAAATGTTTCTAATAATGTTTCAAATATTAGAAAATTTGGAAGCGCTGCACTGGATATGGCTTATGTAGCTTGTGGAAGATTTGATGGGTATTGGCAGAGAGAATTAAACTATTGGGATATTGCAGCAGGAATAGTAATTTTAAGAGAAGCTGGAGGATTTGTTAATTTTTTTGAAGAGGATCCAACCATGCCTATAAAAAAGAATATTTTAGCCTCTAATTCCGATATTCATGATGAATTGAGAGAACTTATAAATAAAAAAGATATTGAGTAAGAACCATTATTCATATAAAACTCCGTTCATGAAAAAAAATATACACCCAAACTATCATAAAATTAAAGTTGTAATGACTGATGGGACAGAGTTCGAGACTAAATCTACATGGGGTAAAGAAAACGACACTTTAAAATTAGATATTGACCCCAAATCTCATTTCGCTTGGACGGGAGGAACTCAAAAAATTTTGGATAAGGGTAGAGTGAGTAAATACAATAAAAAATTTAGCAACCTTAGATCAAAAAAATAGATTATGACCGGAACACCTTTTATGCCGAAAGCTACTGCTGTTTGGTTGGTTGAAAATACTACATTAACTTTTAAGCAAATAGCTGAATTTTGCAATCTACATGAATTAGAAATTAAAGGAATTGCCGATGGAGATGTTGCAAAGGGAATTAAAGCTTATAATCCAATTTTAGCAGGTCAACTTTCTAGAGATGAGATTGAAGAATGTTCAAAGGATACCACAAAAAAATTAAAATTAACAAAAAAAATGGAAGAAGTAGAAATTAAAGAAAGAAAAAGACCAAAATACACTCCGTTATCAAAAAGACAGGATAGACCTGATGCAATTTTATGGTTATGCAAAAATGCATCTGAGTTAACGGATGGGCAGATTTCTAAATTGGTTGGAAGCACTAAAGGAACGGTGTCCTTAATTAGAAAAAGAAGTTATTGGAATTTTTCTAGTTTAAAGCCGAGGGATCCTGTAATTCTAGCTTTATGTACACAAGAAGCTTTTCAAAAAAGTTTAGATAAAGCAAAAAGAAGAGTTGAAAGAGAGAAAAAGGCTAAAATAAGAGAAGAAAAAAAGGCTCAAGCTGCTTCTCTCTAGACAAACAAACACCCAAATGATAACAACCATAAAAATTAACTGGAGGTTTTTATTAAAATAGACGTTAAAGATAATAATGTTGAACAAGCGATTAGAGTTCTAAAAAGAAAGCTTCAAAAGGAGGGCTTTTTTAAGGTAATGAAAATGAAAAGCACTTATGAAAAGCCATCTGAGAGAAAAAAAAGAGTTCAAACAGAAAACATTAAAAGAATTAAAAAACTCCAAAAATTAAAAAATAGGTACTAAATTTATTAAAATGAGAGGACTAATAATGCCATCTGGTAAAGTAAAATGGTTTAACGCCAAAAAAGGTTATGGATTTATAACTGACGATGAAACGCAGAAAGATATTTTTCTTCATGTATCATCGTTAGAAGACTCAAAGTTAAGAGTTTTAAAAGAAGAGCAAAAAATTATTTTCGATATTAAAGAAGAGAAAGATAAACTTCAAGCAATTAACATTAAGAAAAAATAATTTATCGCGGGGTGGAGCAGTCTGGTAGCTCGTCAGGCTCATAACCTGAAGGTCGTAGGTTCAAATCCTACCCCCGCAACCAAAAAATGACAAACAATATCAGAAACATAACTATTATCGCGCACGTTGATCACGGTAAAACCACCTTAATCGATACTCTAATGAAACAAAGTGGTTCATTCCGGGAAAATGAAGTTGTTGAAGAAAGAGTTATGGATTCGGGAGAATTAGAAAAAGAAAGAGGAATCACAATCTTAGCTAAACCTACGTCTATCGATTGGAAAAACTCGAGAGTAAATATTATTGATACTCCAGGACACAGAGACTTCGCGGCAGAAGTAGAAAGAGTTTTACACATGGCAGATGGGGCATTATTATTAATAGACTCTGCTGAGGGGGTAATGCCTCAAACAAAATTTGTTTTAGCAAAAGCATTAAAGCAAGGGCTTAGACCAATAGTAGTTATAAATAAATTAGATAAGGCCGATCAACGAGCAGATGAAGTATTAGATGAAACATTTGATTTATTTGTTAGCTTAGACGCAAATGAAGAACAGTTAGATTTTCCAGTTCTGTATGCAAGTGGCAGATCAGGATGGGCATCAAAAGAAATTGATGGGCCAAGAGAAAACTTGCACCCTTTATTAAATCTAATAATTGATCACGTAAAACCAGCAAAATTAGATAACACTAAGCCATTTGCAATGTTGTCTACACTATTATATGCCGATAGTTTTTTAGGGAGAAGTTTAGTTGGCAGAATAAATCAAGGAACGGCTAAAGCTAATCAACAAATTAAAGCAATAAACCTTAAGGGTGAAAAAGTAGATGAAGGAAGATTAACTAAGATTTTTAGATATGAGGGAACTAAAAAAGTTCCGATTGAAATAGGTGAAGCTGGAGATATTGTTATAATTGCTGGTTTAGAAAAAGCCAATGTAGCTGACACGATTTGTGATTTAGAAATAAACGATCCGATAAGCGCAACACCTATCGACCCTCCTACAATGTCGATTACTGTTACGGTAAATAGTTCGCCCTTGGCTGGTACTGAAGGAAAAAAACTAACGAGTACTCAAATTCGCGATAGGTTAATGTTGGAAGCTGAAAATAACGTAGGAATTACATTTGGAGAGAATGAAAATAAAGATGCATTTGTTATAAGCGGCAGAGGTGAGCTAATGTTAGAAATTTTGTTAACTCAAATGAGGCGTGAGGGATTCGAGATGACAGTTAGCCCTCCAAAAGTTTTATTTCAAAAAAGTGAAAATGGAAAAAAATTAGAACCAATTGAAGAGATTACAATGGATTTAGATGAAGAGTTTTCATCAAAAGTTATAGATTCAATGAATAGAAGAAAAGGAAAGTTAATAGATCTTAAAGATACCGGCAAAGATAAAAAACGTTTAATTTTTCATGCACCAACAAGGGGTTTGATGGGTTACACAAGTAGATTTTTAACTTTGACAAAAGGCACAGGAGTAATTAACAGATTATTTCATTCTTATGGGGAGTACACTGGTGATATGGAGGGAAGAAGAAATGGGGCTCTAATCTCTATGGAAAAAGGTAAAGCTGTTGCATTTGCAATTTTTAATTTACAAGCAAGAGGGGAAATGTTTGTTACTCATAACGATCCTGTTTATGAAGGAATGATTGTTGGTTTGTCATCCAAAAGCGGAGACCTTGAAATTAATGTCATGAAAGGAAAAAAGCTTACCAACATGAGAACACAAGGAACAGATGAAAATGTTGTTTTAACACCAGTGAGAAAAATGGCAATAGCAGAGCAACTAAGCATGCTTAATACAGATGAAGCTTTAGAAATAACTCCGGTATCGTGCAGACTAAGAAAACTTATTCTGGACCCCCATGAAAGAAAGAGATTATCTAGAGCAAAACTAGCATAATTCACTATACAGCAAGTCAAAATTAAAATTTTCAGGAATATTCAGGCAGTAAGCTTTTTTAAAGAAAAAATAATTATCATCGCTCGCATAATTTATAATAATAAATGGTGTTTTAAATTTTTTTACTAATTCAAAATTAATATTTTTCTTGATCTTATTATAATTTGATAAATTTGAAATATAAAGAATTTCTATTACAGATAAAAAGTTTTTTTTCAATTTTTTTTTAACAACTAAGTAAACATACTCTTTGTCACTTGAATTGAAAAAAAATAAATTAAAAACATCTTTTTTTAAATGATCTTTAAATATTTTTAAGTCCTTTTTTAAAAGGAATTCCTCACAATTTTTATCGTTAATATAGAAAGTTAAATTAAAGTTTTTTTGTAATATTAAAGGAAATTTAAATAATACTTTTGAAGCTAATATTCTTTTTTTAAACCCTAGCTTTTCATATAATCCTTCTAAAGATTTAGTTGGTGAGAAAGTAGATATCAAAATATTTCTATCAATAATGGGTATCAGTAGCCGAAAAGACTGAAATCTATATTTTTTTTCAACAATCCACGTGTGAAGATTACAGTGTAGTAGAGTTTCGTTTTTTATAACCCTTTTTGCAAAGATTGTACCTAAAAAACCAACTACCTCTTCTTTGTCATTAATTAAAATATTTCCTAATGGTTCTGGGTCTAAAAAACTAATTTTTAAAATATTTTCAATTTTTTTATAATTTATGAATTTTTGAGATTTCAAAAATTTTATAGCAAATTCATGTTCTAGACTATCCCGATAAATCGGTTTTACTCTTAAATTAGTATTAGTTTTATTCTTTAGTTTATTTATTAAATTGTTATCCATTGTTTTTAAATAAATTATATATAAAGTAGTGTCTAATAAATATTATTTTTTTATAACAATTAAATCAAAATGAAAATCCTTTTAAGATTTGACGACATTGCAGAAAATATGAATTGGAGTTTGCTTGAAAAGTGTGAAGAACTTTTTGATAAATATAAAATTAAACCTGTTTTAGGGATAATACCCAACAATCAGGATAAAGAATTACTTTCTCACCCTAAAAAAAATAATTTTTGGCAATTAGTAAAAAAATGGGAAAATAAGGGCTGGGAAATATCCATGCACGGATATAACCACTTATACGATATGGACACACATAAAAAAGATCTATTTATGCATGGCGGAAAATCAGAATTTTGTGGTCACACTTTGAAGTCACAAAAAAAAAAAATAAAATTAGGTTTAGCAGTTTTTAAAAAAAATAATGTGAATGTTAGGTCTTTTTTTGCACCAAACCATACATATGATTTAAATACTTTGGAGGCCTTAAAAGAGTTTGATATTAATATAGTTATTGATGGATATGGAGTTAAACCGTATTTGAAGCATGGCATTAAGTTTATTCCTCAATTGTTCTATAAATTGTTTTTTTTGCCATTTGGTATTCAGAGTACTCAAATTCATTTAAATTATTGGAAAGAAAAAGATTTCATTAATTTTGAAAAGTTTATAAAAAATAATTATAAAAATATTATTACTTTTGATGAGGTTATTAATTATCCATCGAGTGGACGTGTTGATCTATTTTTAAATTTTTTATTAAAAAAAACTCTTTTATTTAAAAGAAAATTATTTAGCTAGATATTAAATTTAGATTTTTTACTGTCTGATAAAAAACCTCTAACCGTATCTAAGGTCATAGTTTTTGAATTCTTTCTTCCAAATAAAATGATTTGATTTATTATTTTAGGAGGCATTGTGATAATATTACATTTCATTTGTTTAGCTTGTATAAAATTGTAAGCCTCTCTTGTGCTAGCCCAAAGAATATCAATATTTTTATTTTTTTTTGTTAAAAAAATGCTTTTACTAAATATTGGTAAAGGGTCTATTCCCTTATCTGCCATTCTACCAGCAAATATTGAAATAATTGATTTTGTTTTTTTATTAAGACATTTAAATGTTTTTTCTACTTGGTTAAAAGAATAAACAGCTGTTATGTTTAATTTTATTCCTTTGTTGCTTAATTTCTTAATAACAGGACCCATGAATAGACCTTTTGAATTCACTACTGGAATTTTTACGTAAACATTTTTTGCCCATGAGTTAATTTTGTATGCCTGCAACAGCATTTCCTTTGGATTGTCAGCAAAGACTTCAAAAGAAATTGGTTTTTTTTTGCAAACTTTTAAAATCTTTAAACAATATTCTTTGTAGTTTTTAGCACCAGCTTGTCTCATTAAACTTGGATTAGTCGTGAAACCATCAACAATAGATTTGTTACTAAAAAACTTTATAGTTTTAAAATCAGCAATATCACAAAATATTTTAGTTTTCATTAATCTAAATTTTTTACAATATCCTCGGTCATTTTTTTAGCATCAGCAAATAACATTAGCGTGTTGTCTTTGTAAAATAATTCATTATCAATACCTGCATAGCCAGGAGATAAACTTCTCTTAACAAATAAAACAGATTTACATTTTTCGACATCTAGAACTGGCATGCCAAAAATTGGACTTTTAGGATCTGTTTTTGCCACAGGATTTGTGACATCATTAGCACCTATCACAAATGCAACATCAGAATTAGCAAAATCATTGTTTATATCCTCTAGTTCAAAAACTTCATCATAGGGAACATTTGCTTCTGCTAATAAAACATTCATATGACCCGGCATTCTTCCTGCAACGGGATGGATTGCGTATGTAACTTTGATATCATTTTTTTTTAATTTATCTACCATCTCTCTAAGAGCATGTTGAGCTTGGGCAACAGCCATGCCGTACCCTGGGACTATTATTACTGATGAAGCATTTTTCATTAAAAAAGCAGCATCCTCTGCGTTTCCGTTTTTAACTGGTTTTTGATCTTTCCTCTCTTTTTTATCATCAGAAGAATTATCGGCTCCGAAACCACCTAGTATCACACTAACAAAAGACCTATTCATAGCCTTACACATTATGTAAGAAAGTATTGCTCCAGATGACCCGACAAGAGCACCCGTTATAATTAAAGCGGTATTTTCCAATGTGAACCCTATTCCGGCTGCAGCCCAACCAGAATAAGAATTAAGCATTGAAATTACCACTGGCATATCTGCTCCACCAATCGGTATAATTAACAAAACACCGACTAAAAAAGAGACCATAACCACGGTCCAAAAAATATTTGTTGACTGCGTTTTGCATAGATAAAAAATTAAAACAAAAATACTTAGGCCAAGAATTAAATTTATAATATGCTGACCGCTAAAGGTAATTGGGGCGCCAGACATTATTCCTCTTAACTTTAAAAAAGCAATTATAGATCCTGAAAAAGTGATTGCTCCAACTGCTGCTCCGATGGACATTTCAATTAAACTTGCTAATTTGATATTACCAACAATCCCTAAATTAAAAGCTTCTGGATTTAAAAAAGCAGCTATTGCCACAAAAACAGCTGCTAACCCAACTAAACTATGAAAACCTGCTACTAATTCTGGCATTGCTGTCATTGGAATTTTAAAAGCTATGAAAGCACCAATCGCTCCACCAATAACTAAAAAAATTATTACATACACTAAAGATGTAGAAACGTTACCAATAGATAAGAATGTTACAACAATTGCAATTATCATTCCTACAATTCCAAAGAAATTACCTTGTCTTGATGTGTCAGGTGATGATAACCCTCTTAGTGCAAGTATAAATAAAATTCCTGATACTAAATAAAAAATTGCTAGTATATTTGCAGATATCATTTCTTTTTATCTTTCTTTTTTTTATACATTTGAAGCATTCTTTGGGTTACTAAAAATCCACCAAAAATATTTATTGCTGCTAAAATGATGGCTATGAAACCGAATATGCTTGACGTGCTAAAAATGTTCTTAGAAGATCCTGCTAAAGCTGCAATAATAGCACCAACAATAATTACTGATGAAATGGCATTAGTAACAGACATCAGAGGAGTATGAAGGGATGGGGTTACGCTCCATACCACATAGTAACCTATAAAAATTGATAAAATAAATATACTTAATCTAAATATAAACGGATCTATTTCCATAATTAAACTTTTTTTATTAGTGATTTTTCTATTATTTCGTCCTCTAAATTAATATTAAAATCTTTCTTTTCTTTACTATACAAATTACGTATGAAACTAAATAAGTTTTTACCGTATAAGTTTGAAGCAGTGAGTGGCAAGCTGTTCATCAAATTTTTCACACCTATTATCTTTATTCCTTCAACTGAATTAATTTTACCTGCTTCTGAAAATGCAGAATTTCCTCCATGTTCAGCTGCTAAATCATAAACAATAGATCCAGGTTTCAAAAGTTTTACTAAATCTTCAGTTAAAATTCTTGGGGCAGGTTTTCCAGGTATTAGTGCAGTGCATATCACTATATCATTTTTTTTTAGCGCCTCTTTCATCATCTCAGCTTGTTTTTTTTTATATTCATCAGAAGCCTCTTTTGCATACCCTCCGGCGGTTTCCATATCTTCAGTCTGCTCAACTGTTAAAAATTTTCCACCTAAGCTTTCTACTTGCTCTTTTGATGCTGTTCTTACATCTGTTGCCGAAACGATTGCACCTAATCTTTTTGCAGTTGCGATAGCTTGCAAACCTGCTACGCCTGCTCCGATAACTAAAACTTTAGCTGCTGGTACCGTACCTGCAGCTGTCATCATCATAGGTACAGCCTTTTCAAATTCTGCAACACAATCAATAACTGCTCTATATCCAGCCAGATTAGATTGAGAAGACAAAACGTCCATTGATTGAGCTCTAGTAATTCTAGGTAATAATTCTAAAGAAAAAGGCTTAATTTTTTTATTAATAATTTTTTCTATTTGGCTTTTATTTATTGATGGATTAAGCATTCCAATTAAAATTGTATTTTCTTTCAAAATTCCAATTTCATCTTCAGATGGACAGTTAACTTTTGTTATTAAGTTGCTACTGTCTAACACCGCCTCTGATGAGTCTTTTACTTCAACTCCAACAGCTTTATATTCATTATCTCCAATTCCAAGATGAAGAGCGTATCCTTTTTCAACATGTACTTTTAATCCAAGCCCGATAATATTTTTTGCAGACGCTGGAGTAATTGAAACTCTTTTTTCTAATGTTGTATTTTCTTTAATTGAACCGACTATCATTTTATTTATTTTTAGATTTTAAAGTAAAGTAATTGCAAGTATTACCAAAATAGCAACCACTGCAATCGATCCCCACAATACAAATTTGGTAAAACCGTCGTATGTTTTTTTGAAATCGTTGTTGCTCATCTTTAGCCTTGACGAGCTTTAAACTTGGGATTTTTTTTATTAATAACGTATAGCTTTCCTCTACGCTTAACTAACTTAGAGTTAAGGTCTCTTTTTTTTAGTGATTTTAACGAGCTAGCTATTTTCATAATTTTCAAGCCTGGCAACGTCCTACTCTTCCATATCTTAAGACAAAGTACCATCGGCGCTGAAGGACTTAACTTCCGAGTTCGGAATGGGATCGGGTGTGGCCCCTTCGCAATAATTACCAGGCGTTGTTTTTATATTATCTTTAATATGGTATGTAAATAGCTGAAATCATGTTTTTTTAATGTGTTTGGTGGGCGTGATAAGAATTGAACTTATGGCCTCTTCGATGTCAACGAAGCGTTCTACCACTGAACTACACGCCCTAATTACCTATTTAATTGATATAGATTTATTAATACCAATCTGCTCATTAGGATCAATATAATTGTTATATTTAGGGTGTGAAAAATTATGCAAATAATAAATTTGATTTTTCCAACTTATATCAAGATGTTGTAAATTTTTATTTAGTGACATTTTTTTATCTTCAGTTATTTTGTTAAAATCATCGATTGCTAATAGCTCACCAGAGAATTCTGTATACATTTCTTCGGCTGAACCAATTACATCGTCAAAATAACAAAAAACTCTTGGTAAAAAATATTTAATATCATTATCAAAAATCTTAAAAGAATTCATAGTTGAAGAGTAATAGTCCAAGTCGTTAAAAATTGCTGCTATTGGTGCTGGATTTTGATTGGAAAAAAAATCTTTTACTGTATCTTTTACATCTCCGATTATTAGCTTAGATCGATGAAGTTTATTTTTTAAGGCCTCTATATCCATCTTATACATCCCTCCTTGAAAAAAATAAGGTAGATCGCGATAATCTTTAGGTTGAATTAACCCTTCTCCAGTGTCAAAACCATATACTTCTATTTTTATATCAAGCTCTTTTTCAATTCTATTTGCTATATTTTCTAAATATAATAAGCCGTTACCCTTTGCTACACCAAATTCTATAAAGCTAATTTTATCGTACGAAAGTTTTTTTGCCAGTAGAGCAGAATTATAAGCACAATAAGCGTATTGGGGTCTGCTTAAAGCGTTAAGTTTAATTAATGTTTTAATGTTGAGAAGATTAGAATCGTTGAATACTTTTCTTATAAAAAAACTTGATAAAGTTTTATTCTCGGACAATTTTTGCAAAAAATATAAAAATTTTTCTTTCAATTTAATCTCACAATATAATTAATTTTTCTATCCAAGTATATGTAAACTAATTTTAGAAAATATAAAGGATTAGTAACAAAAAGTAGAAAATTTTTTATTAAATTTATAAATATATCTTTATTGTTCAGAATATTTTCGATATTTTTTTTTAAATCTCTATACATCAGAATTTCCTTTAGCAATTTATTATGATTTAATGTGAAATTTTGTTTTTTGATATGTGATTTAATAACTTTTTGCAAAGATGTTTCGTAATTTTTTTTTTTTAAAGTAGTCATGCCATCATGCAAATAATGCTTTCCTAATACTTTTCTTGAAAAATAAAACTTTGCTTTTTTTCTAGCCATATTTAAAAAAAAATCATAATCTTCAAAACTTGAGAAAATTTTTTTTTCACTAAACATAATTTTATTTTTTATAATAAATTCTTTCTTTACTACACTAGCTGAAGTGGAAAAAACACTTCCAAACCTTAAAAATTTTTCATAATTATTATCTTTGCGATAACCATAGTGCCATATTTTTTCTTTATTTTTTTCTTTTATTATTTCACTTGTCGAAATGTAGTCAAATTTTTTATTTTCAATTTCTTTTTTTAAAATAGATAACCTGTTTTTTAACCATTGGTCATCTGCGTCTAAAAAGGCTATCCAATTTCCTTTGGATTTTTTTATGCCAAAGTTCCTTGATTTACCTATAACACCTTTATTTTTTAATTTATAAAATCTAATTTTTTTATTTTTAAAATTTTTGATTACTCGCTGAGTCTTATCTTTTGAAAAATTATCAATTATAATAATTTCAAAATTTTTATAAGTTTGATTTAAAACTGATTTAACACATTTAGCTAAAAATTTATCCATATCATATGTTGGAATAACAACAGAAAAAAAAATATTATTTATTTTAGGCATTTAAAAATTTAAGAATTTAAAAGATTTTTTGCTATGTAATGTAGACTCTCCTTTTTCTTTATTTTAAGTGTTTTTCTTATATAAAAGTCTTGATAATACAATTTTTTTACTTTCTTAGGTTCATTTGATTTAATTATCAATAAAATTTTTCTTTTCTTTTTTTTTTCATAAAGAATTATAAATTTTTTAACCAAAGCAATAACTTGAGTATTTATTCCTCCTAAGTTGAATATCATAAATTTTTTTTTCATTTTTAATTTAATTAATTTTTCAATGTATGCAGCTGTAGTTTTTAATGAAATAAAATTTCTTGATTGAAGCCCGGACGACCTTAATGTGATAGAATTAAATTTTTGTGCTTGATTTTTAATGTCATTCGGTAAAAGTCTAAGACATTTATTGTCTTTTATATAGGGGTCTCCAACAACATTTGAAATTCTTAGAATAATCAATTTTATATCGTGCTTTTTGGCTAACTTTTTTAAATATACTTCATTTTCTATTCTTGATAACCCATAATTGTTTATAGGCTTAAGTTTAGTTTTTTCATTAACATTTAAATTTAAATTAGACCCATACACTTGAGCTGTAGACAAATAGATTATTTTTTTAACCTTGTTAATGTTTAATTGTGAAAAAATATTTTTAGTTATATTTAAAGAGTTTTTAAGAGAATTTTTTTGGTTGTTTGTTTCTTTATCGTTTAGAGATGCAGTATGAAGAATTGTTTTAATATCTTGATTTCTTATCTTTTTCAAATCTTTTAAAAAATTAATTTTACAATTTTTAAATTTTTTTTTTAAAATTTTATATTTTTTTTCACTTCGCGTAAGAAGAATGGTCTTTATTTTTTTTTTATTACAATTATAAGCTACCGTGCTTGCTATATGCCCTGAAGCACCTGTTATGAGTAAGGACATTAAATATTACTTAAAAACTATATTCCAGTCGTAAGGAATAGATTTGGAAAATGGTTCAATTCTCTCCATTTCATTTGGTCGGTGCTCTTCATTCGAACAATTTGCTAAAATTGCTTTTTCAGTGCTTATACACTTCCACCCATTTACTAATCCTGGTGGAATTTTAACTATAGAATAGTTTTTTTCACCTAAGAAAATTTCTTGAATTTTGTTATATGTGGGAGAATCTTTTCTTGGGTCATAAATAACTAATTTTATCATGCCTTGAATTACACAATAATTTTGTTCTTGCGTTTTGTGAAGATGCCAGCCTTTGATAACACCAGGATAAGCAGTGGCGAAATACACCTCACCGAACTTTGAAAAATGAGGATCTGATTTTTTCATCATGTGCATTATCTCTCCTCTTTCATCTGGAATTATCTTCAATTTATTAATTATAATATCTTTTATCATTTAAAATTTTTAAATTTTTGTTTATTTGTTTTTTTTCAATTTGTTTTTTTAAACTAACTAATCTCATAAAATTGCCAGATCTAAAATTTTTATCTTTAAATTTACTCTTTCTTATCGTTTTAATCAACTTAGAGATAGAATATTTCGCGCCTTTCATTTTATTGTATCCTGAAAAAAGCTTTTTATATTTTGAAAAATTCGCTTTATATGACCTATTGTCTGCATTAAGTTTATTGATTGAAATTTTGGCATTTGGTAATGATTTTTTTACTAAATAAGCAAGATCTACAATTTTATAATTCATTTTATCGTTTCCAACATTCACACATTCAAAAATTTTTTTATTATATTTTTCTGCCCACCAAAATGCTTTTGCCATATCCACTACATCTATTAAAGGTCTTAAAGCGTTACCATCACTAAGTAATTTTATTTTTTTTGTTGCAATGGCGCTAGCTACAAAATCATTTAAAACTAAGTCAAGTCTAAGCATATCACTGGATCCACATGCAGTAGAAAACCTTAGAGTTATTCCTTTAAATTTTTTGCTTACTCTACTTTTTAAATAGGTTTCAATCTTAAGTTTACTTTTTGCATATTCTGTTAATGGATTTGTTTTAGAATTTTCATTACATATATTATTTGAAAACCCATAAACGCTGCAACTAGAAGCAAATATAAATTTTTTTACTTTATTTTTCTTTGCCCAATCAATTAATTTTTTTGTGTATATTGTATTGATTTCTCTTGTAGGTTTTATAAAAAAATTACCCATAGGATCGTTAGAAACTGCTGCTAAATGGATAATAGTATCAATCTTTAAAGAGCTTAAAGACCTAAAATTATTCGCTCTTATATCAGATGTTATTTGATGATCGATATATTTGTTTTTTTTTAATGATTGTGTGAACCAATTTTTTTTAAAATAACCTACGTCATATCCAATTAAAAATAAGTTTTTGTCTTGTTTTTTTAGAAATTTAACTAGTTCAACACCAACATAGCCTAGATTACCAGTGATTAATATTTTTTTTTGATTCATTTTATATTATTTAATAATAATAGTTTAGTTATTAGTCTAAAAATTTATTAATTATTTTATTAATATTTAAATCTTTTTTTTAGCAAAGAAAGTGAAAAAACCAGGATAATACCTTTTATCTTTGAGAGCTTTTTCACTGTCATACTTCATATTTTTTTCTAATTGAAATATTTCTTTTAATTGACTTTCATCGTATCCGCTATCTTCACTGTATTTAATTGTTTCAAACTTATTTATTGAAGTTGATGTTAAAACCATATTTTCACTTTCTAAAATTGGCATTATTTCTTCCATTGTGTGCAGTGTTTCGTGGGGGTGTAAAACTTGATCTCTAAACCACGACTCTAAATGAGTTTTATCTTTAAGTTGCGTATGTATTTTTGAATATTCTTCTAGTAGATCTTGGTCGGTGTAGCCTTTTGACTGGAGATTTCTAAAATGGTTTAAAAATGGTGTTCTTCCATGCTCGTGATAAAGTCCAATGTAAATTGTTCCATTTTCTGTAAGTAAATTATTGATACAATCTTTAATCGCTTGCATACAATCATTTGTACACATCAAAACACCAATTGATAAAACTAGGTCAAAACGCTTAGATGGTTTAAAATTAAAAAGGTCCTCTACAAAGAATTCAGAAGATAGTCCCATTTCTTTTGCTACTTCCTTCGCTCTGTTTACTGCGACAGGATTAAAATCTACCCCTGTAACATTTTTATTTTCGTATAAATGTGATATTGAATTACTAAGCCATCCAGCTCCACAACCAACATCAATTATGTTTTTTGAATTATTAATTTTTTCGTCTAATGACCCATTAGCTAAAATATTAGTCATTCCATTTTTTACAGAATTTACTTGATGGCTAATATCAGTGTAATAATTAAATGGTAGTGTTTTATAAAACTCTAAAACCTTTTCATTGGCAAGATTTGATAATTTTTTTTCACTCATAATCTAGATAATTTCCTTTGAAAAATTTTTTGCTAGTTCTTTCATTCCCTCATGAGTAAAGTGAACTGTGTCTACAAAGTACTTTTCTTCATTTGGCACCAAAGATGCGTTATCTACTAATTTAATATTGTTGATTTTTGAAATTTTTTTCATAACGTTATTTTCCTCAGTTATTATTTTATTATATGCTTTATGTAAAGGTTCTTCTTTAGCGTCTTTGTGTAAATAATTGCAAAATGTACTTAAAATTACTTTTATATTTTTACTTTTACATACATCTAATACAAATTGCAAATTTCTCTCGTATGTCTTAAGGCCTCTAGAATAATCTAAATTTAAATTAATTTCGTTTATAGATTTCTTATGAACTAATTCATTAAGCGAAAGTCTTGTGTTGTAAGGAAACCAATGGCTACTAAGATAATTAATAAAGTTTAATGGTGTTTTAGGAACTTTAGATCCTAATTTTAACTTAGAATAATTTTTTGCTAAATTTTGTCTACTGTGAGAATAATCCGCTTGAAAATCATCGCTTAAATAAGATCTTATGTCAGCGTAAGCATGATAAATGATAATTAAGTCTGGTTCGGTATCTACAACTTGTAGTAAAAATCTTATTAATAAATCGGCAGAAGTATAACCGCCTTGACCGCAGTTATTTACTTCAATCTTACGTCCCGCCTTATTTTTTAATATATTCTCAAGTTCAAGGGGATAAGAATAATGTTTTCCTTCAAAAGATATATAGTTTTGAGTAGTTGATGCACCCAAGCAATTTATTCTAAATAAATCATTTGGTTTAGGGACTACAACATCACGGTCTCCATTGTAACCATTAAAAAAACCAAGATTGTTAGTTTTTAAGGCACATGTTTTAAATTTACCTCTGTGTAAAGGGTATCTTGTGTTTTCGACTGGTGGTGAATTAAAATTTTTTTTATAAATATAAGTTAAATGTGGATGTGGCTCAATATGCAAAGAATCGAAAGGAATTTTTTTATGAATTTTATAAGGATAACCATTTATAAGCCTATGGGTAAAATTAAAAAAAATTTCAACTAAAATTATTAAAATAAATAAAAAAATTAAAAAAAATACTATGGATTTGTTAAAAACTATTACTGATACTGTTGGAGGTATAAGAATAAAACCTAAAGTTATAGGAAGGCCTTTTTTAAAATCTAAAAATATATTTTTTAACTTATTGGGTTTCATTAATTTATAATTAAAGAAATACTATAAACTGATTTTTTATTACCAAAGTGGGTAAATATCATCAGGATTTTTTTTATCCTGTTTTTCTTTTTCTTGGTTAGGTTTTTTTCTTAAGCCAAATATTCTAGCGATAAAGTTAATTAATTTTTGTATCATAATTATTTTTTTGATGCTTTAAATTTAAGTAACTTTGTATTTTTTTTTAAGATTTTTTCAAGTAAATCTTTATCTTTCTTTGAGTCCATACACTGCCAAAAACCCCAATGTTTGTAAGCCATTAAGTTTTTATTTTTGACTAGTTTTTCCATTGGACGCCTCTCTAGCATCTGATTTTTTAACAAATATTTAAAAATAGATCTTTTAAAAACAAAAAAACCACCATTTATCCATCTTGAATTTTCTCTAGATTTTTCCTCAAAATTTTTAATTAAATTATTTTTTTTAATATTTAATTCCCCAAATGATGAAATAGGTCTAACAGCTGTTAGGGTCGCCACTTTTTTGTGTTTTAAATGAAAATTAAGTAAATTATTAAGGTTTATATTAATTAAACCATCTCCATATGTTGCCATGAAATTTTCTTCATTTATTAGATATTTTTTGGCCTTAAGAATTCTTTCTGCAGTTAAAGTTTTTTTGCCAGTATCTATGTATTTAATTTTATTTTTAAACTTAGTTTTATTAAAATATTCTCTAATAATTTTACCTTTGTATCCAAGTAGTAGTATGATTTCATCTATTCCTTGATCGATGTAAGTTTTAACAATATATTCAAGTATCGGGACTCGATTTATTTTTATCATTGGTTTCGGTTTGTTGTGGGTTTCTTCAGAAAACCGTGTGCCAGAACCACCACATAAAATAACTGCTTTCATAAATTTAAAAAAGACTTATTACTTCATTTCTTAGTGATGAGTTTATTCTAAGTAAAAAATATTTTCCAGGATATTTTTTTGATAATTTATTCCAGTAAACATCACGTTTAAATTTCTTTTCAAAAAATAAAAATGGATTTTTTCTTAATTCTCTTGATTTAATTTTTCTTTTTGTAACTCTCCATAATTCAATAAATTTTTTTTTTTCATTCTTGTTAATACTTCTTTTTTTAATATTTGGGAGAATTAAAGATGAAAGAAGTAAATAAGAAATATCAAATCCCCAGACTTCTCCTTTTTCTTTATAGTTTTCCCAATCTATAATAAAAGTATTCTTATTTTTTTTATCAAAAATTAGATTATCATAAGTTAAATCACCATGTGCTGGTAGAATATTTTTATTTTTCCATATTTTTTCATAATGTTTTAATGATAAAATATAATACTTTGAATTTTTTATGATATTTTTGCGCCAAGGCGCCTTAATTCCAAAAAAACTTTTTGTAGAGAGTTTCGAGAAGATAATATTTTGTTTGAAAAATAAGAAATTTTTTTTTTTAATATTATTTAAATACCATGTGTAACCTCTAATTTCATTCTTAATTAACGCACTCCCATTAATTGAAAAAGATATTTTTGTAAAAATATTTTTTTTTTTATTATTGATTACAATTATACCATTAGAATGTTGATTAAATCTCAATAAACTGATTCCAAATAAAAAATCTAAGGAATTGTTTAGTATTTTAATAAAAATTTTTTTCATTTAAATAATTTTATAAATTTCTTTAAGCGGACTCCCTGTTCTTCTGCAATATTTATTACAAAATAAGTTTTTTACTTTTTGAGTTTTTTTAGCATTCCACCAAGTATCAATATCAAAGTTTTTTTGTTTTATAAAATTATTAAACTTATCGAAAGAATTAAACACTATATTAACTTTCTCTAGATCTTTATAATCCTGCAATGCCGATTTTCTAAAATTGTTTTGATATATTTTTTTTGGTAAAATTAACATAGTCGGCTTATTAAGTGCTAGTGTTTCTAAAAATCCTGTACTATCTTTTGTGTGTAATATTAACTTATAATTATTACAGGCATCTATAAAATTTTTATTTCCTTCGTCAAATTTAACTTGCCTAAATAATTTTTTTATTTTTTTTTCAATATTAAAACTAATTTTATCATGGGGAGGTGATCTAAGATATATTTTATAATCATTAAAAGATCCTGCACAAATTTTTTGTATTAAATCAAAATAAATTAGTGATCTCCTAGAGGAAAATGTACCAGTATTATGATAAGAAACATATTTAAAACAATTGCTTAAAACTACTAAAATTTTATTAGTTTTATTTTTTTTAAATTCTTTTTGAAATAACGATCTAATAGAAAAAAATTTTTTTACATTTTTTTTATTATTATTCCACCCCCAGGTATAAAAACTATTACTTAATTTTATTTCGGTCTTTTCTGCATAAGAATATTTGGTAACCCCATAATTGCAACCGTGTTGAAAACAATTTAACTTACTATTCTTTGATATTGCGTTAGCGAGCCAAAATTTGAATATTCCGTCTAGCCAAAGGGAATTCGATGTAAATATTTTAACATTTTTCTCTGGCGGTAATATTAAATTTTTATTTAAATACTTTAAGTTTTTTATAGACTCCAGATAATAGTAAGGCATTAATTCAAACAACATTTCTCTTAAAATTATTTCAACTTTCGTCAATTTAAATTTTGAATAAATCTTTTTATTTCGTTTTTTTGATAAATAAATAATTTTTGGCAATTTGAAATTGAAATTATAAGGAAAGAATAATTTTTTTTTTATTAATAAAAGTAAAAAAATAGATTTTTTATTATTAATTGATGTTTTGTAAAAAATTAAATTAAATAATGAATTATATTTTTTTATCAAATAATTAATTAAATAATTAAATTTTAATTTCCAAAATTTAATTTTAATAGTTTTTTCTTCACCAAAAATTTTATTACTTGATTTGGATTTTAAGAAAATTTTCTTAATCTTTTTATTATCAAAATAATTTAGATATAATTTTGAAAATAGTTTTAAGTTCCAATCATCTTCCTGAGATATAATTCTAAAATCTAATAAATTTTGTTGTAAAAGGTTAAATCTTTTATCTCGTATTAATTTAACACTATTAATTTTATATTTTTTTAACACATAATTTATAACAGAATATCTATCATAAATAATAGTCACATATCTGTTGAGCCAAGGACCAAGAAAAATTTCCCAAGACCTTTTGTTCCATTTAAATTTATCATTTTGATTTAAATGAATAATCAAATCTTCTAACAATCTATTATAAAGATTTTCACAAAATTTAGCTTCATTAAAAATATTTTGGTTATTTTCTTTATCTGAAATATTTAGATTCTTACTATTATTCTCTATTTTTGTTGAAGTTTGATCTAAACACCATTCCCCTGCCAATAGTTCGTTACGTTTGTTTTTTTTATTATTATTTGTCGTGAAAGACAAATTATAATTTTTATAGTTCATTTTAAAATTAATTTAAATCGGAAAAGAGAAGTATGCTGTCTTCTGGTATATTTTTATTTACTTTTTTTCCGATTATATCATTTATTTGTATTGGGCTAATCCCTGTTCCAGGTCTCTTGCATATAACATCTTTTTTTTTAATAAGATCTCCTTTCTTAAAATTTTTGTTTGTTACAATACTTCTTCTGGCATTTTGTCTTGAAATTTTTTCACAAGCTAAAACTGACCTATTTAATTTTTTTCCGGTAATTAATTTTTTAAATTTTTTATTAATAAGTTTTTTATTATATAAATTTTTCCAAAAACTAAACAAGTCATTAAAATCCATGGAGTGAAAGTGGTCATTATTTTTTCTTCCTTTATACTTGTCAAGTGTAAAATGCTTTTCAATAATTACAGCACCAAGATTAAAAGCTTCTAAAATTATCTGTGAATTTTTATCAGGCATAGTATGATCGGAATAACCAATTACTCTATGGGGAAATTTTTTTTTTAAAACCTTTATTAAATTCAAGTTTGCATCAGAGTACTTTGTTGGATAACTTAAAACACAATGCATTAAAGCTAAATCTACTTTAGGGTATTTTTTTTTTATGAAATTATCTACATAATAAATTTCTTTAATATCACAAGCACCTGTTGACATTAAAATTGGTTTTTTAGTTTTGCAAATTTTTTCGATTAGTGGAATGTTAGTAACATCTGCAGAAGCAACCTTAAAAAAGGGAACTAATTTATTAAGAAATTCTACTGCTTCATGATCAAAAGGTGTAGATAAAAAATCAATAGAATAGTGATCACAAATTTTTTTTAATTTTACATAGTGTGTTTTATTAAATTTGTCATATTTCTTAAATAATTTAAATTGACTTTTTTCTTTGACCTTTTTCAAATCCCAATAATAGGGGCTATTTTTACAAGCTATTTTATCTGCTTTGTAGGTTTGAAATTTAACCGCACTAGCATTACCAATTTTAGCTTGTTTAATGATTTTTTCTGCCAAATTTAGGCTATTCTCATGATTTACACCTATCTCGGCTATTATGTATGGTTTAATTATTTTTTTAAAATTCATTTTTTTTAAATATTGCAGAGACTAGATTATCAATACTCTTTAAACGATCTTTTTTAAACATATTTTTTCTTTTGTTAACCATATTGTTATAATATTTTTTGTTATTCATTAAGAATTTAAGCTCTGCAAGAGCTTTGTTTAATTGGTTAATTTTGTAAAATTTTCCAATACCTTTTGTTTTATACTTTTTTCCTCTTACTATTTCTTTTGCTTCATTGGAAATATAAATAGTTGGAATTTTAAAAAAATTTATTTCATATGAAAAGTTTCCGCATCCGCTTATTGCAATATCCGTTTTATTCAAAACATTAAATAAGTTATTTAGTTTATAATAATATGAAATTTTTTTATGTTTAATTTTTACGTAATTTTTTTTTGGTATTTTTACAAATACTTTATCTATTTTTTCGTCATTTATATTTAATGACCTTATAATTTTTTTTAGGTTGTTATTTGAATCAGTTCCACCTTGAGAAATAAAGATTTTAAATTTTTTTTTAAAAGTTTTTTTCTTTTTTGCTCTTAAAAAATTTTTAGGAAATATAAACCAACGCGGACCATTGAAGAAACTATCTGCGTTTAAGTTTAATGGATTTATAGAGATTAAATTCCTTTTCTTAATTTTATTTTGATCAAATAAAATATAGAATAAATTATTTTTATTCAAAATTAATTTTTTTTGATAAATTTTAAAGTCTAATATAATAAGAGTTTTATTTTCTAGTTGATTTAATTTATTTGAAATAAAAACATTATTTTTATTAATATAAAATCTACAATTAAATTTTTTTTTTAATAAATTGAACAATCTTTGACTCCTAATTAAATGACCAATGCCATTTTTTTTTGAAAATCTCGTAAAAATTAAAATTTTATTTTTCATTATTAATTGTAATTAGGAATCTTTAATTTAGTTGGTAGATTGTCATTTATTTTTAATAAATGTTTTTTTTTATCCAGATAATTTATAATTTCTTTTAATGAACAATATTCATTTTTAAAATTCAAAATAATTTTTTTTACAAATTTAAAATCTAAAGAATAATCGATGGTAAGTCTATATTGCGGTCTTCTGTAGATCCCTTTAGCTTTGAGAGTGAATGATTTTATTCTATCTTTATTTTTTAAAAAATAATAACAAGTGTGTTGTCTAGCTTTTTTTTTAACAAATTTTGATGTTTTTTTTAATGCATTTATATTGAAGATTCTAATGTCTGCACCAATTGGGAAATTTCCATTAATTGAGTTTGAAACAAATATATATTTTTTACTTTTAAATTTATTTAATAATTGATTGAATATATTTAAGTCAAAAAAAGGATTATCAGCAGTTACTTGAATAATATTTTCTATATTATTTTTCTTTGCAGCATCAATTGTCCTCTTAATTAGATCATTTTCGCTTCCTTGGAAAAATGAAATTTTTTTTTTTTTTGCAATTTTTATTATGCTTAGATCGGCCTTTTTGGTAGTTGTTGCTACAATTATATTTTTGATTTTTTTTTGTTTTTTTACTCTATTTATTAAGTATTCTAAGATTGAAATTCCATTAATTTTTTTAAGAATTTTTTTAGGTAATCTTTTGGATCCCGTTCTAGCTTCGATTATTATTCCATAATTATTCATATTATTTCTATTTTTTATTTTTTTTATAAATAAGATTAAGACCCTTTTGCAAGCTAACCTTTGATTTCCATTTTAAGTGCTTACTATTTTGACTCAAATTTGCTTTAGAAAAAAAATTTTTAGCACTTAATTTCTTTCTAGATTTTAAAACTTTACACTTAAACTTAAATATTGAATTTATTTTATTTGCGACATCAATTACTTTAGTGCCTTTTCCAGTGCCAACTTGGATATAGATTGATTTGTTGAAATTTAAAGATTTATTAATTAATTCTAAAAAGTCACTAATGTAGATAAAGTCTCTAACGTTATTAGCATAATCAATGAAGATTTTAGCTTTTTTGCCCATTTTTTTAATTAAATCTGGAATTACACCTCTACTGTTCAAGCTTGAGGAATATACATTAAATATTCTTAAAATTATTGAATTTAAGTTAGATTTTTTATTGTATTTAATTATTTCATTTTCACACAGTTTTTTAGATCTTGTGTAATCGTTTATGTTTAAATCTGCACCGCATGTACTAAAAAATATTAATTTAATATTTTGCTTTATACATTTCGTTATAATTTTTTTAATTATATTTAAATTTTTCTTTTCATACGATGTTTTATTGTTTTTTCCTATGTAAAATTCTAAATGCAATAAATGGGTAAAACTTGCATGATTACTCAAAATTTTATTATTTTCTAATTTTTTGTACTTAATTTTTTTTTTTTTAAAAAAATTGCAAATATTCCTACCAATAAAACCATCGGCACCTGTGATCAAAATTTTTTTTTTATTTTTCACTTAGATATTGTTTTTTAATAATATTGTTTTTGTTTTAATTTTTTCTATATAATTTGTAAAAATAATTGAACAAATTTTTTTAATTTCTTTAAGACTCTTGGTTTTTTTTATTTTATTTTCTAAGAATTTTATTTTTTCATTTTCGTAAAACTTTATTTTTCTTAAGTCTGCGTCTTTTTTATACTTAAGTAGTTTTTCAGATGGTTCATGTAAAATTTCATTATTTTTTTGACCCATGATTGGATTTGAATTAACTATAATTAGTTGTTGATTTTTTTTTACAGGTTTGATCTTAAAAGAAAAGACAGGTTTTTTTTTCATTAACAGTACAATTTTTTTTGTAATTTCTTTCAATTCGATAGAGTTTCCAAGGCTTTTATAAGTCGGTATGACTATATGATTATCTGACTCTTTAAGTAACGCTTTAAAGCAAAGGTTTGTTGCTTCTTTATGAGTAATAAAAAATCTTTTAACATTTAATGGGATGCCAAATAATTCTTTATTATTAATTCTATTAAAAATATTTTGTAAAAGACTTCCATTAGAAAAAGAAACATTTGCAAATCTTACAGTAGATATTTTTAAACGTTTGTTTTTCTTTTTCAGAATACATAAATTGTTTTCCATTATTTTTTTTGTACAACCCATAATGCTACTCGGATTTGCTGCTTTATCAGTTGATATAAAAAAAATTTGTTTGAGTGTGTTTAGTGTATTAATTTTTTTAATATTGAAAGGTTTAAAAGAATTTGTCCTAAACATATTTTTAGTCGAAATAAAATTTTCTTCAGATCTCACATGTTTTAATGCTGCAAAATTAAGATAATGTGAAATTTTATTATTTTTAATTATGTTATGTAAATTTACGTTATTTATATCTTCACAAATATAGTCAGTTCTTTTAATTAAATTTTTTTTAAATATTAAATTGATGTCTCTACTTAAATCTGCCAAACCTGTTTCATTATTATCTATTAAAATTAATTTTTTGAAATTAAACTTTTTCAAATACATGGTAAAAGATTTTCCGATTGATCCCGCTGCTCCAATAACAAGAATTATTGAATGATTAAAATTTTTATTGAGTTCTAGTAGTTGACTTCTGTTAATTTCAAATCTTGTTTTTTTTGAAAAAATTTTTTTTTCTAAGCTTTTAATGTTCATTTCTTTTTTAAATTTAAAAAGGTTTCCTTGGTACCGTAGTCAACCCAGTTTTCGTACATGTAAAATCCATTTATTCTAAATTTTTTTTTAAGTGCTTTTTGAATTAGTTCTGGCATATCCATTCTTTGCTTTGATTTCATTAATTTTAAAACTTTTTGATCTATGGTATATATACCAGCATTGAAAAAAAGTTCTTTTGATGGTTTCTCCTCTATTGCTGTAATTTTTTGATTACTCATATCAACTGTTGCGAATGGAACTTTAAAATTTCTTTTTTTTACACTTATTGTAAAATCTGATTTCATTGTATTGTGATAACGTAACAAATTACTCAAATCTAGGTTTGTAATTAAATCTGCGTTTATTGCAATAATGGGCAAATTATTTAAATATTCTATCTCGGAAAGACCCCCAGCTGTTCCTAAAGGTTTTTTTTCAATATTAAATTTTATATTAGAAAATTCTCTAACTTTTTTAAATTTATTAATAATATAATCATGCTTATAAAGAAGACTTAGGTTAATGTTTTTAAAACCTTGTTTGTAAATTTTTTTTATCAATAATTCTAAATGAGGTTTATTTTTTATTACCAACATTGGCTTGGGTATATTTTTTGTGAAAGGCCTCAATCGTTTTCCTTCTCCCCCTGCAAAAATTACGACATGATTTTCATAATTTAAATTCCTATAAATATCTAAATCTAAAATATTAACAATAGTCCTATTTTTATCTAAAATTGGAAGGTATCTAATTTTATAACTTATTTTATCTAATTCTTTTTTTTTATATCCCTTTAAAAGAAATTTTGGTTTTGAATTCATTACATCTAAAACAGATATTGTTTTTTTATTATTTGAAAAATGAATTTTTCTTATATCGCCGTCTGTTATAGTTCCTATCAATTTGTTTGATTTTTCAATAAAAATAATTTTTTTTTTAATTTTTTCAAATTTTTTAAATACATCGGATAGGATATCTTTATGGGATAAACAATTTTTATTAATATCTTTTTTATTTAAATTCATAAGTTGCTATATGTTTTCTAAATTCATTTTTTTCTTTAGTTTGAGACCAGTTAATATTTGAAAGTATTCAAATTTTTTTTTCTTAGGTTCAAATGAAAGAAAACCTCTTTTTGTCATTTGTTTCTTTTTTTTTAATCCGTCAATACTTAAAGTTTTAATTTGTTCAAGATAATTTAATAATGTCTTTTGATTTTTTTTCAAGCAACAAAAAATTGATTTTTTATCATAATATCCTTTTTGCACTTTGTTTGACACAAAACCATAAAACAGTACTTTAAAATTCATTGCTAATAATTCCTTTCCTAAACTTGAAATATTTGTGAGTATTATGCTGTTTTTTTTATACTTAAATAATTTATTCAATCTAATGTAAAAATTATCTTGAATTGTTACAAAATCATCAAAAAATAATTTATAAAATTTTTGCTCTGCATTAAAACCTTTAATGCTTTTTTCTTTTATATTGAGTGTACTCTTTTGATATCTACATAAAATAATAAGTTTTAAATTTAATTTACTTAATATTTTTTGAAGGTCGCTACAAAGTAAAAAGAATTCTAATGCCTGCTTATCATGGTATTGAAGCTCAATTCTATTTTTTGTAAAATCTTCATAAAGTTGTTCTGCTCTCTTTATTTTCTGAGAATTAGTTAGTCCTGTAAAATACCTTTTATCTAAATTTGCATTGATGGGGCCAAAGGAGGAAATTAAAATTAAACTTTTAGATTTTGTAAAATTTTTATCAATTAATTTCCACTTTTTGTACTTTTCTAAGACAACATACGATTTTAATGATCCAAAATTTACTACTTTAGCATTAATATTTTTTTTATTACCAAAATCATTCCACTGAAAATAGTGATCGTAATTTGATAATTCTTTTTTTCTATCAACGCGTATATCACGCATAGAATGTTGAAACCCTATTAAAGTTATGTTTTTTTTTAATATTTTTTTTAAAGATTTTCCTATTAATGAATAACCAAAAAAACATACAATATTTATTTTTCCCAATTCTTTGATGATAGGAATTAAGAAAGATAGCGTTATTAGTATTCTTAAATTTTGATATGTAAATTTAAACTTAAAAAAGATAATAAAAAAAGTAAAAATACTTTTGAGTAATAGTTTTTTATTATAAATAATTTGATCATTGTCTACCCATAAAAAATCTTCTTCAAAACATTTTCTATAGTAAGTAGTGTCAGGTCCACAGACTATACAACTATATTTTTTTTTTAAGTTTACTTCCTTAAATAAAATTTTTTTAAACCGTTTCATTAATCTTTTTGATTTCACCCCCTTGAACGTCATATACTGTATTACAGTACTTCAGGGTGGAAGTTTTATGTGTTATTAAAATTAGTGTTTTATTTTTTTTTGCATTAATTAAATTTTCAAAAATTTGACTTTCTGTTTTATTATCTAGTGCGCTAGTAAATTCATCCATAAAAACTATATCTGCATCTTTATAACAAGCTCTAGCAATAGCTATTCTCTGTCTCTCACCACCTGATAATTGCAATCCATTAACTCCAACTTTTGTTTCGATACCATCAGGAAGACTTTGAATTTTTTGTTTTAATTTAGCTGTTTCAATACACTTTATTAATAAATCTTTTTTAAGAGGTTCTGTTTCTTGGTTAAAGGTTATATTTTCTCTAATAGTGCTGTCTAATAAAAAAATATCCTGGGAGATAAAACTAATTTTTTTTCTCCAAAGATCTATGTTTTTATAAATACTTTCACCATTAAAAAAGATGTTTCCTTTTTCTGGATAAATTAATCCAAGCAATAAATGCATTAAAGTTGATTTTCCTGAACCTGTCTCACCTGTTATTCCAATGATCTCACCTTTATTAATTTTTATATTAATATTTGATAAAATCGTATTTTTGGACTCGCCGTATCTAAATGATATATTTTCAATTGATAAGAAATTTTTATTTTTACTCTTATCTTTATTAAAATCATATTTAAGTATTGGCTTAGTATTTTTACAAATATTAATTTGGTCGTTTAAATATAGTAAACTTGGAACCCATGTTTTCATTAAAGTGTAAGAGGTTGATAGAGCATTTACTGCAGGTATGAATCTTAAAACAAGCACTGCATTTATTGATAAAATAACAAACAATGTGTCTAAATCATTAAAAATCAAATAATAGGTAAACGAAGAAATAGTTATCAAAGTTATTGCAATAATTTCCATTATAATTTTAGGAAACTTATTGCTTAAATCAAAGAAAAATTTATTTTTTTCATATATCCTCACTTGATTTTTAAAAAGTGTTTGAAAAAAATGTTCTTTTGACAAAATCTTGATATCTTTAATTGTAGAATAACTTTCATTAACTAGTTTAATTAAACTTGTATCTAATTTTAAATTTTCTAAAGCCATTCTCTTAATTTTATTGCGTAGGTATTTATAATAAAGATAGCCCAACAAAAAAAATATAGATGAGATCGTAAGTGTATTAACAACGCTTAAAAAAAGAGAAATTAATACAATCACGATTAAACATATTATATTTCTAATAATGATGCTTAAATGTTCTAAGAATAATGCAGTATGTCTTACATCGTTTATAGTTGACCTCACTAATTCTGCTGGATTTTTTTTTAATAGTTCTGAATAAGAGGCTAATAGGAAATAGTTGTAAAGACGGCTTTTTAATTCAAAGTTAAAATTTTTGTAAAACTTCCTTTCTTGATAAATCTGAAAAGAAAGAAAAAAATTTTTTAAATAAAAACTAACTAATACTAACAATGAACTTACAAGAAGGAGGTTATCATTTGTAATAAAATTAATTTCATAATTCATTTTATTTTCTATTAACAATAATTTTGTGAAAATTTTTTCTGATGAAACTATGGATGTAATAAAAATTGGGATTGATAGTAAAGATATCAATTCAAAAAAGAAATTTCCTACATTTAAAAATACAAATAATTTATAAATTGTATATTTTTTTTTACCTAAAATATTTTGAATCTTATCTAGCATAGTTAAAGTTAGTTAACTTTCTTATTTTTTAAGAAGAAACCAGTTGTAATTATCTTTATTATAATTTTTATCTTCAGACCAGATAAACCCGTAATCAACAATTTTGAGTTTATATTTATCTTTTATTTCTTTAGCAAAATCTCTTTTGAAAAGCACATTAGATTTACCTCTATACTTTATGCTAACAGGCTGATCATTAAAATACTCTGCAATTAAAATATATTTTTTAGAAAGGTTATATAATTTTGCATATACTTGTTTTAATTTATTTGGGTTTATATGTATCAAAACACCAATTGAAAGGGTTAAATCATATCTTGGTAATTCTTTTTCATCTACTTTCATTATTGAATTATTGATTACTTCATGACCTTTTGATTTTGCTTTTTTAAACGCAAACTCATTAATTTCGACCCCGGCTGTTTTAATCTTTTTATTAATTAATTTTATAACATCAAGATTGTTGCCTACATTTGTCCCAATTTCAAAAACAGATTTAACTATGATTTTTTTATTAATAATATTTTTAAGAAAATTTTTTTTGTAACTAATATGCCTTAAGCTATATTTGTTTCCAAATTTCCCTTTCCAAAATTTTTCTTGAATTGATGACATTAAAATTTCGTTTTCTTATTTAGAAAAGATATAAGTTTTTTGTTAGTTTTAAAAATTAGTTTACAATGTTTATTTATATTTTGTAAGTTCTTATTTTTATCCATTATTTTAAATATATTTTTAAGATTTATAGTTTGTTTTTTTTCGTGAAGTTTTCCATACAATAAATTGAAAAGTTTTAAATCTTCTTCGTAATCTAAGGTTAATCGGTATTTCCTTGATAAATTTTTTGGCAAAGATACTTCGTTAATTTTAAAATATCTTTTATTATTCATTACGTACCAGGTCATATATTCCGATAAACTTGTGTCCTTTTTATTTTTTTTAATAAAATCTAAGGTTGATAAATTATATATTTCAGCTGATGTTCCTGGAGCTGCATTGTTAGCAAAGGTAAAATCAGCTCCTGTTTCAAAATGTGACTTAACTAAATAATCTACTATTTCACCCGAAATATAAGGACAATCTGCAGTTCCTCTCACAAGTACATTAATTTTATATTTTCTTGCCGCTCTGATGTATCTGTCAATAACGTCCTCTGGATGTCCTCTGTATATTTTTACATTTTTTTTAAAATTTTGAGATTTTATTATATCGTCTGATCTTAAATTAGAGGTTGCTAAGACAACTTTTTTAACTGATTTTATTTTTGTACAGCTATCTAGACATCTTGATATTGAAGTTTTATTAAAAATTTTCCTTATTGCTTTATTTTTTAACCTCGAGGATTTCATTCTTCCTGCTATGATTATACCTATTTTACATTTTATAAAATCATTACCTTTAAAAGTGGAAAATTTTTTAATATTTTTTTTTAACACATATTTTTCTTCTGATTTGTTCTTTATTAAATCATAATTTAATCCAGTATCAAAAGTTCGTCTATAAATAACATCTTGTTTTGAAACTATTGAACCTTTTAATAAATTTTTTTTTGCAATAGGTAATAATAAAGTGGATTTTAAATATTTTTTTTCAGCTTTTGAAACAAAGTCTTTTCTGTGATAATTTTTAAAATTCTTTTTAGATATTTTTTTATTATTATTAATAATTGATAAAATTTTAAATAATTCTTTTGGCTCAGCCGCAGATTGATAGTCATACTTTGTTTTTTTTCGATTGATGCATATATGTTTTTCAACATAATTATATTTGAGTTGAAAAGCATATAACGGCAAGGTTAAAAAATTTATATCTTTGTAGCCGATATGATCAGCAAAGCTAATTTCATAACTTTTTAAAATTTTTTTAAATTTATTAATTTTATTAACATGTATGAATTTTTGCTCTGTTGGATAGTTTTGAAATCCTATTTGTATTATAGGTTTTTTTTTAAAGACAATTGAAAATTTTTTTAGCAAAATTTCAATATTTTGATAATCGTAACCTGCAAAGTTTATAATAATTTTTTTTTTTTTAAAGTCTATTTTTTGTAATTCTGAGAGTAATTCGTAATTATTTAATACTGAGGATTGAAGTTTTATGCCAAATACTTTGCTATAATTTTTTTTTAAAATTTTTGCTCCATAAATATCAAAAATATCTAACCAAATATCAAATTTTTTTTTTGAGACTTTATTTATTATTGATTTCCATTTTTTTTCATTAAAATAAAGTTTCTGATAAACGCTATGCCACTTATACTTAGGCAAAGATAAAAATTTATTGGAGATGATTTGAAATTTTAATCCAATATCTTTTTTTTTGATATTGTTAATTTTTCTTACTAATTCATCAATTTTTTTTGAAGAACCTCCATGGGAATTTGCGGGTTCTAAAATTAAATATTTATTTTCTTTATAATCTTTAAAATGAGTGGTCGCCACAAATAGATCCTTTTTTTTTATTTAAAGATAACCAAATGACTTCGGTATTTCCGTCTTTTGCAAAAAGTTTCCATGAAATAAATTCTGTTTTTATTTTATTAGAAAAGTTTTTTAAATTAAGAATTTTAAACGAATTTTGATTTACTTTAAAATTTATTTTTTTTGAATAGTTATTATTAAATAATTGTAGAATGCATTTAGAGTTTTTTTTTGTAGTAGATTTTGCATGAGAGATATTTCTAACAAACAAAACAGATTGATAGCCTTTTCTTGCAAACAACTGTCCCCAATGAACTTTTTTTTCAGGCATATTTATATTGTTAAACGCTAAACCCATATCAGTCGGGTGTCTACAATCTTTGTAAAAATAATTATGAGAAACATAAATTCTTCCTGGTACCTTTTTATTTGTATATAATAATGTTAAATTTTTTTCTTTAATGCTCTTTTTAAATATTTTTCCTTTAATGCCACTACTGATTTTATCGATCTGTTTGATTTTTTTAACTGGTGCATTAATTTTATTTGTTTTCTTTATGAAAAAATTAGTATTAAAATTTTGGTTTGTGGGATAAATTCTAGTCTCCAAGTTCAATTTTTTATCAGACATTAGGCATAAAAAAGTATTGGAATTATTATTTTTATTGGGCTTGATAAAGTCTTTCAAACTTTTGTTTTGTGGCGGATTCAATGTATGTGTTGTAAAAAGAGCATCATTTTTTTTATCATAATTTCCTGCAACAAGCCTTCCATAAATTTTTTTCTCAGAATACTTAATGATTATGAAAAATTCTTTGTTTAGAAGTTTTTTTAAATTTTTTTCATTTAAGAAGTCTTTTAAAAAAAAAATTTTTGATGCATAAGGTTTTTTCAAATCTACATATTTTTTTGTTTTTAAAATTTTTTTATTATTTTTGTCCTTAACTTCCAGCTCAATTAATTTTTTATTTTTATTGGCCTCTGGCCCTTTAAAAATATGGAAAAAAGGTTCAAAATCTTTATTCAATTTACATAAAAAATTAGTCTCGTTGAATTTGAAATTATCACTTTTTTCATTTTTGTTAAGAATCCTGCCGCTTGAATGGACACAACTAATTAGTCCTGTTTTATTTAAATAGAAACAGTAAACTGCCGGAAAGGCAAACCTTAGGTTTTTTTTTGAAAATACTTCAAAATTAATTAATCCTTGAAAATCAGTTATTTTGAAAATTTTTTTTATAAAAATTTCATTATGGGTTGTTAAATTAATTTTTTTTCTAATTTTAGTAGAAGACTTACTATTAATTAGTGTTATGTATATTTCTGTATCTGCAATATTCGCTTTCCATAACCAATAATTTTGAAAAGATAAAACTTGCTCGTTGTTTTTATTTAAATAACAAGGAAATACTGCGCTAGCTCTATTGTTTACCCATTGATTTCTACTCTCAAAAGTAGCTTTTATAGATTTCATTTTTATAGATTTTTTTCAATTTCTTTCAGCCCCATAAAGGTTTTGTTTGTTCCTGAGTTATATTCAAAACCTTTTTTTACAAATTTTCCTTTTTCACCGTTTTTATTTTTCGTGTAATATTTTTTTTCTATATTTGCAGATGTTGAAGGCATTACGACATAATGTTTTTTAAATTCCAAAGTTAAATAGTCATTGGATAGTGTTGTTAAAGACTCATGTATTTTTTCACCTGGTCTAATTCCAATCAATTTAATTTTTTTATCTGGCCCCATAACTTTAACTAAATCAGTAATTTTTACTGATTTAAGTTTAGGAATAAATGTTTCTCCTCCTCGCATCAAATCAGCGCAATTTAAAACAAAGTCAACACTCTGTTGAAGAGTCATCCAGAATCTTGTCATTCTTTTATCCGTTATTGGTAAATAGTTTAAACTGCCATTTTTAATAATCTTTTTAAAAACATCGACAACAGAACCTCTAGATCCTATGACGTTTCCGTATCTTACAACTGAAAACCGTGTTCTTTTATCCCCGTAAATGTTATTAGATGATATAAATAATTTCTCAGATACAAGTTTTGTGGCACCATAAAGATTCAATGGATCAACTGCCTTGTCGGTTGAAAGAGCTATTACCTTTTCGACATTTGAATGCAAGGCAGCTTTAATTACATTTTCTGAACCATTAATATTTGTTTTAATGCATTCTATAGGGTTAAACTCTGCTGTTGTAACTTGTTTTAGAGCAGCAGCATGAAAAACAATATCAATTCCATTGAAAGCTGATACCAATCTATCTAAATCTCTTACATCTCCAATAAAATATCTTAAATTTTTATATCTTTCTTTTGGATATTTTTCTTGAATTTGTGATTGTTTGAGTTCGTCTCTAGAAAAAATTACGATTTTTTTTGGTTTAAATTTTTCAATTAAAGTTTTGAGTAGTTTATTCCCAAAAGAACCTGTTCCACCTGTTATTAAGATAGATTTGTTTTTAAGATTATATGTCATAAATAAAGTTATCTAATGTTTTGCACTTTGTAAAATGGAATTAAATTTTTCATTTATTATGTTTATTTTAATAATTTCTGGCATTATTAGTTACTTTCAAATTCTTTTTTAAGCTCATCATATTCTTTCATCTTTCTTTTCATAAAATTAAGGGTTAGTTTTGATCTTTCAGATAGGCCTTTTGTTGTAATTACGTACCGAAGATACCTAATTTTATAAGATTGTTTGCTAAAGTTTTTTAGTTTTATTAATCCCTTTTTTTGTAGTGCTTTTACGCAATAGTTAAGCTTTCCTAAACTAAAACCCAATTGCTGAGCTAGCTCTCTTTGAGAGGAGTCTGGCTTTTTATTAATTTTTCTTAAAACTTCAAATTGGTCTTCTTCGATCATAATGTTCAATAATTGAACTTATAATGTTCAATAATTGAACGGTCAAGTATTATTTTTTATAATCGTTAATGATTTTTAATAGGTTTTTTACAATATAAACCTGATCTTTAATAGTTAGATCAACATAAATTGGCAAGCTTACTGAAGAATTGTAATACTTTAAAGAGTTAACTAGTTTTTTTGTTTTTAACTTTAAAAAAACAGGTTGTTTATATGTTGGAATATAGTGAACTTGAGTAATTATTTTTTTTTCATATAATTTTTGAATTAAGTCTTCTCTTGTAATTTCCAACTTATTAAAATTAATATTTATTATGTATAAGTGCCAAGCTGAAGTTTGATTTTTACTTATTTTTGGCAAGGTAATAATTTCATCGCGTCTTCTTAGTTTTTTATTGTATATTTCAGATATTTTTTTTCTTTTTTGGATAAATCTATCTAAATTTTTTAGCTGTGAACTTCCTAGGGCAGAATTTAAGTCGCTTAATCTATAATTGTAACCACTTTCTTGAATTTCATATTTCCAATAATATTTTTTTTTTGTATTCTTTCGTCTCATTATTCCATGATTTCTAAATCTTTTGCATCTTTCATATATTGAATTATTGGAAGTTGTAATCATGCCCCCCTCACCTGTTGTTATTGATTTAACTGGGTGAAATGAAAAAAGAGCTATATCTGAATATTTGCAATCGCCTACCTTAAGTTTTTCTTTTATTGAATACTTTGCCCCCAGTGCATGGCAAGCATCTTCTAAAAAAAAGGAGTTATATTTTTTTTTAATTTTAAAAAATTCTTTTACGAAATTAGGATTGCCTCCATTATACATAGAAAAAAAAGCTTTTAATTTTTTTATTTTATTTTGTTTTATGCAATCGAGTAAATTTTTTGGTGTCATTTGACCTAAAATTGGATCAACATCAGCAAGATATATTTTAGCTCCTAGTTTCTTTGACATATTAGCTGCAGCGATAAAATTTATTGCCGGTATGATGATAACGTCATTCTTGCAAATGTTGATGGACTCTAAGGCTAAGTGAATAGCTGCAGTGCCGCTACTGCAAGAAACAGCATATTTTGATTTTGTATAAAAACAAAAATCTTTTTCAAATTTTTCCACATATTTACCGCCTGTTATAAAATCAGCTTTTAGTGCTTCATTAATGGCTTTAAAATCTCTTTTGAGAATTTTTTGTTTTCCGTAAGGAATTATTTTACTCATTTTTATTTTTTGAATAATTAGATATATGGTAATCTGCTATAAAAATAAAACACTAATATAATAATTATTACAGATGTTCGGTAAACCAAACAGACCTTTTTTTATTGCAGAAATTTCTTCAAATCATGATGGAAGCATAATAAATGCAAAAAAACTGATTTTGGCTGCAAAAAAAAACGGCGCTGATGCAGTTAAACTGCAAACCTATACACCCGTAACCATGACAGTTAATTCGAATAAAAAATATTTTCAAATTAATAAAGGACTTTGGAAAGGTTACAATCTTTGGGATTTATATAAAAAAGCTCATACACCTTACAAGTGGCATAAAGAATTATTCTCTTATGCAAAAAAAATTAAAATCAAAATTTTTAGTACTCCATTTGATGAGTCGGCTGTTGATTTTTTAGAAAATCTAAATTGCCCATTTTATAAAGTAGCTTCATTTGAAATGATGGATGTACCTTTAATCAAAAAAATTGTATCAACAAAAAAACCCATCATCATTTCCACAGGTATGTCGAGCCTAAAAGAAATTGAATATATTTTTAATAAAACAAAAAAATTAGGGGCAAAAAAAATTGCACTACTTTATTGTGTAAGTAATTACCCCTCAAAAATAACTGACTTTAATCTTAATAATATTAAAATTATGAAAAAAAAATTTAAATGTGAAATTGGTTTTTCAGACCATTCAAATAATATTAATATTGCGTCCGCAGCTGTTTGGGGAGGCGCTACCCTTGTTGAAAAACATATCTGTTTAAAACTTGTTAAAGCATTAGACTCGGATTTTTCTATTTCAGAAGAAGAAATAAAAATGTATAGAGGTGCTTTAAATAATTCAAAACAGATTAAAAAAAATAAACAATTAATAAAAACACTTTTTAAGAAAAAGTTTTTTTTTAGAAGCAAATCTGAAACGCCAAGCAAAAAATTTAGAAGGTCAATTTTTTCAATTAAAAATATCCGCGCTGGTGAAATTTTTACAACTAAAAATATAAAAAAAATAAGACCTGGTTATGGATTGTCTCCGGTACTCTATGAAAGCGTATTAGGAAAAAAAAGTCTGAGAGATATAAAAGCTTTTGATCCAATTAAAGCGAACATGATAAGAAAAAGTCATTAAATGGAAATAGTTTTACATAAAGCAAAAATTTCAGATACAGATTTTTTTTTAAACTTAAGAAATAAAAATCGTGGACAATTTATAAATTCCTTAAAAATAACAAAAAAAGATCATTCGAAATGGTTTAAAAAATCTTTAAAACTAAAGAGAAATTTATTTTTTAAAATTTCTAATAAAAAAAATTATAAGTGTGGCTATTTAAGGTTAGAGAAAAAGAAGAAATCTTTTAATGTTTCCATTTGTATAGACTCAAAGTTTAGAAATAAAAATATTGCGTACAATTCACTTATTAGTGTGGAAGATAAGATTTCAAAAAATTATACACTCTTTTCTGTAATAAAGAGAAATAATATTGCCTCAAAATTACTTTTTCAGAAAGCGGGTTATGATATATATAAAACTAATAAGAATTTAATATTTATGAAAAAAAAACAAAATAAAATTAAAATTATTGATCAAATAGAATCTATAAGAGGAAAAAATAACATTAATTGGATGAACTTGTTAAGACTAGCTTATAAAAAGTCTCCAAAGGAAAGCGCATTCATTATGTCAAAAATTTATAAAGATGACGCAAAAATATCTAAATTAGTAAAAAAATTAATTAACTAATTTTTTCAAAGATTGCAGAAGCTGAGATTTTATTTTTTTTAATTTTTGCTTTTAAAAAGGAAACTTTAACATTTTTCAGACCAATAAAGGCAGATGAATAGTTCTTGTTATTCATATCCAGAGATCTAATTAAATTAAAAATCTTAAGAATGTCATAATTATTTTTTATTTGACCATCGCTTTTTTTCAATCTTTTAAAGTATCTTACTTTTCCTTTTTGTTTACTTGGTTTTGGTAATTTCCCAGTCATTTTGACTATCATTGTTAAAATTTTTCTGTACATTTTTTCAAAAATTTCATGACCATCTCCCTTTAAATTAAGTTTGGTCTGCATAAATATTGGTCCGGTATCTAAACTTTTTTCAATTTTAAAAGCGCTAATAAGACTCTTATTGTGCCCTCTAATAATCATATTTTGAATTGGACTTCCTCCCCTTCCATATGGGAGCGGGGTAGAATGAAATCCTACGCAAATATTATTCTTTAAAAAATTTTTATCTATAATCCAGCTCCAATGAGGAAAAAAGATGATTTTAGGTTTTATTTTTAATATTTTTTTTGTTGAGAGATTTTTTTTATCTGTAATATGGTAAAACTTACTCCTTTTAGTATTTTTTAGTTTTTTTTTAAAATATGAATTTTTGTTTACTATTAAGTAATTGTTCATCTGTTTATTTTTTTTAAAATAACAAAACTTTCTGCAAATTTTAAGCTGTTTTGAGATCCTCTATATTTAGAAAGTATTTCTATTCCCTTTAAAGATCTGCTGTTTGGATATTTTTTTAACTCTTGTTTATATGCAATTAAAGCCTTTTTTTTTAAATTCCAAAATTTAGAAATGTCATTAATATAATTAGGATTAAAAATTTTTTTTTTATAGTACCTGTAATCTGTTGCTGAAGGTATTTCGAATGCCAAGATCATATCTAAATTTTTTACAAAAGGTCTAAAAGCTGTCAAAGTGGCTTCTGCAGTTATTCTATGATCTATATTAAGATCTTCAGGAAAATGAGTATATACAACGGAAGGTTTAATCTTATTTTTTAATTTTTCTATAAGTTTTACAATTTTTAGGAACTTAACGTCATCCATTTGGTTGTCGGGAAATTTTTTTTTCAATTCAATCCACTTAAACCCTAAAATTTTTTCTGCCTTATTTTTTGAACTTTCTCTTATTTTAATATCTTTAGTTTTGTAGCTATCTCTTGAGGAAACTCCATCTGTCATTGCTACACAATAAACTTTATCACCTAAGCTTACATGCTTAGCTATTGTTCCTCCACACCCAATAGTTTCATCATCTGGATGCGCCACACAAATTAGTACTTTTTTGCCTTTTTTTTTTACCATTTAATTTATTTTAAATATAATTTACTACTTTTAAGATGTTTGTCAGTAAATTAAATTAATTCGTTAATATCTATATTTTTCAAATCTTTTCTTTTTGAGGCAATATCATTACGAAACGCTATAGTGCCTTTTTAATTTTCAAAATGATGTTGCATAAAAAATAATTAGATATAAGTATATAATTTTTATGAAAAAAACAATCAGCATATACTGCACCTTAGGCCCATCAAGTCTTAATGCTAAATTTTTAAAATTTGCAGAAAAAAATAAAGTATCTTTAGTCAGATTAAACCTTTCTCATTTGACTTTAAAAAATTTACAAGAGAATCTGAAATATATAAAAAAAAATTCTAAACTAAATATCTGTGTTGATACCGAAGGTGCTCAGATAAGAACTAAAACTAAAATAACAAAACCTAAGTTGTTTAGAAAAAATCAATCTGGCGTAATTTATAATAAGTCCCAGAAAGGTTTTGCTTTATACCCTTCAGATGTTTTTTATAAAATTAAAGTAGGTGATATTTTAGATATAGGATTTGAAGGATTAAAAATAAAAATTAATCAAAAAAATCAAGATAAAATTTTATTTAAAGTTTTATCTCCTGGATTATTAGAAGGTAATAAAGGTGTTCATATCATAAATAGAAAAATTAAACTAAATTATCTTACTGATAAAGATTTAAAAGCTATACAAATCGCAAAAAAATATAAAATTAAAAATTTTGCGTTGTCTTTTACTAATTCATGCCTTGATATTATTAATTTTAAAAATTTATTAAAAAAGGAAAACAAAATTTATAAAATTGAAACCAAACAAGCGGTCAAAAATTTAGATAAAATGCTAAAGTATGGCAATAACTTTTTAATTGATAGAGGGGATCTTTCTAAAGACATCACGATTGAAAGCATCCCTCTAGCACAAAGATTAATTATTTCCAAAGCAAAAAAGATGAATAATAAAAATATTTTTATCGCAACCAACTTTCTCGAAAGCATGATTAAAAACTCATCTCCTACAAGAGCTGAAGCAAATGATATCTATAACTCTATTGAAATGGGTTGCGCAGGTATTGTGCTTGCAGCTGAAACTGCTATTGGTAAATACCCCATGGAGTGCGTAACATTTGTAAATAAAATTATTAAAAAATATAAAAATAAAAAGAAAAAAATTTTTTAATTATTTATTTTCTTCAAAATTTTTTTTATAGATTCTGTTTTGCTTAATGCATCTGTATTGACTAAGAGTTTCTTATACTTAGATTTTTCATATTTAAGATCTGATTTATAACCTATCAAATTTGTTATAATTTTTTTATCTGCTTTTTTATAAAGACCTTTAGTATCTCTTTTCTTTAAGGTGGACAATTTACAATACACGTATATTTCATAGTACATGTTTTTAAATATTTTCTTTGCAAATAATCTGGTCTTTAAAAATGGTGAAATTACTGACACAATAACAAAATCATATTTTTTAAACGTTGATTTTATAAATTTTATTATTTTATAATTATTTTTTAAAATATTATTTTTTGAGAGTTTGTCTTTAAAATTATTTTTTTTTCTAAATTTGTCACCGTCTATGACTAAAAATTTTTTTTTATTTTTTTTTAAATAATAAGAGAGCTTATTTGATAAAGTTGTTTTGCCAGATCCAGAAAGACCAGTAAACCAAATTATTTTTGTTGTCATTTATTCAAATTATATAATTTATTTACATAATTAACTATTTTAATAAGCTCATTTAATAAAAAAAGCCCGCAAAAATTTGCGGGCTCTCTTCATTAATAATGTAAAAATGATATCAATTATTTTGACATTTTCTAAACTGAAAATTTTTTTCAGTGCATAAATCAAGCCAATTGAGCTATTAGTACTGGTCAGCTGCACGCGTTACCGCGCTTCCACACCCAGCCTATCAACGTAGTGGTCTACTACG
>Ga0209666_1000090_pt1 | contig 69779 bp, 68 predicted proteins | sample SaaInlV_125m_DNA_FD_184679 | JGI IMG/M metagenome (GOLD analysis project Ga0209666, IMG submission 184679) | Marine microbial communities from expanding oxygen minimum zones in the Saanich Inlet - Saanich Inlet SI037_S3LV_10m_DNA (SPAdes)... | ecosystem: Environmental > Aquatic > Marine >...
GATTATTCTCTCGATCATTGCATTCGTTGCAGGTTTTTTGGCAACGTGGCTTGCTACTAATGATCTTGGGAGTAATGTGGTAATTTTTACAAGTGAAGAGGAACTTCAAGAATTGTGTTGGGATGGTTTAAGGAAGGGAGAGCCATGACTGTTTTTAATCGATCTTGGGCTTTGATGAAGGAAGATATACCTCCTGAGTGGAATAGGGGCTTTGATGAATACAAAGGTGCTGATTACGCACGACGAGATTACTGTGCATCGTGCGATCAATTTTTTGGCGCACCTCTTGACCTTAAGATTACTGAGGGCGACGAAACGCTTTGGTTTTGTTCACAATACTGCTTGAGGCATTGGTTACGATGACTGTTTTTAATCGATCTTGGACTTTAATGAAAAGCGATATTGTTCGTTCTTCAATGGAACGAGTTCTTACACCCGAAGAGATTCAAGATATTGCTCAATACAATTACGATGTGACAAGAGGCAACCCAATGGTTTGGGATTATGATATGACGGCAATGTTTCCAAGAGAATGCCGTAGTTGCCCCAACACCATTACTGATTTTGTTACAGGGATTCCAACAGATAATGAGCATGGCATATGTAGCGTTTGTATGAATCCGTCAATAGATGAGAAGAACGAAGAATCTATGATGGCAGAGGGATTTTTTGGATTATCACCAGATGATTTTAAGGAACATCTCGAAGGCGTTAAGCGTGGCAAAGAGATTGATGAATCGTCTGTTGATTTTGGCGATATAGGATCTCTCAATCAGAAACGTTTCCGTGATCAGATGGAGGGGTATGAATGACCGCCTTCGACCGAACATGGGATGTGCTCAAGTTAATGATGCCTCAAAAATTGGAACAAGAGCCAATTGTTGATATTTCATTTGATACAGGAGAGGATGAATGTTGTTCTCAATTTAGACCTGCTTTGGAGAGATGGTTTAGGAAAGGTATGACTTGTGATGAATTGTATAATGAAGTGACCGAATGTGTTGAAATGATTGAACGCAATCAAAGGCAAAGAAAACCGATGCCGAACCATGATTGGGTTAAGGTTGTTCCCGAAATATACCGTCAATGGAATGAGTGCAAAGAAAATAATAATCCGTTTGGGGGGATGGAATGACCGCCTTTGCTCAAACTTGGGATCTGGTAAAAGAGTGGACTCCTAACTGGCGTGAAACTGCCAGGAAACTGCCTAAATTAGACTGGCATCAGATCAGTCGCGGATATAACAACCGTGAGAATGGTGATTTCGATTTGCTTCCCAGTTATCTTGGATCGGGTGGATCCTTTGATGCTTTTTACCACCCCTATGATGACAAATTTGCCATAAAATTACCACGAAAAAATAGTGAATCGTGGAGTGAGAGTGATGCCGATAATGGGGAAAGAATTATGAATTGGAGAATGGGTAAGCCGACAGGACGTGAGATCCAGGTTGGGCAACCTCTTCCTTCGATTTTAGAAAGTTATGGTTATCCGATTGCATCAGAACTGAATGTCGATAACAGGTATATGGTTCAGCCTTACATTGAGCCTTCAACATATGCTCAGGCGACGAGAAGGAATCGAAAGAATAAGAGGCCAAATGATGACGTAACAAATCGTTTGTTGCATCACACTTTTGGTGATCGATACCCCTCGAACTTTGGTATTGATCAGACGGGCAATTACCGATTTATAGATCCAGATATGGATTACAAAGCCACATATGATTGGTGGCCGATTGGTGGTTATGATTACAGAGGGGCAAAGACGAAGGCAAAGACGCAAGGAGAAGTCTTACAACAACGATTAGACGATTACGGCATACAGTTGCCAGCAAGTTCTTTGTTAAACACACTTGACAAGTATGGATTTGAAAGAGATCATCATTCTCAATTGTTTGATTTATTGACGGCGATAGAACCTTATTCAGATAACCCTCAAAGTGTTTTGATTGATGGCAAGGCCGAATTTTTGGAGGGCTACTGATGGTTTTCGATAAAGCATGGGAACTCATGAAGGCGTACCGTGAACCCTCTTTATGGCATGGAACACTTTCTGAAAATGCTACGAAAATTTTAGAAGAGGGGTTTGAACCCTGGACTTTTGGTGCTTTAGAAAGAGAAGAGGCTGAAAGATACGCTGAAGATCGATGGGATGATAGTCGGGATTCTGGACCTGCGGTATTAGGTTTTGATGTTCCAGAAGGAATGGATATGATTGATCCTCGAACAGAAGGTTATGATTTTGGCTCAGACTATGGGCATTACATTGTGAAACCTCCAATTCCTCCTAAATACATACGCCCCTATGCAATAGGACATAACAAAATGACATATCAAGAATGGAGTGATTTTCTTAGAATGTTGCGTATATCGGATAGACTTGATTCGTTTTACTCAGAACTTGATGACGAGGCTTGGAGGCGAGGGCAATGAGTTCCTTTGATGCTGCTTGGGATTCCATCGCAAAAGAATGGACTCCTGGTTGGCGTTATCGGGCTGCGGCTTTGCCGACTCTTGGCAAAAAAGATTTGTTGGGAATGTTTAATGACCAACCGTTTGAAAAAATTAAAGACTACGGGCAAGGTCAAACAATGCACTGGGTTCTCCCCCATCCAAACAATGACAACTTCATGGTAAAAGTTCCACGATCTATCTTTGCGGATATATCGGGTTTTGAACGCCCAATGTATGAACCTGAGTTTGATCCAGCAGAACGTTTTGGAACTGATTGGAGAGGGAAGAATCTAATTCAAGAGATGGAGGATTTAGGATTCCCTGTTGCTTCCGAACAGATGGCTGGCGATGGTTATTTGGTTCAGCCCCGACTTGAGATAGATCATCCCGATTTCGGCAAGAATTGGAAAGGAAGACCACGAAAAGGGGTGGCTGATATGTTGTTAGAACACGCAATTTCAGATCGTGGCAGTTCAAATTGGGGCATTGATCAAACAGGGAATTGGAGAATGCTTGATGTTGATTTAGGTTTGAGCGATCCAAGTGATTATTGGCCGAGTAGTGCAGAAAACATCGGTGAAACACTTCAACAAGGGTTAGACAAATGGGGAATACAGTTGCCAGCAAACAGGTTGTTGAACTTTATGAGCAACATTGATCATAATAGCAAATCTCTTCAACATTACCTTGAAACAATTGAGCCATATTCGGACAATCCAGATAAAGTTGAAGTTGATGGCAAAAGCCCCTGGTCGGAGGGATATTGATATGATTAGGATTTTTGAAGTTGGACCACGTGATGGGCTACAAAACCTGCCGCACGTTCCATCGACAGAAGATAAAATTGAACTCATTAGGCTGCTACGTGATGCTGGCCTTACTCGAATAGAGGTTGCCTCATTCGTTCATCCAAAGGCAGTTCCTAACATGGCCGATGCAAAAGATGTGTGTGATGCCTTCGATGACAAAACTGGATTCTCTGTTCTCATCCCAAACCAGCGTGGCCTTGATCGGGCAAGGGAATGTGGGATGACGCAATTCAACATTTTCTTTTCACCCATGAATTCATTCAACCTTGCGAACTATGGTTTAACACAGGAACAGATAATCGCCAACTATGAAACATCGCTGAAAGGGATCCCAAGAGATTGTATTCGAGTGTATATTTCAGAAGCGTTTGAAGCAACGATTGATGAATTAGCAAAAGCGGTCAAAGAAGGTTTGAAGTTTGGAGATCGGATTGTTTTGTGTGATACCAAAGGAACTGCTGATCCGTTTCAAATCGCAGTATCTGTACGGGCAACTCGTTATTTGACAGAATTCATATCTCTACATTTACATCAAGGAAAACATCTGATGGATAACGTTTCAACAGGATATGAACTTGGTGTTCGAGAATTCGATGCGAGCATAGGTGGATTAGGTGGTTGCCCGTTTGTTCAAGGATCTGGTGCTAACCTCGCAACTGAGGATTTGGTCAAGTGGTGTAATCAACAGGGCATTTCCTGTGGAGTAAAGTTGTCCGATCTCAAAGCGGCTCGCAAGTTAGCGCACAAGATCAAGAGTCCAACGATTAGGATTGCGGTTAAAAACAAATACAACGAAACAAAGAATAGATTCAAGGCGGTGTGGTTTTGACGGCCTTCGACACCGCTTGGTCTTTGCTCAAAATGCCGTTTGTAGATCGTGGGCTTACTGCAACTCGTCTATATCAAGGTCGAAGAAGGGGAGAAGAAGATACAGGCTATTGGACTCCACATAAAGACAAGGCAGTTGCATACGCACTTTTTGGTCCAAGATATGATTACGACGACGAACCTTTTGTTGATTCAAAAGTTGATATTCCTGAAGTTTGGCAAGTTGATGCACCAAAAGAACACATTCCTTTGCCTCTTGATATGGATTACGTCGGTTTGGGTGATGCTTCTGGTGCAGTTGATAGAAGGCGTGTAGCATTTGAGGACAAAGACGGAATTATTTCGTCATTCAATCCCATTCGCATTCCTGATAAAGAATTGGCGAAAATAATCGCTCAAACCTTTATTGCAGATTATCATTCAGGTGGTCGGTTTTTACAAGGCGATTCAATACCCAAAGAAAATTTTGAAACCGCTTTTGAGATGAGGAATAGCCCTTCATCGTTTTCAAATTGGGAGGGTCTATATGTTGATGATTCCGATCCTTCAAACGAAGAACTGATGGAATCACTTTCAACTCAATATGACGACGACCCTGAAGGCGAGATTGATTGGGATTCGCTTACAACAACGATGGGCAAGTTGAAAAGAGGACAGTTAATTGATTTCATGCACAACTTGGAGGCTTACGAATGACGGCATTTGACACGGCTTGGCGATTGATGAAGTCTATTGACGATGATTCCAATGACGATGAGTTCATTGACAATTCTCAATTCAATAATCCAGTTGCCGCAAAGGTTGATGAAATAATGGATATATTCGGCGGCTCATCTCCACTGGAATGTTATTCATGTGGATTAGAAGGTCCAACTTCAACATTCGTGGGGTGGCATGGTGGGCGTGGGCGAAAATGTCCCGAATGTGGGTCTTATGAGGTTCACAAATACGATCCATCCATACCTGTTAATCCAGAATGGCTCGAAGACCAAAAAAAGAAGGACAAACAACCCTAACAGGGCTGAGAAGGTTTAATTTATAACCTCAACCTCGCAGTTAATGTGCAAGAGGCTTTGCTCAAGCGAAGGCAACGTTTGTTTCGTATGCTCATGAAGCATGGATTGACCAATTATAGATCTGGAATTAGACCAGAATTGGAATCCGTCGAATCATGTGGTTTTAGTTATCAACGTTGATCTACGTGTTTTTTTTTGAGGGGATCGGGCTACGCTCGAAACCATGCTTAATTAGAGAAATCTCGCTAAATTTTTTTTTCCGTTGGAATGGCTTTATGTTTTGATGCGACTTGCGTAATTTATGCCTAAGCCATTTGACACCGCTTGGGACTTGCTCAAAATGCCTATTGTTCCCCGTTCTCTTGTTCAAGACAAAAACGACAAAAGCAAGTATAGTGCTTCATTTAGAGATCCAAAAACAAATGAAATAATCCCTATGGAAATTGGTTTGGGAACGGGATGGTCTTATTCTAAAATTAAACACCCTAATGAAGAATGGCCTCGTTCTGAAACATCAATGACGAATTGGGGGTTTGACGGCTTGGGGAACAGTTATCAGGCCGACCAAACAAATACTCAATTGGAATATAGTAGAAGAGGATATGCAACCGCTTTGTATAACATTTTGGCGCACCTTTTGAAAGACAAGAGATACAAGGGTGTAATACGCGCAAGCGATGAACAAGCCGAAGATGGGCGAAGTTTTTGGCAAAATGCAAGGGCGACGGGAAAAACAAGTAAATACGGTTCATGGAGGGATGATTTGTATGACCGCCTTTGATCAAGCGTGGGCGTTATTGAAAATGCCAATACAACCATACACCATAAGAGAGGTTGATGCCCCAGATTTTGAAAGTGTGTATCATGCCGATTTTTATGATCCCGAAAGTGATGAAACATTACCAATGGAAGTTGGTATATCGGGTGAGTATAACTCAATTGAAGGCTTAATCCGAGATTCTAACCAAAATAAACCAAATAGAACAAGAGCATTTGCTCGCTATGACGAGGGAGATCAAAGGGTTATGAACATGAAAGATGTTGAAACTTCTGAACCGTTCCGAAGAAGGGGGTATGCTTCTGGCTTGTATGATTTGATGGCTTATGCCTTATCTCAAAGAAAAAAACCATACAGATTAGAACCTGATACAAGCCAATCACAAGAAGCGCATGAAATGTGGAATGCCAAAGCACCAAGCGGCCATTGGCCTCCAGAAAGAGCATGGAGGGATGCGTAGTGACCGCCTTCGACACCGCTTGGGCTATTGTGAAGATGCCTATTGTTCCTAACCAGTTAGAATATCTCGGTGAAAGCCCCAACTTGGGCGGCGAAGATTCCTTTTTTACGGAAACAAAAAGGTGGAAAACAATGTTTCAAGATCCTAAAACGCAAGAATTGCTTCCCTTGTTTGTTGATTATGGGAATTATTTGAATCGAGAAGGTAAGAAATATCAATCGTTCAAAGGCTCAATCGGTGATGATAAACGGGGTGGAAGATTGCGGTATGAGGGTGATGATAGACGATCTATAACGGGAGTCAATTTTCACGATAATGTTGAAAGTCGCCACCCTTATTGGACTGAAACAAGAAAAGATCATAGAGAGAAAGGTTATGCTTCCGCTTTGTATGATGTGATTGCTTATTTGATGCAAAATGAAGGGGAATATGCGTTAAACCCTTCACATGAACAAAAAGCGGCTGCAAAAGAAATGTGGAAAGGGCGAGAAAAATGGCCTGTGAGGGATGACCTATGAGTGCCTTCGACACCGCTTGGGAATTGTTAAAAATGCCAGCCGCAGATCGAAGATACACGCTTACAGAAGATGACATTAAGCGCATATCACAACTCGCATCTGAGGGCATGAGTCAAGCAGCAATTTATAGATTGTTCAACGAAGAAGGAATTCCAGTAACAAGAGGGATCGTTCACTATTGGGCAAACGAAGCCTCTCGAATGAAGCAACGTGAGAAGAATGCGCTTCGACGGTATGAACCAGGATCAGAAGAGAATGCGAGAAGGATTGTACGTGATCAAGAAAAGCGTAGAGAAAATTGGGAAGCAGATCCTGATATGAAAGAACGACATGAACTTCAATCAACAAAGGATGAAACCCGATCAACAAGACACACGTTTAGAGGAAAACCAGTTGAAGAAGCCATGAAGCGACTTGAAAGTGGTGAATTGAGGCGACCTAATGCTAAGGTTTCAGAAGAAGATCTAAACAAAGCCATGTCGGGTCGATTCCCTGCGCGTTATCCAGGCAACTGTGTTGTTTGCCAACGATCTATCTCACCAGGAGAAGAAGTCAGATACAATCGACTATTGGGTGGTATTTCCTGTCCGTTTGATTGCGGGAGGAATTACATTGTCTGATGTGTTTGAACAGGCATGGGATTCTATCGTCAAGATCGATGAGGGGATGTGGGAAGAGATCTATGCCCCTCTCTTGGCTGAAACTGCGGGTATGGGCAAAAAACAGTATGCGCGCCATACTGTTGATTTTGTTCCTACATCCTTTGCTATGGATGTTATGCGAAACAGATCATGGAATCAAGACTTGATGGATGATGATTGGGAAGAATTGATTTTGGATAGCAATAATCACGGAACTGGTGATACTGGCTTTACAATGGATGAATTGATGGAGAGTATAATGGATCGAGGTTTTACGATGGAGGGGGCGAACAGACATGGGAGAATAGATCCTTCTTTTGAGGTGAACCCGCATGGATTGGATATGTATGAAGGAAATCACCGACTTCTTGCTTTGAATGCTTTAGGTGCGCCCCATGTTCCTTTCATGGGTCGTGGAGTGAAGGGAACAAAGGCTAACAATGCACCACACAAAATGCCTCTTTCACAAGAAGCATTGAACCTTTGGGGAAAGCGTGAAAATTATTCCCTTGCTGATTACATGACAGGAGGTTCACCTCAAATACCCCCTTCTTGGCTTTATGGTCGTGAAATGGTTCCCGGTATGGGTCGCCTTGAGCCTGTGAACAGGTTGGGTGAACCTATTGATATGTTCACGCACATAAGCGAAACAGATTCTAATATGGATTCTTTAGAAGCCTTTCATGCTCGAAATAAACGTGAGCCAGTAAATCCATTCGATCCAAAATCAGTCAGTCGTAATCAACAACTGTTACAAAGCGAAAACTTTCGTAACAAGGCCAAATGGAATTGGAAGCAAAAACCTTCTTGGAAAGTAGTGTTTGATGATTGAAGGTGACGAGCAAGTATTGTTCAGATCGCCCAAAATCCAAACGTGCGTTGTTCGAGAGTAACTACGTGATAAACAGGAGTCGCTACTTGCTCGCCAGTTTTGGAAATGTATTTTTATAATTAAAGTCTCTCTATACACTTACTGATTAAGATAAGTTCTTGACTGATAGTACAATCCGTCATGCATGGGCGAGGCTTTATTTCAGGAAGCCTACTCGACTATGATTGAGAAGATGACCCCTAAAGATCTAAAAGTGATGGATGAAGAATATCTACGCAGATTTCCGCAAATGCCACTTCGAGATGATTTTGGCGCAATCACGCAGTATTCAGGTGGAGGGTTTGCCGATGAAGGTTTCCGATCAGCAGGAATCCCGATCTTATCAACTATTGACGCATGGAAACCTGCAAACGATGTCAGATTATTAAATCAAAAAGAAGGTGAAGTCCTAAGTGGTTATCTTGGCAGAGATCAAGGCCAAAGACATCCAGATGATATGGTTGAGCATTACGCCGACATCTCACAAGGAAAAAAGATTCACTTTCACGCATCGCCTCCGTGTCAAGCATTCACAAGAGCGCAACGACAAGGAACGAGTGTTGCGGCTAAAACACCCGAAGAAATGGAAGAAGATAGAGTCGCTGCTATGCCTTTGATTGGGGATGCTCTCTACACAGTAGAACAGATGATAAAACACCCTGATATAGACTTGGCATCATGGTCACTTGAAGAAGCACCAGATGTTGCTAAATATCTAAAAGAAAATCCACATTTTCTCGATAAATATGTCTCCCCTCCCTTTAAGAAAAAGGTAATGGGACTATTGACGAATCATCCAAAATTAGATGCAATTGACTTTGGCGCACCTACTACAAGAGGTCGAACATTTATCGGTGAAGGATGGAATGCAGAACCTACGCATTACAATTCAACTTACAAACCAAAACCAGGTAGGCTACCTAACCCTTCTGTGCTTGATTTTTTGCCACATCTTCAACGAGAAGAAGAAGAGAACAAGCCAAATAAATTAGCAAAATTGACTGATTATAGAGATAAAGGTCGAATCAGTCAAGAAGTTCTTGATCACCTCATGGCTCAAGGTTACATTTCACAATCGGGTGGCATCAATCCAGGTAAAGGGGGTGCTTCTTGGCGTAACATAAATTCAAAGCATCCAAGTCAAGAAGGCGGTCCTGGAACGGCTTTCCTACACAGAAAACCACTCACTTCATCTGTAACTGGAATTACACATAACAAACCATCGCATATGTATAATCGGTATTTGACCCCTCAAGAAATCATGATGCTTCAAGGTGGGCGACCTACTTACGATCTATCACCAGCAGAAGGACAGTATTGGCGTAAAACTAATCCACGATCAGGCAACGTAAAATCAATTGCTGCTGTTGATCAAATAATTGGTAATGCAGTTGCCCCTCCAGTAGCAAGAGCAATAGGCAGATCAGTAGTAGGTAACAACCTCCAACGCAGGTTGATGGATTATAATTGAGGTGATCGCATGAATTGTTTTGAAACGGTTTGGGATTTCATCAAAGCAATTCCAGAAATTGATCTCGATGATTTTACGCTCGATCAGGTGGTAAATACAGATTATGTATTTCCAAAAGGCGGCCAAATTATGAGGCACATGAAAACCCCTCAAGGAAAAAAAGAAATGGCGATGATGCAAGCAAGGAACATTGATTATCCATTAGAAGGGATAGATCTTCCTAAATATCAACCTAAAAACGCATGGAATTTGCATGAGGAACTAAGACCTTTGCTTGGTGGTTCAGCAGTTCAAGGAAAGCGATGGGATTTTCTCTCTTCACCAGGAAAAATGATAAATAGAACTTTTTCATTACCAACTCATATGTGTAATGTTGGGGGGAAACTACGAGAAGTTCCAGGTTCAGTTTGTGAACATTGTTATGCACACGGAAGTAATTATAATTACAATGCAGTTCAACAAAAATTGCTTCGTAACTACAACGCTTTGACCAGTAGCGATCCTGTCGAATGGGCATCAGCCGTTGCAGGTGCAATTCCTGGTGAAACAACGAGATTTCCAATGTTCAGATTCCATGATTCAGGAGATTTGCATTCTGCATCACACGCTTCAATGATTGCGGATATTTCTTCTAATAATCCAGATGTAATGAATTGGCTTCCAACAAGAGAATGGGAAATGATTGCCGATTTAGTTCGAGCAAGAGGGGGAGATCTCCCTCCTAATTTTGTTCCACGTATATCTTTGCCAATGGTAAATCAAACGCTTGATAATGACGAAAATGAACGAAGAGGTGTTGATTCATTACCTCAAGAGTTGATTGATTTGATACAGGATAACCCTCAAGTAGATTATTCAACTGTTATTACAAAACCAGAATATCGCAGTAGCCGTTCATCTGTTTTATGTCCTGCTTCAAATCCAATAGTCGGAGGTAATACCTGTGCTGATAACAAATGTAGTGCTTGCTATAATCCAAAAGTCAAAGCAACGGAGTATTTCAAACATTGAGGCAATACTATGAGCGAAATTTTTGAGAAGGCTTGGTATGATCAGTTCAAGCGCAATAAGCGTGATCGGCCTGAGATGGGTACGGTTTCTCTTGATGGCGTTACGGCATATCCTCTCGAAGATAGATCAGGTAATCTCAATTTAGACCGAATGACCAATTTTCGAGTGGGCAGACCACACAACATAGAGGCATTCCGTAACATCGACTCTACGAGTTTGCATTTAAATCCCGGTCGTATAAAATCTACTGGGGAAATCAGACCAAATACTGGCGCATTAAGCGTTATGAGAGGTCAAAAACCAATAGCGATTTCCAACGTATTGCCAATCAATAATCCTTTCTTTAGATTAGATGAAAAGGCGCAACGTTCAGCATTTCTTGGCAATCCTGAACGGGATCGAAAAGCAAATCGAACTGCCCATATGTGGACGGCAGGAGATCTGAGTGCGGCAGAATTGAATGCGATGATGGGTGGGACACAAACACCTCAACAAATTCTTGGCATGACTGATGATTTGGTTTTAGATCGAAACGACTTTGGCGACAGTATGTTATCATGGAAGTATGGTGATGATCTGTACGAAGCCCCTCGTTTTGCATATGAGGTTTATGATCTGGAAGATAAGTCATTGCCACACAATAAAAAATGGAAAATGGAAAATCGAAAATACCGTGATGATTTTGCTTTGCCATTCCGTTCCGCACGTGGTCACAGAGTATCTGGTTCAGTAGATCCATTGCTCAGAATACCGCTACACTTCGCTGGTCAGCAAGCACCTGAACTCGCACGTCAAAGCAAAGGAGGCCGATATGTTGAATGGGAACATCCAGAAACGGGCTATCGCTATGAAGGCGTTCCTGTTCCATTGAGTTTGACTGGTGATTATGATCAACCTGCGGTTTCGAGAGGTATTTCAACTGGAACGCATGGATTGTATTTTGATCCACGTGATTTGACGGGCGCAGGAAGAGAGGTTTGGGATTCCGCTTTATCAGGCGATGTTATTCGCAGAGCGTTAGAGAGCATACAAATACGAGATGAAATGAGTCTTGAAAAGATGCCGCATCCATCTTCGGGGGATTTCAGCCGAAGGCAAGCATTACCAACTGCGTTTCGACTTCAAGGGGTCAAAAACAATACTATGTATTCTCAAATAATGGCAGCATTACGTGAAACGCTTGGTGATCGTGAAATGATTGAAACGTTTGGCGGTGGTGGAGGACTCTCATTGGGGTTTAAGCCATCAAAAGCAATCATTAACGACATAAACCCCGACATAGGAAACCTGATGCGAAGAATCATCCGAGAACCAATGAAAATAGACCCGGAACAATACAATGTGGGCGTTGGCGAACCAATCACAATCCCTCATCCATCATTAGGTCAAATGAACATTGGAACAATGACGGAAGAGATGAAGAATCGTTTTGGTGAAGGCAACAGAACCTTTATTCCAGCACATTTTTACAATCTTCGCAATCAATACGCTGGATTAAGGGAAAAGGCTGCAAGTGGAACTGCAACTCCCGAAGAACACGACAAAATGGCTGAAATCTTCTATATGCTTCAATTGACTGGCTTCAACAGTTTGGTTCGATACGGCAAAGGAAAAGAATTGCCTTCATGGGATAATCCATATTCAACTCCACCAGGAACTACACGTTCAAAGCACCATATCCCCGAAGATGAAGAATTAGCAGGTTCGTTTTTCCAACAAATGAAGGATGCTGGACTTTACGACGCTGAAAAAGACCGATACAAAGGCCGTATTCAACCAGGGGGCAACGCTTTCCGACCAACTCCAATTCGAGGGGGAATCGGAGAACACGATTTCGCACCCTGGCATGATGCTATGAAAGACTGGGATTGGAGGACTGGAAATGCTTTTGAGTTCTATGATGACATCAAAGACCAAATGAAAGCCGACAAGAACCTATTGACATTTGACCCGCCTTACTTTGGTGAAGAGGGCGCACATGGTTTCTTTGGAAAAGATGAGCAAGAACGGCTTATTCAACAAATGATTGATGCAAAGGACAGGGGCATTCCGACTATGGTTTTCAATTCAATGCATCCTTCAATTGTTGAACCGTTGCGTGAGGCTGGATTCCACATTGAACCATTAGATCGAAAAGACCTTTCAAGTTCCGATCCAAACTCAAGAGGAACGGTTGGAGAACTTATGGCTATGGCGAACATTGATCAAGACGCATTCCAAACAGCATGGGAGAGGCGTAAGAATCCCCCACCAGCGCAACGCACTTTGTTCTAAGGAATCGGTTGTTGCATACTTGGCGGAGTCATTGGAGAATGAGAGATCCCACCTGCGCCATTTGAACCTTGACAGGTTCGGAAATCGGTGATTATTTTATTCACAAAATACTCAAACGAAACATCAGAAGGATATTGAAGAGATTGGCTGTAAAGTTGAATCCATTGAATATCTGAACTGAATAAGCGAGCAAAAGAAGTTTGAGTCGATTGGGATAACTGGCTGTTTTGCCAATTTGCTTCTTCAATTAAAGCCTGTTCAGCACTACCGTATATTCCCGACCATTGTTGCTGTTTGTTGTTAATATTTCCATATCCATAGATCGGGTTTCCTAAATGACACAATAAACCAATGGCTGCATCCTTACAAAAATTAGGTGCTTTGCCATCGTTTTCAGCATAGCGTGTAATCCATGAAGTAACGCTTTGCGGATCATTAGTCATTCCAGATAATGCTACGTTGTAAGATCGAAGTGTGTGTACGGCTTCAATCATATTGACTTCGCTCATGTCATTGCCACCGTATAACTCTTATTTCATATTGTTTATACCGTCATAGTTCATATACCTGTCAAACATGGGAGGTATCAATGGGCAAGCACGTTTCTGTTGTTATGAGAGAGCAACTTTTTGCTAAAATGGAAGAAGAAAGAGGGCGTGAGTCTAAATCTTCCTTTGTTAATCACGCGCTTGCGTTTTACTTCCAAAATAAAGACAAGGTGAAGCAAGATGAATAAACCAGACCCTGAAAATCGTAGCCTATATCCTCCGCCATACGCCGCAGAGGACTCAAACCGAATTGACATCAATCTTATTGCTATGTTGCTATGGCAATCACTCTTGACAGGAATCGCTGTTGCAGTTTCGCATATGGGATGGTATCTTCCAGAGGCAGGTGCTGCTGAAATGGGACTCCAGTATGGCTTAATCTGTTTTGGATTCCTATGCGTTTCAATGGTACTGTTTCATGTAGGAGGGGTTCGTGACTCTTTAGCATTACGAGCCGAATTTTCGAGAGAAAACCAAGTAGATAAGTGGCAAAGACAACAAGCGCGTTTGAATCAACGCAGAGCAAGTAAAAATCGTTACTGGCACGATCAACAACAGCCTGGTAATGGTTACGGGAACAATCAGACTCCCTCACAATTCGGAGTTCCTACTCAAATCCCTCAAGTTATCGCAAGTAGTCATAATAAGGAAGATGACAACTGATAGGATCTAAGGGTGGCATCATGTGGCCTTTCACTACACAACAAGAACGACAAACAGAAGCCATGTCTCAGATTTTGGCTGAAAACGCATATGAGCGAAAGATGGAACGGGCTACTGGATGGGTACGGACTTTTATTGCTTTGATCGGGGGTGTTGCATTGACATTTATGATCTTAATCGGCTTGGAATCACTCGAAATAAATCCTTCGGACGTATGGACTTGGATCAAAGGATTATTTTCTTGAATAAGGTGGCATAATGTCTGCTCTAATCGCAGGGCATATGCTCATGGCATCTGCATCAGCATTTTATTCATTTTATAGAATTCTTAGACCATATCGAATCGGTGTGTATGGTCCTTCAATGGTTGGAAAAACAACTCTCGATCAATACCTTACCGTTCCTGGTGACATTGATCCAATCCCTCTTGCTATGAGAACCGCACACCCCAAAGCAAACACTCATACTGGATTTAGAGAGCCAAACGAAACAAGAAAACAAATTCGTTTAATTAAAGACAAAAAACCAATTAGAACAACTGATTTAGCGGGAGATGCGATGTTTCGCAATCTATGGATCGATGATATGTTTCGTAGAAATGTTGAATTGATAATATTCATGGTTGATCACAGAGCAATGACCTCACCACAGTTTGCTATGGATGCTTCTGCCAGCCTTTCATACTTAGTTGATAACATTACAAAAAAAAGCATCACTAAGAACATAACTCGAAAAGCAAAAAGAAAATCAAAAAAGTATCAGCCAAAGTTAATCTGTCTCATGATTAACAAAATGGATATTTGGTGGGATGATCGGGCGCAATACTTGTGGCAGATGGGATTGCGAAAAGAACACCCAATAGTTGCGCCGTTTCGTGAATCATTGAAACGTTTGAGGAAAGCAGGCTATCGTGCTGAGATCATGGCAATGTCATCACAACACGGAATAAATGTTGAAAAGGGTTTAATTGAATTATTGGAGTCTTTGTAAGAAAAGCCTTATGATGTTGTCAGTTATGGGAGGGTTAATGGCGTGGAATGCTCAGGCGTTGAATCCGATGTCGTATTTGCCTTATCAAAGGGGCTTAACATTAAATGGTCTTGACAATGAACAATTGAAAATAGTTTCTGCACAGACAGGAATTTCATTTGAATTGTTAAAGTCCCAACAACGTGCTGAAATGGCAAGTGCAGGTTCAACTGGAGATGTAGGTGATGAGCAATTGATGCCTACTGTTGAGATCCAGTTAAAATCAAATCCAAAAAACCCAAACAAAGCGCGTCGAAAAAACATCAAAATGTTGCGAAAAGCACTCAGACCCCCAAATTACAACTTAGGTTTGTTTAAGATATATCGCTATAATGCTGCACATGAATGTGCTTGCTGTGGAGTTGATATTCGGAGATTTCTTGAGGGGGATAATGCTTATGCTCACATTGTTGATGAGAGAACATCTCTTTCCCTTGCCGACATCTACTGGTTTGATGAAGAAACAGGTAATGCAAAAAAGCCATTGGCGAGAACGCATGGTGATCACGGCGATGAAATGAATAGTTCGCTTTGCCCTGCCCATCTTCACATTTACCACACTTTGAAATCATTGGTTCAAGAACATGAAATGGCGGAAGAAGGATTTTCACGAATCGCCTCAAAGGGAACTAAATTCACAAAGATACCAGGAGTATCTGCTCTGATGGGATCTGGTTCATCAAAGAATAGAAGCACTCCTGAATCATTGTTAAAGTATGAAGAATTCTTCTCTTTAATTCACAAAGATGCACAGCATAGCAAAGGAGTTAGTTTAACAACTCTCCCAAATCCAACAACAGGAATAGTCGATATTGTTCAAGTTACATTCGATCTTCGTGCATTACAAGCGGAGTCGGTATTGGCTCAAAGAAATGCAATGGCAACTGGAGTTCCTATGCAAAATGCTATGAATACGGCAATGATGCAACAACAAATGCCGCCTGTAACGCAACAAACGGCAACACAAGTATAAGGGTGAATAAATATGGGATGGTTTAGCAAGAACGATACGCAAGCAAGCACACAATTTGGATCGCCAAATGGAAATATGGGTATGCAAGGAATGGGTATGCAAGGAATGGGTATGCAAGGAATGGGCATGGATCCTTCAATGATGGGTATGCAAATGGCTCAAAATCCAATGATGCAACAAATGGCTAATGACCCTATTACTGCAACTGCACGTTTGCTTCAACTAAACGATCCAGTAGCACAATTCATAACAACACCAAATATTGGGCTGGTCATGGACTTGATCGGGGAAGTCGTTAGATTGTCAATTAAAGAGTTCTTTACTCAAGTTTCCTTTACTCAAGACGATACAGGCAAAATTATTCTTGATGCGGCTTCTTTACCACCTGCAATCAATACGCTTTCACCAGAAAATCTTGGTTTGACTATGACTCGCCTTCAATCTTCGGCGCAACAAACCATCGCAATGAATGAGCAACAGAGGCAGATGTTTATGCAAGCACATTCGATGGGGATGAATATGAATCCGCAACAACAACCTGGATTCTTCGGCAGTTTGCTCGGAGGTATGCTCGGTAATCAAGTCCAGCAACAAGGCGGCTTCGGAACGACAGTCGCTAAGGGTGCAGCAATGGGGGCGACTGTTATATGAAACAACAACAAGAAAATAACCAACAATACACTCAGAGTCATTACGACACGACAATTCAATTGATGAGTCCAAGCAAGATGATTGTTGAGAGCGCAACGATGATTTTCATTATTTCTTTTATGCTTGCTTCCTTTGTGATATTGATTTGGAGAGGTTCGACGTTATCATCGACTCAAATTCTTTTAGGAACATTTGGTTTGCTCTTTACCTTTGCATTAGCAGTTCGACAATTTGCTTCTTTTCGGTAGCCTCATCGGGTGTGAGGCGGTTTAATCCGTTACCGTATAGCCCTCTGCTAACACGGTTCGATCAAGATGGCGATGGTGATTTTGATATGGATGATGTAAAAATTATTTTAGGCAAGAAAGAAAAGCCAACGAAACAATGTGCAGCCATGACAAAAAGTGGCAACAGATGCAAACGAAAGTCCGATCTTGATGACAATAACTTGTGTTATATGCATAGAAAGCATGAATAAGCCAATAAACACAACGAGCGTGGGATAAATTATGGCTGGTCGTCAGACACGCAAAAATTGTGCGTTTTGCCAACACCCTAAAAGAGATTTACTTGAAAAGCAAATACTTGAAGGTTCATTAGACGTTCAAGATTGCGATCATCAAAACCAATGGGCGGAAGGAACATCTCATCGGCATATGCGGAGGCACTCTGGAGAATATTACAACAACAGTAATACTCAATGCCCCATATGCACAGATCCAAATCGCTCACACATTGAATCTGCAATACTCGAAGGAAGGGCAGGCATTGATGACTTTGCTATTGAGTTGGGTATTGCCAGTAGTTTGGTATCAAACCACATGGAAAAGCATACAAAACCAATTATTCAACAACATATTCACATAGAAGCATTGCCAAATGCAATGAAAACGGTTCATGAATCATTAGGCCGTGTTGAAAAAAATATGAATCGTTTAGATCGACTTCTTGGCCGAGTTCTCGATCATGTAGAAAATCAATTCGATGATGAAGAAGAAGTTATTGAAATGCGCGATGTTGAAACAGCATTAAAGGTACATCGTGAAGTTAGAGATACTTTGGTTGAACTGGCAAAATGGATGGATAAGGCTGAAACCATTGAAGATAAGCAATCAGTTTCTATCTTAAATGTTTTACAACAGTTTTACACAGAAAAATCACCTCAAGAATGGATTGAGTTGAAAAGTCGATTAGTTTCTTCTGGAGTGATGAGTGAATGAAATCAGTCCGACACTTGATGCTCAAAGATATGCCTGAGCATGATTCTATTCTAAACACAAAAATTCCAAAAGATGAATGGACTGTTGAAGATTTGCTTTTTTATACAGATTCAGTTGATCAGGTTGTTAAGCGATGGGTGGAGGCTATTTCAGAACACCTTGAATATCCGAGCGAAGTGGTTTCAAACATATGGGGTTCTTTGATTATGACTCGTTTGCTAATTGATGATTTAAAAATACTAAAAACTAATCCTGGTGCTGATTGTATCTCTTTACTTGACGGAACACAGATTATCACCGATCTTAAACAAAAGATGTTGCCTATGTCAAAATCATATGCGCGTGTACCTTCATTGGCTCAATGGTACATGACCCTGCCAAATGAAATAGATGTAGTGTATAGAGCCATACGACGGAGGTTGAAGGATGGTCAGTAGCAACCCAAGAGAATCTGTTCTTTGGACTCCAAGAACTCAAGAAATTACAGGCGGATTCCGCCCACGTGAGATGATTGATCACGACATCAATCCGAATGAGGATAGTGACGGTTTATCTCATCATGGTCGTGAAACACCAGAAGATACCCATAGTCGTGATCAGAAAGATCCTGCAAAACGAAAAGAACGTGCAGTGGCTGAATTAGAACCAAAGATACCGCATATTAGTATTAAACCAGAAAAAATAGATGATACTTTAGGAAGATCGCCCCAATTTGAACAAGAACAAACTATGCTTGAAGCAGGTATTGGACTGGACATGAATAGAAACGGAATCGGTTTATCAAATGGATTCAATGCGGGTTCTGTTCGTAGCGAAGGACCTAACGTAAAATATGGTCAAAGCAATTCAGTAGTCCCTGCTATGCTTGGAAAAACCAGCGACGAGATATTTAATTTTACTTGGGATAGCATCTCAAAAGGCAGACGGAAATACAAAGGCCGTCATATGTATGATGATGAAGATTCTGATGAAGATGAACGTAAAGGAAAGGCCAAGCGAAAGCGAAAAAAGAAGCGACAGGCAAAGAAAGGGAAGGCGGCACGTGGAGGCCGACAAATCAAATCTATGACGAAGCGACGTGCTGGTAATCTTGAATTGGATGTTGATCGAGGTTCACGTAGGCAAGCGTTTCACCCAATTAAACACACAGAAGCAGTTAGGGGCGTAGGCCGTTCAAGATCAGAGTCTATTCCGCTTCGATTGAGAGATCCTATTGCATGGGAACGAAAAAAGGCGTATGAGCGAATGCGAAGGCAAGTCGGTTCTTTGCCACGTGGATTAACTCACCACGCTGATACAAGAGGTGTGGGAACAAAGCGTGGTGCTATTCAAGGAGGCACAATTGGTCCTGGAACAAAGTTGCCAACCGTTGCACGTATGGGAACTGGGACAACAAAATTTTCAAGAAACGCAATAGGTGATGCTCTTGGAATTCACGATCCTTTAGTTGCTAAATCAGACATTCACAAATCCAAATTAAATATTTCACGTTCCGAGATAATGGCTATGAAACGTAAGATTGAGAAGTTAGTTCAACAACTCAACAAATTGACAAAAGCCACACCTGAACTTGGAAACGAAGGTAAGGTTGGCGCACAGGTAAATGGCGATACTGCATCAGCACCAACTGGTGCAACTAAATTGAATGAGGAAGAGAAACCTTACAGGGCTTTTGTCGATATGGCTTTGAGCAATGAGATGGGATTAACAGGCAAAAGGTGATCTAATGAGTAGATTAGATGATGAGTTTTGGAGATGGTACAATTCTCTTTCATGGTGGGATCAATATAATTTGGAGGGTGTTTGATGCCTCTCGTTGTCTTAGATGATTTTCTTATTCGTAAAGGACATGGATTGTTTAACATTCATGAATTTATTGAGGCTATGTTAAGCACAGATAGTGTTGAAGATGGATATGCTGCACTTCAAGACAGCCATCACGATCTAAACCATGACAATTTTGCAGGGGTCGAAGCCGATGCGGTAAAATTAGCCTCAAATCGAGGGATAGGCGGATTGACACCTCAAGATATTGAAATCATAAATCAAGGCGAGGCAGCAAATCCTCAAGCATGGCATCAAGCATTCCAAAAGGCTGTAAACGTTGGCGCACCGTTGATCAATGAAGCCATTGCTAAGACCAATGAAATAAACAAACAGAAAAATTTTGAAGCAGGTGTGCCGCATCGAGATATACCTATGGCATTTGAAAATGACATGGGAAATTATGTTGCTGTTCAAGCATGGAGGCAACCTGTTATTGGATCGAAGAACGGACAAACTCATAATCAACAAGGTGCGTTAATTACACAATACAAAAGTGCATTGACTGGAAAACCCGAAGCATATGCACGTCCATACGGTATCGGACTCCAGGTATTAAGAAAAGAAAAATATCCTGATCTCAAAATGCCAAAAGCAAGCGATGAAATCAATCCAAGAATTTTACATGGCGATTCGATTTACATTCGAGATGGAAACCTTCGATCAAGATTTGGTCAAGCAGTTCAAAATATAAAAATGGCATATCCAAATTCCCCTCCCGATCAATTAAAGGGAATGGCTCTACAAGCGTTGCGAAACCTTCCTGAATTTGATAAATTCGGAGGAATACGACACAGTAGCGGATTACAATATGGAAACTTTTCTGAGGGTAATATGCAACAAAGGGTAACTGAACAAAAATATGAAAATGCAGATTCAAGAGATTCTTTGTTGGAATTCATACCGCCCGAAGCAAGAGAACATTCAATGTATCGAACAACAGGAAATTCTTATTATCACAAACCTGATCCATCTAATGCACAAATAAAATTTTATGCTAAGCATTTTGGATGGGATGAAGAAAAATCAAGAGAAGTCCACCAAAATGCTTACTCTGGAAAATACGACCACATCTCAAATTCAAGAGATCAACTTATGGCTGCAAAGCGTGATGAATTGTTGGCAAGTGGAAAGAAACTTGATTATTTGAGTCCAGATGCAGTTATGCCAAGAGATGCCAACATTCCCTCTCCAGTTGATGAACAACAGACCCCTTCTGAACAACCAAAACAACCAAACGCAGGGTCAATGTCAGAGTTCTTCAATCCTGCATTTACTGAAACACCAATACAAGAGGCTGTTTCACGGCCTCCGCCTCTTCCAATTCAACCTCCTGCTGAACCTCCCAAACAAAATCAATTTGTTGTCGGTGCTTTACCTGCACCACAAAAACCACCTGCACCCCCTGTCTCTTCCCTAAATGCTTATCCCTCAAGACCAACTCCGAACCAAAGTACGGGGCGTGGATTCTTGGATAATTTGATGTCAAGGCTCGGTTATGCCTACGAAACATTGTTTCCGTCATTTGGTAAAGCCGACTTCTCAAATAAAGATGCTTTGAGTGAAATGCTTGAAAACGTGCAGTTAGAGATCGCTAAAAAAGAAATGAATGTTCCATATCAACATCAAAGCCTTATCAAATCCTCTTTGTCGATCAAATCAATTGAAGATGTAACAAAGGTCGGCAATACAATGAAAAGACCAAATTCCGATATAATCACAGTTTTTCACAGTAGGGGAGATTGGGATAATTTAGCGAAATCTTTCGATATGACAAAAATAGAAGTTCAAATGGTGAAGGTGATTTTTAATGAATGATGATTTAATTTTAAGAGCAAGACTTGATGCACTGGGGTATTCAGACGAATATATTCAAAAAAATGTTATAGGACAAAGTTCTTTACCAGGATCAAGAAGAGGCTCGATTCCCGTTTTTGGTGCAGCGTTACATCGAAAAAAAATGGGGATGAGCAAGGATGATTATAAACAACAGGTAAGGGACAATAAGACTACTGGTCAGCAAACGGCAAGAAATGAGATGTTTGATGCAAATGCTGCGAAAGGAAACATTAACACCGCGCCTCAAACTGTACCAGCAATGACTGAGCCATCAATTAAGAACGCAGATGGCACTACGCAATCCTTACAGGAAGTAGGTATGCAACAAGCGGGGATTGGTAATGATGATGGCTCAGTTACAGGAACAGGAACTCCTGATCAAGTCAAAACAGACACAAAAATGGGTGCAGATGGCAACCCCGCACAAACCACAACAACAGAAGTCCATAATGCCAATGCAGATACTACGGGACCGAGTGGTGCTGGAAATGTTACAGATACAACTCAACAACAGCAACCTGATCAACAACAACCGCAGCAACAACCACAGGCTCAAGGTCAAGGTGGCGTAAATGCTCAAGTTCAAGGAATGGCTCAACAATTCCAAGCGGGACAGGATATGCAAACGGTTCAGCAAGGAAAAGGTGCAGCAGATCAAACATGGGCGAAAAATAGATCTGGAATGGGCAAGTTTTTCGATGTCGCTACTTTTGGTGCAACTGCTGGATTAGGAAAAACAGGCGCAGGTGGACGTAGACAGGCCAATGAGCAATCTCAACAACAGACTAAAAACTACAATCAGGCTCAACAACGCAACAATCAACGAGCAATGGGAATGGGAGCATCAATGCCTATCGCTACATCATTCGATTCTCAACTATCGGCCTATTCCGATGTCTTGTCTCTTAGAAAACAAATTCAAGAAAGAACTACAACTCACAATCTACGAAGGTGATACGATGGAAGATCGTGATGACGCTTTGGATTTTATTTACAAGGGCTTTAGGGATGGCCGTCAAAATCGACGTGATTTTAGACGACAAAGAGGAATTGATCGATTACGATCTACGCTCGCACCAACATTAGAACCTCATCAACGAAGCGGCTACATACAACCTCAACAAGAGATGGCTTCATCACCTCCTGCACAAGAACAACCAACTACATTTGGGGATGATATAACAACCCCTGATGATGAATCAACGCCTCAAAATGAGGCAGCACCAGTTCAAGAAGCGGTTGCATCTCCGCCAACGCTTAGTCCTCAAGAACTCCAAGAACAATTTGCGAATTTAGGCGTTCCAGGCCACAACCCCGAAGGGGGTTCAAATGCAGACCGACACGATTATGTCAATGATGGATTTCCAACACAAACTCCAGACATTACTCAAAACGTTCCCGAAGCAGCACCAGTTCAACCCCAAACACCCGAAAGAAATTTAGGAACTCGCGCAGAGGGAGATGATCCATTTCCAACAAATTATAACGACCTATCTGATGAGCAAAGGAGCAGAATAGTTGAAGATATGAGTCGCAGACATCAAGACTTCAATTTGGGAACTGAACAATATAAGCAAGCCGTAATAGATGGAGTCATCACTCAGGAAGAAGCAGACGAAAAAATTCAAGAGTACAGAAAAAGGGTATTTCGAGAGGTTCCAGAAGAACATCACCCACAGACTCAGACATCAGAACAAATTGCTGAACCGTCTGATGAACAACGGGCTGTTCAAGAAGCAACTCAAAGTGAAGAACCCTTTAAACCTCCGACAAGAGAAGAAACTGAACACAGCAACGCATTTGAAGAGGCATATCCATTGATGTTCGATGATACATCGGAAGTTACTCAAGGCGTACATCGAGGCATAGATGAAGGATGGAACGAGTTCAATAGACTTGGCGAAGAGTTAGAAAGCGAAGAAGCGCAGCCAACTCCTGAGCAAACGCCTCCTAAAGAGCCAACAAAGGAAAAAGCAACTACTGAGGGAAAGAAGCGAGTAACAAAATTGGCAGATAAGTTGAATGCACAAGTTGGCCGATCTATGGGCAATTCAAAACCAACTCCAAAAGAAGAATCAAAGGTTCCAAAATTAGGATCGAGTCCTAAAGGTGAGGATGTTTTGAGTGTCATTGAGATGGTTCGAGATGGCGACGCAAATGCTAAATCAGAATTGTATAACGCTCTTGGTGATTTAGAAGATAATGATTCACCTCATTATGATGATGCTTTAGAAGCGATCAGCGATTTCAATAATTCATCATCGAATGAAAAAAAAAAAGTAAATAGCGATTCTAAGGATAGAAAAACGCAAGATCTCAAAACAACGATTAAGCGCAAACCTAAATCTGATGAATTCACACGTTCTTTGGTAAAGGCATTACCAATGAAAGACCTTAATTTGTTACAAGCAGCATTAAGTCTGTCAAAACCTGCTTATGGAAATGATGGTTTTAGTCCTGTTTTGGTGGATCAATTAGGCCGAATTACAAATATCAAAAACGTAAATCATCCACATACTGCAATGATGCAAATTGCTGAAAATCCCGACACACATTTCCCAATGGATCCCGCATTGTCATTCCCAACTTACAATGTCGGCAAGATAAATCCAAATGCAAAACCCATATATGAAGGACAAAATTATTCAATAGATAATATCGACAACCTAAATCAATACTACCAGGAAGGAAAAAGAAGAAGTAAAAAGCCCGATATGGAAGTGGCTCTACAAAGCGATGATTTTTCAATTCTTGATGGTGGCAAACCAAGATCATTAACCAGTAAAGATCGAAAAGAGATTATAGCCTCGCTGCCACGTAGAGCAAGACAACCCAAACTTCCAAAATTAGAATACGGATCTCCATTCTTTGATCCATCAGGAAACGCTTATGGTGGAACATGGCAACTGCCAATTTTACAGGGAGGAAAATCTCATAGTGGAGTAATGCCTCATGACATTTTAGGCATGAGAACCATAGGAGGGGGAAACTACACTGAAAAATACGGGAACTTTAGTAATATCCAATTCCCCAGTTCCGAAGGTTACAAAGAAGTAGGTAGCATACACCCAAGTGAATTCCGTAAATTGATTCGTAATGTTCACAAAGACAAAAATAAAACCAAAGATGGCAGAGTTCGCATAGGAGAATCTCTATATGATCTGGATCATTTGAAACGTCTTGCAGGAGGAATGGATGATGACATTGCTTCTGAAAAATTAAAGTTTACTCAAATGGCAGCAGAAGATACCAAAGCATATGATGGAGAGGCGGCAGGACCTATCAACATAAGAGGAAGAGGATTTGAACAGTATCAAGCAGAACCAAGTTTCTTTGATTTTATGCAAGCCCCTGAGTTTGAAGATACTAACCCAACTGAATGGACGAGTATGAATGATTTGTTTGAGTAGGTGTAATTATGTCTGATATGCTTAATCAATTATCTGCGAATGTCGATTACGAAATGGGTCGAAAGGATTTCAAGTATTTTTTTGAAGAAATATGTGGGAAGTACGATAAAAAGAACCCCTGGATTTTGACAAAGTTTCATCAGGAGTGGTTCGATCTTTCAGAAAACACAAGCAAAACCTGTATTATTGCGAGCCGTGATCATGGGAAGTCTGTATTTTATCGTGTGTATTTGCTGTGGAAAATGGCCTACAATCCTGGTACAGAAGTTCTTTTCTTTTCACACAGTCAGCACCAATCCATCGAACACATGGGGAAAATGAATGAGTTGATCGAGTCAATACCTGCGTTACAACACCTCAAACCAAAGCGAGGATGGGCTAAACAAAAATTCAAGTTTACTAACAAATCATCAATATCGGCTATGTCGGTTGGCAAGGCTGTGCGTGGAGCGCACCCTGATATTGTTGTTCTTGACGATATTCTTTCGAGTGAAGCCCAAACGCAACTAAAACATATATCTTCATGGTTTTACACGGCATTATTGCCTGTTCTTCACCACACAGCGCAGTTGTGTATTGTTGGAACTCCTTTTTCTTATACGGATCTGTACGCTGAATTGAAGAAGTTGAAATCTTATGCGGTTCGAGAATATCCTGCGATCAATGAACAGACAGGAGAGCCACTATTCCCTGAGCGTTGGTCATTAGAAGCATTAAACAATCGTCGTAATGATATGACTTCAATTGCATTTACACGTGAGTATCTCTGCAAACCAATTGCCAGTGAAGCAAGCCTATTTCCAGAAGAAGTTCTTGAACGAGTCAAGGACGAAGAACTATCTTTGTCCTATTATCCTCATGACGGTGAGGAATACAATTACTACATTGGGTGGGACCCTGCAATTTCAGCAGATCGTAGAGCCGACTATACTTGCATGATGGTAATTGCAGTAGATAAAGATCGGAATAAGCACATCATTCATACTCATCATGAAAAAGGAATGGATTTTTCATCACAAATCGACAAGATTATTGAATTGAATGCACGTTTTAATCCAGTAATTATCGAACTTGAAACAAATAACTTCGCAATAGCATTCAATCAAGTTCTAAACGAGATTAGCGATTTACCAATAAAACCATTCAATATGAGCCGATTGAAGAAAGAGGCTTTAATTCATACCCTTCAACTACAATTTGAACAGGGGAAGTTATCAATACCCTACAAAGACGAAGGAGGAACGCGTAGATTGATGAATACTTTATTGACTGAACTCTCCACGTTCACCATGTTGGATAATGGTCGAATGGAAAGTCTCGGAGGTCATGACGATATGGTGATGTCTCTTGCGCTATCTGTTCAAGCAACAAAGGAATACCGTGATAATATAGTCATTTTGGATGCTGAGGCATGGCAAAGCAGGTTAGGGTGGGCAAATGTTTGATCAACGAATAGAAGGAATTTTTGGCGTAGAATCATCGGAAGATGTTTTGAAGTTGCTTGATGAGAAGTTAATTAGTCAAAAAATAAAGTTGAATCAACAAGAAAAACAGTTGCTTGAGGCACAGAAAAAAGTATCAGGTAAATCAGGTTCAACAGAATCATTGGTTGGCGAAACAGCAACAGAAGAAGAACCTAAAGAAAAAAATTGGATGAACAGCCGTTCTTTGACTGGAAAATTTGCTGATGTTGCTACTTTTGGTTTGACTTCAAATATGGGGAAAACTGGAAAAGAAGGCAGAGGCGGTCCACGTGAAGATGCAGGGATTGAGGGTTTTGACTCTCCCGAAATGGGTGGTGGAACACAACAACCAGGAACATCAGTAGACACGCAAATATCGCCTATTCCAGTAACTAAGACATGGTTTGTTGATAACTTTGGTATGCAAGGTAATGAGATCGTTGATTTGTTGGTAAAATCAGGAAAAGATGAATTAGTTCAAGTGATTGCGCCATTGATCGTTGAAGAACGAAAGGCTTTGCTCAAATCATTCCCGTCTGTTTCACAAGATTTAGTTGAAACATTACCATTCAATGATTTCGATTGGAAGATGTTACAGAAAAACACACAATCATTGGAAATACCATTCAGAAGATTTGTTAAAAGTTGGTCAGATGGAGATCAGGAAAAAGCGTATGAACTTTGGTCAAATCGAATTACAAAAGAGCAACATCTTAGCCGACCTGAACGAAAAACATTAGAAAAAACACAGAAAATTTTAGAGCAGAATGGGAGCATGAATGCTCAATCCCTACAATCATATGGTGTTCAAGGTAATCCTACAAAGATTGCTATGCTCATCAAATCACACGGCTTCTTATACGATATTGTTGCGTTAGGTACTGGCAAGAAAAACAATGATCAGGCCAAATATTACTCCTTGAAAAAGAACGATTTGTTTGTCAAAGACGCAGGGGCTTTGATCGGTAATTTGTTTGATGACGGAGGATCTATTGAAATAAGTCCACGCGGGACTCCAAGAATTATCATTCCTTTCAATTCTAAAGTCCGTAAAGAATACGCCAATGCACTTAACATCGAATTGGGTGTAGCAGGTATTATTGCAGAAGGAGATGGGCTTGTTATTGAGGGCGAATTCTCAGTAACAAAAGCCATAGAGGTTTCATTACCACATCTTAGAGAGAAGCGAAGCGAGGTCGTTATTTTGAAGAAAGCACTTGAAGATGACAAAGATGCTTTGTTTTGTTTGAACTTCTCTCATTCCAGTCCAAATAAGCAAGTTGATTTGTTGAAAAGTCGAAACATCTCACCAGAACAACTTGAAGAATTGAAGAAGGGTGTAATAAATGGCTGATCGAGAAAGAATGGAACGTCTTTTTTCCGCTATCGGAATCGACATGGAACGGCATTCAACGCCTATGCCCACAATGCCTTTGTTTCAAGCAGGAATTCAAGAACCTGCATTATTGCAGGGAATCACTATACCTGCGCTTTATGCTGCTACGTTTGAATGCGTTGTTCTCCGATCAATTCTAAATCATCTTTCTGTTGAAACATTTCGTAAAGGATTCGGATGGAAGCCGAAATTTGTAGTCAAGTGCAAAGAATGTGATGAGGTTTTTCATCAAGAAGTCGAATCATGTGCAAAATGTGGTGGTGAAGTTCGTAAGGCAGATAAATCTGAAATTGAATATGCCGAAGTATTGTTGGAAAATCAAAACAGCATGATGCAAAGTTTTGTTGAAATTCTAAAAGAAATTGAAATGGATTTGAATGTAGTAGATGACGCATATCTTATTTTGACCAAAGAGTATTTTGTTGATCCAGATACAAAGAAAGTCATGTTCTTCCGTGTAAAAGAGATCACACGTGCAGATCCCATTTTCATGCGTATGCTTGCTGATAAAAGAGGTGTTCGAGGGGGAAGTCAATATACCAGTCTTGTCGAAAGAACATTTAGAACGAGCGATCCAAAAGATAAATGCCCAACAACAGGTATGCCAGTTGTTCCTATTCATTACATGAACCTTGCAGGTGTTGGTAAAGGCCAAGTCTATACTGAGGGTGAAGTTATACACATAAGTAAATGGTCGCCTGGAAAGTTGTATGGCCGTAGTCCAGTAGCAAGTATGTGGAGGCAAGTGAATACTCTTATTGCTATGGATAACTATGTTTATTCGGCATATCAGAAGAAACGTATGCCACGTGGAGTTATGGTCATTAAATCATCCAACATGGAAACCGTTGAGAGAACGGCTCGCAATATCCAAGAGCATCTTGAACGAGATCCAAATTACATCCCAACAATTGGTGTAGAAACAGAATCAGGGCGTGGAGGTCTTGAGTATGTGCGTATGATGGACACTCTTGAAGAACTACAATATATCCCGATTAAAGACGATATTAGGCAACGTATCGCCGCATTCTTTGGAGTGTCAAATGTGTTCATGAATGACGTGTCAGGAGGTGGGCTAAATAACGAAGGTATGCAAATCGTTGTGAGCAACAGGGCTGTGGCATATGCACAGTCAATTTACAATCGAATACTATTCCCTCAAATTGCTAAGGCTTTTGAAATTACAGAATGGGAACTCGTATTGAATCCACATGAAGAAGAAGATGAAATCATGCAACTTCGCAGAGATGAAATGGCAATTCGCAACATGATGCAAATGAAGCAAGCAGGATATGAGGCTACATTGCGAGATGGTATTGATGACAAAATACTACACTTCGATTTCAAACAACCAGATCCCCAAGAAGTTGCGGCGGCTGAGGCTCAAGCACAGCAACAGCAAGGAGGGCAGGGGCAACCTGTTCAGAAAGGAGACTTAGAACTCGATCCAAGCATGATGTTTAAGCGAACCACGTTTGATTCCAGTAGAGGCTCAGTACCATTTGCTGATTCTTTGGCTACAACTGCTGGAACCGATTTGCCGCCTTTGAGAACTGCAAGTGAAAACACACGGCAAAGTGGTGGTTCAAGTCCTGGTATGATCCGCAGAGTCGATGGCGCACCAACAGGGGCTTCAATAAAAACGGACAAACGAGAACATAAAACTCCACAAGAGAAAGCCATAGACCATCAAATCAAAGAAACAGAAAAACGTAACGGTTTGGGCAGTTCGAGGGACAATAGTAAATAAACAGGACGTTGTGCGAAAGATGAGTCAGATGTCAGATATTATTAGTAAGATGGATCCAATGGCACGTAGAGCATTGGCTGCAACAGAAGGATTACAAAAAGCAATTGAGGCAAAAGACTCAGATGCGATAAAGGCGCATATCATGGCTGCTGAGAATGCATTGTCAATGCTAAAGTCTGATTTAGCACTTCACGATCAACTCAACAAAGCAATGACAAGAACAAATCCTGCTGAACAATTTATGGGCGTAATACCTCAATATGATAACAATGCCTCAGATTACAACGGCACAGAAAATGCAGTTGCTATGGGTGTTAGTCGTCATGGACGTGCTGCGGGATTCTTCACACCTCATAGGATTGTGTGATTATAATGTGGAAAATGGATGGTTGGAAAAACCCAACTCAGCGAGCGCACATTTATGATATGTTTGTTAAGCAAGAACCCATTCCTAACACTTCTGTATCAACTGCACCTGCAAGGCAACTCCTTGATGAGATCGACGCTGATATTCAAGAATTAGCCCAAAAGTTGGGTGGAATGCATGGCATCGCTGCTCAAACACGCGGGGCTAACGTGGCAGGTGAACCAACCATTGATTTACAAAAGAACATACTCGCCCTACAAGAAAAAATCTTATCTCTAAGTCAAGATGTTTCTATGATTCGTGATGCTCACGCTCCTGTTCTTGAAACACAGAACATGGCTGTCGGACCACCAATGCAAAATGATCCAATGGGCGCATCAATGCAACAACAACCTCCAATGAACCCAATGGGCGGAGGAATGGGAGGCATGGGTGTATGAGCGAAGAAGATAATCAAGAACATATTGACATCCTAAAACAAGTCATTACTGAGGTTCGTATTCTTAATCAACGAGTCCAGGCTCTCGAAGCAGAAAACAACACTCTACACAAAGCAATGAGCGATCCTGAAATGCTTATGCGAAAACAGGGATGGAAGAAATTTTCAACACCCCATGCCGATGAAACATTCGATCCATTGAATCGAACTGTTTCAGTCGATAACACTCCCTTCTCAGGAAGCGGAGATTTATTTCTTAAATCAAGAGATGAACGACTACGTGAGTGGGAAGAAGCAGAAAAGCAGGTGAAAGCATGAGCATACAATGGTTTAATCCCCTCGAACAAACTCCAGAAGGCAGATTATTGAAAGACGTAGCAACGTTGCTCAAAGAAGTCAAAAACAAGAAAAAGGCTGATCTTGACAAAGATGGCAAATTATCAGGGTATGAAAAGAAACGTGCAAAGGCAATTGAAGGATCAATGGGTTACAAGTCTGATCGGGGCGAAAGAAAATCACCTAATTTACCTACTCCAAAAGGCAATACTACTAAAATTGACAAAACAACAGAATTTCTTAGAGAGTTAGGAATTATCAAGAACGATGAGAAAAACACCGAATGTTCCGTCTGTAAGAATGTTGATTGCATGGGTGGCTGCGGGATGACTAAAGCAGACATGAACGAAAAGAACAAATACTGTAAAAAGCACTTTAATTGCAGTTATTCTGAATGTTCATCCAAACAAAAAGCACAATGCGATAGAGAGTGCGGAAAAGAACTCAAAAAATACAGTCAAGAATCAAGTGTTGAAAACCTATTCCCTAAGTTCCAAAACGTTGATGGCGGAATGCCAGTCGATGCACACGGATTTACAACCAACGGCACATACCCTGCAACGAATGACGGACCCAAAAAATCCATTGTAAGTGAAACAGTAAAGATGCCTGCGTTTGCTAAAACCGAATATACTCCAAAGGGAAGTAGCCTACATATGCACTACAATGATGCAGGAGGTTCACGTGCTAATGGACCAAACATTGACACTATTGAGCAACGTCTTGCTTCTTTGACAAAACACGCAGGGCGAAACAATCTTGGCGTTATTGGCGAGATTGAAGGATTGCTCAAGCAGGTTAAAGACCTCATGGATAATCCTTCCAATTAAGGAGGGGTTAGATGACAACAAATCTTGACAGATTGAGAACCGATGCAATCATCTCGATCCATCAAGGATCTGATTTTGATTATGATCAATACATTAGTCAATTACCAACAGAAAACATATCCAAACAAGATACAGCGACAATGCTTGGGGCTATGCCTCCCGAAATTCCTGAATATCAAATGGTGGATCTAAATGCGCCAATGGCAGTATCTCAAATGAAGATACCAAATCACAAAGATTTTCTTGCAGGTCATACCAAAGTATCGAATAATCCTTTGACCGATTGGCCTACTGCTTCTCCTACTAATCAGTTTGGAAAACATCATCCTTTTGGCATGGAATCAAACAGTTGCCCGTTGTTGCATGGTGCATCATGGGGTGAACCAGCATATGCAGAACATATCGCTCATGCTATGCCTATGTTAAAATCAATAGCAGAAAATGAAAGGCGTTTAAACTTCGATACTCAGATTTTTGGAGATCCAAAAGAATCTATGCACGATTTAATGACACGTGATCGAAACAGATACAAAACTCATACAGATGAGGAATATTCCGCAGGCAAGATTGCTGAATGGCAAAAGAGATTTGGTTTGATTCCATATCTGTTTGGTCTTGAATATAATACGGAAGATCAGCGTAATTCATTCCTTGACATCGTAAAACAAATGGCTACAAAACAACATATGGATTCGCCTGATTCTAAGTTTTTACAAAATAAAATGCAAGAAAAAGCAGGGATTTCATGGGGTCGTGCATTACGTTCATTTCGAGCAAGATTTATGCCGATGCTCCAATGGTGGCGTAGAGCCAGTGATCGACACGGACCAATCGCTCCTGGTAAACCAGTTAATTCTGAACTTGAATTGACAAAGAGCGATTCTGATGCTTTATTGCACTTTGTCAGTCCTTATGTAGAGATACCTCCGATGACCATAGAACCATCTTTTACATCTCATTGGTGGGACTTATTTCAATCATGGGGCGGAGTTGGAAGAGATAGTAAATCCCTGCATGATATTTTGAAACAGTCCTATCCAAAGTTATTCAATGGCGGCTGGTTAGATGATGTATTGATGAATCAATCGAATGAAATGTTAAACGTTTATTCAACTGATGGGGGAAGTCATTTCCCGCATATCACAAATCATTCAGATGCAAAAATGCATCCCGATCATAAATCATTTACATCAGAATTTGCTGATGCCGATTTCTTTGAAAAGCGAAGATCTAACTGGAGTCACGCATCTAATTTGCATTTTTTACATCCAAGTGAAATAAAAGGTCAAGGAGGCCGTATGATTATGCCATCTGATAAAATGATGTTAAGTCGTTTAGGTCGTTCTTTGGCAAGTCAAGCAGATATGGGTTCGCCAAGAATTGGCTTAGGGCGTGAAGAACATCCATCATCGAATAAACAATATTGGGATAGTCATAACGCATTGTTCGCTGCAAATGACAAGCACTTAGGGACAGTCATGAAAAACATGGCTCAAAGAGTCATGAAACAATTTGGTCCAGAAATTTTAAATCCTACTGATTCAAAAGATATGCAACAGTCTACATTGGCACGTGGCAATCTACAACAGTTGGCTTCTGCCGCAGATTATGCTATGAAAAAGGTGAACATGGGTGAAGAATATCGGGCTTTAGCACCTGTATTTGAGAATGGTGGGATCTCTTTGAACATAAAATCATTAGGACCAGTCAATCCTACATCGTTTGCTACAACCCCTCCTATTTACAATACAGGAAACACACATCTTTGGGGTCATGAAATGCCATCAAATCTAACCTGGAAGTTCGATCCTCAAAGCGGAGGCATCAATTTTGGAATGGCTGATGAGCCGTTTAATATTATGCAACGAACAGTTCACGAAAACAAAGTAAAAGAGGTATTGCCTTCGTTACTCGGAACTAATGTTCAACCAAAACAACAAGACATTTATGCATTAAGCGCAGTAGATCAAAGAGGGCTTTCACCCATTACTACTGGCAGTATTCTAAAAGCCGATGAATACAAACCAACAGGTGTATTTCAAACCAAAACAATACCTGCGTACACCATTCATAAATTAGATGATATGGATAAGTTGCGTGGATTCTCAGGCGATTGGATTGTTCAAAAAATGCCAAATGGAAAGCGAATGTTTGTTGAAAAAAGTGGCAATCATTTGAAAAATGCAAATGTTCCTAAAGAAATAAAAAAGCAATTGAGAGAGATAAAGGGTGATTTTGTATTCGACGCATATCTTGATGATGATACATTAAGAGTTGTTGATTTGTTAGTACATAAGGGTACAGATATGGCTCTCGAACCATTAGAAGATCGAGTCAATGCCCTCCGTACATTGTATGATTCAACTGAAAATGTTCACTTCCCCATGCCCACAAATTGTGTATCTACGGATCAAGAAGGTCTAAACAAAGCGATTTACAATTTTGATGAAGGAGAGGTTCTGATTCGAGATTCAAAATCAACTTTTATGAAAGAGAAAGAAGTTCATCCTAAATGGATTCGATATGCAAAAGAATCTATTGCTAAATCATTCTATCCCCCAATGCCTGAACTAATTGTTTATCCTGATCAGGTTAAACTATGCTATCCCTCTATCATTGATCCTGTGGTTGTAAAAGGTGATTTTGATGGTAAAGCATTCACGATTAAACACGTACAAGGTAACGAAGCATTATTTTCAAAGGCTGAAAGAGATATTCCATTATGGGGTCCTTTAGCAATAAGTCTGTTGAAAGAAGGAGGTGCGGCGACAGGTGGAGGTGCTGCAAATAGCGGTTCTTTCACTTCATCTAATACAGGGTCATATCAACCGATCCATTCCTTTTCAAAACGAAAGCGACCACGTAAGTTAAAAATAGCCAAGCAAACAATCTTACGTGCGCCTGCAATTATTGGGGAAGACGAGGAAGGAGATGGCGTGGCTCATACGATGAAACACGCTCGTTCTGAAATTACCAGGGATGATAAAACAAAAACAACTGAGGAATTGATTTCTAAAGTAAAAGGACTTAACGAAAAGATGCTTGAAATGTTTGCAGGAGAATATGGTCTTGAGCAAACAGAAAACGGCAATTGGACTGTTAATGAGGCTATTGATGATGACATCATTGAAAGAATGTTCCCTCGAATGAATAGGATCTCTCCAGATGGCGGAGCGTGGGCAGGTATGCAAGCCGATATTACTGCGCCAAGAGGACCTACTGAATTGATCGAGGATAGTGGAACTACTTTCTATGATCCAAAAGAAGGCGAAGAAACTGAGGAAATTCCTATGAAGCACTTGCAGGTTAAAGACAATGCAACTGGAGAAGAAGCAGTTGTTGATATTGAAAATGGCAAGGCTACTCTCAGAATGCCGTTGAAAACGCAACAAGAGATTGCAGATGAACAAGAAGTTGATCCCAACGATAGATCAGAAGCAGAAGAAATTTGAACCTATTCCTTCATATAGGATTACACTTGATGAGATGGTTTAATGGCAACAGTCCTTGAACACAAATCGGCATCATGGAGTGCCGAAGGTTCAGATTTCTTGTTGAAGTCCTCTGGAAGCGGAGGGGAACTTTATGTTGCTGGCTATGCATCTGTTGATATGGTCGATAAGCAGGGAGATAGAATCCCTACAAACGCTTTGAAAAAGGCATTTGGGCAATTCATGGGTAACAAAGCATTCCGCAATGTGCAGTTGGCTCATTCAGGAATCCAAGTCGGTGAAGTAGTAAATGATCACACCGATTCAAATGGACGTGTTTGGAAATCAGAAGTTGATGATCACGGACTTTTCGTTGTGTGCAAGATTCGCAGCGATATTCAGAAAGCACGTGAAGTGCAGAAACAAATTCGTAGCGGAGATCTACGAGCATTCTCGATTGGGGGTCAAGCCCTATTCCGTGTTAGTAAAACAACACCTGAACTTGGCAACCATCGAGAGATTACCGATCTTGAATTGCATGAAATAACGCTATGCAAGAAAGGAATCAACCCCGAATCGACTTATACGATACTAAAAATGGAAGACGATAACATGAGCAACACAGAAGTTTTGAACGAAATAAAAGCAGGATTGAGCGAAGTTCTCAAAGAACTAAGCGATAAAGAAGATGAAAAAGGCGACATGAAGTCCTATAAAGAAGAAAAAGGATCTTACATGGAAGATGATGACGATAGCGACACAAGAAAGTCTCAAGAAGCCGCATTAGATTATGTTACCACTCTCGAAAAATTTGCACACGAAGCAGGAGTAAACTTAAACGGACTTCGCGACCACTTTGGTTTGGAGAAGGCATACCTTCTCGAACAAGGTCGTGGAGGCTACAACCATCGTGGACAAGGTGATGAGATCGGATCTGGCGAAGATGCAACTGAGCCTTCTTATCCTTCTCTCCCAAGTCCTGGTGGCAATCAACACGTCATCAAGTCTCCAAGTGTGCGAAACATGAACATGAACGCACCAAATGGTAACGGGAATGTCATCAAGTCTTTGACTCCTGATGTTCTCGAAAAGGGCTACCGACATTATGCTTCTCTTCGTGATGAAGAAGCAGTAAAGGGGCTTGTTGAGAAAGAATGGCAAAACCGATACGATGCTGAAACACAACAGGCTCTTGAAGTTCGCAAGGCAAACGATGTTGGACTCCAACTAAATGCCCTCCGTAACGAAATTTCATCCCTTAAGAATGAAAACGCATCTCTTCTAAAGAGCGATGTTACACCTACTTCCCCCACAACAACGATCCGTGTGCCAACTCATTCCGAGTTTGCACAGATGGGCAATGACCTTGACGGATGGCGAGCCGCAGAAGCACTCGCTGCTAAAGCATTGAGGGGCGAGTGAAACTCAAAATAAATGGAGATGACTAAGATGACACAAGGATATATTAGAACAATCGAAGACATGGAACGCCTTTACTATGGTGCTGGCGCAGGAACAAACGCATGGGCATACAGCGGAACAGACTTACTCAAGGCTGATTCACCGTTGATGTCCTCAACCGCTGGAACTTACCAAGCGATCTTTGGTCGTAAGGTTTGGTCACAACTCAACCAAGAATTTAACGCATTTTCAATCCTCCCAAAGAAACCTTGGGAAAAGAGTGGATGGCGTGTTGTTACTGGCAAGCCTGATGACGCTGTTGGGCTTCCTGAAAACGGAACACTTCCTGATTCAACCAAGCCAACTTTTGAAGAAGTAGCCACCAAGCCAAAGACTGTTGCGAGCAAGTTCGACCTGAGCGAAACCGCAATGTTCCTTGCAGACAAGGATGATGGTCTTGGCGATGCAAGAGCCGTCATTAAGATGGAAATGTCAAAATCTCACGCAGAGTCAATCAACAAGATGCTTTTGAAGGACTTTGGAGACAACGCTACAAACGGCGGTGGACTTGCAGGTAACTCCTTTGAATCTCTTGATCGAGCAACTTCTTCTTCCCTTTCAGAAACGGCTGCTTTTGCTGAGGTCGATAACCTATCGGCTCACAATATGTATTCAATTACACGCAACTCTACTGGAACACGAAGTTGGTTTGATGCTAACGTCGATGTCGGTGGAAATGGTGCTGAACGTCCTCTAACTCTTAACATTCTTGACGGTATGTTCCGTGAAGTTTGGGAGCGTGGTGGTCAGCCAAAGGTTATGCTAACAGGCTATGACACCATTGAGAAGATCCAACAACTCTTGCAGCCGCAACAACGTTTCACTGAAATGAAGCGTGTTACGCCATCTGTAAACGGTGTTCAAGGAATACCTGGAATGGAAGGTGGATTTGTCGTCGCTACATACAACGGTGTCCCGATCATCCCTGCAAAGGACGTTCACGCACCATCTGGTGGACTATCTCGCATCTATATGCTTGATACAGACTATATGTATTTCTGCACAGCAAAACCAACTCTTTACCACGAAAGTGGAATTGAAACTGGCGACCCATTCGGTATCAACCGTCTTGGTCAAGTCGGACTCTTCCACACAATGGGTGAACTTTGGCAACTCTTCTATGGCGCACACGGCAAGGTCAGAGATCTTAGTGCATGAGGATAAAAAAAAAAATTGGAGATGATTTAGAATGGCAAGCGCAAACCTAACAGAAGCAAGCACAACAGTAGTATTTAGCCTCCCTATGTGGGCAGGTGTAGCAGAACGAGATGACACGTCTTGGTTGCAGACCCCTATTGGGTCAAATGCAGCCATTGGCGCAATCCGCATGGGTTGTGTTGATGTAACAGCAACAGCAGCAACAACCAACACAACATTGGACTTTGCAGATGCTAATACACCTACGGCAGTAACCTCTCGAATTAACCCTGCACAGATTATCGCTGTTCTTTCAGTTGTAAACAAAACATCAGCAGCAGCAGGCGATATTCCAAACATTGGATTCGGTGCAAAGACGATCTCTTTCGATACAGATACTGGCGGAGACACAGACGTTCACCGATTGACTTTCCTATACCGAGAAACCATCGCTTGAGGCGATTCTCATGGGAATTAAAGTCCAATACGTGGGCGGAAGATCTTACACCGAATTCAGAACGGCAAACGGACCTATTGGTTTCGCACGTGGAATGACACGTGAACTTTCTGATTCAGATGGTCTTGTAGTCAAAAAACTCGTTGATGATGGATCAACTATGTGGCAAATCATTGGTGACGAACCTACTCAAACAGATGCTATGAAATCTGCAATTGAGCCGACTGTCGAAGAACCAGGAGAAGAAGCAGAGATCGATTACAATGAACTTTCAAGGGCTAAACTAATGGCTTTGTGCAAGGAACGTGGCATTGCTGTTAAGAACACCTCGAAGAAAGCAGAACTCATTGAACTTTTGTCGGCATGATCAGGTGATTTACCATGACAGGCAACAGGCAAACATTGACTGATGGAGAGAATTACCTCAGTCGTTGCCGTGTTAATCGTCATGTTGTTGAAATCTCAGGTGCTACCCCCTCAGTTCAAGTCCGAATGAACGGAAAGGTTTCAAAGGTCATTATTGATGCAACAGGGGCAACAACGGCTGGCTCAACTGCTAATGTAGGGGAAATACAATTTTTCATGGATGTTGAAACAGATGGGGGAGAACCGCATCCTTATTTCGACAAAATATCAAAATTGAACTATACAGGATCTGGCGGAGATATGGTTTCAATGCACGAAGTCACGCAAGGATCGAATCAAGGAACTGCCAACGCAAAGAACTCACTTCACTTTTCAGTCTCAACCACCGCTGCCTCCGAATCAGGGGCTGGCGCAATTAACGAACCCGCAGCCTGGAACGGACTTGTTTGTGGAAATGTTAGGATTACTGTTGGTTGCACAGCACCAGCAGCATTATTGCCTCCCTCCGTTATCCGAGTCATTATCCTTACGGAATAAGCATCTATTATGAAAAGGGATATAAACAAAGACACATTGAGGAATAAACATGGCATTGACAGTCACACAAGAAGGAAGAGATAACGTAAGCGGTTCACGAAAAACCGTTGTATTGAAAGTAGTGCCTGATATTTCATGGCTTGCTGCTGGCGAAGAACTTGATCTTAATAATTACGTTAAGACAATTGAATCTATTTCTCTTGACGGTGGCGCAACTGGCTATGTTTGGCAATATGACCGAACCAACAAAAAGTTACTCGCTTTTGAAGCGGGTGCTGATGGTGCAGCATTGGATCAAGTAGCAGATGCAACTAACCTTTCAACTCACACCGTCTTTATCACTGTGACTGGCCGACGTGCATGAGGGGGAATACCCCATGCCACGTCTTGAAGTCGGTGAAATTGACCTTGAAACTTCTTTAGAGATAAAGAAGAGAAGGAACACTCGTATGTTTGAAATGGCAACGAGTCAAGGATCAATTGGCGAAAAAGATTCTCCGTTCAGTAAAAAGAATATGGATCGTGCAGGTACATCTTTTGTTAAAGTTACAAAACAACAAGCACAGGACATTCAAAACATAGGCTCTGGAACACGCTGTATTGCGTGTGGGATGCTCCACTTCTGTTGGACTCCCGAATGTGCCGTATGCGGGGAAGCAATGCACTACAACTTAGGAGGACACCACCAATGAGCAAAGAAGATCATACACCAAATACCGAAGAAAAAGCATTTCAGAAGTCATGGGAAGATATTATCAAATTTGGTGATTGTCCCGTATGTCATGGTGATCCTATGGCTTGCCCAACACCAGATGTACCTGCGTCGTTTTGCAGAACTCGAAAGAACGCAATTAAACATATGAGAGTACGGGCAGTACCGCCGATGCGCCGCCTATGAGGGGGAATCGGTTTTGCCACAAATCTTCAATCCGGGTCACAGGCCAAGTTCACCGCTATACCCCGATGATTTGGTATATTGTTCTGTTGATGATGTGGCAAACTTCCTTCAATTGCCATTACCTGATCCCGTAGCGTTATCAGGAAATAGTAGCATCGTTTCAACAGATTTAAAGTTGCCAATAACAGGTGCAAATTATCGTCGTTGGAAAATTGAGGCAGGAACCTCGATCACCGTTTATGATGATGCAGATTCTCTTGGCAAGACTTATACTGTGAACAGCGTTGAAAGTGCAGGTGGAGGCAACATAAATGTCATCGTAACAAAGAAAGGTGCAGAAGCATTCACTACTGCCAATAGCGCACAGATCCAAATCAATTCGGCTTTAACCAATAGCACAGAACGAGGTTTGACTAAATCACAGGTTGAAACGCTCATTCGTGAAAAACAAGATTACATTGATACAGTATGTCGAATGGCATGGCGACCTCATTTAGTGTCGGATGAATACCAAAATTTCACTACGTTCAAACCATATCGAAGAAGATACTATACTGATTATGTCGGTGCTGTTTATTTGAGAAACAGATCGATACAACGTATTCTTCGTTTAGGCGTTTGGCAAGGAGATAAATATAGAGAGTTGGGTTCATCTATCATAAAATTAACAGTAAAAGCAAGTGCTGTTGGTGCAAGTGATAAGATTTTCTTATGTCCTGGTGTCGCTCACACGGCCACTTTACAACGTGGTAAAACTGCAACCACATGGGATGGAGATTTTGGCGATAAAACAACTGCACAAAACATTTCCAATCTAATCAATAAAGATGGTGCAACAAGTAGGGGAGATGTCCCAATTGGAACTCTACAAGAAAATAGCGTACAATTGAATGTTGATGATGAATTTTTGGCTACTGCAAACAGTGATGATGGAGATGGCGTTATTATGATTTCATCTATGCGATCAACGGAAGAAGGCCAAGATACAACCATAGCCGTTTCTAATCCTGATGCCTTCGCTTTTGATTTGATGCTAAATCCATCAAGCACAATTACAAATGTTGCAGGTTCTAACTTCACTTTATCTACTGCAACTGATTTTACCTTGCGTGAGAGTTTAGTATTTTACACAACAGGAGGCAACACATACATTGCTCGATGTTCTCGCAATGGAAATGTATTCACAGTTACGGATGATACCTTGACTACTAACTTTGTTGCGAATTTAGCAGAAGGCATTGAAATCAAACAATTCCGTTTGAAAACTGATGTTATTGATGAAGCACGTCAAAAAGATTGGTGGTCAATGGAAGATAATGGGGCGATCATGTTCAATAATCAATACCCTTTCTATGAAAATCATTCTCTGAAAGTGTCTTACATATTTGGGGAACGTTATTTAGACAAGGTTATCAAAGAGGCTTGTATTAAACTGGTTTGTATGGATATTTACCTTACTGATGATTACACGGTTTTGTTTCCAGAAGGAACGAGTAACATCGATCTAAACGCTAAAATTCAGAAACTGGATGAAGAAGTCAAGCGTATGTTGATCCCATATCAAGAATCAATTATAGTTGCGGGAATGGGTGGTTAAATGCTATTTATCTTTATGCAAATGTATTTGGAAGAACTTCAAAAATCTTTCAAAGACATAGCCAACTCAACTGAGGCCGCTATTACTGGAGAGGCCGATTATCGCAAACAAAACAAACAACGTGAGATCGCAATGGCTGAGGCAGATGGTATTGAAATGAGTGATGAAGATATTGAAAACAATGTGGCTATATTGTCTGAATCAAGCCCTCATAAAATGAAAGTAGAACGGGATTTTCAGCGAATGTTAAAGGTGATGCAAAATGGCTAAAGATGCTTTGCTTGCTATTCGTGATTTGTTAGATTCCGATTGGAATGTTTCGCCTAAGCCATCCATTGAGGATATTACGGTTTTAGATCGGGGCGAAGGTAAGAGAACTCGTTTACAAGATCATGATGTGATTCGTTTGTTTGAAACGGCTCATAATGAAGCACAGCCTGAGTTGTTATTCGATTTTGTAAATATAAATGTCAATCTAACAATCGACATAAGGACTGTAAAAGGACGTGAAAGATTAGCAAAATTAAGAGATGAGGTACGGCGAATACTTCATAAGCATAGAAAAGGCAGTAATAATGACTTTGATAGGGTTATCTTCAAGACGAGAACCGATTTGTCTGATCGTAGTAAGAGGTTCTTTAGATACACTATGCAAGCAGAAGTAGTCATCTTTGCAGATCCGTTAGAAACAATAATATGAGGAATGAAAGATGGTTGGAACAATTTTCAAGGGTGACGTAGCCGAAGTGTCTTGGGGCAAAGAAACAGGATTGATGGTTACTGGAACAGGATCAGCGACTGGATTTACACATACCTCAACATCTGATGGTTCGAGCGTCATTACGGTTGGAACTGCAACATATTGGCATACTGGATCGGGAACTGTTGTAGAAATACCAGATAACGCTCTTGTAGGCTGTATTGTTCGTATTACAGGCGGATCAAACTTTAGTTCTGATGATTACGCATCTACACGCCGAGCATATTACATTACTGCTAATGATACTACTACTGGAACAATTACAGTTCAACCTGCATTAGTTACTGGAACGACAGTACATGGCGCAGCAGACGATTTGATTATTTTAGATTCATTACGATCTCCAACCTTTGAATCAGCCATGACTGATGCAGCACAACAGGTCAAGACCGATCAGTTCTTTGGACTTCTTGACAACTTCTCTCTCCCTGAGCCTGAGATTGATGTTCGCAAACAACACATTGTCGGCATGGGTCGTGATGTAAACGTTCTCACAAGTGGTCGTGAAACCCTCGCTGGCGGTTCTTTCGCTCTCAATGCTCATACTCTCCGTTGGATGAGGTATGCGCTTGGAGGCCACGTAGCAAAGAGCAAAGGCGAGTTTGTCACACTTTCCGATAACTCAGGCGGCATTACAGGTGGAGAGCAACCGCTTAACATCGCCGCCGCAACTAAAGTCTATCAGGCACAACAATACGGGACAGCCGACACCGATACCCTTAGTGCTGTTTCATCAAGCACTTTGACAGGAACAAGCAGTTTGGTATCGGGGGATCATGTTCTTGTTGGAGCAAAGACCAACACTTCGACAGATGCAGCAAGTGTGATTACACTTCTCACCGACCCTCCCGCCGACACTCACGTATCGGTTGATGCTACAAATGGAGGCATATTCAAAACCCTAAGCGGCACAGGCGAAGTTTTGTTTGGATCATATACAGGCATTTCTACACTAAATCTAACAGGGGCGGCAGATATTGATACTGGCGCATTAGCAAGAGCAGTAGTAGCAGGGAATACCGTCTATCTCCTTGCCCCTCTTACTGCCGCCGTATCTCGGAGAGATGTTCGAGTAAAGGTTGGTGCAACAATACGGGCATTATTCACAGCAGGAGATTACATTCAAATCATTGACAAAGATACTCATTCAATACCAGGACAAGATGCAACTTTGCCGACAGTATTCAAAAATGAGATTCGTAGAGTTATTGCTGTTGATGGAGATTACGTGTATGTCGAAGAACCATTCTTTTTCGCTCACGCCATCGGTTCAGCAGGTGTTGAAAGACTTCAATATACAACTTCTGATTCAAGAGGTAGCCCAAACATTGGAGGAACAACCAAAGAACTTCAATTCGGCGTTGAACACACCTTGTTTGGAGATACCGCTTTGCCTACTTTCATGATCGAGCAATCATTTAGACGAGATAATGCAACACCTGGAAGTGAACAATTGCTTCGTCTTTACAATGGCTGTAAAGTCAATTCATTATCCTTTAGTGCAAATACTGAGGGTGAGATAAAGTTGCAGGTTGAATATGAAGGAGGCCGACATTACACCGATACAGCAAATGCCTTTACACCTCACCGAATGTTTGAGAATACTGCTAACACAGCAATCAACAGAAAGGCATCAGGTATTGCTATCAATGGTGAAAAGCCGTACCTCTTCCAAGATCTCAACTTTGAGGTTTTTGGACGACCAGTATTGCGAGCCACACAAGTTGAATTTGGAATTAGCAATTCAAACCAAGCACGTCATTTCATTAGAGGTTATAGCGGCAACACGACAGACAACGATCAAGTTCAACTCGCAGGTGTTCAGATGCCACTTGACATCACAGAAGCACAACGAGAATACACTTTTTCGTTTAGTGCAATGATTGAAGATGACCAACTATGGGAACAAATAAGAACTCGAAAGCATCATCAAAACACAAATGACATTACTTTGACAATGAAGAAGCGTGGCAGCAATAGCACACGTGAGAATGCAACTATCACAATTGAAGATTATACCATAGTAAAGGCGGATCATCAAATTCCTGATGATAAGGGTGCAGTTATTGTTCAAGTAGAATTGGCTGTTCGACATCTCAAAGTTGTCGAAAACTCACCATATTTCACGCTTTGATTATGAGGCTTTAAGTTAAAAGAATACAACGGTGATACAATGCGACTTACTGGAACGATAAATGTTGATGGAAAAAGAGTGTCTTTAGACTGGAAAATAAACGGAGTATCTGTGGTTGCAGGACCTGGATTATCTGCTGATGACGTAAAAGTTCACACTTATTTGCCCGATCTCAAAAATGCAACAGAGGATAACACCCCTCTCGCAGAAGTTACAACAAACCGTTGGGATGCTTTAACCGTAACAGAACTCCGTGTCGAATTACAAAATCGAAGTCTTACAGTAACAGGTAACAAAGCAGACCTAATTGCACGTTTGTTGGAACACGACAATGACGAAGATGATCTTGAAGGAGATGAAGAGGATGTCGAATAATCCCTTTGTCCTAAGCAATACACCTCAAAGACATGAACTTCAAACACCAGTAGGTGAACTCGTTGTTTATGTAAAACCACTTTCATGGGTGGCTCAACAAGAAGCAATGTCTAATTTTGTTTCATTTAAGACTGGTTCAGATGGGGAAGTTAGCCCCAACATTGATCTTGGCGGTTATTGGAAATACGTTCTTATCAACTGCATTGTCAAAACGGAACCTGTTCTTTCTAAGAACGATCTTCTCAACCTCACTCCAGAAGCAGGAGATGCAATCAGAACAGTATTACCAGATCTGAATGACATCATCTCCAAGTTTGCGGGTGGTGTAAGCCCTTTGGGTTAAGTTATGAGGACTTAGTGTCCTTCCTTGACGAAGATTTAGATCCAAGCGAAAAACCCGATCTCAACATACAACAAGCAACTATATTGTCTTACCAGGCAATTACATTTTCACTTGGAACGCATTTTAACTGCCCCCCTCATTTTTGGGATAATTTGCCCTCTGATCGGGTTATGCTCGATTATATGATTATGAGAGCCGCCAATGAGAAGAAGGCGGAGATGATTGACCGTATGCAAAAAGACGCAGAAAGACAGATGAAGAATGGAAGAGGCAATAAGGGACAACCTATACGCACAACAAGCGATGGCGAAGCGTTAGATGATTTCTTTGAACGTCATAATGCAAAATTAACGGGTGATGAATTATGAGCGATGAACTCAATAATTTTCTTACATCTCAAAGCAAACTCAATACTCTTGTAAAGGATCAAGGTAAATCGATCAACATTCTAAACATGAAATATAAGGTTCTGAATAAGGTTTTAGGACCATTTTACAGATTGTTTGTCGATGTATCAAGCAAAATAGAAACAACAAAAGATGTTTTTGAAGAATTCACAGGCGCAACAGAAAAAGTAGGAGAGGCAACTGAGAAAACACTGGGTCCGTTAGGGAAACTTCTTGGATTTTTTACAAAGATCAACACAATAATGATTTTTGTTTTGGGCGCATTTGCTCTGTTAGGCATAGGCATATTGTTGCTTTCTAAACACTTAGGAGGTGGTGAATCGGCTCTTGGGGCTTTCAACATGGTTATGGAGGCAGGTAAAGGATTAGTAGATGCATTTATTGGAGTCATCGGAACTATTGCAGGAGTCATTGCTGGATTGGATTTCTCAGCATTTGGAGGCGACTTTATGCCTGTTCTTGAAACTGTTTTTGCTGTTTTGGGCGGGATCTTGACATTATATATCACATTTATCACCACAGTATTGGAAGGTATTGGGCAGATTGTAGAACGCATGGGGAAAGAAGGTATGTTACAACGAGTTGTTGATGCCTTTGCTACATTCTTTGGACTTATTGGTATGGCATTGGGCATCATTCTTGGGGCTTTCAAAGAAACTGGTTTAACAATGGATGATTTAATCTCAGGAATTGAAAATACAGTTCAGTATTTTGTTGATTTCTTATTCAGTAGCGGGATATTAGATTTTGCAGTTCAAGTGATCGAGTATGTTGGTGTAATTTATGGAGTAATAGCAGTTGTAGCCGCAAGCATCATTGCACTTTTCATTAAAATTTGGGCGAAATTAGGACCTCATATCATTAAATTTGTTAAGGCTTTCTTTGATTTCTTAAACCCAATTATTCGCATAATTACAGGTATTTTAGGCGTTGTTATGAGATTGATAATGGGGTTAATTGGATGGCTCATGCCATACTTCCAAATGGCAATGGATGGGATTATGGTCATTCTTGATCCCGTTATTACTGTTATAGAAGCCATCCTTGATGGTGCATCTGCTGTTCTTGACATCGGAGGCAGTATATTGGGAGGTGCTGCCAGTATGATGGGCTTTAGTGATGGTGGGGTGGCAAGCGGTCCGAAAAGTGGCTATCCAGTAGCACTACACGGAACAGAAGCCGTAGTCCCTCTTCCTGATGGCCGCACAATCCCAGTATCTATCAAAGGGGGAGCAGGAGGCGGATCATCAAACACGAACAACATCACAATCAATGTAAGTGGTGGAGGAAACGCTAAAGAGATCGCAAAAGCCGTCAGCGATGAAGTGACTAAGGTTATGCGAAATCGTTCAAGAGGCGGAAGTTTCACAAGAGGGGTGATCTGATGCCAATGATACAACTGATCCGTAGAGATAGCACAATCATTGAACTCGAAGCAACCGATATAAATTTTTCAATTCAACGAACTGTTTTGGTTCATCCCATTCCTTTGATTGCTACACGTGCGGCTCTCGATCTTAATCAGCCTCAAGTTGGCATCACAATCAATGGCATCATTACTGATGATGAAGAAGCAACAGGTAGTGCTTCTGCTGAAATGGCTATTGATCTATCTTTGGCTTTTGGAAGTGCAGGGGCATCATCATGGTATGCATCACTAAACACTACATGGGCGGGTGTCAAAACAGAAATGGATGGCGTGACAATCATATTCAAAACGAAAGGACAAATTGATGCCGATCTTGGAGAATCTATTGAATTACAATTAAAGAATGGATCTGGAGTGAATGTTGTTGCTACAAAAAGCATCATTTATGCAGATATTTCTTCGACTACAAATACCAGTGGGGTGTCAAGCGCAATCAAAACAGCGTTAGAAGCCGCCAATATCAAAGTTGATGCTGCAACAGTAGCCTTTACAACTGAGGCGACTGTATCTACAAAAGCAGGTCAAGCCGCATCAGTTTCTTATTTTAACCAAAATGGTTCAACAGGAAAATATGCCGATGAGATGTTAATTATCTCAAATAAAGCAACAGGCGTAACAGGAAATTCAAGCACGTCTGTAAAGAAAACAACTAATTCAATACAAGCAGCCTGGATTAAGCAATTTTTTGTTACCAACATAACAGGTGGAGTGACTGGCGTAAAGATGACGCGCGGAGATAAATTACAGGATCTTATCAATTCTATTACAAATCCAAGTGCAGGAGGTGCTTTGATTAGCCCACAGGTTTTGACAGGATCCTTGATTGATTTACCTGATTCTATTGCTTCTTTTGATTCTGCACAATTTTTACAAATAGAGAATGCAAAAGCCGTTAAGAAATACATCATAGGTGTCAGAATACCATATGAGTCAATTGTTTCTTCGACAACAGGTAATCGAGAGTTGAGGCAATTCTTGATACCTGCGGGTCCAGGAACAGATCATTCGGCTGAATCTAATACAGAACCTTTCGATCCTGTTGAAATAATTAACAATAAACCAGTAAGGCCAAATCCGTTTCTTCGTCAAGGCGTAGCCATACCTGCTGTTGTTCAAACATTTGATCCAAGTTATGAAGCGGGAGATTCAGTGTGGACTTATCAAATAACTCTTAACCCAGTTGAACAGTTGGTGGGATTGTGAAATGGGGTTACACAAAATTACCAGCAATGCCATACGCTTCAATGGCTTCACAGACGGAATTGTAGTTCCAACTGGTCAATTCAAGGAATCTGGTGTTAATCTATTACACCCAACCTATTCAGGAGGGTCAGCCACTCTCAAAAGCGATGCGACTAAGATCGGGAGATTGCATCTTCCAACTGAAACGAATCCCCTAAATCGAATTTTAAGTGCCTTTACTATTGATGCTTTTGTTGTTCCAAATTATGGAGGAACTGTTGTGGTTAAACCTAATTGTTTTGAATTGAAAGTTGGCGACCCATTCAAAAACGCCCCAATTGAATTTACTATTCATTGCATTGGTCGTGTTTTTAGACTAACAACAACCTTTGACATCAATACGTTAAGAGAGTCGCATTCGGGAACTTATGGAGGTGGTGAGCATTTACCAAATGATATTTCAGAAGGAGCGCAACCTTTGATGTTAGTTACGGCGCAATTTACAGGCGATGAAATGAGAGTTTATGTAAATACAAATCTTGTCGGTAAGTTGAATTTAATTGAGCAACGTATTTTGGATAACGTATCATCAGACTTTTTTATTGGAGGCAGAGGTGGAGAATTTCGAGGTATCATCGAAAGTGTGCGGATCAACAGGGGGGAAACCGTTGCTTCTCTTTCACCATTGGCTGTGACCGATCAGACCATTGGCCTTTGGGATTTTGAAGATGAGATGCACATACCCGATATTCACTTTTTTGACAATGCTAACGAAGCATCGGCTACACAAGGCCGTGATGGTAATTTGAATCGAAAGAGTCTTTTTGAAACTCCTTTGGTATGCGTGGCTTATGATTTTCAGAACATCAATGATTTAGGATATTTTAAGATCTATGAAAGACCTGAACATCCAAATGATAATGATGACAACTACACGGCTTTAGAGAAATTAGCCGCAATAGCCACAGGAATACCCTTATCAGACATCAAAAGGCAAACATGGTACTCTACCTCACTAAACCTAAATGCGTACACATACGGGACAAATACAGGGTCTTTGGATTATCTTACGTCTGATAGAATCAAGCATTCTTCGTTAAACGGAGTTGTTAATCAATCAGGAACTCACCCCTTGACTGGATTGACAAAAACAGCAAGTGGCCGAACACAAGATATTACGAATGGTACAGATGTGTTTCTTGCCAACATATCAGACTTAGATCCTATGGTTAATCCGATTGAACGTATTAGAATACTATCTTTGGATTTTGCCAACAATAGAGTGATTTGCCAATCAGTTCATTTACAAAATGACACCTCTGTATCGGCAACAATAGAAAACCACCCTAAAGGACAAGGTTTCATTTTCGACCATGCCGATGGAACGCCTGTTTGGTTTGTTTTGGGCAATGCCGATTTGGTTATAGATCCTGGTAATAAGTCTACATCGGTATCAGTAGCAAATCAGGTAACTCGGCAAAAAGATGCATTTACAAGATCAAGATTCACACAAGGGCAACGCTTTGAAGATCGTAGTGGCAATCGCAATACTGCTTTCTTTGTTTCAAAACAAAGCCGAATACCATCCACAATTGGAAGTTCTGCCGCTACAACAGAAGCACCCGATCCAGATCCTCCCTTCCAAAGCGATATGATTATGTGGTTGCCAGTCAATGCATTAACAGGTTATTCTGATGGCGGAACAGTAACTCACGTTCCTGATTATAGCGGGAATGGATTTGGAGTGTATGCTGTTGGAACTTGGGCGTATCAAGCCCAAAGTGCTGAATTCAATTCATTCCCTTCGCTTAAGATCACGTCAAGCAATGGGGCTTTAGTGAACATAGGAACAAACGATGGTGAATCAAAACAAATTACGCATCAGACTGGAACAGATGGATTTACTGCATTTTGGATGATCCATTCGAGTGCCGCATTCAACCTTTCTTCAACTTATGACTTGATCGGTGAAAACGCAAGCACTAACAAAACCTTCTTTGGAGGTGGAACAGTAGCAAATCGGGTAACTCTAACAAATAACGGAGTTACTACAACATTGAGTCTTGCACGTGGAGGGACGGGTGCGGGTTCGATACAAACACCTGGATTGCTCTCAATCACCTTTAATCACACCACTAACAATGCGGTAATTCACCGCTTTGCTCAAGAGATGGGTACTTTTGTTGCTAAAGTTGTTAATGATTATCGTTTTGATAACGCACTTTTTGGTTTATTCGGAAGGGCTTTATCTACCGACCCTGCCGCTAAAACAGGAACGGCAAGCAACAAAGCCCCTCAAAACACCGAATTTGCAGAATTTATTCTGTATGATCGAGTTTTGACTGATGCTGAAAGACAACAAGTGCAAGGTTATTTCCTCGACAAATACACGGTGATTTGATGGCAGATTTAGAAAATTCAGATGATGATGGCTACGCAGGTATGTCGGGGATGACGACATACAATCGAGTAAAAGGTGAGTTCTTTTTACATCAAATGCCATCGCCTGATGAACAGATGGTTCGTCAGACAATTCAAGGAGTTGTAGATGAATTTATTTACAAAACAGATGATTTGTCTCTGCAATCGATCTTAAAACAAAACGAAAAAGTTAATGTTACTGAGAATGTGTATCTTGGAGATACCAGTTCAGTAGCAAATCAAAGCGTTACTTCATACTCCACCGACTCAGGCGGCAATCCTTTCAATCGTATGGTTATTCAAGGGGGAGTAGGATCATATAGCGATACGATGGAGGTTACGCTTTCGTCGTCAGTTCACGATGAAATAATTGCTATTGCTGTTGATGACATAAAGCCGTTTATGATAAAAGGATTAGACACGGATCATACTGCTAACTTAATCAAAGATAAACCAACTAATGACGGTTATATTAAACATCTAAGCCCCTCGAAACAACCGTTAATCGCTTCAATCGAATCGCCAACTATCTTGATAAACGCAGGGGGTCCGAAAAGAGTTCTTGTTTTCTATGATGCTATTGATTTAACTGGAGAGGTTGTTGCAGGGAATACTCTAACTCCATCCCAAGTCAATCCTCATCAACGGCCTTATCACGTAGAAGGAGACAATAAAGGATATTTAGTGGTCAAGAAAACAATCCCTGCATCATCAACTTTGTATGAAGTCTCATCAGGAGTATATAGAACCTTATCAGATATTTTGCTCAAGCCATATTCCTCAGCACCTGCGACTGATTCAGATGTTCAAATGAAGATCACAGCAGCAGGAGGGTTGATTACTTTGCCAACTAAAAATTTCAAGCAAGCAATAAGATCTCACGTTCTTAAATCTCATGCATTTGAAGGTTCATTCCCCTCTCCTTTCATAGACATAAGCGATTGTGTTATTTCAGTAAAAAACAATTTGAAGGGCTATGGCCGTCCTCAAAATATTGCTAATCCCAACACTCCAGATGAAACCTCAAATCCTACTCACCATGTAATGACAATACAATCAAATATTGGCAGGAATTTAGAAACATTTGACTCAACACAAAGAACTCCACCCGAATTATCTCGATCAACTCTTCAAGTATTCAACATCATCGACAATGAAGTATCTCAAAACGCAAATACAATTCTTGTAGTACCTGCAAATCGAAATCGTTATGCAGTTCTTGATGATTTTTTGACCCTTACAGATCATGAGGAATCATCAACTGTTTCTATTGAAATTTCATTGCTAAGTGGAAGGGCAGAGGAATTTAACACACAAATGAAAAATGGCAATGCAAGTCTTGAACTTCGTGGTCGTTCAAATCTCATGGATATTACAGGTAAAGAAACAAAGAGGAATTTAAATTTGGGCGAAAGTGTTCCAATCAAAGAGATTGGCGATACTGGAACTCCTACTGTATCAATTACATTGGGGGGAGTTGGTCAAGGAGGAATTGATGCTAAACCTGAATGGACTGAACATCCTTTCTTACCAGGATGGAAAGATCGAATTGTAGGATCAGGAAATGCATCGGTTCGCAATGATCGGCAAACTTCAACAGATTATGCTTCGACACGTGCGTTAGTTGAGTTGCCATTGTTCCCCTCTATGTTCTATGATGTGGATGGAATCTATGAGAAAGTAGAGGGCAATACTGATGGATTTCACTCAGAAGGAAAAGACTTTGAAATGACGATTGATTGCACCATGACGGCAAAAAACCGTGTGCAGATGAGAAACTATGAGGCACGAAATTCAGTCGATTGGGGTTTTCAAGATAGTCTTGCGGCAATTGAAATTGCTAATCCAATTATAAATGCATACCAAGGCAGTAACAATAGTTTTCTCAGTTTCAAAAGATGGTGCATAAGAGCGCAAAAAACATCAATTCAAGCAGTTGTAACAGCCCACGATCTTACGTTAGGGGCAAATTCATACATTACTGTTGATGATGTTGAGCCATTTATCAATGAAACAGTTCAAGGTTCGTTTGGTCCGCAAATTGACGGAACAACAGGAGTATTGGCAAATAAATTCTACATTACTGTTGGCGAAGGGGCTGTAAAAGGTTATTCAATACCAGGTACTTTGATTGATCAAACAAACGGTGTTTTCTTTATGCTAAGAGTTCACAAAATTGTCAATGCAACAAATAAGATCTATGTCGATACAGCAATAGTTCGCAATGTAAATAGAGATATGGTGTTGAATTTAAGCGGGGTTGCCCCAACTGCATCATCTACAATTTTTAACGGGGCAGTTGTAACTTATGGAGGCGCAATTCGTAATCAGAGTTTAGGGGGATCCGAAGAACCAATCTTCGTATTTACATCTACTAACACTACTGATGGACTTGCTTCTTCGATTGAAGGGGGGCTAAAACAGTGCTTAGGAATCGAAAATGGCTTGATAAATCAAGTTAAAACAAGTAAAAGAACGTATGTAATCATAGGGGGAACGAATACACGCACACCTGTTGATGTCGGGGGTTTTGAATTTGATGTATGGAACAGATATGGTTTTGATAACAACCGTGAATTGAAAGAACCGATCATATGTCATCCCAACTTTACAAGTTTGAAAGGAAAATCATCTAACGGAACATCGCTGGAGTATGTTTTGCCGAGTCACTTAAACTTTCGAGACATTGCGTTAAAAAGCGTGAGTTTTGAATCATGTGTGAACGAATTGATACGCCAAATAAACATGGCAGGGCATCCTCAAGCAAAGAACTCTTTTGGCGCAAGTGCCTATGAAACGCCTTTGCAGGGTGAAAATAAATCAGGAAGTCACATGGGATATGTTCGAGCATTTATTGGCAAAGAAGTCGAATCACGAACTGGTGAAAAAGGCATTTCTATTGTAATTCACAGCACAGTTCCTGGTGCATCAGGGAGAGAATTTGCAGTATGGCTATCAAACAAATCAGTATATCCTTATCGACCAATTCAAGCAATTGGGCATGGAGGTTTACTCGCAACCAACAGCAGATCGTATCAGATGAATTCGTTCCCTGCTCCCATGCCTATTGGCGCAGATGGTGAAACTTTTGTTCCCATAACCACTTTTACTGGTGCGCCTCATGGACCGTTGATTCACCACGAAGATAAAACAAACACAATCAGAACATACAACGGAGTAGGAAATATTTTCAAAGGAAAAACAAAATCAACAGCCTCATCTACATTACAAAGTGCAACTGGATCATACGAATGGGATGATTCACAAAAGGAATTTAAATATATCACGGTAGAAGGTAAAGCGTTGGATTATATGCTTAGAACCTCTCATACCTATACTGGGATAAATAATGTTCCCGCCAATCAACGGGATAGCCGATTGTTGCGAATTGGAGGTGTTTTAGCAACTTTCAGTTCTGTCAAACCAAGTCCAAATGGGATAGCATACACTCCCTTAGCAACAGGAGGGGAAGATGAAGCGTATATTTGGAACGTGAGGCCGTTATCCAACCCTGATAGATTTGTAAAACAATTCTATGATGGAAATTTTAACACCTTTGCTGATGAAATAACAGACATAGACGTAGAATTCCTATACCCTGCAATTGATCAAGAAGCAATTTTGTTCTTTGGTGGAGGGCATACTGGATTGACTTTTGACATCAGCGATGGAACTAATAATGACTACTCAGATTTTTACACACACCCTCTTTCCAAAGGACCAACTGGTTTTGCTGGTTTTCAAAATCTTGGCGAAACATCATCTCCCTTTGCTGTGCTTGATTTCACAGATGTGCTGAACGAAGATACAATCAATAGTGATACATTGAGAGGGTTTCATCACACAACTGTTCTCAATTCAGATAACGAACCAGAGGGCAAGTGTGCTTTCTATGCAAGATTACAGAATGGAGTTTATGGATCGGGCGAGGACTTGGGAACTGGTGCTGTGAGTCAAGATAACACCAAATGGCGTGAAGATCTCTACAATCGAAAGGTTCGAGTTACCTCTGCCAATGGAATGGGTACACCCAAAAATGGAGTTACAAACACCGTAGAAGTAACCCCTACTGGGTCAGCACCAACAGCCAAATTATTTGCTCATGGCGATGTTGTTGCACTTCATAATAACAATTCGGGAACGGTTGAAGCGGAACACGCTGAGGTCAAAGGCTTTGATCCTGGTAATGCAAACTGGTGTATATCAGCAATATGCGCCCCCCCTGCATCCAATCCTAATTACATGACGGGACCTATTTTTCATGCGATTTATGACGATGGAACACCTAATGGCCGACCTTATGGATTGCATCTTGGCGCAGCAGCCCCTTCGTCGGGAAATATACCGATTTCTCTTGCGATTACAGGGTTCAATCCAGCACCATTTCCAGGCAATCCGAAGGTTGAGGCAGCAGTTCTTGTTCCCTCAACTGTAACTGGGAGTTCAGTCAAAGTAGATGAAACAGGATATACGTTCATAATGGCAGGTCAAAGAGATCCTTCATCACCCGTTCCATCATTCCTATACATCGGAAATACAGTAGGAATTACAAACCCCGAAACAGGATCAATGGCCGCAGGTATCTTTGATTTCTCCGATTATATGATTCGGCTTCCTGATCAACAATACTCAGCAGCAGGTATTCCTGGTGCATCGCCAAATGGAAAAACCAACTTTGAAACAGAAACCAGTGGATATGGAGGCGGCGATGCCGATCACCCTGATTTGCCTACTGCGGTGCATTCTATTCGAGATAAAAATATGGCAACAATTGGATGCGCTTTGATCGGTGCGCCTTTCATCAATATGTTACCTGGAGTAACGCAGGGAGGAAAAGCAATACTTGCCCCTGTAAATGATTATTTTACGGCTTTACAATCGGGAACCCCTACATATGGGGTTACTGGGACAGGAGGATCTTTTGGCGATGGCAAGAATTCGGCAGGACCCATTCACTTTGCAGGGTATTTGACCGATGTTGCTTTATGGAAGCGTTATATGTCCTTTACTGAGGCAACCAACTGGTTCGCATCATATAACAAATGGTGATTCGCATGGCTGATGTGTATTCCAGATACCTTGAACCTGCTGAGACAGGATCATGGGGTGCTACATCGACAGGAGAATTTAAATCGGGCATCTTCGCAATGCACATTGCTTATCCCGATACTGAATATGGAGATACGGTTGAAGATTGGCAATCAGGAGTAAATACAGTCGATTGGAGACAAGGACTTACAATCTTGATTAGAACTCCTTTAGCGGCCAGTTCAGCGACTATTGCTGAGGCTAAGAACGTAATTGCCATTGATTTAAAACAGGCTGCTATTGATCATGGAAGTTCAGATCATACTTACGATTTAGGAACAGAAGAAGCCGCCCGTTTCATAGCGGCAAAAATCAACTCACGTAAAATCAAGATGCAAGGTGAAAGAGATTTGACTAAGTATCTACGTGCAAAATACATCCGTCAATCTTTGCCACCTACTTACCATCCTTACGAAGTATCGCACGTATCACAATCAGGAGGTCAAACAGTTATGGAATTTGATTTAGGCTGTGCTGGTGAATCATTCCCTACTGAATTTCAAAGTAGTGATTTTTCCATAAAAATTGAATCCAGTTCCACCTCACCCCATATTGCTGCGGGAACTTATGAGGGAATTTCTTTCAAAGTAACAGGAGGGTCTTTTGGCGGTTTTGGTGGTATCAACAGTAACATAACGATTGATGGAACGCCAACAATAACGGGTTCACCTGCTGCTGGAGATGCATTCACAAATACATTTACCATAATTGGAGAACCTGCAAAACACACCGTTGCGTTATCGTGGGAAACATACTCACCAAGCACCAATCAAGGATATTGGTCAGCCGCTAATTGTGGACCAATTGTTCAAGGGATGGGTGCTATTGGCGTTCATAGATTGGTGACAAAACCAATGGATGGAGGCAACATGGGGTTGCCAGCGTTAAATTATGATTCTCGAAGCGGTATTACTGCAAATCAACACAGTTCAAATCACGGCTATAATCGCTTTTCCATTGAAGGATTAAATTCTTGTTTGATGCCAAATATGCCCCCCCCTGATCGAAAGCAAACGCAACCATCTGTTCAAGGAATTATATCGTTGCATCCCAACACCGAATCGGATCTATCTTCATCTAATCGGTTACGAATTCAAGACCTTGAATATGGAACAGAAGTGGTATCATCATCAGGAAGGCCAGCGACAGTAGATACAATTGTTGGTGGTTCGGGATATACTGGTTCTTGGACAGGGGTAGAAACAACTGGCGGAACAGGCTTTGGTTTATTGGTTAATACAACTGTATCAACAGGGGCATTGACAGCAATCGCAATCAATAGTAAAGGAACAGGATATTCAATCAATGACGTGATAAATGTCGAAGGCGGAACTGGAACATTCAGAATCGCAACCGTAGAATCAGATGGCGTAATTGAGTTGGAAAATGGCGATTATTCAAAGCCATTTACATCAGCAGACACAAAACACTACATTCCTTCTGGATCGAATGGGGTTCATCTCACCAAAGTTACGCACAGCAATATTGAGGTGAAACATGGATTAAACGATAGTTCTGAAAAATCATATGCCAGATCATTCAGAACCGTTTCGCCAACAAATACTGAGCGTGTGAATGGATTACAAATAAGCAATGAAGAACGTGTTTTTGAATCAATCGACGTTATTGATGATTTAGGAAATAAATTAGTTCTTAGGGGAGGCTCGCCATTTGGAACAATCATCCGTGATTTTGAGGTGACAAAAGGTCAAGAAAATAAAGAAACGGGAGAAATCGAAATAAGGCCGTCAGCCCCCTCTGATGTAATCCCTCCAAATATGAAAATTCAATTGCCTAAACCAGAAGATATTCCTGGTAGTATCTTTGTCAGAAGCGGCCATGATCGAGTTCAAGCGTGGTCAAACCAAACATGGGGTTTAGGAGGTCTTTCGCCGCCAAACCCAAGACTTGCAGGGGATGCTGAAACAGATAGCAATGAAGCATCACAGTATGAAACACATGATCGAACTTTGGTTTTCCATTGTCAAAGAATACTGCATGACAAATTAGAAACTATCTTTGGTTTAGAAACCAACTCAACTCCAGGTGCAGTTCCAAGCGGAACAACAAGACTCTTTGCAGCACATCGAATGTCAGATCATGCTGAACGAGGAAGTTTATTGACACAAACCAACAATGGGGTCGCAACAGGCAACCCAATAGCACATCACAGGATTCGTTTTGGCCGTCAAGGACATTCGTTTGTTATGCCTCTTTGTCATCGTGGAACTCCCATGTCAATGAGGCGACAATTGCATCGATCTCACGGTTCAGCCTATTCGCTCATGTTTGAGGCTGAAACAGAATACAAACACTTTGGTTTTGGAAGCACAAATACAACCAATTCATCAACAGTGTTTGAATTAGATACTATCGACGTTATGGAAAATTCAGCCGTTTATGCAACTGGATCTTTCGTTTCAGATGGATTGCCTCTTGATGAATTGAAAGGAATGCGATTGTATGATGCTGATGGCGCATATACCTCTGCCACGCACAGAAGCATACCCGATTATTTGTTTGCACCAGGACAAAAGCACACTAATGTAGAAGGTGTTGCAGAATCAGTAGGTTTTGCTGAAACAGGAATCAACGGTTCAGTAACTACTGGCGGTGCTACAAAATTGACGCTGCAAGGCAGCACTTTATCAGCCAATAACCGCTTCAATACAGCAAGCGAGATTATGATTAACGGATTCTTCTTGAATAATCATCTTGGCATGGGTGGCCGACCAGAGCCGATCAAGCGTGTTGGCATTGATAGCGGTGGTAACTGGTTTGTTAGAGGGCATCATGAAGGCGTGATTCGACCACGTGTTGCTACTGAATTGGCAACAGTTCCTCCATTATTACATCACGATCCTGAAATGTTAAACATGGCAGGTGCGCCAGTTTCATCTTCTGTAGCAGTTCCTTCAACAGCATTTACAAAACCAGAAATTGATTATCAGGATATGGCTTTAACAAAAGCAAGAAACACAGGATCAGGTGGAGAGCCTGATGCATTCCTATGCACGTGGCTTGCAGAATATAGCCATCCTACGTTTTTTGGAACAATGCGTGAACATTTCATGACTTTACGTTATAGAGAATCTGGAATGCCGAGATCGTTGAATTATCCATCAACGAGAGGTCTATTATTGCGTAACTTTTCTGCCGATGGTAACTATGGAACCACAGGTTCACCAGCGACGGCATTGCCCTTTGAACGACTTTATGTTAATCAATGGTTACAAAATTATGGTTACAATGGACTCAACGCAGGTGGTCATGGCAATGTCGAAGGATTGCGTAGTGCGAGTTCTGTTCTTATGGGGCATACTACTCGAAGAGAAGCACATGGAACGATTCAATTGTATAATCAGAATGGAACGGCAAGATACTCACGTGGAGAAGGCATAGGAGATTCTTTGAATCCAAACGTTACTTTGGCTGCTGTCAAAGGGATTGATTTAGATTCTGATAGCGAAGATCTCAATAGACAATTCTTCGTGTTAAATCCCTATGTGGGAATAGATGTAAGCCGCAGATTGCCTGTTCGTGCATGGGGTTTCAAAACCGCATCAAGTAGTCACGATATGCTTGCAGGTGATCCTACTGAAACGCAGAATACCTATGCAATAACAAATAGTGGTCGGTTTGATGGAGGCAAGCATGACTCAATGGAGGATGTACCTCTCCTTGATGGATTTGTCAATGATACAAATGTAATTCATCATGAAAGAGGGATTCATCGTTCAGTCCCAGTTGGATTCGTTACAAATGATTTCACGGCTGAGGCTCATCCGTTTGAGCGAAACATCCGACAAAGTAATGATCGGGTTAAAGAACAAGATGAAAAAATGGGAATTGGTGCTAATTTGGGCATCACACAACATGGAATGCTCGCGCCAGATTCGATGGCCGCAGGTGCATGGGATTATGAGTTGAATGATACAAGGCCAACGACCCTGCCAATCAATAATCCAGTTCTTTGGTTGAAAGCCGATTCTCTTGATTTGAAAGATGGCGAATCCATCCCAAAGTGGGTTGATTCATCACCAAACGCCTTTGAATTTATTCAATCATCGGGATCACGGCAACCGACTTTCATCAAACGTGAAAGTGCTGTGAACAATATGCCTGTCGTTGATTGCGACGGCAATGACTATTTACAATTGCCATTCAGTGAAAAATTAAATTCAGTTGAAATGACCCTCTTTGTTGTTGGTTTTGCAGACTCCGACGATGGCAACATTCACGGCCTTGTAGAATCCCGATCTTCAACGCCTGTCGCTCGAAGCGGATTCAATATGTATGCGAGGATGGATTCAGGGAACGAATATCAATTTTGGGCGGGTGCTAACGCAGGTTATGTAATAGCCGTTACACCAAATGACACCGCTATTGGAGGCGAAGCAGCAATTTTAACTGGACGAATTTTTGGAGGAAATGGTGGCGGTACAACAGCCACCGTTGAACTGTATCAGAACGGCTACATGGAGGCAACTGCGGGAACTGCCACAGGAACATGGTATAGGGCTACTGGCGGAACTTACATGGCGGGAAGAGTCCCAAGTTCTTATTATTTGAACGGCAAGATTGCTGAGGTTATACAGTATGATCGTAAATTGACCAGTGCTGAACAACAAGAAGTTGAATCATATTTGGCGAGAAAATACAACTTACCAATTTCAATCAACGTGGCTCACACAGGACATAAGCAAGACTATGACAATATCCCAATCAACAAAGGAACTGATCCGTTTATTGATCTCGTTCAACGAAGCGGAAGCCCAACTTATGCTCAACAAGATTCAGTTGGAGCGATGATCACGGCTTCTGATTCAAACAGTCGTTTTGGTCATGGAAGTGATTTTTACCATCTTCGAGGCAACGCATTACACACTAACGTACACGCAATCAATGAAACAAAAGGTCAATTAGCATACCCTCCGAGTGGTCATTCTAAGGTAATTACAACTGGTGCATCAAAACGAATAAACGACATTTTGCCCGATGTTTTGAATGAAATCTCAGACACAAGGCAAATACAAGCAAGAACAGAACCTCGATTGGGATTGATTATGGAGGTTGAAAGCGAAAGAAACAGCAACAAAAATGTCGATTATGCCGTAACTGGAACTCGATCCACTTCTTTGCATACTGATCTTATGTTGGGGCATCACTTCCCTGTTCTTCCTTCTCACACAATAAAAACACATTTCCCAAACAACGGTTTTACCGTCGATGGAACAGGATCAGCGTCTGTCGCCCCCGATTACTCAGTTAAGCCAACATGGAGTCCCGATTCCAATGGCAACAAAGGTGCAGTTCATGTTTCACTTACAGACACCACTCAAAATACGTTCAAGACTCATGCTTTAGATCACTGGGCTGTTAGAGGCGTTTCAGAATTACCTGCGTGGGGAGGTGTGTATATTCTTAGAAAAACGTATCTCAACAGAAATGATGAAGATGAAGGCGTTTTGAATACTGAGGTGAATGAAGGCGAAACGAGGCCAACAACATCACATCCTCGCCGTAAATACGTGGATTACATTGTAAGACCTGTTAGGCCATTGAAGTTATTTGGTTTTGCATCCGATCTCTTACAGGATGGATGGGTTTTAGGCGCAAGAAGTTCGATGACCGCTTCTCTTTACAATTCACATTCGTTTGATCGAGATAAGCGATATGGCGTATTTGAGATGAATTATTCAAGAGGCGAGAATCAAACAGAACACATTTCATCGGCAGGTTCAGCGTTTACAATCGACTATCCTGATGCAAATGAATACGATGTCACATGGCACTTAATACCAACTGCAAATATGCTTCAATTTGCTAAATCAGACGCTCACCGATTTGACAGTGAAGGAAATTTCAATGCTGAGATTGAAGCAAGATATTCGCAATCTCAAATTCCAGGTGGCGGAGAGCCAATCTATCAATCTGAAACAAATTATGATGTTGATAAGGGCATCATGGGCGATCATTCAATACATAGCAAAAGGGCGAAAATTACACAGTCTAAAGAGGCTATGCGTTACTATCCACGTGTAAATGTCAAGGCATCCAAAGGCGGTGGAGTGTATTTGGTCGATGACGCTTCTGTGTTGCCTCCAACGGGGAAATTATTTGCTTTGGAACATACAGGATCAATCACTTATACTTCGATCTTAGATAACGATGTTACAACTTCTGGAACAATAACAAATGCAAATGGCGATACTGTTTCTGATTTTACAGGATTGAACTTATACTTCACAGATGTATCTTCATCAACAGGTCTGTTAGTCGATGCGAGAAGTCCTTTGGTTAAACAAGCCATTGCCCCTACGTTTGTAGATAACGCTGTCATAGCAACGGGAATTCAGAGTCAATCATGGTATCACTACGACGCTGAATCAAATGAGGTTACAAGAACTTCGCTCAGTTATCGAGGATTATTGCATTATGAGCCATCAGACTTTATTATGGCTCAACAACAACCATTCAACATTGCCAATGGAAACAATCAGGGGGTTATCAGCAACAAAAACGATCTCGACCAAATCTTTAGCGATGGCAAGGTTATTTCAGTAGATTATTCACCTCCTTATCTGATTGATTCTAATAACATCAAATGGAGAGTATCAGAAGTTATCCGTGAACGAAAGAAATCGGTTATGGTGTTCAAAGAGATGTCTGGAAAAAACCTTGCAGATTCAGGGATGGCAGTTGGAGATGTTATCACAGGACAGGCAGGGTATATTGGGCTGAGAACAACAGATGCCGCATTACACCTTCTAAACGATGCAGGAGGCGATGTAGCAGGTATTACTATTACGCCGTCTAACGCTTTCTACAACAATCAAAGAGATGTTGAAACCTACTTAAACGCACATCCAATGTTGCGCCAGATCAATGACCACAGCACAAAGTATGTTTCACGTGATACGAGAGGCTTGAACACAATGGAGGTTCTTCGCAATTTATCACAACTCGATGGTCGTCAAATCATAAATGAACGTAATGGGACTATTCTTTTCTCAGACAAAGTATTCAATGAAAAGGATGTTCGCATAGGAATTCAAAATGGTGTTCAATCCGTTGAAGTAAGCAAATTGTTTGATTCACCAAACGAAATAGTTGTCGTTGGTGATGTGATTGCAGGTAATGAGATTGTATTTATCCGTGTGCGTGATAGTGAGAAGATCAAACAGGCATCGGCAGGTGGAGAAGAAGAAGTTGTCAAAACTCTACGGCAACAGATTCCTGGTATTAAGAGCGTGTCAGCAGCACGTAAGTTAGCAAAGACATTGTTAGCAAGAACAGAAAATGGTGCGCCTATGATCGTCATCAAGGGCTTGATGAATTCAACCTCTATTCGAGCAGGTGATATTATTGATATTAACTTGCCAATTCAAGGAGTGATTGGCAAATTCGTGGTCTTTGAATCGAAACACCACTTGCATTCTCTACAATCGGATCTTATTGTAGCCCAATATGAGAAGGGTATCGAAGGTATCTTGACCGATCTTAAAACTGAAACAATTGATTCAAGCGGCCTTAGTGAAAGTTCAAGCGATAAAGACATCAAAGAAAATCTTTCGATGTCGGCATCAGTAAATGTCATTGCGGTTCATAAAATCCGTGTTCGCAACGTCAATGAAACAGGTTTCATCATTGGTGCAAAACACAAAAACGGGCTTGGAAAGATAGGTGTTCGAGATGGAAATAAAAGGGGATTCCCCATCGGCATGAGCAAGAGCCGTAATTACGTGGTGAAATGAGGAATAATTATGCCAGTTCTTGACCCCTTGAAAGCCGCTTTAACCGACCACCTGCAAACGCTCATCAAAAAGTGTTCACTTGGATCGGGTGCAAATGACGCATCCAGTAGAGATGGGGGCGCAGGTAATATCAAGATGAGCAAAGAAACTCTGATTCAAAGAATTGATGATCGCACTATCTCTGTGAGCGCACTATTCGACACTCAATTGTCAAGTGAACAGGCTATTACAGAGATTGTTCTTCATGGGACCAACCCTCTTGATTCCCCCAGTTTTAGGGCTACATTTATGCCGATCAGCAAGAACGGAACTAACGAAGTCCGTGTGGATATTTTGATGGAGGTTCGATAAAATGAGTAAAACATTTTCAAAGCCACAGGGCGTTGGTGGAAAACCAACGGTGGCCAAGAGCATGGATGTTGATCCAAGAGATGACATTTTGCGAAGAAAAGTGTTGGAATTCATTTTAGAAAGAATGAAATCAACGCAGGAAAGAACAGGAGATGGTTCGAGTTGGGATAAATATGTTCAATTAGTTCTGATTGCTCAACCAGAACAGTTGTTGCAGTTGTTAGAAACAATGGAAAGTCATGAAAATGAAGAGATAAAATCTATCGCCAGATCTATTCGTGAGGAATATGAGTCTTTATCAGAAGATTATGTAAATATGTTTGAGGGGTCTGATTTTACCGCATCATCGGATCCATTTGAAGCCACATGGGATTCAATCGCCAAAGGTCGCTTTCACGGCTACACTCGATCCACTATAAGCGATAGGCCATATAGACAGGCAGATCATCGCGTATGGGACATTTCACGTAAGGTAAAGCGTGAAAGAACAAAACGACGATACAAGCGTAACAAGAGCAGAGGGACAATTAGACCTGCCATGCGTCGTCAATTAGGAGCAGGGGGCAAAAGAGCCTCTACAAAACGATGAGATGATCAACTTAAAGGATTTTCAATTACACGATCACCCAAAGTCCATCGAAGTGTTTTGACTACACCTTCCAATGCCTTTTTATTTCGAGCGCATTCTTTCATGGTTTCTTTATCTCCTAATTCTTTGGCTTCATGAAATTTAATAATCCAGTCATTTTGCTTTTTCTCAGCACGAACCAACATGGTTTCGATTTGAACCCATGAACGATCATAGGAAAAGTTTTCTCGCTGGATATGCAGCATGAATTAGGCGCACAGTTTCGTGTATATCAAATATGCTGTGCATGAGTATAGGTCACTACGGCAAATGCAGCAGTACGCATAGCGGGTCCAGGAAAAGAGGCAGGATCATTGAGCGTTACTTGACTTGCATTTAATGTAAAGTGAATTGTTTCTCTCAAAGTTCCCAAGTGATCATTCACCGCATCGTAAACATCAATGTTAATCAAAGAAGTCACTCCATCATCTTCGCTCAACAACGGCTTGAATCTGATGCCACCTGGAGGGGCGAGTCCAAAAATCAAAGGTGTTGGTCCTGTATATGGGATAGCCCCAGTTTTTGAGGTTCTGTGAACTGGAGTGATTTGATAAGATCCCCCCCCGCCTGTTGTGATTCCTAATCCCTGATCTGATTGATAAAACAGATGTGTCTGCCCTCCGCCTTGAGGGTGATCTACAAAACCACTTGGATTGCGAGCATACAACACTCCGAGATCGGTGATTGGTAAATCTCCTGCGTTAAAACCTGCGACAAAATCATTTCTGAGGTTTTCTTCATCACCATTGCTATGTTCGATTGCCGATAGTGCAACAGGACCAGGCCGAATAAACACTCTCTTGTCCTCTATGGCGAGGATAACAGGGGTCGATGCCCCTTTACCTACTCTCACAGAAGCGAGGACTGTATTCTGCAATACAAGGTGGTTTGAAGGTGATTGTGGATATTCGCCAGTCGAAGTATCAACATATGACCCATAAACAAAACCTACATTATTTGGTTTTCGAGGATCAATGTAAACGAGCAAAATTGCCTCATCTGAGGGGTTTGTTCCGTTTGGGATTGCCGCACCGTGATAACCAGAGTGATAGTTAGTAGTCAATGTAATATCTAAAACAGAAGCCGAGCCAACATTGTAAAACATACCATCCAGTTGAACTACACCTGCATCAACATAGAGTTCTTTGGTGCTTCCAATCGTCCCGTTTGGTCGAACACAGCAGTTACCACTAACTGGATTGTTTCGATCAGATTCATCATACCGATTCAAAGTAACAGGCAAGACCCCGTTGCTTAGACCACGTTCTACATTATTAGTCAATGAGGGGCTGGTCAAAACGTCTGAATCACGTAGCCCATCGTTTTGATAAGTCGTTGATGAGGTCTTTTCATGACCTTCTGCTAAGTTTGTGCTTGGCACTAAAATCACCTTCCAATTTCAGACCGTCAATATACATTGGAAAATTGTTGTCGGAATTTCCTGTCTTTTCGAGAAGGGTGGTCCCGATTGATTCTGTTTTCATATTCATTTTCTCTAATTCTTCTTAAAGCCCTTATGTCATCAGATGTAGTTTGCATTGCTTTTGGCCGCTTCCCAAATAATTTCTCTTGCCCTTTCTCTGGTCCATGTTTGTCTGTACTGTACTCCAATCGAATAGGATTTAGGTATTCTTCGCCTCTGTCCTTTTGCTTTTGTCTGCCTATCTCATTAAGACGAGTTACTGGAGGCGTAACTTCTGGATTTCCCGAATGATCTTCACCTCTCGATCCAGAGAGGGGCAAGTCCAATGCACCAGCAGGATTTCGTTGATATTCCTTTATGCCTTTTTCATTATCGAGTTCTCTTTTTAGTAAAGACCATGTTCTGTGAAATGCATTGCTCATAATTATCGCCCTCTAATCCAACGATCAAGATCTTCCATAGCCTCTTCACGACCCGCATCAATCTCTTCATCAGTTGGTGTGTTACCCCTTTCATCTGATACTGCATTGCGAACATAGCCGTTCTGATCTTGGGTTTCAAGAAGTGGCCTCAATGTGGATAGAAATATCTGTTTGCATTCAAATACCATGTTTTCATCCAACAAGCGTTGTGGTTCAGCAGGTCCGTAGTAAGGCTTATCGCTGAACAATTCATCAATTTTTTTATCTCGTTCATCATCTTTCTTTATCGCATCCCATGTGCGATTAAAACTATTTTTGTGTCTATTTTCCATTTTCTTATTGCTCAACAATTCCACCTCTTTAATGATGCTCCTTTTGGAGTTAATTTGCCACCTTTGCTCGTCGGTCCTTTAACACCGCCCATTCGAGCGCAAAACGACTTTCGACGCTTTGCTTTCTTTGATCCTGGTTTCAACTTGCTTGGCTTTGTTGTTACAGGAGGTTTGAGATTTGCACCTTCTTCACGCTTGGCCTTTGCTCGACCCTTAGCGTTCAATCCGCCTTTCTTACTGTGTCTGTTTGGATTGTAACCGTGAAACGGTTTAGATTTTTTTTTACCTGCCTTAAGCAGAACTGCTTTCACTAAAACATTACAGGATGGGCAATTGCATGAAGCAGATTTGTCGATTCCTAAAGGATCGGTTTCAGAATCGTTTACGGCACGTCTGCCTTTTAATCCTAACATTTCTCGAAGTTCTTTGTGATTCTCACGATTTTCAAGTGCTTCGGTTGGTGATTCGAGGTCAGGTTCATCTCTTGGACGTACTTCAAAAGAACCTGGACTTCCCATGTGCGTCCATGCTGTGCCTCCTGATTCTTTGCCACCGTAGTAAATTGGATTATCCACATAATGTTGGCGATGATCGTCTGGAATTTTTCGGCTGTCTCGAATGTAGCCTAAAGGAACGTGTGAGCCTCTTGGAATTGAATTTCCTCTATGATCCATCAAATCTCCTTTTCTCCATTTAGCAGATCCTGTATTAACTGCTTGTGTGTTCCCAAATTTAATTTGATCTTGTTCATCTAAACCAGAAACGTCGTATTTGCCAGTTGGGTTGAGGTGATGTTGTGATAGCATTTGATCGTATGCATCATTAAATCGTTTGTCGCCACTATTAGAAGGGGTTCTTTTCAAAAGTAGATTGTTCATCTAATTTCACCGTTGGGTTTGGCTTTCGCCATATATGTTGGCACACAGGACATTCCCATAAGAAGATTCTGTCTCTACTTCCCGCATAAAAACCATTTATTCTAATTGCCAATACATCTGAATTACATTTTTCACAGGTTTGCATAACCCGATCACGATATGCTTTCATTCTTCCTCATCCTGTGCAAAAATCTTAATCTTTTTTCCTTGCTCGTCTTTTACCAATAGAGTCTTGTGTTTCTTTATTCGATAAACCAATTGACCGATCCACTTTGTTTCAGTTTGTAACCTTTTGATTATGTTTTTGTAAGTCCCATTGAACCAATCGGCAATCATACGCACTCTATGAAATGTAAAAAATTCAGATACAGTAGAAATGTTATCGCACCTGTTCCAAAATGCTAAATTGAAAAGACTAAATCGCATCCCTGATCTATCATGTGCGAACTTTAAAACGTCAATGTGATCTTTATGCCCTAATTCTTCAAAATAATTGCTTAAGATTGGCAAAACAAAACGTTCTAAATCGTAACCTGCCAAAGTAACGCCTTCTATGAAAGAAGGAAAATCTCTCATTGGATGTGGCTTAATCCACGCTTTTTGAAGAACGTAGGATTTTGACACGAAATGATCATTGAATGCGTGATAAGTTCCTTCTTTGTAAATTACTATTACATCCAAATCGAATAAAGTCATATCTGAATATCCTGTTTGTAAATCAGAAGCATCTGTTGTAGAAAATATCGTCACAGGCACTATGCTGTTATCTTCTAAAAGAATACTCGCCTTTTTCTTCATAGAATCACCAATTGAATGCAATGAATGCGTTCCGTCCATCCATCAGTCTCTCAGCATCAGGAGATTCAGTTAATTTCTTCAAACGCCTTTCTGCCGTTTTCTTGCTAACTCCTTGATTGATTGCATAGATGTTTTCTAACTCTTTCTTAGAAACGCATTCTCTCTTGGATCGGGAATGAGCCAGTTTCTTACACTTCCCGTATGATAGTTTCCACTCATGGAGTTGAGCATCACGTTTCTTCTTTGCTTGGAAATCCTGCTTCTGTTCGAGCCAAATAACGAGGTTGTGTAGATTGTCATAGATAATCTCAGTCGCCATCATAATATGATCTGCTGTGATGACGGAAGAACCCATCAATGTTGCTATGATGTTTCCAAAGGTGATCGTATAATTTTCAATGTTGGGGATGAAAGATGTCGCCGTTTCACGTATATTGGCATCATGTATCGCATTCACCAATTCATAATAGTCGGTGGTTGCATTAAGTAAAGCAGCATGGTATGATTCATCAATCGTAAAGATGTCATAACAATGTAAGTTTGCCACCTGATCTCTTTCAAAATCAGTCATCTCTTCCCATTGCTCACTGGTTAGTCCTGCCGCCTTTAACAATCGATCTTTTACTTCATTGCGCTTTTCCAGTATAAATTCAGCAAGAGCGTTATACCCCCATACTTTCTCAGGAACAGGAACATAAGTTCCTTGAAGTCTGTGTTCGCTTGTAGTTTGCCGTAGTTCCTGGCTTACATCATTTTGGTATAGAAATACACGTTGAAAGAATCCTTTCTCTAAGACGTGGTGCATGATGTCCTTCGGAGGGAAAGTAGTAGCCCATATAGACACTCCAGATACCACCTGGATGTCTGCACCTTTCAATACCTTTGCTAAGTTATTTGTTGCGGAACCGATAGAAGCCATTGCTTCTTGAAGATACAATATCTTTTCAGAAAAGTATGATTTCTTATCGTCTAAAAGAACACTCGCTTCGTCAAACAGCAAAGATTTGTAACCGTTCAACAAACCTTTGGTAACTACATAATTCATCTTGCCAGTAGGCTTTCCATCTTCATCATATTCAGGTTCTTGATCGACGTGACCAAGAAGCCCTGCATCTGATCCAGTTGTAAATTTCGCTGCTTCAACACCACAGGCATCTAACAATTGCTTTGTGAATTCATATGCTGCTGATTTACCTGTCCTCGATTGTTGAATCCAATACACGTGAACTCTTGTGTCAAGGTGTGTTCCATGAATAGGGACTCGAACATAAGGGGCTATGACTTGCCCTACTACAT
>Ga0209666_1000093_pt1 | contig 68220 bp, 76 predicted proteins | sample SaaInlV_125m_DNA_FD_184679 | JGI IMG/M metagenome (GOLD analysis project Ga0209666, IMG submission 184679) | Marine microbial communities from expanding oxygen minimum zones in the Saanich Inlet - Saanich Inlet SI037_S3LV_10m_DNA (SPAdes)... | ecosystem: Environmental > Aquatic > Marine >...
CTTTTTCTACTATAGTTACATTATCTCCACCGACTAAGTTGATATTTCCAGTACGATAAGTACCTGAATTATCTTTTCTGATTGAAGTTACAGTGTTGTCATTAGCATCTGATGTTGTTAGTGCAAATGTAGAACCATCTTGTTTAGTAAAGGTTGTAGTATCATTAGATACTGTAGCACTTACTACGGGGTTTACATTTTTTTCAATTACATCTTGAATTTCTTGGTCGGTTCGTTGAGTGTTTGTATCGGTGTTTGTATCTGTGGATGTTATAGTGATAGTGCTTGCATCTGTTCTACTTACAGTAGTTGCACCTGCACCAACAAATTTTACATCATCTGTAGTTGCACCAGCTTCTCCAGCACCTGTTAATCTTAACTTAATACCACTTGAGGATACAACTGAAGTTGAATAGCTATTCTGTGTATTTGTATCACTAGCTGTTTTAATATACCCTAGAGCTGCTATTTCGGCATCTGATAGTTGAGTATTTGTATCAGTCCAAGGAACATTTACGTACATCTTTTCTGAGGAAAGTTCAACTGGGTAGTTTTTACCACTCTCCGAGTAACCAATCTTAAATCCACCTCTTGTAGATGATGAACCTAACGGTAATGTATAGTTGTTATATGTTGCTGATGAGAATGCAAGAGAACCTAATTCTCTAGTTCCGATTAATCCATTCCCATTAATCATTAGTGAAGTTTTTTCACTACTTTGCCCTGATACTCCCGATAGGGATAGGCTACTTAAACTAGCGTCTGAACCACTAGTTATTAATTTTTTCCAATTCGGCATGTCTTATTTCTATTTACGGTTGGCTACAAAGTTTTGTCCACTTCCCTTACGGGCCAATAATTAGTTTATAATAAATAGTAATGTAAAGAGTAAAGGACTACTTGTCTTTTAACTGATTTGTTAGTTTGGAAAATACTGCGTAGAATTGTTCAAATTCTGCTCCTATAAACTGGGCAGATTTCATTTTTAATAAAAGAAACTCAATTTCTCTTTTAGATAACTCATTACTTGGGGAAGTGTCTGTTTTCCCTTTTATTACTGGTTTACTACTCTTTATAGGCATAACTATTATTTTTTATAAAAGATAAGGGGGACATATAGCCCCCCCTTTCTAAGTTTATTAAGTCAAAAGCTTTATTTTCAATTTAGTATTACTCTACGTATATGAAAATATCTCCTGTTTTTGGTGCAATATAGATGTTACCATCTTTTTCATAATTAGTATCTGGGGTAACTCTACCTGCTTCATCAAAAGCTGGTTTGTGAACTGTTACTGCAAATGCATCACTAGCAATAGATGTCTGATCTTTAGTAGCTCCAGCGTAGTCAAATGCCCATCTATCAGCTGATTCATCCCAACCAAATGCTGTTTGTTGACCTTCGATAACTATACCACCGTCGATTCCACCTTCTTTTTCTCCTATACCTTTAGCTATATTGATAAATTGATCTTCTACATCTAAGTTAGTAACATTTAGAGAAGTTGTGTCTCCACTTACAGTTAAGTCTCCAGTTACTACTAAATCGTTTCCAATAGTAATAATGTCATTAGCATCTCCAATTGATAATGCGTTAGATGGCATACCACCGCCAAGTACAGCTTTAACATCTGCGATTGTAAGTGTGTAGTCATTTGCATCAGTATCAATGCTGTTTAATTTAACCTTATCTGCTGCAGTCATAACACCTGCTGCTGTAGTTGTAGCTGCTGCGATTGAATCGTCATTACCTGTGTTAGAGTTAATTGCTACAGTTGAAGTTCCTTCTACTACAGTGATATTAGTACCAACATTTACTTGTGCTCCGTCTTCAATTTTATCTAATTTATCCTTATCTGCTGCAGTCATAACACCTGCTTTGGTGGTTGTAGCTGCTGCGATTGAATCGTCAGTACCTGTACTAGAGTTAATTGCTACAGTTGTAGTTCCTTCTACTACAGTGATATTAGTACCAACATTTACTTGTGCTCCGTCTGCTACGTTTAATAGAGACTGTATTTCTGCTTTAGAGATTCCAGAATTCAAAGAAGGTGTAGAACCATTCGATGTAATAGCTGGTACTGCTCTATCTATAGCTGAAATATCTGAAGCTAAAGCGCCTGATACTGCTGCCAATTCTGCATCTGTTGCAAAGTTAGCATTTAAAGATCCAGTGAAGTTATTTAAAGCTCCAATTGCAGCTCTTTCTGCGTCAGTAATAATTCGACCTGAACCTGCTGATGCTACATCAGTATGTCCTGTTACTGAACCTAAACTTTGTAGAGCTGTACCTAAAGTTGTTCTTTCTGTATCAGTAATGATTTTACCTGAACCAGCGTTGCTAACATCAGTATGTCCTGTTACTGAACCTAAAGACTGTAAAGCTGTTCCTAAGGTTGTTCTTTCTGTATCAGTAATGATTTTACCCGAGCCAGCGTTAGTAACGTCATTGTGCTGTGTTACAGAACCAAAAGAGGTTAAGTAGCCGCTATCGTTATCTAGCTGGGATAGTCCACTACCTGATACAATAATTTTTTTCCATTCTGCCATTTTAATTTTTGTTTTATTTGTTAATTATTAAAAAAATATTTGTGTTGTTTTTTATCTATTATAAATATGTCTAAGGTTACATTCCTAAGAAAAAATTACCATTTAAATCTCTATACATTCCGCCATCTACCTCTGTAGGTGTAGTTGATTGAGAAGTAAATATTAATACCCCTTGATTATTTACTTTTATTAGTTCTTTAGAGCCTGAAGCTATAGAGAAAGGATTTCCTTTTCCTTCATACTTTAGTTCTAATGAACCATTTATTTCTATATTGTTATTTGTAGAGTAGTATGACCCTGTTTGGCTAAATATACCGCTATTAGATAATCCTGTAATTGCATCTATAAAATGTGATGAGCCAGTATCTAACGTGATTGTTACATCATCTGAAGTTCCGCCTCCGCTTAATCCGCTTCCTGCTACTACAGATGTTATATCACCTCCTGGTGCTGGTGCACCACTGAGATTAATAATCCAAGTACCGTTACTATTTAATACGTTACCATTATTTGATACATGTGAAAATGTTAATTGCGTTCCACTATAAGCAGTCACTACAGCAATTTGTACATTAGTCATATCTAATGGATACGTAATCGAAATATATTCACCACCTACATAAGATAATCCAGAATCTACTGTTAACGTACCACCTGCATTATTTGAGTGTAAATCAGTTGAAGTTGTAGAGAAATCTACTGAGCCTCCACCTCCTGAACCGAAGCCAGAAAATACTGACCATGAAACTGAATCTTCAGTTGTATTTACATAATCTGCCAGTGTAACTGTAGCTTGGTATGTAGCTGATTCTCCTTCTACCCATACTATCTGTCCATTAGATGTTTGAGTAACTGGTATATTATTTAATTCACCGGTATTAGCTACTGTACGAAATGCTCCACGAATAAAATCTACATCCGCTATTGCAATTCCAGATCCACTGGCTGCGCTTGTTAACTCTAATTTTGAACTAAATAATGGCATTTGTTTCTATCTATTTTTTATGTTGGTAAACTTAAACCTGCTGGTACTAATCTGATTGTAAAATTAGATCCAATTGCATTTTGTGATTTTCTTCCGAAAACAAACCATTCGTTATATCCGAGATGACTTGAATCTAAAATTATAGAATGTAAATCTCCTGATTCTATTCCGAAACCATTACCATCTACATTCATACATGGTACTGCTCCGTCTATTGCATTATTAAATGATTCTTCAATAGATGCAGGAACACTCATATCAGAACCGGAAGGGAATAGAACTATTACCTGTCCTGTTGTTGATGCTGATATTGATCCTATAGTTGCTAAAACACTATCTAATGTAGCTCCTGAAGCTTCTGCTTGTAATGTAGCTACTTTACCTCCTGCTAAGCTAATCGTGCTATTACCTATTTCTCCAGATTTAAATTTGTAAAAAGGAGATGAAGTATTAGCAGTATAACCAGTAACTTCAGGAGGGGTATCAGAATTAACTGTGCTTGCTCCCATTACTCCTAAGTAGTTAGCGTTAAACCCTGCATCAGAGCCGTATGTTGAAGTATAAATATATACTTTTCCGTAATCTGATGATTGAGCTACTACAATTGTTGCTGAATCAGTACCTATTTTTCCAAATGAGTCTGTAGCGTTTACTACAAAGTTGTAAGTACCTGCGGTTAATGATCCTTTAGCTGTTATCTTCCAAGAAGTTCCGTTACCGTTTTGACTTGAGACATTAAACGAGCCAGCGTTAGTTCCTGTCAGGTTAACAGTGATTGGATAATCTGCTTCTGCATCTGTAATACCTACAATAGCTACTGTTGTTCCATTTGTTATATTGTCAGATTCTAAACCTGATTCTTCAGTTACAACAACTATAGGTGCTTGATTTGCTACTACAGCAATGTTTACGTTAGAAGACCCGTGATTATTATATTGATCTTGATACGATATTGTAGTAGTTATAGTATCACCAGCTGCATAAGGTGAACCAACTAAATTATCCCCTAAAGAAAGCTTACCAGTTGAACTAACATCTATATATGATAAACTAGAAGTAAAAGCTTGAACTGTTGCTCCTCCATAATTAGGAGAGTAACTTACATTTACATCCGCGGTAGTTCCTGTTCTACCGTCACTATTAATTTTTATATCATCTCCACTTGTTCCAGATTCTATTATTCTAAAAGTACCATTTTGACTTAGAGTACCGTCATCTGCTTGAGCTATGTTAATAGTATGAGATGAAGTTCTAGTTGCAAATCCTGTTACATCTGATATAGTAGCACCAAATGTGTAACTACCTGCAGTTAAGTTAGATAGTGCTTTAACTTGATATGTACTATTATTAACAGTTGTTGCTGATATTTTAGTATGCCCGTTATTGTCAAAAACAAATGAACTGATATCTATACCATTTCCTTCTGGGTCACTAAAACTTATTGTTGTTAGAGTATTCCCTGTTTTTGCTTTATTTGTATTTAAATTACTATTAGTATTAGTAAAAGTAATATTTGGTGCTTGATTATCTGTTACATTAACTATAAACGACTTCGTTCCTACACTACTAAAAGAGTTAGTTGCAGTTACAGTACCTGATATTTGATCTCCTCCTTGATTTGAAGAATCTGCTAGGTCATTAGTTAGGGTAATAAACCCTGAAGAGTTAATAGAGAATATATTCGATGGAGTTATACTCCAATTTACCGATTGGTTAGCAGTAAATCTTGAAGTAGTACCTGAATATCCGTTTGCGTTATCGTATACACTGTCATTTGCTTCTGCAGACTCTATTACATATAATGTTGTATCTCCGCTTACTATTGGGACAGTATCATCACTTATAGGTATACTTATTAATCCTGTGTCTGTACCGTTATTATATGAGTCAGTTACAGTAACTCGGTAGATATACTTATTAATTAAATCTGAGTTTATATTAACTCCTGTTTTTCTTGTTACAACACCATTAGAAGAAATATCAAATGCGTCTTCGTTAGGATCTGTATGACTTGTTCCTGAATATGTGCCAAGACTAACGTTACTGCCGTCAATCTCTAATCCAGCCAGAACTGCATTTTTAATTACTACTGTATCTCCTTCTGGATCTGTTGTTGTTATTGTTCCTGCAGATGCTCCGTTACCACTACTCTCATTTACTCCAGCTAATGTTTGGTTATTTACTGAAGGTTGTGTATTATCTGTTACATTTATAGTAATAGGTAGAGCAGTAAATGAATCGTTATCTTCTCCTGTCTGATAATGTGAATCAGATGCTGTTACAGAGAAATTATAAGAAGTAATGCTTTCATAGTCAAGAGAAGCTGTTAACTGTCTTATAGATACGTAATTACTAAATTGAGCTACTTGAAAATGTCCATTTACATCAGCAGTTGAATCTATCGTAATAGTATCTGCTTCTGTATCTGTAAAATATATTTTAGCTATCTCTCCACTACTAGCATTTTCATTTCTTGATACGCTAAATGAAGATATTATATTACTCCCTATGTTAGGGTGTCTAAATTTAGGTGCCTGGTTAGGAGTAACGTGTATATATATTGTTTTAGTAGCACTAGCCCCGATAGAATCTGTTACTGTTATTTGAACTGGATGTGCTAATGTTCCGTCTCCTCTATCTGCTGTGTTAAAAGTAGGAGATATGGCTTTAGCATTTAATTTTAATACTCCAGATGAAATTGTTACTAATCCTGCAGTGTAAGTTCCGTCTAATGAAAAAGTAACGCTATTACCTTCAGGATCTGTTGCATTAAGTGTTACTATATTTGTACCATTAGCAGTATATTCTGCTATAACTTGATTCCCGGTATTAATAACTGGGCTAGTATTAGGATAAAATAAAGCATCTAAGAAATCTGTTACAGTCCCGTCAGTCCCTGGATTAAATATGTTGAATAAAGGGTGAGCAGTATTAGATATCAATCTATTTCCATTGTAAGGTACATCGGAAGAAGAAATAAACCCAAAACTACTAATTTGTGCTGAAGATGATACAGTTCCGGAAGGAATACTTTCCCCAGAACTTCCTGTTATAAATCCTAATTCAGCTATCTGTACAGATGATGATACAGTCCCTGATGGAACGGTAGCATTAATGTCAAAACCTAATGCAGTTATTTGTGCAGAAGATGATATGATATCTGATGGAAAGTCTTTTATAAATCCTAAATCGCTTATCTGTATAGATGATGATATTATATTTGCTAATTCAGGTGAAGTAACATATGATGAAGTTAAAGAATTTAAAAGAGGTATACTTGACGTTAACCCGAGTATATTACTTATATCAACATTATTAGATGCAGTATATAAGTTTAATGATGCTGTATGTCTATTTAATGGTCCAAGAGAGGCAGATGTAGGGTTTGTTAAATCATCGATCTCCTGCATTACGTTTCTTCCGTTGAAAGTAAGTTGAGATCCTGATATATTAAGAGAACCTGTTAACTGTAATGCTTCTGCACCCGGAACAAGCTGGGTGGACACAATGCCATTGTTTATAAAGGCTAAAGAGCCTGAGAGTCTGCCGGTGAACTTAGTCATCTACTTATTAATTTTTTATACAACTATAACCGACGGGATTTTACCCTTTACAATAAATAGTCCCGTTCTCTAAAGATCAGTTTCCGTTTCTGCACCAAATTTTAATTCTGACTTGGTATAGAACTTCTTATTATTGTGAGGATGTGCATTTATCGCGTCTGTTATAATGTGACCTAAAAGGTTTATTTGAAATTCTGTTTTTATTATTCTATCATTTCCTTGTACTATTTCTGCTGAGGTAGTGTAAGTGTTAATTTGTGCTCTAAATCTAAATTTACTTGCATCCCCCCAGTAAGAATCAGATGAGAAGTTAATACCTTCTATTATCTTATTATTCTGTTCAACATAATCAGTAAAAATCATACATGAATACGTAATATTCACATAATCCGGTATTGCTACTGCATAATACTCTTCTACTGGTTTTCTACTATTTAAAACTCCAAATCTATCGTATATATTCTTCTTAGAAAATTGCTTTTTAAAGATTCCAAAGTTATTTGGATTGTTTCCATCTAGCTTATTACCTAACTGTCTATTTTTTTCAATACTATCTCTTCTAAATACTATTAAAGGAGCTTGCATCTTACCGTTCTTGTCTCTATAGTAACCATCTTTCTGCATAGAAGCCCAACGTTCAGGAGATCCGTATACAAGTGGTACGTTTATTATTTTACCGTTCTGAGTTACCTGTGGTCTTAGTACTTCATTAAAGTAATAGTGTATAGATTCATCGATATCCTTTATACCGACGGTTAGATTTTTTATTTTATCGTTTTTACGACTAATTTGATTTACTCTGCTCTTTGAGGAATCAACTGCGTATTTACCATTAATAGGAGCACCTGAATCGGGATTAACATAGTTATTTATGCTATCTTGCGATAGTTTAGCTTGACTTCTTGGTATTGGTTTCTTTCCTGCCATATTATCTTACTTCTGTTATTCCAACTCTATCTGCTCTAGTTAAATGACAGTCAACTGTTATAGATACTGATGATCCAAAGCCGCTAGCATGTCCAGATAAGTTATATTCATTATTTCTACCTAAGAATAACGTGTTTTCTCTAACTGCATCTACTTCATAGAAGTCATTCTGCCATTGAATTATATCACCTACTTCAGGTACTAAACTAGAATCTACTAAATCCTGTCTTATAAATGCAAAAGAAGCTTCTCTACCTAAATCTATTCCGAATTCCTGTACATCGTATACTTGATCACCTCTTGTTATCAAGCAATACATCTTAATTGCATTCCAATATGTCTTTTCTAATGCTTCTCCATATAGATTAACATCTAAATCTTCTAAACTTAGCTTATGGTACAAAACTTCCTGTTCAATTATGTCTTTTAAAAGCTCACGATTGATGTTAATTAATAAATCAAAGTCTCTGTTAGATCCAAATAGCATTATTTTTCCTCTATAGTTTGTTCACCTACTTCTATTACTGCTATATCACTATATTTAGCTTTAGCATTAGATTTTAAAGCATCAAAAGCTTCTTTAGCTTCTTTTTGGCTGATTATTTTTACTTTATATGTTGCTTTTTTACTATCCTTGTCTTTAGACGCTACAGTACATGTTGTAACTCCAGGCAATGCTCTAATAGCATCGTCATATCCATCAGGACCGTCTTCAGAGAAAGTAACTTGCATCATTGCTTCGTACGTTCTGTATTCTATTTCTAATATAATATCTAATAACTTCATTAACCTATGTATATAGTCATTGGAATTGATTTTAAGATGTTTTCTACATCTTCTGACTCTTTAGCTTGTGCATCTAATTGAGCTGATCTACCTGTTGAGGTTAAAGTTTCTCTTAATTGCGTTAATAATGCTGTTTTTTCTGATCTAGCATCAGCTAGTAAGTCTGCTTGGTTAAGAGTTGCTTCTGCACCCGGTACAGGTACTGTTTGATACTTACCTCTTATATACCCTAGTACTTCTTTTGCTAAAGCTAAGGTATAATTAAATATCCATTGACGTCCTACACTGTTTATACCTTTGTATTCTGGGTTAGAGTAGGGTACTTCACCTACATTCGATATAAGGCTTTTATCAGCTTTATAATTAATCTTAGACTTATCACTATTCTTATAATACTCAAAGTGCATTTTTCCAGCTCTACTAGGAATTGGGAACAACTTAAGTTTATTGTTTACTATTTCAAAAGAATAAGTAGACTTTCTTACTTGATCATTAAATTCAATTGCTTGAGTCTTTAATATATCGTATGAAGTTGGCATCATTAGAAAATTAACACCAGGACTAAAGGATCCAAAGTCAAAAGCAGTCATAAGTGACTGAACTCCTGTACCTGTACCTGCATATGGATCAAAATAACGTAGTATTGCTGGTGGTGCTTCATAGAATATCTTTCTAATCTCTATACCGCCTTTAATGTCTTCGTTTTCGGCCCAAGCATTTAAATCGTAATTCTGTTGATTACCTATAGTGTCTATGGATCCTGTATATCTATCTACGTTGCCGCCTACTCCTGCTTCAGTACCGTAGTGTTTTGATAATTCTACAATTCTACTTAGGGTAGGATCTACTACCTGTGTATTAATTAAACTGCCAGTTGAACTTCCTTCAAGGCTTAAGTAATTTTCTCTAATCTTATAAGTAAATACTTCATTACCGTAAGTAGTTATCGCTTCTTCAAAGCATGCAAACATTTGCTGCTGTTGTAATTCAACATCCATAAGAGGGTATCCTAAACGAGTACCCACAAATTTTGCTACCTTTTGTGCATCTGTTTGGAAGGTTATATCACTATCGTAGAATCCAAAAGGAGTATCCCCAGGAGTAAACGTTGCAGTGCCGTCCCATATTTGTTTGTTTGCCATTACTTAAAGTTTTATATAAATAGCTGCTAATCTCTGAAGGTTTTATACACTTTCAGAAGAGGTGCAACTATATCATGTCTATGATTCTTAGCTAGTGAGTGAGTTACAAAGCCTTCTACTTGTTCTTCCAGCCTAGAAAGGAAAGAAAATCCAGTCTCTCTTTTATCTCTTAAGTCAATTTGAGCCATATCCCCACATATACACATCTTAGCATTTTTTCCTAACCTACCTATTACTGTTTCCATCTGTGAATGAGTTACGTTCTGTGCTTCGTCTACTATTATAAAAGAGTTTAAGAAAGTTCTACCTCTCATAAAAGCAAATGGTACTATCTCTATATTACCTGCTTCCATTTCTTTCTTTACCTTCTCTTCATTATATAACATAAATAGGTTATGGTAGATAGGAGCTAACCAAGGGTCCATTTTTGCTTGAAGATCGCCAGGTAAAAATCCTATCTCTTCTTTTGCTACTGTTGGACGTGTTATAATTATCTTATCTATTCTCTTTGTAAATAATAAGTCTAGAGCGACTTGGGTAGCTACAAGTGTTTTACCACTTCCTGCCATTCCTTTAAGTACCGTTATTGGGTTTTCTAATATTAACTTTTTTGCTTCTTTTTGTTCTTCGTTTAATTTGATTTTAAACTTTATTGGGTTCTTAGGTCTTCGTTTCTCAACAAAAACTTCGTCGTGGAAGTTGTTACTTGACATATATTATGTTTATTAAAAACTGTTATCACTATTCTATTATAAATAGGATAAAAAAAAAGAGGCCCGAAGGCCTCTCTTAATCTTTATTCTGTGTTAAGATTATATCTGAGCTAAATCAGATACGAAAATCTTACCGTAGAATTCTGGACGAATCATCTTCTTAGCGTAACGAGTCATCAATCCTTTACGTGGTGTAAAGGTATCTGGATCGTATACTAAAGGAGTCATCATTAATGGTACGTAAGGAGCATATACTGCACCTGCTTCCAAGAACTGTCCACCTCTGTAACCAGTTAAGATTACGTTTTCAGTCATGTAAGGGTTTTTGTATACTTGGAACCTATTGTTCAATGCACCGATTTTCTGTACACCCATTGCAAATTGTGCTTTATCACCGTCAGTTTGTGCAGCATATCCAGGAATTGATTCTAGGATTGTAGCAACACTTGGAGAACATACTAGGAAGTTTGCACCACCTCTTAATGTTTTCTGGTGAATCTTGTTAGACACTTTTTGGATTTTAGTTCCTAATGTTTGGAACCACTGTCCTTGAGTATTGTAGAAATCAGATCCTGCAGTTGACCATGCAGCTCCTGTCCATACTTTGTTATTCTCTGCAGACCACTTTTCAGTAGTACCAGCACCTGAGATTAACATGTCAAGTAATTCAAGGTCAATCTCCATAGAGATGTACTCAGATAACATTGAAGTTAATTCTGCTTCAGCGTCAATTGAATGATAAGCATTCAAATCTTGAGCAAATTCTGGAGTCCATTGTGCTTTTAACTTTCTAGTTTTAGCAACAATTGCTTCAGAAGCTAATTGTACGTCGATTTCAGGGATACTAACTGAAGGAGTAACAGCGTTACCGTCTGCTCCAGATGCTTCAAAATCACCTCTTGAGTTATCACCTGGTGCTACGTGGTAGTTTAATACTACAGCTGCATCGTCTGCTAGACCACCTGCTGCTGCTTGTACAAATACTACTTTGTTACCTTCAACTTTAGTATACTGAGCGAATGTTGCTGCTCCTGCAAGACTAAAAGCTCTTACACCTGTTTTATCAGCATCTGCTGGTAAAGCTATTTCTACAGTTTCGAAATCTGCTAATGTTAATTCAGCATCATATCCTATATCTGCTAAAGTAGCTGCGGCAACTGTTACTGCTGCTGCATCTGCAGATTTTTGATTGATAGAGTAACCGAACTGTCCAGCGCCGTAAAGACCACCTGCAACGTCAGTATCTACTGCCATTTTAGATGATGCTTCAGTTACGTTACCGTACATGTTGCTTCCGTCTGCTCTACCGTTTACAGCAGTACCGTATTTAAAGTCTAGATAAAATACTAGACCTGAAGGTAGGTTCATTGGTTGTACACTTACGAAGTCTTGCGCTACGATTTGAGCGAATACTTTTCTTACAAGTGGTAAAGCAACACCAGCCCACTGCTCACCTGCACCAGCTGTAAAGCTAGCACCTGTTCCAGCTGCACCGACATTGTTTGCTTCAGCTACGATTTGTTTTGCTTGGTTTTCAAGTACCATTGCCATGTTGTTTTTGGCTTTTTCGTCTTGAATTCCTTCTAACAAACCAGAAGCTGACCACTTATCAGCCAAACGCGCTGCGTCTGCCTGTAGGCTCTTAAAATTGTTAGAGCTTTCTAATAATTGGTTTAATTCCATGATTAATTAAGTTTTGTTTTTTTATAATTTTATTTAATAATTCCAGCTAACTTCTGCATTCTAAGAATAGCGCTAGATACTTCACTAATTACTTCTGGTTTACGAGTTGTAACGCCAGTTGCTTTTGATGCAGATCCTTTGTGTTCTTTGATTGTAGTTTCTTTTCTAGTAACCACATTTTCGTTAACTGTTTCAAATACTAATTTAACTTCTTTTACAGTTTCAGCTTTATCGAAAGCAGCAATAATGTTTACTTTCTGTGCTTCACTTAAGCTATTAGCCTTGAATATTTTGTTTACATAAAGTAACTTTGAATTCAGTAAATTAACTTCGTTAAGTTCACTTCTTAAAGTTTCAATAGTTTCTAAAGCTCCTTTGAGTTCTTCTTTTGTTTCTTCATTAACAGTAGAGTTAAAAGCAATTTCATCTTTTGCTTCTTCATCATGTTTTTCTTCCATATCATCTTCGCTTTCGCCTTCTGATAGTTCGTCTAGTTCTGCTAATAGTTCGTCTAAGTCAATCTCTTCGTCACCTTCTTCTCCAGCCATTGGTTCCCCTTCGCCTGGTACTTCTAATTCTGCTCCAGCGTCCATATCAGCTCCAATTTCAGATCCCATATCTTCAGCACCACCGCCCATTTCTTGGCTAATGATATCTCTAATTAGGTCTTTAAAATCTTCTACTGAAAGATCTGATAGATCTTCGTCTTCTGTTGCTTCATCTTCAGATGCAACTTCTTCTTCTTCCGCATCGTCAGCAGCTTCTTCTGCTTCAACCTCTGCGTCGTCTACTTCTTCTGCTTCACTGTAAGTTTCTTCTGTTGCTTCTTCTGTTGCTTCAGTATACTCTTCTTCTACGCCATCTTCAGATTCTTTAACTACTTCTTCATCAGTGGATGAATCATCCATCTCTTGAAGTTTAGCAGCTAACATATCTTTTAGATGAGGAGTTAAAGACTCTTCTAAGGCTTCTTTAGCGTTAGCAATAGCAGCTTCTCTTACAGATTTAGCTTCAGCAATAGCTTGCTTGAATAAATCTTTGTTTGCCATTTTTAAATTTGTTAGTTTGATTTCTGTAGTTATTGAGAACTACAATAGGAAATATATGTGTATTAGATACAGTATAAGGGACTGTATATTCTTATATAAATATATACTTTTTTAGAAAAACGAAATAAAAGTTTTGTCTTACGTTGATGCTGCAACGGCACCTGCTATTTCTCCTGCTACAACAGCTATGTCTCTTCCTTTTAATGCTGCTTTAACTGCTGATATTGTTGCTGTGGCAACATTTGCACCTCTTAGTGCATTTAATGCTCCAACTCCTGCTTTGACTCCAAGTCCTGCTAACATTGCAATAAATAAACCTTTAGCAACTAATTGTCTTTTTTTCTCATCTTTAACGAAAGGCTTTAAGAAACCTGCAATTGCTTTAACTATATTGACTTCATTGTTATGTGCCCACTTATGTACTGCTTCTGCTTTATCTGCTGCTTTTTCTAAGCCTGCTTTTCTAAATCCTTTTGCTGCATACTTACCTAAGATGTCAAGAACTGTATTAGAAGCTAATGCCCAAGAGAGTATACCTACAGTAGAAATGATTTCGTTTACATTTTCTCCGTCCTGTGCTTCACCGTCTTTACCGAATTCAGCTTCCATTGCTTTAGCAAGTTCTGCTCCTAACTGGTTTTCATCACTCTCGTAGATATTTTCATGCCTACTATTAGATGTTAATTGATTTTCTGTTAAGAATTTTCTTAAGTCAAAATTGTTTTCCATTATGCTCTTAGTATGTCGTTTATAATGCAATCTAAGTTATGAAATTTAGATACTTTTATTTTACCTTCTGATAAGGATACTGGGTTCATAAATGCTCCATGAGTTGAAGGATTTGAAACAAAATCCCAACATACTAATTCAAAATCGTCTTGAACTTCTAAAGTACCTTCATTTGTTTGTTGAACTGATCCAGTACCTCTAGATGAAATACCGATTGTGTGTCCTGCTTTTATAATTTCTTTTACGATGTTTCCGGAAGGAGTATTTAGTAGTTCTACACGTCCCATAAGATCGTTTCCTTTCCACCATAAGTCTTTTACTATATGAGATGCGTTCTTAAGAGAGACAATAGGAGACTCAGGGTGATCAAGTTCTCCAAATGCATTACCATTCTCTACAAACTCTTTTATGTATTTAGCTGATTCTCTTTCTAAAATAGGCTTACTATATGTACGTCCGTTTTGATTTTTAGATACTGCTCTTTGCATTACCCCTTCGACTTCGTATACACCGGGTCTTTCCTTAGATTCTCTAAGAATTGATTTAAATGGTGTAATATCTACTAATAGTTGTGCCATAGTTATATTATATTAATTATAATGCTCCGTTTATTGTATTTGGGCTGAATACGTTTTGTTTTTCTTCTTCTCCTAAAGGTCTTTCACCTGAGTTATGAGCATCTATATCTGCTTGAGATATTACTCTAACTTTAGGTTGACTTAATCCTTTAGTAAATCCTCCTTTAACAGCTGGTCTTAAGTCTTTATTGAATGCTTGTTCAATTGCTGGTGCTAAGAAGCCTCCTACTTTTAATCCTTCTTCATTTCTAATATCTCCTAAAGTATCATATACTTTTTGTATCTTAGTTCTAGTTTTATCGTAATAAGATTCAATATCAGTTACAACATCCTGTAGTGATATAATAGCTTGTTTCATACCTTCGTATCCTCCGTATGTTTCAGAGAATTCCGCTAATGCATTTGTTGCAGCTTCATTTATTACACCTTCTTCTAATACCTTAAGAATTATAGATTTAATATTCTCTTTTACGATTTCATCTTTACCCTTTGCTAATTTTAAAGCTGCCTGTCTTACTTTTAACCTTTTGATTTCTTTTTCAAACCCTTTAGGATTTTCATCTTCAAGTTTTTTAATTTCCTTTTCTATATCTTTATCAGCAACCATATTTTCTTTTACGATTTCGTCCATAGGACCTTCGATCTCGTCTCCTTTATGATAGACTAATTCTAGGCTGTCATGATACTTATCGTCTACATCGTCCATAGCAACTAATCTACCGTGTTTATCAGAATAGTATAAATCTGCAGGAGCAATAGATCCTGGTTCGTATTCTTCGTCTAGATCTTTACCTTCTTCTAGGTGCTCAACCATAAATTGAGTTTCTAAGTAACTAAGTACGTCTTTTTTAGCAAACTCTATCATTCCAGGTTCTGTCATTGGGCCCATTTTCCATTCTTCCCAAGCTTTAATTAACATATTAACACCTCTGTCAAATAGAGGTCCCATGCTTTCTACATATCCTCCAGTTTCGTAGTCGTTTTCAGTAACTACTTTACCTCCTTGAGTCTTTCTACGTCTACCTTCTCTAATAGATTCTTTAGGTCCATGTAAAATATCAACACCTAAGTTATAATGTTCACCTAAAGCATACATTACCTCTTCTGCTTCTTCAGCTTCTGTAGTATCGTTTTCTGCTGCTCTGTCTTGAATAAGAGAAATAAACTCTTGCAAGCTACCTACTCTTTCGTTAATTACTTCTTCAACTCCTTCAAGTTGTTTTCTAACTTTAGAAACTCCTTCATTAAATGATTCAAGTGTTTTCTTACAAGCTTTTTTAAAATCTCTAATATAATTTAAAGCTGCTGCTTTATCTTTTTCTTTTATAGCATCTATTGCATAAGAAAGAAATTCTCCTTCTCTATGGTAATTAACATCTTCAAATGAATCAAATAATTGCTGTAGTTGGTCAACAGGGGTATTTAGTCTTACTCTCGTTCCCGCTTTTAACATTCCTTCGTAATCAAAATCAGTAGTAAACTTCTGTCCTAATTTATAAAGATTATCAATTGCTGACATATCAGTATCTTTACCGTATTTAGCAATCTTTTTCATTTCATCATCAGACATTGCCTCTGCTACAAACTTAGCTTTAGCTGCTCCAATATCTCCTTTATAAAGACTATCAACTACCTTTTTACCTAATGTTTCTAAATCACCATTAGTTAATGAATGAGGCTTATTAAACCCTTTTAAGTATCCTCTACCTATATCCATTAAAGTTTCATCTGGGTTATCTGTATCCTCAGGTTCTAATCTTAAGTCTTCTGCTTCTTTTTTTATATGGCTTGGTTTCATTCCTAGTTTAGATGCTGCACTTACCACTCCATCTCTAGGTTTTTCTTCTTCTTGCATATAGTCACCAGGCATTTCGTAATTCACTGATAAAAACTCTTGAAAGTTATCTAATGCATCTTGAGGTTCTTGATCTCTCGATTCAGGATGAGTCTTAAAAAAGTCGCCTATAATTTCATCATCAATTAAACTCTTTCCTGTCTTTGGGTTGGAGTAGTACTTTATAATGTAGTTAGCAATTGATTCTTCTTGGTTACTTTCATTTGTTGTTTCATCTACCATTACAAGACCTATATCTTTATAATGAATTTCATGCTCTCCTCCGTCTTGATCTAAGGCGAATACTGAATCATCGTGCCACATTGCAGCATTGTCGTCGTTATTAGAATTAGGATTATATATAATGTACTCTCTTCCGTTTCCAGTTTGAATCATTGCATCATCTGCATTACCAAGTCTCTTTAATAAAGTCTCTTTATTATAGCTTTCTTTTAAATCAGCTTTCTTAAGTCCATTGTGAACATCTACTTCATTACCTTTTTTAGGCTCAACCATTTTATCATGCTTATCTACTTTAGCTGATTCTCCAGCAACTAGATTAATATAATGATTAGCATCTTTCTGGAGGTTAGTTATTACCTTGACCCTAGCTTTCATATAATCTTCTTTAGATACATTTCCTGTTGAATCTATATCCTTAGCTTCTAATTCCATATCAATACCTCTTTCTATTGTGTTAAGAGGAAATTGATCTGCGAGTACATCAATATCTTTTACTGTTGCTTCTTTCTTTTCAAAAATAAGGTTTTTTTGTTTAAGTATAGATATTGAATCTTTATATCCGTTCCACTGGGTAATAAATTGCGGGTATGCTTGTCTCATTTGACGGACAAATTCTGCTTCTTGAAGTTTACCTTCTAGTACCGCGTGATATTTTTCTGTTGCTGTTCTCATAAGTAGTCAACTAATTTGTTATTTTAAGACCGTTAAGGACGGTTAACCTGTTTATATCCTAATTTCTTTAATGCCTTTTTAGCTCTATTGCCTTTACCAAAAGCAAAAGGAGTAGCATATTGTGCTCCTGTTCCTGGTGTAAACGTTGCTGTTCCTCCAGTTACATTTGCTTCATCTAGCTCCTTCATTACTTCTTTAATAAACGATACTGCTTCTGATTTCTTCATTACAGTGTTTTTAATTCATTCACTAAGTCGTAAAATTGCATTAAGTTAACTAAGTGAGTATCATCGATCTTTTCAGTATTCTTTACTGCCTTTATAGATCTAGCTACTTCTTCTAATTTTATTTTTACTACTTCATCAGTCACCTTAGAAGTAAGTTTTTTAACTTCTGAATTTATCTTCTTTAATTCTTCGTTTACTATGTTATGTAGACGTTTCTTAGAATTAACTGATGTAATAAATTCTTTAAGTATATTTTTTTGTTCTGGAAGTAAGTCTTTATATGTATTATTAAACTTTTCTAACAGTATTTTAAATGTAAGTAATTTTAAATCTTTATCGTACTTAGAATACTCTTCTATTAAAGTATCCTTTACGTCATTTGAGTTTTGAGATTTATCTGTTAAGTGTTCTAATAGAGTTACTTTATTATCTACTAAATATTGTGGGTCTACTAGTTCTTCATTATTCTGTGCTTCCAATAAGCAGTACATAGAAGCTAAAGCTTTATAGTCTCTAACTTGAATACTAAAAAATTCATCTAAGTCATAATGCTTCTTTATCTCAGAAATTAATTTATACTTCTGATTTTTAAGAGTATCTTGATTTAGCTTTCTTGATACCTCTGTAATTGTGGATACTATTGCTTCTGCCCGCTTTTGAGATACTCCTTTAGATTTAGTTACTAAATCGTAGAGTTTATATTCTTTTGCTAAAGAATTTTTGGATGCGTAGAATTCCTTTAGAATACTAACAGCTGGTGACTGTTCTCTATTTAGAGTATCAGCCGCTATTTGCTTTACTAATAATTCAAATATCAGTCCAGTATTTTTATACTTCGAATGCTTTATCTTCATCTTATACGTTTACTATATATAAATATGCACTACTTACCTAAATCTTTAATTTGATCTTCGTTTAGTAGCCCTTCTTTGTCCTCGTCACTATTTTTTGTAAATACTATCTTCTTTAACAATTCTTCATTTTTAGCTAAAATATTCTTTGCTATAGTATTTTCGTTAACATTTTCTCCGTCGCTAGGGTAGCCTCCTTTTAAACCATAAGTACCTAAAGGATCTCTACCTCCTAATCCTGCTGTAGTTCCGTATACTGATGCTCTTTCTCTAGGTCTTCCGCCTTCTGGTCCTGGCTGGCCCCATTCTGAGTATCCTACAGGTAAGTCTGTTTTATCGCCTCCTTTTGGAGTTGATGTAGCTCTTCTACCGTACATAGATGCTAAATCATGAGGAGTACCGTATGTAACTCCAGAAGAAGCCGGATCGTTTCCTTCTGCTTCTATTTGAGTTCTTCTAAATTTACGTTTCTCATCCTCTACCATAAGGTCTCTCATTTCCATGTACTTATCTTCAGACATATCGAATATATTTTCGTAAATATAGTCAGTAGAAAATAATTTAGAATCTTTCATTTGAGCAGCTAAATCAATCTTCTCTTTCATAAGAGCAACCTTTTCCTGTTCAAATATGATAGAAGGTGTAGTTAATTTAATTTCAAAATTAGTTAAACTCTCTCCTTCAAAGCCTTGAGTATATAGATGTACTAATGCAATCTTAGTTAATTCCGATTCCATTATTCTTTGTATACGTTCTACTGTCCTAGCAAATCTAATATCTTCTGCTGCTAAAGTAGCTTTTCCTGATAAATCACCTTCGTATCCAAAGTATGCTTTAGGTATTTTTAATGCTGCAAATAATTTAGATTGTAGGTACTGTACATCGTTTGTACCATCGTATTCTAAACCTTTGGTAGTTTCTATTTTAGTAGCAGTATCTCCACCTCTTACAGGAAGATAAAAATCTTCCATCATATTTTGCATATTAAACTTCAAATTATATTGACCAGTTTGAGGATCAACATAAGGAGTTTTTTTCATTCCATTAATAGTCTTTTGCATAAACTGCTCAACTTCATTAGGAGGAATAGAACCTACGTTAATGTAAAACATTCTCTTTTCCGGTGCTCTCATGATTCTATGAATCAACATTGCATCTTCCATTAGAGATGTTTGTTTAAATATTTTTCTAGCTGGCTCTAAATAAGATCTACCGTAAGGTAGGTAATGTGTATCAGATATTAATCTGAAGTGAGCCATTTCGTAATTGTCTATTTTTACGTTTTTAGTCTTATGCTTACCGGGTGCATAAGAAGTATCTGTAGAAGCAGTTATACCGTCTGGATCTAATTCAAATTCTACTTTCTGAGGATTATCTGGGTCATGTCCTTCGTGTCGAGCGATATGATATACAGTGTAAGGTAATACATTATAGACTCCATACTTTTCTGCTATTTCTAATTTCAAAAAGAAGTCTCCATATTTAACCATATTTCTAGTCCATGACCAGAGGTTAAACTCTATATTTAATACATCATAAAATAGATTATAAAGTACTCTCTGTATATTTTCGTCTGTTGATTTAATACCCAGTATTTCGTTTTGATCATTCTTTACCGTTGCTTCATCAGCAATAATATCAAGTGCAGATGCTATAATTGGATCAGTATCCATAGCTTCATAATCAGAATATAACTGTACCCTTAACGTCTGATAGTTTAAATTAGGGTTAAATATATTTGCTTTATTATAGGTATATAACCTAGTAAACCTATCCATAAGAGAATTGGTCTGGTACTTACCTGTGGTCTGTATATTATTTGTGTCTACAACTTTTAGCTGTGTTCCTCCAACATTTCGAATTACTACATCTGTAGAGAAGAGCCGTTGTAAACGTCCAAATAGCGATTTATCTGCCATTAATTTGTGTTTTTATATAAATAGTCTATTTTAATAACCAGGAAATATCTTCTTGAGTACGTCCGTTATCTACAATATACGGATTATTTTGCTGGTTTCCAACTGTATTTATGATTGCTTTGTTTCTTGCGTTAAGGTTACTAAAAGATGATAACTGTGCTCGTGCTAGGTCCATACCTTGCTGTCTTAGTCTTAGAGCAGTATCTCTAACATATAGTGCTGTTGCTGCTGAAATAAGTAAATCATCGTTGTAATTAATCTGTGCTTGAGGTTTTCCATTCTTCCATACAAATACTCTCATCTCCCCTAATAGCCTCTTAGACTGTATGGTAACACCTCTTTCTCTTATGTATTCAATCATCTTAGCAATTACTAAAGGTCTAGTTCTAACAGACATGGTAAAGCCTGGAACTAGTTTATCTCTTTCAAATTTGCTCATATATGATTCTACAGTTTCCATTTGAGATGTAGTACTATAGTATAGATTTGTGTATTGACGTTCCATTATCTGTTCTATTGTAGCCCAACCAATGTTTGCGTTTTCTACTACTAATAATGCCTGATTGTATTCTGTTGCTATTCCTACTAGTACATTTCCAAAATCTTTAGGAGATAACTTACCTTTGTATTCACCAACTTGAGTACAGGTTTCTACATCAAATACGTGGAATGCAGAATAATCTGCAGAGTCTCCTCGAGCTACATCTGCTACAACCATGTATGATTTAGAGTAATCAACTCCTTCCCAAATCCATAAATTACCGTCAACACCTCTCCTCTCTAAAGGATCCTTTAAGTATGTTTGCTCATAAAACATCATGTCATCTGGTTCAAATACCGTATCTCCAGAAGCTAAGAAGTCACAATCACATTCCTGTCCAGCCATTCTAGGACCAAGGTCTGAATCTTGTTGGTCTCTCCATTCTTGGTTTCTTTCTGGATGTACTGTCCATGGTAATTTAATAGGAACAAAGCTATTTTCTGCGCTTTCTGCTTTTTCCCATGTTTGATGGAACCAGTTACCAATTCCGTTAGGAGTTGATAATGCCATACACTGTCCACCTGTTGCTAAGGTTTGTTGTGCTGCTGTAAACGTTTCTTGAATGTTATCAATAAAGGCTGCTTCATCGATAAGCAGTAGTGATACTGCCTCTGACCTTGCGGCATCGGCGTTAGAAGATTTAGCTGTAATTTTCGATCCATTCTTTAGTCTAAGGGATAATTTATTTTTTTCTACTGCTGGTAATCTTAACCATTTAGGTAGTTGATCATACATAAACATAGTCTTAGATACTAAGTTTCTTGCAGTAGCTTGAGTTGTTGCTAGAGCAAGTACGTTCTTATCCTTATGAAACAACATAAGCCACAGAGAGTAACCTGCAGCTAAAGTGGATATACCTAACTGTCTTGATTTAAGAGTAATTAAGTATTGATGATCTCTAAATAAATGTAATACTTTATCCTGAAATGGATATAAATTAAATAGTATACGTCCTCTAGTAGGATGCTGTATATAGCAGTACTTCTTCATAAAGTATGCTGGATCTTTAGCACACTTAAAGTACTCTTGTGCTATTATTTTTTTTATATCTTTTGCCATAACTATCCTATATTGGATCTATTTTTTCTATTTCTAAAGTGCCTTGAGTATTACCATTGTTTCTTGCACTTATCTGGACGAAGTGTGGTTTACCTCGTTTTAGTATGTGAAATAATATTCTTACTCCTCCGTAACTATCTGTATCTACTATCTTAATATCTTTATAATCCCCTTCTTTATTGTAGAGAACTATATTAGTACCTTGAGGATATGATTCTACTGTGGCATTAGTTCCTGATGAGTTACCAATTATTTTAAAAAAACCAGGGTTAACATCAGTTAAAGACATTGCAAAGCCTGCTAATGCAACTACTGCGTCAGCTATTTTACCCGGTGGAAAATTCTTAAATAGGAATTCAATAGCTTTCAAAGCCGCATATTTTCCTCTAAGTTGATCTATATCAAAACCTTCTAAACTTATACTTTCTAAGCTGTACGACACATTATCTGCAGATCCAACTAAAGAGCTTATTTTACTCCTTAATGGTACGATTGCTTCTTTAAACTGATCTACATCGTACTCTTTTTCATCATTAGTTAAATTATAATCTGATTTAACTTTAGAGTATTTAGCAAGAAGACCTTTTGCTTTTCCACCTTGTGCTTTTTGCTGTTTTAAAGAAACTGCTACTAAAGAAGCTTCTTCACCTGCTACGTTTGTAGTACCTCCCCATTCTTGCACAAAGAAATTATTAATTATTTCAATATTGTCTGCAGAATTAATATCGGGTATACCTTTTAACTGTACGTATAAATCTCCGGGGCACCATTTGTCTTTATCATATCCGGTAAGTTGTTTGGCCTTACTTCTTATCTCATCAAATTTTCCTGAACGTATAAGTTTAGCTTTAGGATATTTTTCCTTAATAGCAAGAGCACTAGATAGAGGTTGGTTAACAAAGTTTACATGCGAGTTTTTAGGTTCAAGCGCTGATAAGTATGAAACAATTTTTTCGGTGCTAGTTGAATCTTCTCCAGGAATTTCTGCTGGCATTGTACTTATTAAACGTTCTGCTCTTTCTGAAATGTTTTCTACTGTAAATGGTGAAGTAATATCACTAACATAGAATAAAGAAACTAAACCTTCTTTTACATCTGTATCTGCACTATCTTCTGCTGCTGTTCCTTTTACTATAATCGAATAATCATTTCCTCTAAACGTGAGTAATGATTGTCCTACTGAAGAACTCGATGATCTAGCTTTAGTGTAAGAGGTTATGTCTTCTTCTTGGTTAGCTAGTTTTTCTAATTCTGTAAATACCTCTCCTCTAAGTGTGCTTGAACTTGCTCCTCTAGATGGAATTTCAGAAAATTTTAAAACAATCTTAGATGTACCTGCAGTAGCAGATATATCACCGTATCTGTTTATTTTACTCTTAATAAGGTTTACTAGATCTTTATCTTCATTTAATAAAGGAATAAAACCAAATATAGATTCAAACAAAGCCATATCCTCTTGACTATTAATGTCAGGATATCCTTTTTTGGTCTTATATGACCATTCTAATATAACTCTATCTATAAGATTCATTTATGAGTTTATTATAAACCGTTTTCTTCGATGTAATCCTCTAATATGGACTGTAACGCAATATGAGCAGATGTTCCTGGTTGTTCATCCATAAGAATTATAGCGTCTTTAGCTATTTGCATAATGACTTCTTCTCCTTCTTGGTTAGCGTAAAATTGATGATCACTTTCTTGATCTTCTTTTACACTATTTCTATTTTCTGCTAAGAATTTTCTTAAATCAAAATTATTCATTGTATTTGCTTTTATTTTATGTTTATATTAATCTAAATCTCCTAAAGAGTTAAGAAAGTAATTAGCTATTTCAACTCCATCTTCATCTCCTCTTTCTTCGAAATACTCTAAGTATTGATCTGCGGAAAGAATAAGTGCTTGGACATCATCAGTACCGTCTTTTCTAAAAGGCTTAGTCCCCATTATAATTTTTCTTCCTTGAGGTGTAGACTTATACATATCGGTTAACTTTTTAGCTACTTTTAAGTATTTCGGATCTCCAGTCTCTGGTTGTGGGACAGGTTTTACTGGTTTACCTGCTTTTATCCAAGCTTTAACAGCTCGTGTAATCCACAAACGATCACCATAGTTGTCTAATCCATCGAAAATTTTTACTTCTCCATTTTCATCTTTTACTAAATCCCTTGTTCCTGTGTGACCAATTTTTTTAACGTGTGATTCTTTTCTTTTATATTTATAGTAATCCCGTACTTCTTCTTCTGAGTTTAGCTTCATAATTTCATCAGCATAGAATTGTTTATCATATGGACCTTTTGAGGATGGCGTGGGAAATCCTCTGCCGTACACTTCATGTTCCCATCTAATCAAACCTATCTGTTGAGGTGTTGCTCCTGCAATATCTATACCTAGGTGATTTTCTTTAACTAACTTACTATTAGGAGTAAGTTTATTTTCAGTTAAAAATTTTCTTAAATCAAAGTTATTCATTGTATTTGCTTTAAATGTTTTAGTATTCTACTTCTTTTCCTTCAGCGTTAAATTTATATACAACTGCATTATCTCCATCTCTCATTTCGATAGCTACTACTTCATCCGCTTCTCTCTCATTTTCTGGGATTGGTGTGATAGTATCTACTCTCATACTGTCGTAGTTAGAGTATTCTCCTACTGTATATACCTCTCCGGTTGGAAAAGTAACAGAATTAATAATTTCTTTTTTAGTAAATTCTACTTCACTTAAAAGTTTAGTAGAGTTAGTATCTCTATTTTCTATTAAAAATTTTCTTAAATCAAAGTTATTCATTGTATTTGTTTTTATGTATTTATACTATGCTTCTGGGTCTTCTGCTGGTTCTTCAAAGTCTATTGGTTCTCCTCCTAGATCAGCTCCCCCTGTATCATCTGCTGGTGCGTCTCCGCTAAGAGCATCTACTCCTGCATCTGCTTCTCCACCTCCAGAGTCACCGCCGGGGAAGTCCCCGCCTCCACCTCCACCGGAACTTCCAGTGTCAGTTTCAGCGGACTCTGCCTCTCCAGAATTGCTCATAGGCCCTTCTCTGTAAAGTCTGCTTAACTTGTCTAAAGCTTGTTGGTAATCATCTATCTTATCGATGTAGTAACGTTTACCTAGTATTTGTGCTTCAAATCCAGTACCTGTCCATTTAAGTATGTATGATTGACCATTTTTAATATTTACTCTAAATGATGATGGTCTAGGTGATATCCAGTCAATGCTGGTTACAAACTCTTTAAACTGATTTGTTTGAAGTTTAACTATAGCTTTTTTCAAAGTTGGAAACTTCCCTAATATTATATCTGTAGCATCTTCTAGAATTGTTTCTTTAGAAGCTGTCTTATCACCTTCTTCTTCAGGTGTAGGTTCTTCTTCAAATAATTTTGCTTCTAATACTACAGGTATTTTTTTTAATTCTGCTATTGATTCCTCTAAAGAACGTCTCAATTTCATTAACTGATACTGTTCAGGTCTTTCTATTCTAAGGTATCGTTGTAATTTTCTGAAGTTAGTTTTAATTAACTCAAATAACTCTCTTGCTGCTTGGTCTTTTCTAACATCATCTGAGCCCATTAATTTCTTAACGTCTTTAATAATATCTGAAAAGTTAGTATACATCGAGGTAAAAGATGGTAATTGTATTACGGCATGGCTAATACTACCTGTCTCTTTGTTCTTATCCGTTGCTCTAAAGTAAGTATCCCCGTCGCTGCTTAAGAAATCATGTTCACCGTTATAGTTAGGTTCTCCGTAGCGAGCAATAAGGCTATCACGCTGTTCTTTCGGAAGGTTTTTCCATTGTTTTGTTCTCTCTTCCTCTATTTCAGTTAGTACCCGACCGTATGTTTCAAGTATAAGTTTTTCTAATTTATGCATAGCTTATTTAGTTCTACAGTGTTTAGTTCCTTTTAGGTAAGGTCTTTTACAATTACCTTTAACGTGCACTCTACCGCATTTACCGCAGCAAGTTGCTTCTTCTTTAATGACTACTGATTCGTTATAATCATCATCGCCAAAGTAAAATCCTAAATTTTCTAACTCTTCATTATCGTATTCTTGAGATAATTTTTCTTGAAAATCAGATATTCCTCCGATCCATTCCATTATTACTTCTACACATCCAGGATTATCTTCTATAAATTCGTCAAAGCCTTGTCTATATCCTAATGCTCCAAATATTTCATCTAAGTTTCTAGAAGCACTTCCGCCATATTCACTCACTAAATTCTCTAAGGTTAATTTACCTGATAATTGAGCTTCTTCTTCTCCTTCTAAGTAGTGATTAGCTGAAGATATGTATTCTCTTGCTAATGTTACTTTCTTTTGCCACCAGTGAGGAAAATCAACTTCATCTTCCATACTGTCATACTTCTTTAACCTTTTAAACAATTTCGATGCATATTGAGCTATATCGTATAGTTCTTTTTGAATCATTTTTGGTTCATCATCTTGATGACCTACATCTAAATCTTCATTTTGATACTGTTCTTCATTATCAAATTCATCATAATCATCGTCATCGTAATCGTAATCATCATAGTCATCTTCTTCAAATTCATCGTCTTGAAATTCAGATTCATAATCAAACATGTCTTCACTATTAGGAGCATATTTGCCTTGTCTTGATTCAATATGATCTAAAATAGCATCTAGAACATCTTTAATTGTTTGCTCATAATTAGTACCGTCATTAAATAACTTACTTACTAATGATCTAAGAGGGTGATTAGCATTAACTAAAAATGAATGTGCTGGACCTGCTGTTTCTGTTCCATACCCTGTATGATATTCATCTCCGTCATTATAATAACGGTAAACTATTCTATTAATAGCTCTTAACATTTCACCTTGTATAGTCTCTGCTTTGCCTGATCCTGGGACTAATTTATCATATAAAGCTTCATTTCTATCTTCTAATTCTTTACCTACGAATTCCTTTAATACTTCATTCGTTTTTCTAATTAAATATAGACCTTGTTTTGGATCCCATTTATAGTTTTTAGCATCAAAGTCTTTTAGTTTTTTAGCTTTTTGATATTCATCAGATGATAATTTAGACTGTTTAAGTAGGTTATTAGCTTCATTTAAATCAGCATCAAGTTCGAATTTAGTAAATTTATTTAAATCGTTTAAACTTTTCAATTCAACTCTTTTGCCATCATTATCTAATCCGTAAATTTTACCATCATACTTACCCATTCCATCAGAACGTTTACCTGCTAATTTTTGTTTTAATTCAGCTCCTGCTCTACGTTTAGATACTGATGTCACCATTCCTAAATCTTGTCTAGTAGCTTCTGTTAATTCACTTTTATCCACTAAGGTTAGTTTAAAAGAGTCATGTAAGCCAGTTTTCTTTTTACCTGCTTTACCGTTAGTAACTCTAACATAAGCATCATGTTTACCAACTTTTCCATCTACTCTTTGGTAAATGTTACCGTGTTGATTTTTAACATAATCTCCAGGCATAATTTGACCTCCTTTAGCTTCATTTTTAACTTCTTCACTAACTCTTTTACCTAATCCAGGTAAGTTTCTTAGGTCCTGTACATATTCATCTGTCTTAACAACTATAGTTCCTAAGTTAATATCTTCTCCTTCTGGATCTTTAAATAATGTAATTTTAGATACTCCAGGATTAAAGTTAGGATCTTTGTCTTTGAAGTTACTATTGTAATACTGTGTTTGATGCATTTGATATTCTTCACCTTCATGTTCTAAATTATGATATTGAACGTGAACAAACATTGGTGCATATCTACCCATTCTAGCTTTAATAGGGCTCTTATCATGAGCTTTTAATGCTTCAAAAGCATCGTTTTCACTAGCTACACCTTTAGGTAGAAGGTCTGCAAAGATCTGCTTTCCGAACATGTCTGGTGCACTATCATTAGCCCTATCAATTACTTCTGAGCCTAAGAAGGAATTATCAGTAAACTCTTTTAATGGAATTTTAGATTCATCCATATTACCTACTCCTGATACTGGTCCTCTATCTGTATAATAGTCAGATTGTTTTTTTGATTCTACATCTCTTGAATCTTTTATTGCTTTGATAGCATCTACTAATATGTTAGTAGACAGTAATGATACTCTACCTCTAGCATTTATTTTACCCATAGGGGTTAGTTGTGAAGTTCCAACTTCCAAGTAATACTTCTTTGCTAAGTCCTCTATTGGACCTGAATCGTATCCTTGAATTGATGTTACATTATTACCGTCTATTATAATATAGTCTCTTGAAGGTCTTCTTACACCCGGTTTGTCTAGAGGGTGTATAAAAATTCTACCATCACTTGATCGCTCAACATATACTCTTCCTTCTAATTTAGCAATATAATCTTCAAACGTAGAGTGCATTTCTGATTCTGATACTTTACCTACTGCTGTATCGTAACTCATATTTTTATTATAAACAGATGCTGCTTTTTCAATAGCATTATCAATCTTATTTAATTGATCTCCATACATATCAGATACTGGACCTCCTGTTGATTCAATTTCTGGATCGTTCTCCATATCGCTCATTACTTGAGCTCTTTTAATTTTTAACTTACGAACAACCTCTCTTGCTTTTGATTCTTTTCTTTCTGAACTAGCAAATGATCTAGCTGCTGCTCTTCCTTCAGGGGATTTGCTATAATCATCTAATTGTTTCATTTTATCTGAATGCATTTTAGCTCGTCTAACTTTAAGCATTACCGGATCGTTAATGTCCATTACTTCATCTACATCATGAGAATGGCTTGAATCAACTACATCTACTCCTCTAGCAGCTAAATCCATTACCATATCATACATAAATGCATTAGGATTTTCGTCTGGTTCTTGATAAAATTCAGAATCTGGATTCTCTGAGTCATCGTACATATCGTCAAAGCCGTCTTCATGTCTAAACATAAAGTAAATAATAACATTACCTGCTCCATCGTTATCTACTACATCCATCTTAACGTAAGTTGGATCTATATTATCATCTAATATAGCCATTGCAGGCTTATAATCAGATTGTGTTACTTTAATATAGTGGTGATCATCTCCTTCTCCTTCGCCTAGTGGACGACCTTCGTCATCATACCCTACTCCGTGTTCTTCTTCATCATCTTTTTGCATTTGGTCAGGGTCATAATCTCCTCCTTCACTTAGTGATTTAAAATGCTTAAGTAATTCGTTTGATAATACATCTACATTAATAATTCCTTCTCCGGAAGGTTTTACGCCTACTTCAACTAATTCTTTATTAAATGTAAAGTCAACAATATGTAATTTATCGTTTGCTATATAAAATGAAAAATCATCTACATTAACATCTTTTTTATACTCTACATATATATCAAAACTATTAACATCTATTCTATGAGCTTTCATCTTAGAAAGTTCATCTCCAGCTTTCTTTAAAGTTTTTGCTAATGCCTTACCTACTAGCTTAGCAATATCTTTTGTTTCTTCAAGTGAAAATTCTACACCACTATTTTTTGTTAATAGATTTGATTCTTTAACTTCGGCTCCACTTGCTGTTTTAATCTTATCTACATCGTCTGAATCCTTTAAGGCATCTACTTCAGCCGAGGATAGTTTAGCTAAGGTTGGTTTTCCTCCTTTAGGAGTGAGTAAGTAAGACTCTTCGCCTTCACTCAGTATTTTCTTATATTTCTTTATACTCTCCTTAAGTACCTTAATTGCAGTCTTTGTACGTTTTGAGTTATTTGTGTTACTAGTAGCAGTTACTGTTGCCTGCTTCGTCTGTAATAGCTCTAGGCTTACTTGACATTTATCAAGGCGTTTTTTTATTTCTTGGTATTTCATTGAATATAAATTTTATATACGTGTATATTATAAATAGTTTAATTGTCCCAAATAACGTTTTTAAACGTTTCATCTGATAGTATCATTTTTTACCGCTTTTCATGTTAGCACACCAATGGTACATTTTTCCTTTTTCGCCACCGTATTTTTTTGCTTTCGATCTTAAGTCAGTAACCGATCCTTTACAGCTAGCTCCTGATTTCTTTACTCTACCGGGTTTTGATTTTCCTTTTGTTTTACCGTCTTTAAAATTCTCTAGTGCTTGAGGTGTGTTGTCGTGGTTGCATTTATGACAAATATATAGATCATCTCCTCCGTCTATTCTGTTCCATGACCAGTCACAGTTATTGCATTCGATTTTATCGTCTACAATTTCCCCTATAAGCTGTGCTAGTGAAGTCTTATTCATTTCTTTCTTGCCAATCTTGAGATATTTTATCTTTATCTATAGGACCGCCTTTTGCCCATGTTCTACAGCTTCTTGCTGAATGGCATTTAAAGTGGTGCATCCAGCAGTAACCTAACTTTCCATCTTCATCAGATGTAACTCCAGGCATACATTCTTCCATTCTAGGAGAAATGTCAAAAGCAACACAGTTACTACAATTAGTTCCTTTTGCTGCTTCTTCTGTTGTATTCCAATACTTAGCTATATCAATCCAATATTTACCGGGTTCCGATACATTTAAAGGACCATACTGAATATGTTGAGCTCTAATTGCAGAGTCTCTATTCTTTGTATTAAGTTTTAAGTCTTGAGTTGCAGAAGGGCATGCTTCTTTTCTCATTTCTTTAAGAATACTTATAAATTTCATATTATTCTTTTTTCCAAATATCCCCTCTTCTACATCTAACTACTGCTCCTGAAGCATAAGCTGATGGCCAGGTATCATATTTTTGTTTTGCTAATTTAGTACACCTATCGTCTTTTCCCTCATTAAGTTCATCATCAGTGTATGCATCATACTCATCTTCATCACTCTGTGCTGCATTTAACATATCACTTAAATCGTAATCATCACGAAATTCTCCTTTAGGAAAAGTAATAGCATTAGGTAAATCATCTCCATATCCAATATGAAGTTCATAATCTTGACCTTCTTTATAGTTATTTCTTAAATGATCAACAACATCCTGAATTGCATGTAAATCATACCCAAAAGTAACCATACTGCTTTTCATTTCATGAAGTAATCCTGCTACTAAGTTTTTTACGTCTTCTTTTTTTAGTTTCATTTTTTCTTTCTTTACTGTTGCTTTTTTTGTTTCGTCAACATCCGGGATATATTCAAGTTTGCAAGCAGCATATAAAGCTCTTGAAAATTGATTTGTTTCACCACTATCCCCTGTAGTCAATTCTTCAACCTTTACTACTTTAAAATTTTTACTGTGAGCATAAATAGAGTAGTTAGGGTCTTGATTAGCAGTCTTGCAGCCGTCAGGTAAAGGTTCAGGCCAATCTAATCCTTCTACTCCGTTAGCATATACCACTATTTCTGTTTCACCTATAGCATCGATATCAAAATCAGCATCGTAACCTTCCTCTGGATCTTCATTTACTACTTTTGGGTAGATAGTGACATTAGGGTTAAATTTAACAGTATGAAGGTAGAATTTTTGTACAGAATCATCTATACCTAGAATAGTGCTTCCTCTATGTAAAGCTTGCAATAGCGTACCAATATGATAGAAGTAATCACCGGACATACCTTCTTTATCATTAAGGCTGTACATAATATTAGAGGGTACAGTACTTGGAGCTGCTGCTTCAGCAAGTTTAGTATTTTCTTTTTTTACTGTTGCTCTCTTTGTATTTTTCACGACTGTCTTTCCTTTACTGCCTGCTTTCTTTTTCTTGGCAGCAGTAGCGGCTCTTTGGCCTTTAGTTAAACTTTGTGCTTTTGCTTTTGGTAAGCACCTATCAGGATTCTTTTTATTCTTTGATGTTCCACAATCACCAGCTATATTACCAGAAGAAGAGATGCGTACCCACTTCTCTTTTTTAAACCAGTCTCTTAAGGACTCTGATACTATATCTGCTATTTGGTTACTTGTCATGATTGTTTTAAAACTTCAGATAGAATTTTAATTATTACACCTGCTAATCCTGTGAAAAGTATCCATAGAGCTTTTGTAACTCCGTCTTTCCATCTTTTTAATTCCTCTATTTCTATCATCTTAGTAACAAAGTCTTTATCACCTTGTTGCATCTTACGTCTAAATGAGGTATTCATGTTAGTCTTCACTATGACTCCATCTTCCGGATTAAGTAGCGTATATTTAAGATCGGATAGATCATCTTTTAAGGATTCCATATCTTTTTGCATTTGCACTAATTCTCCATTAGGCATGCTCTTCTTAATAGAGCTAAGTTCTTGAAGTACTGATTCAAGTAGTTGTTTCTGTGTCATCGCTAAGACTTTTATATAAATAGAGTAAAAGTCTAGTTAGTGTGCTCTTTCAATAACTTTACATATTGCTTAAGATCATCTGTGATTTTATCTTTATATGAATTAGAAACACTGCTCCAATCTTCTTTATCTCCGTGCTCTGTAACTACACTGATATTATCTTCTAGAGATTCGGCAACCCAGTTTTCTAAGTTTACTATAAATGAATTAATATTACCTGATGTCATGTCTTTTTCGTACTGCTCATACAGACCTGCATGCTTTAGTGAAGTTTCATATTCTATGACACAGTCAAAACAAAAACCATGTATCTTAAACATCTTTTCATCAAACCTATTCTTCATTCTTTTCTCACACTTAGGACAGCAAAGAGGCATTCGAGCTAGTTTCTTTAACTTATCTAACTTAGTAATATTCTGTTTTATACCGTTCTGTATTGTCCAAGTCTTACCTGACTCTTCCCATACATCTCCTTCTTTATGATGTACGTATTTTTTCTGATAGCCGGTTTGTAGTTTAGTCTTAGAAGAGAAGTCTTTATTAACTATATTTCTTACTCTCTGTACATCAGATTCTTTAAACTCTTTTTTAAGTAGAGATTCTTTATTCATATCCTAGTTTTTTTAATCCTTCTATAGCAGGACCGATATCACCACCTTTAACTCTAAAGGCAATACCACCAGCAGCTTCCCATTCATGAATATTAGATTTTTTATCGTCTATTAATATACTAGTTGGTGAAGCATATCTTTGTTTATCTTTCGAATAAGCAAATATTACTCTAGGACTTGGAGATAAGTTATCCTTAGCCCATATGTTTTTACCTAACCTAGAACCATTATCTCTAGATGGAGATGTAAGTAATGATGGATTATATTTTGAAATAAAGCTCCATAGTTCTGAACCTCTTGGCATCCATGGCATTTCGCTCCAAAACTTTATACCTACTTTTACATCTATCAGATTCCAGAAACCTGTTACGCCATATTTAGCTTCATACTCTTTAGGTGCCATTCCGGTATAATGATCAAACCTGCTTTCAAAGTCAGTTAATACTCCGTCCATATCGCAGTATATCTTATACTTCGGTAATTCTTTTTTCTCTGGTATTGGATAAGCTTCCAATAAGTCTACTATACTATTTTTCATGCAAATATTTTAAAATTAGATTCTTCTGCGTAAGCAGCTACTTCATAAGGATGATCGTTATAATTATATCCCATATTATAATATCTCTTAAACCAAGATGGGGATTGGAGATAATGTTGATATTCATGAATTAATGTCTGTATAACGTGTTCTCTATTTTCCATATTAGGATAGTAGACAACTATACTGTTATCAGTTCTATCAAACTCAGCATGACAATTATCCTCGTCTCCTTGCGCTTCTTCATCTCCACTGTACCTAGCATAGATGTTGTGATGTAATTCAACATAAGGAGTACAATGAGGAATAAATTTAGAATACCCATAGAATTTCTCTATCTTAGGATAAACTTCATTTATTATTTCTTTTACTTCTTTTTTAGTCATAACCTTTATTTTATATACTAAATATACGAATAAATTAGTTAGTATCCAACTGATCTAGTATATCTTTTTCATTTATTTTAACTTTATACTCAATCTCAAGTTGTTTAATTACTGCATTCTTTATTATCTCATTTCCAGTAAAGAACTTAAATATTAATGAGTTTGTAACTTTATTTATTCTCTCTTCTAATTGAGTGCAACTTTTATTTAGTAAAACTTTATCTTCTTTTGATAGTTCTACATCTATGTTATTTTCTGTAGCATATGATATTAAACCTAAGTAGTCATTGTTATCATAACAATCTTTAACTGTGTTAAATTCTTCTAACGTGCCTCCTTTGTCAGGATGTGCTTTTATACATACTTTTCTGTAAAGCTTTTTTATCTTAGTATTCTTCTCTTCCTTAATAGTTTCAAGATCATCAGGTTTTTCTTTCCTCATTTCTCCTGTTGATTCATTAACCCAGAATTCAGTCTTTATATTAGTAAAGTATTTACCGAATAGTGACTTCCACTCGATACTATATTCGTCAAATTGTTCTGTATAATCCTCTAATTCTAATTTTAGGAATTCATACTTATAGGAATATTTTTTGTATAGATGAGACATACATCTTATTTAGAAGTTATTTTTGAGTGTCTCTATTAATTCTTTTGATATTAAATCAATTTCTTCACTAAGTATAAACTTTGGGTCTATAGATTGTTTATCTTCGAATATGGGGAGGGAAAGTACCGGTCTTCTTTTTCTCCATATACCTAATACTTCTTTCTTTTCTTTCTCAGTTAGATCTACTTTATCTAGGTAGTCGTTTATTACTTCTTTAAAAGGTTGTTTAGATTTTTTAGCTTTAAAGTAAAGTCCTTGAAGCATTGCATCAACTTCTTTTTCTAATTTATAGTATTGAGATTTAGGTAAAAGGTCTGAGTCAATTAGGTCTCTTAGTAATTGATCATCTTTCATATACTTACTAGGTCTTTCTAGTTTAGGGTCATCACTAATAACCCCACCTTTGAGATTATCGCCGTCTTGAGTTAGGTGTTCTATTTCATGTCTAACAACATCTTTTAAGTCAAAAGAAATATCCTCCCAAGATGGATTAGTTGTAGGATTTTTTGGTATTCTAAATTTAAGAGAAAGCATAGGAGTAATTGATTCTCCTTTATTATCAAATCCTGCGTTTGCTCCTCCGTCAGGTTGGTATAAATCGTCTGTAATTTCTACATAACCTTCAAAGTCAAAGTAGAACTCTTTAGCTGGTATATCATGCTCTTCATCTGGGTGATCTACTCTAAATGAAAAACTACCTGAGGTATCTCCTCTATCATGTATGTCTTTAAATGCTTCGAATGCAATTGATGATAACTTATTTGATAGTGTATCATAACGACCTTCGTTTAAAGAAGATTGCTTATCAGAATTTTTTAGACTATCTTCCCAGTTTCTAAAGGTAATATTACCAACTAAGTACGCTTCTTTTTCAAGCTCAAGTAACCTATCATCTTCATTTGTGTTTTGAGTGCTGATATTAGGTAAACGATTTTCTATGTTTTGCATGTGATGTACCATCTCATGAGAAAAAGATCTAACAATATCTTTATTATGTCTTCCGCTTACAAATAGTACTATTTCTTTTTCGTTTGGATCATAGTAAGCTGTTTTACCAAAAAAGGTGTTTGCATTAGCATCATCTTTTCTTAACTTAACTTCAGGAAGAGGTGTTATATTCATCTTCTCGTCTAGCATATATTCTAATAACGATGCTATATATTCTTTAAGTTCTGGAGCTCTCTGTTCTTCATTTAATGGTTCGTCAAATTTCACTACTATACTATCTTGATTTAAATTAATACTTGTATCACTAGGGATTAATCGAGATATATAATCATAAAGGTTATTAATTTTATCTCTACTAACAGATGTAATTGCTTTTTCTATTCTTTCATCAACATTAGGAGTATTTAACTCTTCTGCATTATTATTTTCGTTAACATTAAAGTAATTATCAATAAATCCCGATAAGTTATTGCTTATTATCTCTGCAACTATCTTATCCTTTAAGTCGTCTAATATGTTTAATATTTCTTCTCTTCCTAATTCTTTAGGAAAGAAATCTATAATACTATCTAAATTACCTGCTAATATACTATTTCTAAAGTCAGTAGCTCTAACTCCAGATCCTGGTGCTGCTGCTAATGCTAATCCCTGTACGTTAGGAGCATTTTTATATGTTGTTACTCTCCTTAAGTCAACAAAGTCTTTATCCCCTCTAATTCCTGTTACAGATACAAAGTCCTGATCAGGGTTAGCTTGGGCATAATCTTTTGCTGCAAACATAGGATTATTGCCTCCATCTAATATCTCTACATTACCCAAATACTTAGTGTATGTATTCCATATAGACATTGACTCTTCCTTAGATATACCGTTTCTCTCCCCAGATCCTACAAACACTATTACTTTCTCTATGAATGGTTTTTTATTTGCTTCTCCACTAAGTAGTGCAGAGCCTTTTTCTTTGTAGTTATCTTTTGTATAAATCGATCCGTTGTAAGAATTATCTAACAAAGACTTAACTACATTGAAATGTCCTCTATGAGGTGGTTTATAAGCTCCTGGGTATAGTGCTATCATCTTAAAAATGCTTGGACTTTACTATCTATATCTGATACTTCTGAGTGTTTTAATAATTCTTGGAATTTTGGACTAAATAGCATTTCTGCTATATTCTTTAGTACATCATCACTCTTTTTATCATTTACTTCTTTTTTATCTCTATAATTCTTAACAGCATCTGCTAATTTATCAGCTCCCGGTCCTACACCGTTTTTCTTAAAAGCTTTAAGAAATGCTTGTTTAATTGCTTTGTCTTCTGATCTATCATCTTTATTGTACTCTATGCCGCTTACATCTTTATTAAATGCTTCTTCTTCTTCTTTAGTCATTACTACTGGAGAGAAAAAGGATGATTTACCTGCTCCTGTTTCTTCATTATACTGTTTCAAGTATTCTTTTATTCCCTCTACTCCACCTTCTGCTGCTTTATCAAACGCTGCAGTTTCTTTACTAAACTTTCCTCCACGGTCACTAACAAAAATAGATAAGTTACCTTTAAGCTTTTCTTGGTAGTGGTCAATTAGTTGATAAGCATTTCTCCAAGTTGAAAATACTGCTACAGATGGAAGTGATCTTTCTGTTCTTTCAAAGTTTGCTGCGTAAGAGATCATTGGGTGAGCGTAAACCATAACCATGTATACTCCATACCCTGCTGCAAGCATAGAGTCCAATTGGGCCATAAATTTAGCTCCTGAAGCTGTAGTATCCCATACTAGGCTTTCTTTGTTAGATGCCGCCGCCGCCACGTCCTTTGCTACTTGCATTGACGCGGGTCCTAGTTTGTTGTGGTACGGGTGGTCTGGATCCTCCACGTATTTGTCCGGGTTGAATTGTTGAAGGCTGTCTAACCCTAACTGGTTTAGTAGGTATGACTTCCCTGCTCCCCCTCCACCTGCCATTATTACTGCTTTGGGTTGATCTTGTTGTTCTTGTATTATTTCTAATAATTTGATCATCATTATTTAGTCTTTGTTGTTTATTATAATTAGTTGTCCTTTTTGAATTAACAGTACGTCTAGTAGTAGGTAATAATGTATTATACCCTCTTCTTCCGTATATGTATGAGTTGCTGCCTCTTCTCCAACCTTGCCCATAGTAGTTATTCCAACCGTAATACCCACTGCCTATCCAGTTATTGTATCCCCATCCATGGTTATTCCAACCATAGTGAATATTATATCCCCACCTATCATATCCAAATGGTGACCATCTATGAGGAGAACCCCAAGAATTCCAGCCTGTATACCCCCAAGCCCAGTCGTTCCACATTTGATCTCTATTCCAATAATAAGAATTATATCTAGAATCATATTGTCTTCCTAACAATCTATTATTCCAATCAAATGATCTCGGTTGGCTCAATGCATAGCGTGCAAAGTCTAATCTAAAACCTATGTCTGTTCTTAATTTATATCTAAATTGAGATTCTGTTAGGGTATCGACTTCATAGTCATTAACAGTATATATACTACTTATGTGACCTGTGTGGTTTAGGGTGCTGTATTTCCATTGAATTCCGCAACTTGATAAGGTTACTATAAAGAGTAATACTATTAATTTTTTCATATACTATAGTTTTAGGGTTGTAGGGTAGCTATTATAAATAGGTTCAACAACTGGATGTTCTAAACTATATAGCTTATATATCATTTTAAATAATTCAAAATTTCCGTCGATATCATCTATATTAAGTAGTTTCCAACCTTTACCTTGTACTACTTTTTTCTGTTTACTTGGTCCTCTAGAATGAGCTTTTAACCACAGCACTCCTGTTCTTTCAATTTTTACTCCTTTAGATTCCTCTAACGCTTTTGCATAAGATGCTAATTGAAGATCGAAAGACTTATGAATACTATTTGAAGTCTTAATATCTATTAACCAAATTTCTCCGTTAAGCTTACATACAATATCTGCTGTACCTGCGTACTTATGTTTATCTGACCAAACAAATTCTTCTGCTGATATTAGTTCAGGTTTATATGTAGACCAGAAGTCATGGAACTTTAATATCATTTCCCATACTATTTGAGAATATTTAGCATTACCGAAGTCATCCATCCAAGAAACCTCTTCTCCTAGAATAAGCTTTTCACAAGCTTCATGAACTTGAGTACCTTGTTTTCCTGCTTTCCTCATTATAAGATCGGCGTTATGCCCAACATCTTTCATCCATGTTTCGAAAAATTTGTTCTTGGGCATATATTGAAGTATAGTAGTTACGGAAGGGTAATATACTCCTTCGCCTCTCTTATAAACTCTCCTGTCTAAAAAATTAATCTGCTTAAGTTGCGGATTAAAATTTAATCGTTTCTTTTCATTCTGTTCTAGAATGTTCATTCCTTGTTTTATCATAGGTTTAATTTTTGCAACATTATCTTAGAGAAATCTAATTCCGTTGCGTTTTGAACTAATTCTGTAAAAGTTTTGAATCCCATATCAGATGGATCTTTTCCGTTTAGTTCAATTAAGAATACTCTAAATCCTGCTGCTATTAATTTTTCAGCAATATCTAAAGCTTGTGTTTGAGCATCAGTATCTAATGCAATATAAATATCTGTTAATTTTCCTGTGAGTAGTTTCATCCATAGCGATTTAGATAAGCTTTTACCTAAAATGGGTATTGCATTTCTTTTTATTGCCATAGCATCAAATGCACCTTCACAGAGTATTATAGGTGCATCCCAATTAATAAAGTTTTCAAAAAATATTACGTCTTTGGAAGCTTCCGGATTCTTGTACTTATAGAAGTTGCCGTCATAACTTCTTCCAACAAAGTAATTGAGGTGATTGGATGCAGAATAACTCGGTATAATAACTCGTCCTCCATATTCTCCAGTTGTGCAGTATCCAATACCATATTTAATAAAATCATTGTCGCTAAGTCCTCTCTCATATAAGTATTTTTTTACTAGGTTAGCTATAACTGAAGTAGTGGATGCTGAATGTAGAAGTTGATACTCCTTTGGTAGTTCTACTATAGATAGTTGCTTATAATCTATTTTAGAACCTTTCGGTAAGTACTTTAATATTTCGTTTGCTTGATCTCTAGGAGTCTTCAACTGCTTTAACAAAGAACGTATAGTACGTCCTCTAGTCTGGCATACCCAACATTCCCAAGGGTTGTGCCCTTCTTCGTTGGTTGCCATGTTTATTTCCAGTTTTGGCTTTCTATGATTACAGAAAGGGCAGTGAAAAGCATGATTTTCGCGAGCTTTTTTATGAGACTTACCCAATAAGTTCTCAATAGAGCCTAATAAGAATGTATAATCCATACAGTTATTCCGTAACTATTACCTAATATATAGATAAGATACGAATAATAATTCTATATATCAACTAATTTAAGGTGATTTTTTTGATTAACCATTATGTTTGATGGTCTTATATCTAATTCGTCAGGATCTATACCTAGTTGAGCTGCTTCTCTATTAACTCTTTCAACCCATTCTTCTGGTATTTCACCTTTAAATTCTCCTAGAACCTCCATTTGTATAATTCCTAACTTTTTCTCTAAAACTTCTACGTCGTAGATAAAAGCAAAGTTATTAGTCTTTACTCCTTTAAGTACAAGAGCATGTTCTAATTCTATTTCGTCTGTTGTTACTTTATATACTCGTCCATTAAGAAGAAAAGCAGAGCCATAATCTCCTGAGCCTAGATGTTTACCTCCTAGGTCTGTTATTTTATCTACTTCCTTTTCAAATCCTGGATCGTAGTAAAGTATTTCTCCTAATATGACGTGTGAGAGTCTCATACATTTTATTTTATTGAGTTTCTAAAGTGAAACTTTATTGAAGGGTAGTAATATCTTTCGCCAGGATCTTCGTCAAAGTAATTAGAATCAGATGTTATTTCAAAATCTAATGATTTAACATAAGAAAGTATTTTATTCCAAGTACTATCTTCAAAGTCGCCTCTTGTCATAAAGGTAATTTTACCGTAAGACATATCCTTTAATGGATCATTATCTTCTCTTCCTGCTGAATAGTTACCCATACTTACAGATACTCTACCTAGATCGAAACGATTTTTTATGTCTCTAGCTAATTTATCTTCTTCTTGTTGATACTCTCCGTACTCTAGTATGATATTTGATAATTTCATTTTCCTTGTCCTTTATAAGCTTTAGCATAAAATTTAGAACCTTTTGAATTGGAGTTCTTTGTTTTTGAATGTACTCCAGGTCTCTTCTTTTTTGCTTGCCCTTTATAGTTACCTATACTTAATACTCTTGCCATATTTTTACGACTAAATCACCTGTGCCTTTTATTAAGCGGTGATATGTGCCTTTGGGTATAAATAGCTTGTTATCATGTAAAGATACAGGAAGTGTGTTGTCAAATTGGAATTGCCAATTAGTTTGATTAGTAGATACTATCCAACGATCTTCTCTATCTCTATGCCAAACGAATTCATCTTCTGGAGTATTCTGAGTGAACTCCCTAATTAAATAACTTTCTTTTTTTGTCTCTATGTAAGGTCTACCAGTATCCACTAAAGTTTTTTGCTCCTCCTAATGACTTCCAGTATCGTCCTACATTACAAGCCCAGTAGCCTGGTTTTGTTTTATCTTTTTTAGTAGCACATTTATGTCTTGCTGCAAATGATGCTCTTGCTCCTTTTTCTTTTATCTTAACACTTAAACCTGTTGTTCCTCCAAATGATACTTTAACAACATTTCCTTTTTTGTTTTTAGTATATACAAAGAACTTTTTAGAGCCGCCTCTTTTAGGCTTGTTTAAAGGTACATCCTTACCTTTGTATTTAGCTTCTTTAACACCTACTTTAGCTTTATCTTTTAATACTGCAGCTTTTTGATCATCAGTACATTTTTCGTAATCGCAATCAAATCTACGACGTGCAATTAAATCTAATCTAAGTAATTCTTCTTGATTATATTTTCTATCTTCATTTAATCTAGATAAGTCTTTCTTTAATTTATCTAGCATTGCTTTCTTTTTGCTATCACTAGAAGGATGCCATGAATCCTTTTGGTTTTCTAAACTATAAATTAATCTCTCTATTTTTTCTTTAGACATTTTAGCTTCATTCATAGACATATTGTCTATTTCATCACGTACCCAATCTTTTTCATTTGAACCTAATTGATCATAATCCATACCAAATTCTTCATTTGCTATTTCATCTTCTATATCCATTTGTTCTTCTAACATTGGTAAATCTAACGGTACTCTCTGTCCATTATAATCTCCATATAAACCTATATCTGTTGTTTCTATAAGATTTGCATCTTCTACTTCGAGTTCAATTATACCGTCTCTCCAAGCATCTCTTGCTTCAGCAAATAATTGTATAAAGCTTTCGCTAGAATAGCGGTAGACATTCTCATGTAAAGAGAGATTGTTATCTACATGGTACTGTAGAGATGGAAGTCCAATAATATCTTTTATTTTAATCATATTTCAAAGTCTTTTCTATAAAATTTACCAAGAACATTGTCATTAATAAATAATGAGTCGTGTTCTAATACCTCTTTTATAAATAGGTATTTACATTCATAGTATGTTAAAAGCTTTTTAGTTGGAACGTAGCAAAGTATTTTTCTTTCAAATTCTTCTCTACCTTCTTCTTTTAATAGCTTTAAAATATCTTTATGAGATCCGTGGTAATCTTTCCAATCTGATTCTGTAATAACTTTTTGTTTAAGAGGGACTCTTCCTCTAAGACCTTTAGCTTTACGTTCTTCCCTAAGAGCTTCTAATGCTCGTTTTCCTAGTCGTTTATTACGTTCAAAGAATAAAACTTTTTTACCTATGTACTTCTTACCGGAAGATTTATGAGTTGTTTCATATATAAATCCATATGTTCCTTCCGGCATGTCGTTTATTTCGGTAACTAATCTACCTTTATAAGTCCATGTTGGCATAGTTATCATTTTAATTTATCTTGTTAGATAAATTGTTTACTTATTAAGCAGTTTTTATTTGTAGGATTGTAATACCGTCTGGAGTAAAGTATAAACAACCTGCTCCTGCTGAACCTGAATGGAAAACTGAACCTCCAATTAGTGATTTTTTAGGTGGTGTTGTTTCTAATCTCTCTAGTGTCATTATACCTGATAAAGGAACTCCTGCACTACCTGTTAACATTAAGTTATTAGTAAATGTAGTAAACTGCGGTCCTTCCTCTACTGATATTGATGAACCAATAATGTGGCTATTTTCAGTACCTGATAAATTATTGCTATTACCTATAATGCTAGAATTATTTGAACGATCTATTAAGTTATCTTGACCTCCTAGTATATTTGAATACTCGGCTCTAGTAACACAGTTTGCTCTTCCTCCTACGATTGTAGATTGAATTGCTTCCTCTATTTTATTTTCTTGACCTCCAAGTAGAGAAGAGTAGTTAGATACTCCTAATGCTTCATTTTTAAATCCTCCTAGTACATTTGTAAAGACTGCTTTCTCAATTCTGTTTTCTTGACCTCCTACAATGTTAGAAGATACACCATCATCTATTTTGTTTAATTGACCTCCTACAATAGTTGCTGTTGCAGGAACTACTTTGTTACTAGATCCTCCTACAATAAGTGATGATTCACCTTCTACGATATTTCCTGTACCACCAACTACTACTGCGTATTCATTTTTTGTTTGGTTTTTAAATCCTCCTCCAATGAATTGAAATTCACTATCAAGTCCAGTTGCTTCTCCTCCAAATACACAGTTATCTTTACCTCCTACTATTGCACTATAGTTTGATCCGCTTCCATGATATTGATTTTCAGATCCACCTCCTATAAAGGCTCCTCCTACATTCGCTGCGATTCGGTTAGATTTACCACCAACTATGGCAGAATCATCTGCACCAGTTTTAATATCGTTAGCTCTACCACTTCCTATAAAAGAAGTTGCTGCTGCAATGTCATTTGATTCACCACTGTTTATTGAACTATTAGTAGCATTTTCTTCGATTTTATTATTACTTCCGGCTGTGATTGAAGTATTATCTCCTTTAGTAATGTTACTCTCACCTGCTCCAATTATAGAGCTATTTGAATGTACTTCATTAGATTTACCTGCTCCTACAAGAGATGTCTTACCTTGTATCATATTAGTTTTTCCTCCTAAGATAGAAGAGAAGTCTACGGCAGAACCGTTATCGCTACCCTCACCCATCGTAAGTGAATCTGCTATAATATCTCCAGATACTTTTAATATAGAGTTACTACCAGAATTAATTGGAGACAATCTCATTGACTCATATGTTCCACCTGGTGAAGAAGCATCTGATTCATTATTAGCTGTAGTATGTGTCCATCTGAAGTATTCGTTATTATTATCTCTAGTATTAAATTCTAGTCTAGAATCTGTATCACCATCTGCTGTGTTGTAGAATCTTATAGAAGCACCGTCTGTATTTCTAGACCAAATAATACCTGCTGCATCTGATGAAAATCTTGTATTACCGGCTTGAAGTATGTCTCCTGTTACAGTTAAGTTTTGACCAATATTTATTGCTTGAGAAATATTTGCACTTCCTACTACTGATAGTCTATATTCAGTATCTGCGGCATCAACACCTGATATTAGCCAGTTATTACTTCCGCTAAATATTTTTCCTGCAAATCCTGTTGCTGCTGGTCCTCTAGTACTCATATTAGAACCTACAAAGATATCTAAATCATTTGAAGAGAATAATGATGCATTACTAGGTCCAGGTGCAATAGCTACTGCATTTACACCGTAGTCAGTATTTGTGTTACTATTAAGCCATCTAACTCTAGAAACAACTCCTCCTGTTCCTATACCTCCACCATTTGCTAAATCAGCGTGTGCATAAGTAGCTAAAGAATAATCTGTATGAGTATTTTCTGATCTATCATCATATATTTCAAATTGAGAATCGAAAGAGCCAGTGTAGTTAGCATTTGGATGACCAAATAAACCTTTACCGTCTCCTCTAATCATAAATCTAGCTTTAGCATTTTCCCATCCATCTACTTCTGCTGTTCCGAATGTTATACCTCCGTTTCCTACAGTATCTTCCATACTGTTAACAATCCAGAATCTGTTTCCAGTTCCAGGTATAGTACCACCTTCAGTATCGTCTATAATGTTAAAACCAATAGCTGCATTTTTTGAACTACCGTCTTGTTTAAATAGGATTGCTGGGTTATCATTATCTCCAGATCCTGCAGCGTTTGCCGTATCACTTTCTAAAGTAATAGTTGCGTCTTGGTTTGCATCAGCTTTTATGTGAAGACTTTTACTAAAATTAATATTATTAACGTTAAAATCAGCTACCTTATTACCTCCAATTGAATGAATTGAAAAAGTATCACTATCATGAGCTATATAACCACCGTCTCCTACTTGACCTTTATCCCCAAGTTCAAACTCACCGCTACTGTTTATTTGAAGAAGTTGATTTCCATTACTATCTACTTTAAGTATTTTATCATTCTTTGCGTGTGTTGGGTGATTAATATGGAAAGTAGCTTTAGGGTTATCTACACCAATACCTGAATAATAATCGTCAGCAATAAAAGAAGCTAATGTTTTTGAATTAGTACCCTTTACTTTTATACCGCCAGTTTCACCAGAAATGAGAGCACCATTCTGAACTTCTTGAGTATCACCAATTGTAAATGTACCGTTATTTGGGTTAGCAACTAAAACGTCATCACCCGCATTTGTTACCTTAAGTGTACCGTCGTCTATAGTCACATCTCCTTTGAAGTTGTGATTATCGTCATTACTGTCACCAAACTTAGTAGAACCGTCTTCAAATACTACTGAAGCGTTGTTGAACTCTGTGCGGAATTCTTGTGCTGTCAATGTCCCTCCTACTGTAAGGTCTCCTGTTACGTTCGTTTCTCCTATGAATGTAGTACTACCGCTTAATACATTAGTTCCTGCTAATGTAGTGTGTCCATTATGGACTAAAGATCCTGTAATATTAACATTACCATCGATGCTTATAGCCTCTTTGGAATTAGGTTGTATCTTATTTACTCTTAATGTGCTCATTTTAAATAATTATTAGTGTTGCGTTATCTGCTACTTCTATTAGTGATGAATTAGTTATTGGTCCGAAAAGTCCTGCGTTATAATTTGAAGGGACTTTAAAATGTTTTGTTACTGTGTCGGGATTCATAAACGTCCCGTGTTGTGTTATAATAGCTCCAGTTGAAGATATTTCTCCTGAAACGTTATGGCTTCCTGTTACTTCTAAACTTCCTGTGAATGCATGTTTATCTTCTAAAGTATCACCAAACTTGGTAGATCCTGATTCAAATATTACTGATGCATTGCTGAACTCTGTTCTTACTTCTTGAGCTGTCATGGTTCCGGTAACTGTTAAGTCACCGTCTACAGACATATCTCCTACAAAATCGTGATTATCATCTGATGTATCTCCAAATTTAGTAGAACCTGATTCAAATACAACAGAAGCATTTACAAACTCTGTTCTATATTCTTGTGCTGTTACTGTACCGGTAACTGTTAAGTCACCGTCTACTAAGGCATCTCCTACATTTATGAATGAACCTGTTAGTTTTAATGCATTCTGTCTGTAGTCAAATTTAAAATTAGGTGTTGCTCCATAAAGAGCATTTGCTCCTGAAACTGCACTACCTACTTTATACTGTACGTTATAGTCACTACCTGATGGTGCACCTCCGGGTATTTGTATCTCATTATTAAGGGATGCAGTAGTAAAAAGACTTATAGCGGTACCAGAAATAGACGAAGAGTAGATAAAATGTCTAAAGTTATTATCTAATTCGTGATGACTTAATGCCGAGCCTTTATCTCCTCTTAATATAATTGCCATTTTATTGTTCTAGTTTAGCTATTCTTTTTTCTAATCCTTCTATAATACTGCTTTGTTCATTAACTGCACCTATTAATAAAGGTACAAGTTTAGAGTAGTCTACAGAAAGATAAGAACTTTTATCTTCCGAAACAACTTCCGGAAGGACTTCTTTTACTTGCTGGGCTATTACTCCAACTTGTGTTTCTTTTTTATCTTTCCAGTTAAAATATACACCTTCTATTTTATTTACTTTTGAGAGTGCATTGTCTATAAGATAAATATTCTCTTTTAACCTTTTATCCGAGTTAGATAAAAGTCCTGCTGATGCTCTTATACTTCCTGATACTTCTAAACTGTATGTAAGGCTGTCCCGAGTAGTATTAATACCTACTTTAGAACCGCTATATATAAACCCTGCTGCACCAGCTAGATTACCTCTATCGTTAAATTGTATCTGTTTGTCGTTACCCTGTACTGTTCCTGATGCTAACGGTATTACATGTGGCTCTCTATTAACCGGAACGTCCATACTACCTGTATAATGTAGGTATAGATTATTATGGGATATAGAACTAGAATAGAAAAATGAACCTAAGTTCGTATCCATCTCAGCGTACGTTAGTGCTTGTTTTTTTTGTGCTCTAAAAAGTATTCGCATTATATATCTATTTTTACTGCAAAAGTCATATCAGTATGATGTGTCTTCTGTATTGGTCTGTTTGTTTTTGCTACAGCTAACAATTGATTAGCTGAGTTATAAAGTCCTACTGTTGTAATATAAGGAGTAAAGTTTTTATCTTTTACATTATTATCTATATCTCCTAAAGAACCTGAAAGTGCTGTTCGATTATATGTAAAGTTATATTCAGAATCTTTTACTGTACAGTTAACATTATATGTATAAATAGGTTGATTTGATTTCCATCGCAGTTTATGTCTAGAATAAGTACTTAAATATCTAGCTGCTGTTTCGTCGGTAATTATTGCTAACCCTTTATTATAAATTATATCTCCTACTACTCTTCTTGGTTCAGTCCATAAGTGATTAGCTCCAGAAAGAATTAAAGCTCCTTCTCCATCATCAATTATTTCAAATCTTTGTTGCTTTCTATTAATGTCTACATATTGGTAGTGATCTCCAGGTGCTACTGATTCAGTAACAAAGTTACTTTCATCTATTGCATAATCTACATCATCTAAAGGATTAGAGCCGTACCAGTATTCTACATTTTCTACAAATTGATCTTGTCCACTATGTCTATGTTTACAGTAATCATCTGCAAAGTACTTATCATCTGCTTCTATTAATGGTCTGAATGAGAATGTTTTAGGTTCAATATGTGTACCTGTTACTCCTCTTGGTATAGAAATTACTGCAACTTCCGATTTAAGATCTCTTGAACCGCTTAAGGTTAGAGTTGACTGTAATGATAGTTCACTAGAGCCAGATAGTAATCCATTTCCTATACCATCTCGATAGAAATTCTGGTGCACACTATCCCATGTTAGTTTCTCATATCTATTATTACGGAAATCTAAAGGATAAGGATAATATGGAGTTGAACCAGAAAAACCTCGCAATGTAGAAATATCGTAGGTATCTATTAAGCTACCAGATGCTTCCCATTGTTTACGTGCTGAGTAATCAGATACGTATACGTTTTGTCTGTTCAGTTTTTTGTATGCACTCATTCATTAATAATCAAGCTTAACGCGAATTAGCGATTCCTTAGTAAAATCCTTCAACAAAGGTCTAGATAATTTTGCTATTGCTAATAAGTCGTTATTATCGTTATATAGTCCCACAGAGGTTACATACGACTGTGGAGAGTTAATCATAACATTATGTCTAATTTCACCAGATCCTGTTATTAGAGACGGGTTACTTGAGTAGTTAAATTCGTTGTTTCTAGCTCTTACAAATACAAAGTTAGAAGAAATAGTCTCTTCAGACTGTATTCTAAATTTACCGCCTTGTTCAAATAGGTCAAATGCTTTTTGAATATTTGTTGATTTTCCATCGTCATGTATAATACCTGGGGTTGTTTTTATATCTAAATCTAATCCTCCTTGTGCTACAGGAGCTTGAAGAGCATTTGCATTTAAAAGTATAACACCGATATCTGGGTATAGTTTACCGTAAGAGCCGGCTGCAACAGTATGTCCATCTACTTGAAGACCTGAATTAATAGTTCCTAAAGAACCTGAAACTAAATCGTATTCTCTTCCTGAATCTGTAAATGTTACAGTGGAAACTACTTGGCTATTATCTGTTAAAGTTACAGAATTACTTCCAGATTGTAATACTAGGTCTAGAGTACCGGGTAAAAGTTTTTCTTTATATCTAGCTCTATCTATTGCAATTGCGTAAAAATGATTAGAAGGAATACTTCCAAATACAAAATCAGAATCTTCATCTCCTAATACTAAAGATCTATACTGACCAAATATTGTTGAAGTTGGTGATTTACCGGGTACATTAGGATTATAAACTATACTACCTTTTCCTTCTTTATTTCCATATGTTAATGAAAATTGTGTCCTAGAGGATTCATCTGCTGAGCCTGTTTGGTATATGTTGTAATAGTAGTCTCCTGATGGACCTCCTACTTGAGTAGAAGATGTATAAAAAGAAGATAATGCAGTTACATTTCCTGACCATAATGGTGTTGAAACTGATTCAGCACTTACTACTACGTCTTGTTGATCAAATCTTTTAAATGACATAATTAGTTAGTTTTATTTATAGTTACAGGAATAGTTAATCTTGCTCCAGAATCTCTACCAATAACTGTTAATGTTGTCTGTAGTTTTGTTCTTGAACCGAATAACGTGTTTATAGTTGTTGCTGTTAAGTTTATAGTTGTTCCAATAACGTTTTTAGATACATTAGTACCTAAGGTAGTAGTTGAATTTAACTGTTCTGCTTCTTCAGTATTTATACCCACTCCTGCAAAGGAATTTAATACTCTAACATCTGCCAATGTAGCAGTGTATCCTGATGCTTCAAAAGTGCTAGTAGCTCCTTGGAAGTTCAACGTCTGTGGTGTAATTGCTATAGAAGCTCCTTGCTTAAGAGTAATTGCTCCAAATCCTAGATCAAGTATTGGTAGTTTAGAAGTACCTCTTGGAAGGGTTACTAGCTTGTACTTCATAATTTGAGTCTCATCAGGAAAAGCTTCTAAAAGCGGCATATTTTCAATTGCCTCTCCGTAGAGTGCAGAACCTGAGGGATGGAGTGGATTGTATAAAGTGTAATCAATCTCATCATCTGCTAATGCAAATTGAGTGATCTTAAAAGAACCGTCCCCTCTAGCTAACAATTCTCTTCCTTTTTTTGTTAAAATCGCATCCACTGTTACGATCGAATTATCTAAGTATCCCATTTTGTGTTATTGTGTTTTATATAAATATGTTGTAATAATGTTTTATCCCTATGCACTAGTACCTGAAACTGATTCTTCTATCGCTACTCCAAATTCATCTGTAGTGTATACGGTTCCTTTATCCGTTGCATGTACCTTACTGGAAACAACACGAATGAATTGATTTCCATCTTCTCTATAAATTAAACTTCCTGATGTAATAGTTACACCGTCTTTTATTGATCTAACTTCAGGAAAAGAACCAGGTATGTAATATGGACCTGTTCTAACAGATGCATAATGATCACCCTCTTTTTCAGAATAAATCTCAGTACTAAATACTCTAGGTGTTTCTTCAACGTTAAAGTATAACTTATTTAAATCCTTATCTCCCTGTCCAGCAGCTAATATCGTTTCATTATTAGAATCTAAAGGATGTAATGTTCCTTCAAAGTTAATATATGTTTGAGCAGGGTTATCTCTTTTTATTCTAGCATTATTTTTAGTTCCACTATATCTAGCATTAGTCCACCCTGTTGTTGTATAGTTGCTATAATTGGTTTCTGCTAATGTAGCAGTTTCAGATACTATTGATCCTAAATTTGATGGGTTTGCACTATCTGTATTTCTATCTACCTGATATGCTGATTTGTTTGTTACTACAGTAAATGCATTACCCTGCAGTATATTAAAGTCATTATTTTCAAAATTATCTGCTAAGTAATTTAAAAATGTAAACTCTACATTAAAATCAGCAGGAGTACCTTGAGAGTCGTTGCTTGCTGGTATATTTGAGATTTGTACTGGTTCAGTCTGTAAGTAAAAATATCCGTTTAGTCTTGATATTGTCTTTATAGGAACTGTCACTTTTTCTGTAGCAACGGTAAACTTTAATGCTTGTATTTGTTTTAATGTTGCCTCTAATGATACGTTATTTGCACTTGAAAATGGTACTGTTACACCGGTTACTTTATATGGAGGAAAAAATGAATTATATCTGTAGTATATTTTAGAAGTTCTTGAAACTCCATCTATTACAACATTAACTGTCTCTATACGTTCGTATATACCGTAGTTACCGTTTGATCCGGTTTCAGTTGTTGTTACGTCTTCACTAGCAAGAGAACCGTATTGAGCTACCGGCAATCTAACAGAACCGGTACTCACACTACTACTGTAGAGCAAGTTAATATTACCTGTTCCGTATGCGGAAGGATCGGTTACTTTAAATTCTAATTCTGTCATGTTTACCTTTTATATAAATATTTTAGTTTCATTAATCTAAATCAAAGTATAATACATCATTACCGCCTGGAGGTGGATTAAATATTAAACTAGCTATAGAAACTGGGGAGTGTAAAATATTACTACCCTCTTCACCTTCTTCATAATATGTTATTTCAAATGTTCCGTAGTTACCGTTATTATTATTCTGTGTGTTTATCATTTCTATTTTATTCCTACCTTTAGTTAAAATGTTAGGATCAAAGTGATGTACCATCATTCCCTCCATTGGGCATTCAAAATTGCTATTTTCATCATCTGTCGTTAGCTCATTATTACCGGATGCTATAAATAAACCACCTACTTGTGCATTTTTACTTAAATCTAAATCGCCAATATCGGTACCGTTAAGAAGTATTCTAAAATTATCGTCTTTTGCAGAATTAGAATTACATACTTGCATTGTAAGTATTTTATCTCCTGTGTTAGGTGTAGATTTTTTGAATCGAGCATAATAGTCAGATGCCTGTTCGTATACGTCATCAGGGGATAATTCTAATGTCTTATATATGGATATCGGTTCATTGGAATCCTTCTCATCTGGGAACCATCCTATAAACTCTCCCCATTGTACATTCGCATGCGCTTTGATATCTCCAAGTTCTTTATCGCTTTCTTTAAAAGGGTATGTTAACTCTCTTATCGTGCTTATTTCTCCTTGGTCTGAGATATCTTGATAGGTTATACCAATAGATCCTGCTCCTTCACCTATGCTGACTGGAACAAACATTAGATATTCTCCTAAACTTGTAACTTCTAATGAAATGTCACATGCTAGAGGTATGATATTTGCTTGATTAAATGCTCTTACGTTAAAGAGTATAGTAGGTTGCTGTTGACTTTTAAATAGATTTGCTCTATTTAATTCTCCTCTTTTAGTTACTGTTATAGTAGATCCGCTAAATTCACCTGTCATTCGAGGTTCTTCACTAGTCATGTTCCTCGGTATCTCACCTATTGGAGAGATAAAGGTACTATCATAGTTGGTTGTATACGGGTTTTTATTTGCTTTACCAAAAGCATCACCGCTTGATCCTGTAATGTTAAGTAGGTTTATAGAACCGGTAATCAATTCATCTCTATACGATACCTGTACCTGCTTAGCTTTACTTCTATGTAGAATATGTGAACGTACTATAACACCGGTTGTAGCACTAGATCTAGCAGGAATAAACTCTTTTACTAATCTAAATATTACGTTGTCAAAAAACTTTATTAATCTAATATAGTCTGTAGGTTCTCTATAGTTTGCGAGTTCATCATTCCATTTCCAGCGATCTTTAACTATATTACCTCTTACATCTTTGTCAGTATCTTCCCATCTTAGTACTACCCATTGCCAGAAGTTATAAGGTGAAAAATCTCTGTCAAATGTCTCTTCACAAAATTTATCTAGAAGGTAGTATTTATCTGAGTTTGATTCTCTTGGGTCACCTATGTAGTCGTCATAGTTATAACTACCGCTATACTTTAATTTTATTACATCATTAGTAGGTTGTGCAATATCAAACCCTACCTCTATTTCATGTAAATCGTCAGTAAACTTATTTTCCTTTCTTGCTATACTTGTATAAAGAGAAAGTGTACTACCTGTAACTATCGAACCGGTATTCTCTAATCTTAGTTTATCTAATGAACTAGTAACTTCTTGTTGAATAGAGAAGAACTGTCCTGTATCTACCTGCTCTCCACCTCTTTGTTTTATTGTTAATAGGTTCTCTGGTATTCCAAAACAATTAATTAGAGCTCTTAATCCTCTATGAGTACCTTTAGCTTTAGTTAGATAAGGAAGGTTATGGTAAATACGTTTATATACTTCTTTCTGATAGTTATCTTCAGGCATTGGTTGAAGATATTCTAATCCACTTCCTGAGGTAATCTGCCTATAGCTATTAATTACTTCTCCTGTACTTCCGGAATCATACGATTCCCCAACGAATGCTGAGAATAGATTCTGTAGGCTTTTATTACTATTGTATAAGTTATAACCGAAACTTTCAATTGCATCTCTAACTAAATCTTTTGAAATACCAAAATCTAACCTGTTGTCAGCATCGTACTTATCAGAAACTGCTTTAAAGTATATCCAAAGGTTATCAAAATGTTGACCTATCATATGAGTAAACATAATAACAGGTTCATTTGATTCATCATCCCTAACGTATAAAGGAAGTGTATTAGTTAATACATCGTCATTTAAGTTATCATATACATCAGCTAGTTCTATCTGCTTTGCAAACCATTCAACTGATTCAGCGGTATTGCTTTGCTGGTTGGTATGTGGACGTTTATTATTTGATTTAGGCCAAGCATGAGAACCACTTTCATAATATAAGAACCTATCGTAGTGATCAAAGTTTTCAACAATTCCTTTAAGTAGTCCGTTATAGTATTCTCTACTTCCTGATATACCTATCTTAGCGTATCCTGTGCTCTCTATTGTAGCAATACTATTTTCGTATGACTCAATTAACTCAAGCTTATATTTAAAGTTACGAAGTCTTTCTTCTGCTGATGAGAAATGTATAAAGTCAGAGTAGTCTGAGTGGTTAATACTAATTTGAGCACTATTCTCGTTAAACATTGAGTATAGAGAATAGTATGAACTTGTTACTGGAAAGCTAAATAATTCGTCGTAGTTGAAGAACTCTGTTGGATTATTATTCTCTTTAGAAAGCTCTACATCAAAGTTAGGACCTTTAAGTGATGGTATTTTAATCTCATCAGGAATTATCTCTGTATTAACGGTAAAGCTAACTGTATCTGCTATTGTTTCTAAGACTCTACAAAGAGATTTCTTCTCCCATGTATTTGGTAGTGGCTCATATAATTTTAATACAAGAGAAACGTTATTTTTGTATTCCTGTACATCTATATTAATTATAGAATATATATTATTTTTACCGAAGTCTAATTTTAAATCTGAGAAGTAAGAGTTATTCTCTAGTTTTGCTTTTATTTGCTGCACTCTAAGATCTAAGTCTTCATTAGACATCTCTAAAGTGAGTAATCTTATTTCTGTATTATCACTAGAAGTCTCTTCTAAAAAGAATTTTTTAGGTAAAGTTGAATCAGAGAATAGATCTGAAAAGAAATTATAGCTTAGTAATATGTCTCCATTCCTATACCCATTTGCTGCTGCATCGTTTGCTGGGTTTATTTCTAGATTAGATGCTCCTGATTTACCTGCTCCTGCAGACAAACTAGATTGACTTGCTCCTACGTAGTTTACTTGAGACTTAAGAAGTACTCGATCTAATGTATAGAAATGCAGGTCGATAAAATCAACACTACTATTGTAAAGGTTATTTATAGAAAACGGACCTACTAAATCTTTATCCTTAACTTTAAGTTCGGATTTAGATTCGTAGTTTACATTTTCTACTTGGTTTACTATGTATTTAGTTCCCGCCATCGTCTATTCCAGCTTTTGTATTTGCAAGTGATATTTCTAAATCTACTACTTTTTTGTTGGCTTCTAAAAGCTGATCTCTTAATTCTGCTATTTCATCTAATAGAGGCTGTATATCTAATAAGGCTTCTTGTATTTCTACTAACTCACTACTTCTTTCTATCAAGTACTTATGAGATTTACCTTCTCCTTCAAGTGGTATATCTAAATATAACTCTTCATAGTCTTTAAAAAACTGCTCTACTGTCTTTATTGTTACCTCTTCTTCTTCAGTAATAAACGATTTAAATTCTCTATCTACAACTTTTCCAAAAGAATCTTTTGTATATACTGTTTTTTGTATCTTAATATTGTTACCCATTCCTTACGACTTTGAATACATTTTTATTATCTAATACTACTGTACTTCCGTCCAATACAGTCTTTACTAGTAGTCTATAGTACCTTTCTGGTTGAAGAGTATCCATATGAATATCAAAATAACTACTAGTATTATCAGCACTTATTTTTGTATAGGTACTATCAAAATCAATAATCATTTCTTCACTATATTCATCTTTAATTGCATAGCAAGAATTCTCAGGTAGTTTGTATTCTGTCTTATATATTGAACCTGTACTAAATGTTCTTGTTGGGTATTTAGGTCTAGCTGAAAGTCTAAATCTGCTTATCTCTGAGTCAATGTATTTTTCTTTATGGTTCTTAATACCTACCGTTGATATATCTGTTGTAAGTTCAGTAAGTTCGCTGTCATATTTACTATCCTCCCATTTAAATTCTAAGTAAGGAGGGAAAATTGTACTACTATTACTACCAAAGTATTTTAAATTAATTGATGATGTAGTTTCATTTTCTTGATTATCATTAAACTTAACTATAAGTCCGTGATTATCTATCTCTTTACTTTCTACAGAATTTATAAACCCAGTAACATCTAAATTAATATCTAAATCAGCTGTGAGGGAAAATAACTGTGATGTAGTTTTAGATCCTTCTAAGAAATCACCTCCTGGTGTATTCCATAATGTTGAACCACCAGTTACTGTCCATGATACTCCAGTAGTATTAATAGGGGTATCCCCAAGTTTACCGGTACCTTGTACCCATGGTTTACTTATTGGGCTAGCTTCTATAGTATATGCTGTAGGTAGTTGAGCTGCATCTGCTAAATACATATGTAATGAGGCAGAATAGGAGCCGGATATCTTTGAAGACAATGCATTAGAAATATCATCATCTGAAAATTTAATTAGTATCCGGCTTGAACGTCCTATTCCATCATCATCAGGGTATGAACGAAGTTCTAATATTTCATCTAATCCAGCATTACCATATACTCCTGCTACATTAGGTTTACTAAGGACTGTTGCGTCTTTTTCTGGGTAAATTCTGTATATTGCCATTCTATAATGTTGTTACTCTACCTTCTATATCATTGTTAGGAAACTTAACTTCAAAACAACAAGGGTCGTAAGAAGGGTAGAGAACATTGTTTCTTGTTGCTCCTCTTGTATCGTATCCGTATTCACTGTACTTACCTCCTGCTTTATTGTCTAATTTTATACTCTTCACTGTCTGTACTCCTGGTATTCTATCTAATTGAGTATAGAGTGATGATATGTTAATAGGTTGGTTTATTGTTAATTTATCTTTAGCAAACAATGACTTCAATTTTTCTGTACATTTTAATAGTACATCTCTTGATTGAAAATTAGGAAGTGTTATAATTTCAAACTTAATTCCAATATTAACTACAAAAGCGTCTTTTAAATCAACTGCGTCAGTAAGCATCATATACTCAGATAAATATCCTTTAATATTATCTTTTAGTGTTTTAGATGCAGGAACTAAATGTCCGTTGTTATCATACGCAAGTACATATAGTGCTAATGCTAAACTATTCATACCTAAAGCAGATTTACTACTAGACTCTGTATGGTCTTGGGTTGCATATATCTTAGCTATAGAGCCGTACTGTGGCGGTAGGGATAAAGATCTAACTGCATAATCTTGGAGTGTTACAACTCTTTTTTGTTCTGCATAAGATCTTATACTATTCTCTCTTAACTCTTCTACAGTATCTCCATCTCTTCCTCCTAAAGCAGGAGTTAGGTTGTTAAATACTAACGATGAAACTTTAGATGAATCATTCGCTGATGCTGTAATTACATCTATAGAATTTATCGTGTTAGCAGGAGCGTTTGCTTTTACTCCTCCTCCGACAATATACCTAATTGTTAAAGTTGTATTAGAGGGTGCTAATCCGTATGATTTCGTAAATAAGAAATTAGATGGATCATAAGCTACATCAAGTCTAGGTAACTCACCTCTTGTTTGGTATGCTATTGTATTAGGGTCAGGTAAAAATTCTTCGTTATTTTCTGTGCTTATACCTGCTCCAAACTGTATTTGTAAAACACCTGTTGAGGTTAGTCTTGTTACAAACCTTCTTGGTACTCTTTTTAATTTAAGTACATTAGGTGCTAGAGCTTTATCTTCTGTTATATTTTTTTCTCCTACAAATATTGTATCCTGTCCTAAGAATGGAACTTCATACCATAAGTTACCGTCGCTATCTGTTATATCTAATATGCCTACTATATCTGGTTCCTCTATTGAAAGTGTAGCGAATTTTTCTGATGTTGTAAATGATTCTTGTATAGATTTTACTTTACCTGAAAATGCTTTTGTTGTTTTCTTAAGAAGGAATTCAGAAGGTTGACCGTCTGTCAATGCACTTACTGTAATTTCAGTAGGATCATATGAGCTAGAAAAGTTAAAATCAACTTTGTTAGTTATTAAGAATGTAGTCTGGTCTTGTGTTGTAGACTTTATTGTGCTGTTTTCAGCAATAGTAATAGCTTGATCAAAATCCGGTTTAGCTTTAGGTCCTATTGCATCAACATTCTGTGTTATAGTTAATTCAACTTCAGCTACGTTTGTAGCCTTAGGACGGTACCCCATCATATAAGCTAAAGAATATAGATTAGCAGGGTTCTTAGCGTGTTGAAGAAAGGTTTCCTGTAATTGTGTATCTTGATAAAAGGACATTACGTCCCCAACGTAGGAAGCCATTTCTATTAACATCAATCCTGGTGATGTTGGTGAAAAGTCATTATAAGAATCAGGGAAGTATGACTTAGCATACTCAACTAACTGACTTCTAAAGTCGTCAAAGTTCTTATTTATATATTTTATGTCTCTAGTCTCTGCCATTATGTTGATACGTTTATTAACAATTCATCATCAATTCCTGTATCAGCAATAGAATATGCAAGATAGAATCCAACTGTATTCATATCAGGGTCTGATGTTAATTTTATTTCTCTTGGTAAAACTTTTGGAAAGTAAACTCTTAAAGCTTCTCTTGCTTTAGCATCGAGTGCGTCCAATTTTGTTTCTGTAATATTTTCAAATAACTCGCTTCTAAGTCCAAATCCAAATAATGGATTTAAATATCTTTCATTTCTACCAGTTAAGAAATAGTTAATAAGGTTGTTCTTAATAGCATCTTTAGTTTGATAGTTAGAACTAAACGCTGTCTTACTGGTAAACGGTAAGTTTATCCCAACTGCTTTTCTAGGTTGTAAATCTAAAGGGTTTATTTTTCTAACTTCAAATGCCATATTACTGTATTCTTACTTTATCTTTCTTATAAGATGCATCTAGCACCTCTTTTGCTTTACTTACAAAGTCTAACTGTGAAATATCTATTCCAGGTAGTGCTCTATCTTGCATTCCTAATTGAGATGCCATCTTTGCTGATGTTGAAGGTGGTGTAGAGCCGACTATATTGTTATATTCGGCCGGTGTCATCCCAGCTTTAGTCATTGAAAGCATTTCATCTAATGAATTATTTTGTGTTCTACTTGCAATAGGGTTATATTTAGTAGGTTGCTGTTTAGCTACCTCTATAGGTGTTGACGGTTTGTTATAGAACGTCTGTTTTGGGTTACTAGCTATTTTAACTGCTTCGGTTAATACCTCTTGTAACTCCTCCTTAAACGCTGCTCTAACTTCTTCCCGTATAATTGTCCTTAATTGATCGAGTTTCATATATATAAATAGTTAAGTTAAGAAAGTTGATTGTCTATTCTAAATTTTATTTCTTCTAAAAGTACTTCTTTTGAAGAACTGTAGGAATTAGGTCCTTTTATTACTATCCTTCCATTCTTTGAAGCCGAAGCAAAATGCCTTGGCGCTAAGACTGGGGATTCAGGTGTTCTTTGAATCTTTAAGTTAAATCCTTTATAAAGAGTATCACTAGATTCCTCTGCTCCTTTTGATTCTTTCTCTATAAACGGTGAGTTTAATTTTGATAATTCATCTTTAAGCTCTTTAAGTACCTCTACCGGTATAGAGTTCGTTATGTTTCCACGAATCTTCCCAATGCTTTCTCTAATTCCATTAGAAGCATCAGAAGAGTTAGGGTCAATATTTTTATCTTTAGAAAAATTATCAAATTCATTTAACCTATTACCTGATTTATTTTTCTGGTTTTCATTAGATTTACTATCTTTTAGTCTACCGTCTGATGTATCTGTTTTTGAAAGAGTATCTGAGATATTCTTAAGTATACTATCTATTTGATTAAATGCTTTTGCTTGACCGGTTAACCCTTTAGAGTTAATATCTAACTCTACTACTTTAACCTTCTTCTCCGGAACACCTGCTTTACTTATATCTCCTGTTGTTAGTATTACTGCAAACTTACTAACTACCTTATCTCCGTTTTTTACAGCAGGTAGTCTAAAAGCGTCACCTTCTTTCATCACATCTAACTTAGCTCCCTTATTAGGAAAATCTCCTAAGCTCTTACTTCCTTTCAAAGCAACTGCTGCTAAACCTACCTTCTTTGCTAAGTCTTTCTCTACTTTAGATTTAGGAGAGTCTGTGTTTTCTTCTTCTAATACCGAAGCACCGAATCCATCTAAAACATTATTACCGTCTGCATCAACTATACCTAATGCTTGAAGTTGAGGAGGAGTAAGTTTTGCTTTTGCAGTATTACATATCTCACAAACTGCTACAGTTGGTGCTATTGCTGCTACTTTAGCGTTCATAGCTGCTGTTGAGCTTGCTACACTCTTTAAAACTCCTTCTACAGAATCTGCTGTAATTAACATTGCAATGGCAAATTCCTTCATTAAGTTAAGTATATCAGCAAAGTTTGTAGTAAATGCTGTAGGTAGTCCTATAATTAAACCACCGGCTGGTCCTGGAGGGATACCAATTGCTTGAGGTACTGGTAATTTAATAATAGTATTAACAACTGCTAATATACCGCTAACCGGTCCTTTTATAGCAGCAGGTAGTGCTGCAAATGCTCCTAAGTTAGAGGAAAGGGCTCCTGATAGAGCTGCTAAACCTGCAAGCTTAGAAGATATTTGAGCTAATTCAGCTGGGGAGGGACATTCAGGTTTTCTTAAAGCATTGGATGCTTTTGAAGTTGCTGCTAATCCTTTAGACAATACTACACCGTTCATCTTACCGACTTGTGATCCGATGACTCCGTGTAACTTTGGGGGTTTAAACTTTTCAAATGGCATACTACTCTGTAAATACTTTAATTGAATCTAAATCGTCTATTGCTTTTTTAATAGAACCTAAAGGCCCTGCCATGGAAGCTCCATGTGATTTTATTTGAGATAAGCCTGGTGCTGATGAGCCTGCTGTCGATACAGCTGCTAATGCTTTTCCTAGCCTCTGCAATTCAGAGAGTAGGTCTCTCATCCAATCTTGTGTTGTTGCTCCAAGTAGTACAGGTTCCTTCTCTTTAAAAGCTCCAGTACCTAAGTATACTTTAGTAGCATCTACAGCTACATACTCTTCTCCGTCAAAACTAACTCTTGCAGCATTACCTCCAATATCTTCTGCAGCTGAAAAAAGTATATTTTCTTTCTTTGCATTGAAGAATAGTCGTCCTGAGTTTATCATTACTTGGGAACCTTTATAAACGTCTCCTTCATCAGGAGCACTTTCCCATGCCTTACGCTTTTTATTAGCTTGGCTTATTTTAATTTCATGATCCTCTACTAAATAGATAGAAGCAGGGTCATCGTTAATATTTTCTACTATTGGAGTATCAGGTGATGCACCGCTTTTACCGTTACTTATAATTGTAATAGGTTTCTGGTCATCGTTCTCTACGAACATTTTATCGTGATCTACTCCAGTAAATCTTATAGTCTGTCCTTGTCTACCTTCTATAGTTAAATCACCCTGAAAAGGCTGTAAAGGTGCTACATTTGCTTTATCTTCGTAATTATAACCTAAATCTTCTATTCCTTGTTGAGTATCAGGAAATGCATTTACATGAGGATTATTCCATAAGTTAACTACAGTAGTATAGTAAGCTCTTGAATTTTCGGCATCGGCATCGTCTCTATCAATGGCTGGTGCTGCTTGTAATAATACTATCTCATTTAAAAGAGGGTATGCTTTAAAGTTAAAATTCATAGGATATGCTACATCTAATAGGGTTGGATCTGATTCATCTCCGAATTCACCTATTACTCTATACTTAATAGCACCTAATGCTTCCATCTTTCCATACTTATCCCATTCCGGGTGAGTGTCGTCTAATAGGATATCAACTACCCTTACAGGTAGTACTCCACCGGGAGTTGATCGACCGCCAGTGCCTTTTTCAAATAAGTTAACATTATTGCTTGATAAGTTCAACATTAATCTTCGCTTTCTTCGTTTGTTTTATCCTTTAACTCATCTTGAGTATCTTCTGTTTCCTCTAATAGTGCAGCAAGTTCTGATGGATCCCACATGTCTCCGTCACTACCTTTTGATTGTGCTGATTCTATACGTTGTATAATAGCAGCCATCTTTATCAAAGCATCATCATTCTTTACTCCAATCTCCATGTACTCTTTAATCATAGGAACAATTAATGTAGCATCACCTATATTTTCTATCAAAGGTTTAAGTTCACCAATCAGCGATTTAACTTGATTTCTAGTAGTTGATGAATTACCGTGAATTTCAGAGAAAAGGTCTGATAATGTTTTGGTTCCGAATATTTTCTTATCTAAGGCCATGAAGTATCTTTTTATATAAATATCCTACGAAGCAGTAATGTCTAATAATCCTAAATCATAATACCTCTGGTACTTATTATAAAACTCTTCTTTAAGTTTAGAAATCACTCTAGTTAAGTGTGGAGTTTCACAATCAGTCATTTCTCTAATGTATATATAGAGAGCTTTCTTTTTAAATATCTGGAGGTCGTTTCTTGTTTTAAATATCGTCAAGACAGCATCAGCTATCTTTTTCTCTTGATCTTTAACAAATATATCATCCAACTTAACATAAGTTTCATCAACCCAGTCATCTATAAAATGAGCTAGTGTCTGTTGATTGATAGTCTCTTTCATACCGTTTGGTTCAAAAGAATCCTCATAATCAGAGAATGAACCAATTTGTTTAAGTTTCTTATAGTTCTTATTGTTGTAGTTAATTAACCACCTCTTTACAATAGTACCGAAGTATGAATATGCTTTTGCTCCGTTATCCGGGTCAAACTTCATAATCTTCTCTTCTAGTAAAACAGAAACAATTTCATGCTTTAAATCTTCTATTTTATCAACATCTGTGTAATAGAATTTAAAAGTATGAATTATGTTCTCTGCTAACTTGTAAAAAGGTATATAGATGTGATCTGTGAAAATCTTTGCTCTATATACTATATCTACTGAAGTATTATATTTTTTAATGTACTCTTCTGTCTCTGAAGTAAAGTAATTAGCTTTGCTCTTTTTTCTTGCCATAGTTTTGGGGTAGCATATATCGATCTAGTTCGTCTTGCACCTTTTTTAGTTGTTTAAAAAAATAACCGACCTCATCATCAGATTGAAATGTCCCCTTTTCATCTAATTCTTTAAGGTGCTTTTTAGATTCTCCTACTGCATTTGAAATATTTTGAAGGTATTGAGTTTGATCCTCTGTTACATCTTCATATTTCTCTAACTTAACTAAGAGATTTCTTATAATATAAGAAAAAATCAACAGTAAAGCAACTAATATACCCACTATTATATATAAATTTGTTGGTTGTATGTCCATTTTATAAGTTTTTTAACATATTTGATAATCCTTCTGAGGATTTAACTACTTTTCCTGAAGAAGTTGTTGTTTTTGGATTTCTAGGTTTAGAAGATCCGCCATTTCTTTTCCACATATCGTATTCTACTTTAGAAGCTAAGAAGTCTGCGGTATGTAAAACTGAAATTAATGCTGATTTCTGTCTAGAAGATTCTACATTACTAAAAAAGTACGCTTCATTTGCTTTATCAAATACTCCATCATGACATCTTATACCTAAAAACTCCTTTTGATCTACTTTTATACCGAATTTCTGTAAAATAAATAAAGATCTATCTGGAATAAGCATAAAATCTAAGTCTGGATTAAAAGTATACATTTCTGAGAGTTTATCTTGTCTCCATTTATCAGTTTGAGGTATATAATTTGGTTTATCTCCATCTCCAATCTTACCTAGATCGTGAAATAAAGCAGAAAATACTAATTGCTCCTCAGTATAATCTATAGTTCCACCCATTTTCTCATATAACCTAGATTGTTCTATAGCAAATTGTACTACTCTATTAACATGATCTACATATCCACCGGCAAAAGCATTGTGATACCAAGTCTTCCCACTAGCAGGAGCCATAACATAGGTATCCTCCATATGTTTAAGCATCTCTTTACATGCTATAGCACGTCCACCTAAGTAGGTTTCGATAATTTTTACGTGTTTCTCGTAGTTTTTTTGTATTTGTTCCGCATTTAACATAGAAAACCTTTTTAAATTATTATTATTTATTTATCTTATTACTTAATTACTTTATTATTATATATTTTATCTATTTAAATATATTTTTTATTATAACTTATTAATTATCTTAATTAACATATATAGAAGATATTAAAAAAAATTCGGAATAGCAACTATTCTATGATAAATTTTTCAAAATAACCGTCTTTTATTAAATTCTCCCCTAAATCCCACTTTACCCTCATAAAAATGCTTATAGTATCACCTATCATACTAGGTGGAAACGGTCCAACCACTCTTTTAGTTGTAAAGTCACCGTATTCATCTTCCGAGAATAGTATTTCCGTACTTTGAACCACTGGGACTATAGTGCCTTCGAATTGATCTAAGTAGATAGTTGTGTTCTCATAAGGTATAGGAACACCGTTATAGTTCCATAATCCCAACCACGGTCGATATAAACTAATAGTAAACGCTACTGAATCTTGTAAAACGAAATATGAATCGGTATCAAACTCAGCACGAACTATTGATTCACCATTATACCAATAATCTTCAGAAGTCTTATTAGCATATACATCTAAAGAGAAATAAGGGTAATACTCACTCGTCCAATCTAGTTCTGCATGGTAATAGCCGTTGCTGTCCTTAGTAAAGCTTGATTGTATATAAGCATCACACTCACCTCCTATACATGGGGGAGCGAAAGGTTCTTTCTCACAAGAGGAGAGGGCGACGATAAGTAAAAGCGAAGCCGCCGCGCGAAACGCGCGCAAGTTGCACCGAAGATTTTTATCTAACATAGTCCAAATTGTTTAGATACCCATCCGTACTTCTCTATATGATCAGTATAGAATTCATCATCCCCATACATGAAGAAAGCATCGGCTTGATCTAGCCATCTAGCAGCAGTCTCTCTATCAGGTGCTCCTACAGACATAACGTCTTTAAGGGCCTTCTGTTCGAAAGCTTTCTCGTCCTCTATCTGTCTGGTATTCTCTTCAGAGAGATCATTAATGAAATCAGTTAACTCCTGGAAAGACCAATTGTGGAAGTTAAACCCTCTAGGTCTGAAGCCATATACGTCTTTGTATAGATCTGAAACCCACATAAGGGCATCATCGAATTGACTTTGATTACTAATTGAAAATGTGTTTGAATTTGCCATAACCTTTATCTTTTTATCTTATACTTAAAGATACGAAAATTAACTATGTGAGGCAACTTTTTTAGTGACTATTTTAAAAGTTTTCCGAAGAAGGATACTTAATTCTTGCTTTCTTTAATTCGTTCTTTAGTATGTACTCATGATCTAGTAAATCTAAGAACTTTTTAACTATAACACATTTCTCATAATGTTCATGAGCTATAAAGACATCTAATATTATATTAAGAGCTTTCTCTACTTCCTCTCTATCGAATGAATCTCCTATTGTATATACTGTCTCAAACTTATTAAAATCTAATTTAGTAAGATACTTACATAGCTTTGTAAAATACTGAAGTTGTACTTTCTCTCTTACGTTAGTATACTCCTCTCCTTGCTTTCTAGTATAGAGTATATCCATTAGATGCCAATTATCTACACCTCTTACTACCATTCCTAGTAGTACGAATGGGTTATCTAAGAGTTCTTCTACGTTATTCTCTTTATATACCTCTTCATCTCCGACATCGAAGATTGAAAATAGTGTATTTTTGTCTAATGGTTGCATATGTCAATAAATAGTATTGATATTTGTGGTATGTTAGTACCTAAAAACAAGATAAGATAAAAAAAGCGTATATACAAAAAATTTGCTAAAAAATTTTCTCGTGTTTTCTTGCTTTTTACCCAAAAAGTTCTTATCTTAAAGTATAATAAGAGTAGTAGAGATGTCAAGAATAGAAGAATTACTGTATTCTGCCGAAGATCATGGTAGAAGACATGCAGTTTTAGCAAGAGTAACCGAGTTGGTTACTAAATATCCCACTATTAAACGTGAGGATGCCTATGAAAAGGCTTATTCTGAAGTAATGAATACGTAAATCTCTAGTAAAAACCAAAGAAACAATGTTACAACGGTATGCAAAAATAATAGCCTGGGTGATACTACTGATACTATCAGTGTTATTCCTTACATTTGTGTTTCTTTCTTCATATATAATGATGGGTTTAGTATCTGCATGGACACTTATACTGATAATATGGGTGTACTTAGGAGATTGGCCTGTAGAAGAAGAGGAAGACTCGTCATAATAGAAGATATCTCAATTGATTATGGGTAGACTATGGAAACTTCTATATAAATAATCTCTACAATAGGTACAATAGGCACAATAGGTGGGTTGAAGGTGGGCGAAAGTATTACTTTATAAACAATATATAAATATATATTACTATATACCTAAAAATCATAAGATTTATGCAACACGGTATGGCAGAAAAATGCAGGCTACCAACCTCTTAGGGAACTATACTGTCAGTGTTATAGCAGAGTGATATCGACATGCCTTCACCCGACCGGAAGGACTCCGTCGGGATTTAAGAAGGGCTTAGGAAGCAAGGTTAAAGGTTAGATCTTCCTTGTATATCTATCTATCATTGTATATAGGCCATATATAGCTCCTACACCTATAAGGATCATCAGAGTACGTAATGGATATACTAGTATCTGATATAGAGCTTTATTAGCTATTACTATTAGGGCGTACGTTAGAGCTACACCACATACTATGGCTAATCCTAGTACTATTGTTTGAAGTATCTTATCCATATATCTCTTGTTGTTTGTTAACGAAGTACTTTAGTTTGTCTAAGGCCTTATTCATCACAGCATAGTCAATGACCTCTTTAGCGGTATCAAACTGGCCTTGCCAGTAGTTGATCTTTGGCATATACCCATCCGGGTACTTAAATCTCTGCCTAGCGTCGTTATGTATCTTATCTATTCTCATATTATACAGTACCTATTATACATCTCTCTAATTGAGCAATCGACATAGTATTCAATCCAGGTTGTGGATGATATAGCTTATCAGTCCTTGGACTACCATCAGCACGTCTACCAGATACATTAGCATGCTCACCATAACACTCCATATAGTAAGCCTTATTACGATCCTCTTCTATTCTAATCAATAGACTGGTACCGGTAGTACTAAAGTTATCACTAAACATCTTACCTACTTGACTCTTCATATACTCTAAATTGCTCATAACCTTTTATTTTAATTAACTATCTTATACTTAAAGATAAGAAATATCTTTGTAACTTCCAACTATTTTAGTAACTCATTTCAACTTCATTCATTACAAAGACCTTACTAGCCCAAGTCTTAGCTTTAACAGCAGCATATTGTACTTGGTTATATAGGTTAGTCTTGAACCATAGCTGGTTAACCGTCCCTACTTCTAGTCCTCTCATTATAGTCTCATCCATAATAACAACCTTATTTCCCTTCTTAGCAAAGACTGTGAAGAATGTATCTGATCCTACTGGTCTATATTGTACTGTTTGTAGTGCACCTTTCTTATAAGCACTTAGTACTGAGGCTGGATTGTTGTATAACCTTTCGGCATCAAAGTCCCGAGCATCATTACAAGTAAAGTATCCAGCTCTACATTTAGTAATAAACCTAAATTGGCCAGGTGCCTTCTCATAGTGATCATTGTTGATAATGTCTACTGTGTGGATGTCTGTGTGATTGATAATGTCTTTCATAATATATAACCTTTTTATTTATACCTAAATATACGAATAATAATTCAATTAAGCAACTAATACGCCATAGGCTTTACCTATAGTAACAATAAATCTATTCTTCTGTAATAGTCATCTCGTATAGAGGAAAGCTATAGTTAGTTCTCTGAGACATCATATCGTAAGTATAAGCCTTAGCCGTAGTAGGACCCAAAGAGCTAATATTCATACCACTAAAGTTATTCCAGATACTATAGGACATAACACCTTTAGAAGAAGCATAAGCCTTTATAGCATATACATTAGGAGTACCATCATACCCTTTGCCGTATATAACCTTAACAATCTCATTGTCTTCTAGACTCTGGATTACACTTAATAACTCCTTACTACGTTTAACTTTCTCTGAATATGTCATAACCTTGATTTTAATTTAACTTCTATCTCTTTATCTTATACTTAAAGATACGAAATATCTTTGTAACTTCCAACTAAAACCACTATTATCTCCCATATTCCGGTATATGTTTTGAAGTATTTTCTCTTCTATAGAAAAAAAATAAGTGAGGGGGGTGCATGCCTGATTAAACTATCTACCATTCCATACATTACCTCTACATCATTCTATACAACCTATATATTTTTATATGTTTATGTACTTATATCTATATATGAATATATACACTACATATTTTTAATAGTCTTTAGGCTTATCTCCACATGTTAACCCTTTATCTGCCTTATATAGCATGGTTCTCTTGCATTCCTATAGGGTATCTATTATCTATATACCACCAAAGTCTTACACTACCTCAGACACAAAGTCTTTACTCTCACATATATGCTTTAGGAGAAGGCATGTTGGCATAATTACACCATTCATCCTCGTTTAATTGGTTAGGAGAAGTGTTAGGTTGGGTAGGATCATTTGAGACATTAGTCGAAAATGCGCGTGGCACCTTCGGTGGAGAGAGAAAAGCCCCCTCCCCCTTCAAAGCTTCTACATCCATACCCCATCCTTTTAATTGTTCTTCTATTGTCATAACTCTTATTTTAATTTAAAATAATATTATTTCATCTGTCTCTAAAGAAGTTCTTCTTATATAGTCCATTACAAAGCCTTCCTCTACTACAAATGGTCTCCATAGTCCTATTGTTAAAGGCTTATACTCATATTCTTTAAACTTTGTAAACTCCATATTAGTCTTCTATAGACGTTGTAGGTTTATCTACTGAAGGTTCTGAAATATAATCATCTATACCATCTTCTATAATATCATCTACACTATCGGCTACCTCTCTTAGGTATAAACGTCTTATCTTCTTACCTAACTCCATATCATTAGGGTTCTCTAATATTATCTTTTCTATGCTTCTATTGATCATGCTACTACATTCTTTTCTACTACTCTTATAAACTTTGTAAGATCTTCTACTGTCTCAAACCTTATATGTGTATCATCAAATACTTCTACATGCCA
>Ga0209666_1000097_pt1 | contig 65915 bp, 41 predicted proteins | sample SaaInlV_125m_DNA_FD_184679 | JGI IMG/M metagenome (GOLD analysis project Ga0209666, IMG submission 184679) | Marine microbial communities from expanding oxygen minimum zones in the Saanich Inlet - Saanich Inlet SI037_S3LV_10m_DNA (SPAdes)... | ecosystem: Environmental > Aquatic > Marine >...
CCCTGATCGCACCCGAGGGTGCGGCCGCCGAGGAGGACGAGGTGGAGGCGGCCGCCGAGGAGGATGTGCGCGCGAGCGCATGCGCGGCGCGCACGGAATTCCTCGTCGCTCGCCACCCCATGCCGCCCCGGCGAGTGAGGAGACCAAGGGTTAACACTTAGGGAATTGGTTCGAGGCAAGGATCGAAAGGTCTTATTTCAGTATCATCCCTAACTGTTTGCTATGTGTGTAATCTTAGTCTATATCGTTAACTGAAAAGTGTTCCTATGAATATACATACAGACGAATGATTTCCAGTCTGTGGCGGAATATCGGTGGCGGTTACTTTTCTCGGACGAAGTGGCGCGGCCTGCGGAGCACTCGACGACGCGCCCTCGACCACAGACCGAGATGTTCAAGCGCGACGACCCCGAGACCGAGAGGCTCTTGGCCTCCAACCCGCGCCAGAAGCTCACGGTGCACCGCGGCCAGCTGTACTTCAACGATCCCCGCGTCGCCCAGGGCGCGGCCCCCGCGTCCTCATCGGGCCAATCGCAGTCGGCGCGCATCGCCGAGAAGTACGGCGCGAGGCGCTACTTCGGAGGCGGATTCAGCGACAACACCCTCGTGGACCTCAACCAGAGCTCCAGCGAGGGCGACGTCACCTCCGGGACCGAGTACAGCGACTACGACTACGTCACCGACGAGCGCGCGCACGCCATGGAGCGCGGGATGCGAGGCGCGTCCGTCCCCGCGGGCATCCAGACACGCACCGCCGCATCCAACAGGGGGCGCGGACGCGCATCCGGATCGTCCTGGTCAAACACCATGAGCGCGTCCACCGCGATGATCGCGCTCGTCGTCTGCGCCCTCCTCGTCGCACTCGGACTCGTCGCCACCGGCGCGGTGTCCACCGACGCCGTCTCGCAGATGTTCTCAGTCGAACGCGAAGCGGTCAGCCCGCACCCCGACGTCTCAGACGCCGACCACAACACCCACTACTCTTCCAAAACCCACCGCGTCAGCCACAAACAGCAGACGGACGACTACGACGATGCAGAGGAGACGGAGGCGAAGGTGCGACCCGTCGAGGTGGGCTCCGACGCAGACGCCATCGGACCGAGAGCCGCCGCGAAGATGGCGGAGGAGGCGGCTAAGAAACGAGCGGCGGCGCGAGCCAGGGCGTCCGCGAAGCTCGGGACGGACGACGACGTTCAGAAGGCTGCGTCCGAACGTTCTTCTTCGAAGCGCCGGGGGGTGAAGCTGGGCGACGCGGTTCAGTCGGGAAAGGAGGAGCCGAAGGCGGCTGGCGGCGCCGCGACGGAGAGGAGGAGTCACGGTCACGTGAAGTCCCGCGAGGGTGGCGCGAAGCTGGGTGACTTTCAGGCGGCGGAGGAGGCGGCGGCTCGCATGAGAGATAAGGGGTTCACGAGCCCCGAGGAACCCACACGCGAGGAGCCCGCCGCGGAGACCGAGGAAGAGTCTCGGCGTAGAATGTAAATACATACTCAGCCAACGCGTGATGAAACTCGTGACGTCCTACTAAGGCGCCGAGAGGTCAGCGAGCAGCAGCCCCGCCCAGACCCCCGCGACGACCGCGCACGTTCCCAAGGTCGCCACAACGCCGCGCACCGCCGCCCTCATCCGCCGCGCTCCCCGCCTCGCGTCCGCGACGATTCCCGCGATGGACGCCACCGCCGTGACAACTCCGAGCGCGATGTACACCCGAGCCGTGTTCCACTGCGACGGCAGGTAGCACAGCGACACCTTCGCCGCCGCCTCGCCGTGTATACCACCCGCTCCCGCCGGGCACGTGTGCCCCGGATCCAACCCCGCACTCGGAACCCCGCACTCGCGCTCACCATTCACGAAACTCACCATCGCGAAAGTCGGCCTGGGGTTACCCATCAGGAACGAAAACGACCCGATCGTGTGCTCCGTCGCTGACCTAGGTACCCCGGGTGTACCGCACACGTGGCGGCCCTCCTTCGCGTCCATCTCGAACACCTCGTGCGTGCCCACGCACTGGTCGTGGTCGTGCCCGGAGAGCACCAGCGTCGGCCTGACCGCGTCCAGGACTCGCCGCGACGTCTCTGGGCGAAGGTAATCCTGATAGAGGCACCCGAGCCCGTCGTGCCTCGGGATCTCCCGCCTTCGTCCAGCCACCGTGACGTTCATGTGCGTCTTGTCGCGAATCACGGGCGAGCCTCGCTGGTCCCCGCAGCTCCCCGGCTCGTACGACCGCTTGGACAGAGGGACGTGGGTGACCAGTACCCTCGGCCGAGGCGGCTCCCCGACGCACCGCCCCTCCACCCCGTCACCCTCCTCGACCCCATCACCCTCCTCGACCCCATCAAGGCTCTCCACGAATGCCCACGTCTCCTTGGTCTCGACGGACTGGGCCCCTAAGTCCTCCGCGCCGTCCAGCGCCATGGCCCCGACCCCCACCAGATCCACGCCGCCCACTCCGCGTACGAAGTTCGTCGACCCGAAGTACCGCTCGTGTCGCGCGTGTGCAGCCCCGTACCGCGCGGCGAAGCGCGAGTACCCGACGTCGTGGTTGCCGTGCACAGTGAGATAGGACATCGGCTGAGATGTACCCCGGGCATCGTCGACGCCGGCGCCGTCGTCTTTGTCGCCCGACGGATCATCATCTCTGGGCCATCTAAAGATGCGGTCGAACCGTCGCCGGGCTTCGTGCCACTCCGCCGGGTCCGCGATGTTTTCGCCTTGGTCGATCAGGTCCCCGAGGAAAAGCACGTGATCCGGGTCGTTCGTGAGCACGGCTTTACGGAACGCGCGGGACATGTACGCGTCCGAGATGGCTTCCACCGCCGTGAGCCCCGGGGTGCCCCGCCCCAGCTCGCGGTAGGAGAGGTGCGTGGTGAGCTGCGGGTCCGCGACGACGGCGATACGAACGGGCGGAAGATCACCGGTGCTCTGCGCTCCGTCGCCCCCGTCGAGCGAGGGCCACTGGCAAGACGCCCCCGCGAGGCTGAACGCCAACCGCTCGCGATAGAAGATCGCGGGCGCCCAAATCAGGAGGACGAGCCATGCCTGGACACGACCCTGGACGCTGCGCGGCTTTCCACCGGGAGACGTCGCCTTTACTTTCTTCGGGGCCATCGCGTGGAACGGCGGCTAGGGCGGATCCAGGTGACGCGACGCCCCCGCGCGGGGCAGAGAGTGAACTACTTTGGCGTTGCGTTGGATTACAACAACTTTGTTTTTGGCTTTTTTCTAAGTTATTTGTGTCGCCCGACCACCGGGCAGAGACTCGCGGCTTTACGTGGCGCATCGCCACCACCTTCCGAGTCCCTGCCCGGTCGTCAGGCATGTCCCCGTCCCCATATTCTTTAAGTCACCAGCCTGGGCGCGACCGCCATGGACATGAGCTCCTGGAAAAGGAGCTTGCACGCGTAGGGCAACATCACCTGCACAACCTTGGTCCGCTCGCTCGGGTTCTTGCAGCACTCAAACGTCTGGTTCTTGAGGTTGGCCACCGCGATGAGCCCGCAGGTCTCGCACACGTGGATGCGATAGGCGTCGGACTGGTCCATGAGACGCTCCTTGAGGAACGCCGCGGCGCCGTGGGAGATGATGCAATCGCGCTCCATCTCCCCGAAACGCAAACCGCCGTCCCGCGACCTACCCTCCATCGGCTGGCGGGTCAAGATCTGCACCGGGCCGCGGCCGCGCGAGTGGATCTTATCGTCCACCATGTGCTTAAGCCTCTGGTAGTACGTGGGCCCGAGGAAGATCTTAGCCTCGAGCTTTCGTCCCGTGTGGCCGTTGTACATGACCTCGTTGCCCCTCTTCTGGTAACCGCACTGGTGGAGCATGTCGGAGATGCTCTCGACGGTGACTGGGGTGAAAGGGGTGGCGTCGCCCTCCTTGCCCATCATCGACGCAACCTTACCCATGAGACACTCGACGAGCTGCCCGATGGTCATGCGCGACGGGATGGCGTGGGGGTTGACGATGATGTCCGGCACGATACCCTCGCACGTGAACGGCATGTCCTCCTGGGTGTACGTCATGCCGATGGTACCCTTCTGCCCGTGCCTGGACGAAAACTTGTCGCCAACCTGCGGGGTTCGGCAGGATCGCACGCGGATCTTGACGAACCTCAGGCCCTGGTCGTTCGTGGTGAGCAGCACCTGGTCGATGATGCCAGTCTCGGAGTTTTTCATGCCCGTGGAGCAGTCGCGTTTGGTGAAGCGCTTGGCCGCCGCGGAGGGGTCATCCTCGGGGAGCGGGCTCGTCTTTCCGATGATGATATCCTCGCCGCTGACCCGGGTTCCCGGGCAGATCAGACCGTCGTCGTCGAGTTTATCGTACGTCCCGTGGCGCATGCCGAGCGTGGTATCCCTGCTGGGCCTCTCCAGCTCCTCCTTGGTGAGCGAACCCTGCTTCTTCTCCTCATCCTTGAAGGACCGGTAAAAAATCGAGCGGAAGAGTCCGCGGTCGATGGACGACTGGTTCATGATCACGCTATCCTCCTGGTTGTAACCCGTGTAGCACATGATACCGACAATGACGTTGACACCCGCGGGTAACTCGCGGAAGTGAAGGTGCTCCATCGCTCGGGTGGTCACCAGCGGCTTCTGCGGGTAGAAGAGGACGTACGCCAGCGTGTCCATGCGAATCTGAAAGTTTGTCACGTACATGCCCATCGCCTGCTTACCCATCGCGCTCTGGTAGGTGTTACGCGGGGACTGGTTGTGGTCCGGGAACGGGATGATCGAGGCGCAGATGCCGAGGATCATGGAAGGGTGGATCTCGCAGTGGGTGTACATGTGCCGAACTCCGCCCGCGGTCGAGTTCATTCGCTGGCCGACGAGTTCGTCGATGGTCATGGCAATCATCGTCGTCTCCTCCTCCTCGGTGTCCACGTACTCGATGCACCCGGTCGCCACCAAGTCGTTCCAGGTGTAGCCCGTGATGTCCTTCTCGTACAGCATCTGAATATCCTTCTTCTTGATCACCAGGTGGTTATCCTCCACGATGAACAGCGGCCTGATGCACCTTCCGTAATCCGTGTACAGACGAAGCTCCCGGAGCGCGATGTCGTGGACGACGCCAACCTCGATGGTGATGTCGAGCTTGCGCCTGAGGGACCGGAGGGTCCGCACCAGGTCCGCCGGGTCCCTGTGCACGCCGACCCACACGCCGTTGACGAAAATCTTCGTCGCGTTGACGATGACGCTCGGCGAGATCTCCTCCAGGTTTTCCATCACCCACTCCTCCAAAAACTCGAGCAGCGGCGCGCTGGGCGAGCCGACGGAGACGAGGCACATGAGCGAGAGGTTCTTGACGAGCCCGACCGCCTGCCCTTCGGGTGTCTCCGCGGGGCATACCATACCCCAGTGGCTGTTGTGCAGCTGCCTCGGCTTGGCGAGCTTGCCCTCGCGGCCGATGGGCGAGTTGAGCCTTCGAAGGTGGCTCAGCGTGGACGAAAACGAGAGTCGATTGAGCACCTGCGAGACACCCGCGCGGATATCCGCCGCACCCTGCGCGCCCCAGTTGCCCGTCGCGAGCGAGTACTTCAGGCCCGAGGTGATCGTCTTGGCCTTGACCGCCAGTGTGAGCTGGATGTCCTTGCCGGAGTCGATGCACCTCTGGCTGTACAGCCTGACGTCCTTGGTCACCTTGCGGAAGAGCTGGCGGAAGAGCATGGCGATGAGGGGACCGGAGAGGTCCATCCGTTTGTTGCCGAAGTGATCGCGGTCGTCCTCCTTCTTGCGACCGAGCGCGCACAGCAGCAGCCTGTGCACGATGTAACCCAAAAAGTACGCCTTCTTCGTCTCGCAGTCCTCGTTGACGCCGACGTGGGGGAGGAGCTCCTTCTGGAGAATCTCCTTGGCGTACTGGATGCGCTTGGGCCTGGTCACCCCCACCGCGCTACCACGCTTGCCGATGAAGTCCAGCGCCACCTCCTGCGACTGAATCACCTGAGCCTCCTCGATGGAGTTGCGGAGCAGCTGCATCATCTCGTGATCCTCGAAATCGTACACGAGGTGCTCCAAGATGTCCTTGTCCGCGACGAACCCGAGCGCCCTGAACACCACAAAGAGGGGAATCTCTGCTCGGATGTAAGGGATGGTGACGCTGATGACACCCGGCTCGTCCTTGGTGCCCGGCGCGTGGCAGAGCCTGGCCATGCACGAGCTCGCCGCCCTCGCGCCGCTCTCCGGGGAGGATCTGCACTCGGCGACCCACATGTACTTGGACGGCTGCCTCTTCTCAAAGACGTAGACGTGGTTGGTGCTCATCTTCTCCTGCGCGATGAGCACCTTCTCGGAGCCGTTGATGATGAAGTAGCCGCCCTCATCGTACGGGCACTCGCCGAGCTCGGTGAGCTCCTTGTCCGTGTGGTCGTGGAGGGAGCAGTACTGCGACCGGAGCATGATGGGCACCTTGCCGAAGAACACCTTGGGGTACTCCTCCGTCACGATCTGCTCCGTCTCGATATCCTTGCCAGTCACCGGGTCCTTCTCGCCCGTGAACGTGGTGGTGATGATCGACTTCGCCATGTCGATGTACAGCGGCGCGGAGTACGTCAGGTTGCGAAGCCTCCCCTCCTTGGGAAAGAGCGTTGAGGTCATGCCGTCCGCCTCGGTCACCATGGGCTTGGACAGGTAAATCTGCCGAAACTCAACCTTGTACTTCTTCTTCTCCTTCATCTCCGCCTCTTCTCCCGGCATGTGCTGCTGCTCCGGCTCGATCGTGAAGTCGGCCATCTCGTCTGTTGGAGAGATTGGGGCGGGGGAGGGCGGTCAGACGGTCGCGATCGCGCGAATTGCCCAAAAAAACCCTAAGAATTGGGCGCGAGGGAGGGTGTGCACGCACCGACGATCTCCTGCATGGTGTGCTGGATGAACTCGTTGAACGAGTCGAGCTGCTGGCGCGCCAGGCCCTTCTCCTCGAAGAACGAGGAGATGACGGTCCACGCATCCTCCTGACCGATCTCCTCCTCCTCGTCCTCCTTCACCTCCACGTTGTCGAGCTCCATACCGTCGGCCATACTGCCCTGCTGGATTCCTCCCGCGGTGGCGCCTGGCCAACGTCGACGGTGCTGTGTCGAGCGCCGGACGTTTCCGAACCGATGCGAATCGACGCCGAGGCTTACCGAAACTGGCTTGCCGGTGGCTTGGACTTTTCGTGAACCCCGCGAGGCGTGGAACACGAGAGTGGCGCCGGGCGCGAGCGATCATCCCTGAAGATCAGAAAAAACGGAACGAAACTGGAGCACTCGAGTCGGTATTTCAATTTACACCTGTAACCAAATACTCATACAGAAACTATCAAGATTTTCTATATGGTATTTCGCATCTCTAACTATCAGCCATACGCGTGTAAGAGACTCTTAAATTCGGCGGGAAACGCCCGGTGAGTGACGTCGATTTGTCCCCGATTGTTTGCCATCTTGTCCCATACCTCCCCGCGAGTGGATGAACCCGGCGCTTCTTCGCAAGCCTGCCATCCGAGCCACCATGCCCGCTGCGAGGCGCACCACCCGAGGGGTCGCCGCGGCCGCCGCCACGGAGACCCCGACCGCCAAGCGCGCGAAAACCTCCGTCAAGATCAAGACGGAGCCCGGCATCGATGCGAACGAGAACGACGCATCGGCAGCGTGGGTGACGGTCAAGGCTGAGAAGACCGACCCGGCCTCCCCGACCGTCCGGCTCCCGCCGCAGTCCAATAAAGGTACCCCCAAGACCCCGAAGACCGAGTCCAAGGCGCTCGTCGTCGCGAACGCCGGCGAGGGCACCGTCGGCAGCCCCTTCCCCAACCTCGCGAGGCCCACGGAGATGGAGTGCTGGGCCGCGAGGGACGCCCTGGCGCAGCTCCACAGCGCCTTCTTCCAGCAGTTCGAGACGCAGCAGGCGGCCGGCGGCGACGCGATCGGCCCGGGATCCCTCCCGGCGCTCCCCGCGCCACGCACCCCCGACGGCGAGGCCCCTTTGGTGCCGAGGAAGACCGTGCTGGACTCCCTCGTCGGCACGATCCTCTCGCAGAACACCACCGACACCAACTCGCACCGCGCGTTCGCCATCCTCAAGCACCGGTTCCCCACGTGGGACGCCGTCCGAACGGCAAAGCCGACGAAGGTCGAGGACGCCATCCGGTGCGGCGGACTGGCCGAGATCAAGGTGAGTCGCATCCAGGTCATTCTGAACACTTTGGTGGAAGAACGCGGCGAGTGCTCGATGGAGTACCTCCGCGACATGCCCGACGATGAGGTCAAGGCTGAGCTCTCGCGGTTCAAGGGTGTGGGGCCCAAGACGGTGTCCTGCGTCCTCATGTTCTGCCTGAAGCGCGCGGACTTCCCGGTGGACACGCACGTGTGGAAGATCGCGAAGGACCTCGGGTGGATTCCCAAAGGGGCCGGCCGCGAGGAAGCTTACGAGCACCTCAACCGCCGGGTCCCCGACGACTGCAAGTTCGACCTCCACGTCCTTCTCGTGGAGCACGGCAAAGTGTACAGGAACGACGTCAAGTGGCTGCGCGGGGCGGTCAAGGGGCAGCTGGAGACGGGGGATCTGAAGTGGATTCAGGATGCGCAGGGCGAGATGAAGCAACTCGCGGATACCCACTTCGTCGCCAAATCCAGCGCCGGGGGCGTCTGCGGGTGAACGCCGAACTATTCTTTGATTCTTTCTTTGATTGATCATCTCTCTGTACTTTCACGCGTGCTGGTCGTCGTAGTCTCTCCCGCTGCCCCACTTCCACGCCTCGACCTTCCGTCGCAGCATGAACTTTTGCCGCTTGTCCAACACGGCAAAATCCCAGGCGAAATCCGCCTCTGCCCCCGCCGCCTCCCCGTTCTTAGCCTTCTCGATGAGCTCCCGGCTGGGCGCGGTACCCATGAGCGCCTTACACAAGGGCGCGGCGACGGGGGACTCCGACATCCCCGCGGCGACGTCGTACGCTCCCAACGCGATGAAGTGCCGGAGCCAATCGAGAATCGGGCCGGGACCCGCCTGGATCAGAATCTGCGGCACGAACAACGGCTCCCTCGTCGTCATCGTCACCAAAGTCTTACCGAGGGACCCGAACTTCACCACATCCTGCAGGAACGGCCGCATGACCTCGTCACCGAGCGAGGACATCACCCCGAAATTGACCCGCATCAGTCTGTTTATGAAACCGTCGGGGGGCGACGTCCCGGGCGACACCGACATGCACTTCTGAAACAGCCACGACGCCGACAGCGCCGGCTGGTACTGGTTCATGGCCGCGAGGCACTCCCTGTCTAAAAGGTCGCTGAGCAGCGCGTCCTCCATGGCGTCGGTGAGCCGAGGAATATGCCGCAGGAGAGCGGCTAAACCGCCAAACGATAGCGGCGACTGCATCCCGCTCGCGTCCCCTATTTGCGTTATCCTGTCCCACCTCGCGGGGAACGGGGAGTCCCTGTACGTGGGGAAGTACCCGAACAGCACCCTTAGTAGCTCCACGTCGTCGATGGAATCGAGACCCTGGTACTTTGGCATGAGATTCCAGTAATCGTCGAGAAGCTCCGCGAGGGAAGGCCGGCTCGGGTCCGCGTCTACGTACGTGAACATGTACGTCGTCCGATCCTTCGGGCCGCTTCCCGCCGGGAACGCCTCCCAGAAGTACTGCCCCTTCGAATCGTCGATCGCGGTTATGTCCGTGGTGGTGTAGATGAGATCCGCGGCATCGTTCGCGGACTCGTCGAACCCGCGGGCGCAAGCGCCGACTACTAAGCACACGCCGTCGGGTTTCTGGCCCCACCTCGCCTGCCTCACGATCGGTGACGCGAAGCCCATGCAGTCCACGACGAGCCTCGCAGTGATCGCGCTAGGTCCGTCTCCGTCTTCGTTCGCGCCCAGGGGTGACGTGTCCAGCTGTGTACCGTTCGGCCGGACGGAGATGCCGGATATCGCGGTTTTTTCCAGGACGACTCCGCCCTTCGCTTCAAAGTTGCCTCGGACGGCGTCCAACAGTAGGCTAGGCTTGACCCCGGTGTTGAGGATATCCTTGGTGACGATCGCGGGCTCGATGGAACTCGCGTCCCCTGACGGTGCCCCGGACTCGCCGTCGTAGAACCCGCATCGGATGGGGTTGAACTCCTTGGTTATCACCTCGTCGCACTGGTCCTGGGTGAGGACGCCGAGGGGCACGAGGGACTCCAGCTCGGGGCGCGAGATGTTCCACTCCTGGTCGCGTCCGCGAAGGGGCCCGCGCTCGATTACCACGACGCGCTGGCCCCTGGACTGAAGCGCGGTGGCCACGAGGATCCCGAGCGTCCCACCGCATACGGCCACGTCGTAGTCGCATCTCGTGGTATCGAGTCGATCGGACGACTCGGTGACGAACACGGGCGCCGGTCCGGCAGCCTCCCCTTCCGGCATGTTCCTGATGGTACGCCACACACCATCGACGCGCTTGAGCGCCTCCAGCGTGGTCCCGCCGCCCGCACCGCCAGCCTGGGGCTTCCCATCGGTCCCCTCGGACGGCCCGATCTTACAACAGCTCTCCAGGAGTCGGATAGTGCGCTCCGAAACGCCGTGATCCTCGGCGGACGCGCTCGCTCTGGTCCGCGTGATGGACCGAACCGAGCCTCGTTTCACAGCTCTACGGACCCTCTGGATGGGTGCCGGGGGGTGACGAGCACCGATAGACACGCTGGATGTCGCCATGGTGCCTGTCCGTGTGACGTCGTCGATCCGCTGAGATATCCTCGAAAGTGCCGAAATTCCTGTTCTGTTGCCAGAATTTCCACGAGACCGCCGATTGTGCCGCCGCCACTCGCTCGCGCGCACGGGGCTAACACTTATTCCACGCGAACGACTGAATCGAGCCTGATTCATCGACGAGTACAGTCTCGTTAATCCCTCCGCCGCGTCTTCAACGCATCGGCCGCGATACACGCACCGTAGGCGCGACCCCCGACGCGCCGTCGACAACCGAAAACCAACAAATCTCGAACAAATGTCGACCGAGTACACGGGCCCCGACGGCGAACCGTGGGTCCCGCCCACCGCCGATGAGCTCATCGCGAAGGGTTCCGCCGCGGTGAAGACCGAATTCCTCCGCCCGGTTCCTCCCCTCGAGGACAAGGCCGCAGTGGTGGACGACGACAAGGCGGAGGCCGGCAAGCGCGGCGACGGAGGCTCGGACAAAAAGAGGACCGGGAAATCCAGGCGTGCGCTCGCGAAGGAGAAGAAGGCGGCGCGCGAGTCCGGGGCGGACCTCTGCAGCGCGTTCAGCAAGGGCGCGTGCACCTTCGGCGATAAGTGCAGGTACTCACACAACGTGGACTCCTACCTCCGCACCAAGCAGGCGGATCTCCCCGGCACCTGCCCCTTCATCGCAGCTGGAAAAGACAGGTGCCCGCACGGCATCATGTGCCGGTACCTCGGCACCCACCCGCCGACCCCCGACACCGAGGAGAACAAGCTCCTTCCCGCGCTCACCACCGAGGCTGCTCAAGAGCTCGAGGCGCGTAACGCCACGCCGGGTGTCAACGACGGGGTCCTCGAGCTCCCGGTGCCGAGCACCCCGGGCGAACCTTTCGGCCCCGACGACGAGGTCAACCAATTCTGCGGCTGGCTCAAGGTGAAACTTCGCAAGGGCCAGGTGCGATTCGATAAATCCGACGCGGTGCTCAAGACGCTCGGGGTGAAGTCCTCGTGGAGATACGGCAAGGAAGGGGACGATAAGCTCAAGGCAAAGTACGGTGAGAAGAAGGACGGCGGCAAAGCCCCCGAGGCTGACGGGGAGGAGAAGAAGGAAGAAGACCAGACCGCCGAGGAGGCGACTCGCGACGACGACGACGAGGGCGGAGGCAAGAGGTCCAAGATCGATCCCGATGCCGGCGCCGAGGGCGTGGATATCAAGCCACGACCGGCGGAGAAGAAGACCATCGACTTCAGCGGCAAGCTCTACCTCGCCCCGCTGACCACCACCGGGAACCTCCCGTTCCGCCGCGTCTGCAAGCGGTACGGCGTCGACATCACCTGCGGAGAGATGGCCATGGCCACGAACTTGCTCCAGGGCCATCCCGCGGAGTGGGCGCTGCTCCGGCGACACCCGAGCGAGGACATCTTCGGTGCCCAGGTCTGCGGCGGGTACTCTGACAGCATGTCCAGATGCATGCAGCTGCTCGAGGACGAGGTTGTGAGCAAGGGCGGGCTCGACTTCATCGACGTCAACATGGGCTGCCCCATCGACCTGGTCTGCAACAAGGGCGCGGGGTCCATGCTGCTCGAGAAACCCTCGCGCATGGAGCAGCTGGTCCGCGCGTCCGCGCCGCTGCTCTCCTGCCCGCTGACTCTGAAGACTCGCATGGGATACTTTGACAACAAGCGGGTGGCGCACGAGATCATCCCGAAGATGGCGGATTGGGGCCTCGCCGGCATGACCCTGCACGGCCGGTCCCGGCAGCAGCGGTACAGCCGACTCGCCGACTGGGATTACATCAACCAGTGCGCCAGGGCGTCCCCAATACCCGTCATCGGCAACGGCGACGTGTTCAATTACCACGACTACGTAAAAAACGTGGAGGGTCAGGGCGTGGCGACGTGCATGATTGCCCGCGGCGCCCTGATCAAACCCTGGATCTTCACCGAGATCAAGGAGCGGAGGGACTGGGACATCAGCGCTACCGAGCGCTTGGACATGCTCAAGGACTACGCCGCGTTCGGGCTCGAGCACTGGGGTGCCGACGCGAGGGGCGTGGCCAACACCAGACGGTTTCTCCTCGAGTGGCTCTCGTTTCTGCACCGGTACGTCCCGGTTGGGTTGCTGGAGCGGCTTCCCGTCGGGATCCATCAGCGCCCGCCAAACTACGTGGGCAGGAGCGACCTGGAGACGCTGCTGAGCTCTCCAAACTCGGACGACTGGGTGAAAATCACCACCATGCTCCTCGGGCCAACCCCGGATAACTTTTCGTTCCAGCCCAAGCACAAGTCGAACGCGTACTCGAAGGACTCAAGGGACGTCGACCAGGTCCAGGGCTGAGAGTAGAATAAAAAACACCGACTCGGGATGGTAATCGAACTCATAATCAGTTCATCACAAACTCAGCGCCGCCTCACGAAGCATGCGCCGCACTCAATGTGTCGCGTGTACGGGAAATGGTCGAACACCGCGAACCGCACCAAGTCGTGGGTCTTGGCCAGCCCGGTCCACCCCTTGAGCTCCCCTTCAAACTCCCCGCCATCCAACGCTCTGGCCGCCTCGGGCCCAACCGCGTTTTCCAGCAGGCCCTTCCGCGGGTCGCAGCTTATGTACAGGACAACCTCGAAGCGTGACACGAGGTCCAGGGTATCCGCATCCAGCCCTGCCCTCGGTGGGTCCACGAGGACGACATCGTACGCGTCCACATCAAAGTCAATCGCCCCCGGTGTCGACCCCCCGTCGTCGCCGGATCCCCCAGCTGCCGCCGCCATCGCCGCCTTCCCCACGCGCCCTTCTTCGTGCCTCTTCTTCCGCCTGAGCATTCCCCTCGCCACGGACTCGCTAGGGGAGTGCAGCACCTTCGCGTTGTCAACGCCGTTCCGCGCCAGGTTCTCCCGGGCAGCCTCGCACAGAACTCCGCTGAGCTCCACCGCGGCGACCCGGTCGAAATATTTGGCGAGAGCCACGGTGTGATTGCCGTTCCCGCTGTACATCTCCAGCAAACTAGGGGCACGGGCGTCGCTGTTTTCACCGGTCGAACTGCCGAGGACGTCACGGACCGTGGTGGCGGCGCAGTCGCATAGCCAATCCAGGGTAGACTCCGCCACGAACGAGTTTGGATTACTAAACGCGCCTTCCGATTGCCGATAGGTCAACGTTCGGCCGTCCCTCAGCGTGAGCCGCTCGAACACGTGGCACGCGTCCCCGACCACGATCTGGGTTCCCTTGCTTCGACCCAGGATGTTCAACGCGGTCGCCTCGAACTCGTCGTCGTCGTCGCCCCGGGCTCCGGCGGCGGCGTCTGTCCCGCTGTGGTCCCCCGCGGCGTAAACCTCGGCGCGGATGTCCTCCATGACGGACTTGAGCCTCGCCCGGGGGCCCTCCGCGGCGATCTTCCACCCCTCGTCGATCGGTCTATCGTACACCATGGTCACCAGCATGCCGCCCCGCGCGCCCCGGGACGCGAGGAAGTGAATGGCCTGGAGCCCGTCTCCGAGCTCTGGTCGCGCCTCGGCTTCCCTGAGCACCGCCGGCATGAGCGTCTCGATGACCCTGAGCGCCATGGGGAACTCGTTGATTGACACCGTCGGCTCGCCTTTGTTCCACATGCGATAGCTGAGCCTGCGCCCCGGCGTGGCGGTCTCCCCGGGAGAGGTCCCCGTGGACTCGGCGGTCACCGTGGCGTCATCCCACATGACCTGGAAACGGCACCGCGATCTGAAGTGGAGCGGCGGCGAGGAAAACACCTCGGGTCGGACCGCCACGCCCCGGTCGATCCCCTTGGCGTTCAGGATGGGAACGGAGGCTTGCTGGAGGAGCGGGGAAAAGAGCCGCTCGAGTTCCCCAACCTTGGCGTCCAGCGCCGAGACGTACGTGCTCGCGTCGACCGGATCGTGATAACTCGGATTCTCGTGGTGGCTCGGACTCTCGACGCCCCCATCGCTATCGCTCATCGTGACGACGCGAGACTACGCGGGGGGATCCGCTGAATGGTCTATCGAATGCCTCTACTCGCCACACGGGTGATCCGCGAGGGTCCCTCGCGTCGTGCCCGTGCTCCTACGAGTGAGTCGGCTACGAGTGAGTCGGAAAGCGTTTCCCTATAAAAATCATTTCTGTAATTTTAACCGGCGGGTCTGGTCACCGGGAGACACGCCGCCGGGGGAGGCTCACCCGACCCCAACGCGTTCGCCCTGCACAGCGGACACGCCGTGCTGTGCCTCAACCACGGCACAAGGCACGAACGCGCGTGAAACACGTGCCCGCACGGCAACGGAGCCGGCCAATCCCCGTCGACGTCCCCGACGCCCAACTCCAACTCACCGCGGCACACCGAACACTCCAACGTCGGGTTACCCCGCTCGCTCCACCCGAACCCACCGCCGTCCGCGGACCCGCCCGCAACCTTACCCACCAAACCCACGTTACCCTGGTCCACCCTGGGTAACGAACCGAACGCGTCCGCCTCCATCTCCTCGTACGCATCCTGAAACCTTCGAGCGGCCGGCGCGGCTCCGCCTGCGCACCGACCCGATTCCAACCTCGCCGACGCCTCCGGGTCCCTCGGCGTACCCAGCGCTCCCATGGCCAACGCCAGCCGCGACTCGATGACGCGTTCGGGTGCTGACTCAGATGGCTCGGTCGGGTCCGACTGCGGGTCCGTATCGCCCTCTTCGAGGTACACCCACGCGTGTCCGTCCGCGAGCCCGGCGAAGAGTAAATCGCCGAGGTCGGAGAACGACACGGACTCCACGGTACACCTCGCTCCCACCAACACGCACAGGCAACTCCCTTTTTGCATGTCCCACAGCCGCACGGTCCTGTCCTCGGACGCGGACGCGACGGTCTTGGCGCTGGGACGGAGTAACAACGCAGCGCGGGCGGCGCCGCTCGCGTGGACCCGGCCCTCGAACACCGCACTCGTCTTCACCTGCACCTCGACCCCGCCGTCGTCGTCATAGATCGCGACGTCGTGGACCGACAGGATACCCCCGTCGCACCCTGCGGCGAGCCTCAAAGCCCGCACACCACCACCGTCCCTCCTCGACCCTAACCCTAAACTCCAACCGCGGTCCTCCCCCCGGCACAGCGCCAGCGAGGTCACCGCGCCGCCGTGCCCGGCCAAGACAACCTCACACGCCGCTCGCCCCGCGTGGGCGTGGGTGAATACCCGTAGCGTCCCGTCCTCGCCGCCCGTCATGGAGAGCACCGCATTGGGTTCGTGACTCGAGGGTGGGGGTAACGACGCGTCGACGGATCGAACCGCGCTCCCAGGGCGGATCAAAGCCACCGGCGCGGATGTGGACTCGGAACCGGAGTCGCAGTCCCAAACGCATATGCGACCGTCGGCCCCTCCCGTCACGAGCGTGCGCGCGTCGGGGCCGAACGATACGCACAGGACGTAGTCACCGTGTCCACTCGCGAGCGGCGGGATGGGAGGCGCGGCGCGTGAGGCGTGCCACAGTCGCGCGGTGCGGTCGTACGAACCCGTCGCGGCTAACACGTCGGGTGCCGTTCGTGCCGACCCTGGCGACGACGTCGCGTCGTCGCGTCTCCTTCCGGGGCGGCGTGGGGGCGGCATGGCGACCGCTCGGACCCCCGCGGTGTGGTCGTTGAACGCCGCGGCGCACCTGAAGCCGCTGGAGCTCGCGGCGTCGAGCGTCCACACGCGCGCCTGGCCGTCCATGCCCGCGGTGGCGAACCCATCTATGAACGACGCCTCCTCGCCCCCGTCCATCCATCCCGACTCGCCGGGGTGCCCGGGGCTGGGCCATCGTCCGCCGGCCACGGACTTGACGCTGGCGCGGTGCGCGTGTATCGCCGCGACCCGACGGCACCGGGACCAATTCGGCGCCGTCATAGCCCACGCCGCGGACGCGCCCCGGATGGCCGCTCCAATGGATCTGGCGTAACGGACGGAATCAGCTTTGGCAGTTTGTTTTTTTTGGTTTTTGGTTTTGGCTAAAACTTACTCGGACTAACACCGCGTGCTACGCATGAGACACTCGCTCACTGCCCACCGGTGAGGGTGCAGGTCGGGAGGAAGTACTTGTCTCCCCACCAGTACCGCCGCTTCACCCCGCGCCAAATCTCCGGGTCCTTCGTGTCGATGTCCACGACGTCGAACCTCGTATGGAAACCCAGGCTCGCGAGCTCCGCCTGCGCCAGCCTGCAGTACACCGTGTGGAAGAAGATGTTATCCGGCGCCAGGCCGTTGAAGTACGTGTACACCCCACCGCGACGCATGATCTTCGGGAGCAGCTCGTGGAACTCCCGGAGGTCGTCGTAGTCTTCGCCGTAGGTGTCGAAGTTGACCCCGTCGAAGAGCCGCTTCTTTGCATCCGGAAGCTTCTCGTTCTCTTCTACGATCCGTCGCAGCACCGTCTGCCACCTCCCAAACTCCACGATCACCCCTCTCTTTCGATCCCAACCCTGACGACGCATGTGCGCGTGGACGTCCGGGTGCGCCTCGATGATGGTGTGCGACCGCGTTTGGTTTTCGTTCACCACGAACCCGTCTATGATGCCCATGCCGAACCCGACGTTGAGAGTGTCTCCCTTGCCCTCGCACATGACCCTCGCGTGGATTCGCATCAGCGGCGCCTCCCAGTCCATCATCACCGCGTCGTTCTCGGTGTCCAGGAGCTTATCGTCGCCGTCGTACCGCACCGGCTGGGAGAGGTACGTCAGGTCGGGGGTTCGGTTCCGGCGCCCGACGGCGCCCAGGACCATCTCCGCCTGCACGGCGTGGTCGATGAGGGCGTTGGTGAGGTCCGGGTGGCCGCCCGCGCTGGCGTACTCCCCCGCGCAGTGCCCTTCGTTGTCCAACTCGTTCCTGATGTTCGGTGGGAAGGTTCTCGGTCAGATGGGGTCGTGGTCGTGGGGAAGGGCGGGGCGGCGGCGGCGGTGGTTTGCGAAAAGCGCGATGGTCGCGCGTCTCGGGTATACATCGTGGGGCGGGACTTACCACGGCGCTCCCGCGGCGAGGAGGCTCCGGACGACGTCCACGTGTCCGTACTCGCACGCCAGCATCAACGGGGTGGTCCCTTTGCGGTCCTGTGCGTGCGGTGGACAGGAGGAGACGCGGGTGAGCGGCGGTTGGGATGATCAGCGGATTGTGGGAGGTGTTCGACGGTGCGGGTGATGCTCATCGTGACCGGTCCTTTGATGGGTGGGACTCGTACCTGGAAACCCGGGTCCGCGCCCTCGCGGATGAGCGCATCGACCGCATCGACGTCGCCGGTCGAGGCCGCTCGAAGAAGCCGACGCGACGCCATGAGCGCTGTCCACTCAACACGGGTCGAGTGGGCACGCAAATGTGGTCTCTCGCCAACCTGAAATGCACTTTTTGATCTCTGTCTCATCCTCTGTGCGAGCGTAACCCGGGTTCGTGATTGGTTGAAAATGGCGAGTTCACACCCACAACGCGTAGCGAACCTCGTTCGTCTCTTCGTCACCCCTCGTTTCTCGAGCCAAACTGGTATTCGCCAGCTTCGGCGCCGTCTCCGTTCTCAGTCCCGCACGCGCGCCCAACGGCGACGGACGAGACCACAGACTCGGGGCTTCGGACGCACGGCGACCGACCTCACGAAAGAGCCGCTCAACCGCGCCCTTAACCCACCCGCGACGGCGGCGACCGGCGCGTGAAGGGCGTCGACTCAATCCGTGCCTTCTTGCCCGTGAGCCCAAAGTCGGAGCTGCACGGGTTAAGATGGACTACGACGCGTACGTGCCGGACTCCAGCCGGTGGGCCAAGACCGGCCTCGCGTACAGGGTGCTCGGCCACGATGCCGCCACCTACTACCAGTACGCCATCTACGTGAGTGACCACCACCGTCCCCCATATCGTCCGTGAATGAAGCGAAACCCGCGTCGAGCCCGATCGACATCAGCCGCCTTGGTGGTGTCCGAGGCGCGGATACACGTTGGCGATGGCGCGGCGGCCGTCGCGGTGGCGCGGGTCCCGCCCTCCAGCGATCCGGGTTCGGACCTGCCCGATCGCCTCGTCGGTGTCCTCGGAATACTGGGGAGGTGGTCGATGCGCGCCCGCGGTTCGATCGCGATCACGCGATCGGCGGCGCCGCCGCGCGACGCCGTCGGCAATCGCCCGCACCCACGTGGCTGCGCACCCGGGCGTTTCCGTTCTCGCCCCGCACCCATCTCTGACCGCCCCGCTGACCGTCCCCGATACCCCTGTTAATCCCCCCGCAGGTCGCTGAGGGTCTGGGCAAGAACTCGTTCAATGCCCTGAGAGGCATCAAGGACTGGAGGACGGGTACGTGTAGCACCGCGCCCCCACCGCGCGCCCCCACCGCGCGGGGCGCGCCGGACCGTTGTTGAAATCTTGCTAACCTTTTTCAAAAAAATATCTGACCGGGGGCGACGCCGGTCCGGTCCCGGCCCGCCCGATCGATCCCACCAACCCCACCCGCTGACCCCAATCCCCTCCACGTCTCACCTTCATTCAACAGACGATCAGAACGGCGAGCAGAACGATCTCCCGGCGCTGAGCAAGGGCAAGCTCAAGGATTTCTTCTACATTCGCAACCTGTACGGCAACATCGAGGACGTCTTCAACCGGCCGGTGTACTCATCCCCGGAGGACTGGATCGACGTCGGGATCCGCGAGCCGGAGTCGGAGCGCGGGTACTTCAGCAAGCTCGTCACCACCCCGCAGTCCAGGCGATGCCTCAACCTCGGGTCGTACAACTACCTCGGATTCGGCGGTCTCAACACGCACTGCACGCCGCTCGTGGCTAAATCCGTGATGGATTACCCCGTCACCTCCGCCGGGTCCGCCGCGGAGCTGGGCTACAACCCGCTCATCAAGGAAGTCGAGGACGTGACGGCAAAGTACGTGGGCAAGGAGGCGGCGGTGGTCGTGGGCATGGGCTTCGCGACGAACTCCACGGTGATCCCGGCCATCGCGGGTAAGGGGGACTTGATCGTCTCCGACGCGCTGAACCACAACTCCATCGTGGAGGGTGCGAGGTTGAGCGGCGCCAAGGTGAAGGCGTTCAAGCACAACTGCGTCGGCGACCTGGAGCTCATCTTCCAGGATGCCGTCGCCGGTAAGCAGAGGTACAACAAGATTTTGGTCATCATCGAGGGCATCTACTCGATGGAGGGGGAGCTGTGCTGCCTCCCGGAGATTGTCGAGGTTTGCAAGCTCTACGGCGCGTACGTGTGGCTCGACGAGGCGCACTCCATCGGTGCCATCGGAAAGACCGGGCGGGGCGTGTGCGAGGAGCTCGGCGTGGATCCCAAGGATGTCGACATCATGATGGGAACGTTTACCAAATCGTTCGGCGCGGCGGGTGGGTACGTGGCGGGAGACTACGAGACTGTCGCTCGAGTTCGCCAGTTCGCCGCGGGTTGCACCGACGCGTGCTCCATGCCCCCGGCGGTGTGCACCCAGATCCTCTCCTCCCTCCGCGTCATCTCCGGCGAGGATGGAACCGACATCGGCGCCAAGAAGCTCAGGCAGCTCCGCGATAACTCCAAGTTTTTCCGCGAGGGTCTGGAGGCGCTCGGGCTGGAGGTGCTGGGGCACCACCCGTCGCCAGTCATGCCGGTGATGCTCTACCAGCCGTACAAGATTGGCGACTTTTCGAGGCTGGCGTTTAACCGCAAGCTCGCGGTCGTCGTCGTCGGCGCGCCCGCCACCCCCGTCAACTACCCGCGCATACGTTTCTGCGTCTCAGCCGCGCACTCGAGGGAGGACCTCGCCGATGCCCTCGCCGCGATTAGCGACATCGCGGATGAACTCTCGATCAAGTTCAAGGTTGCCCCGCCCAACGCGTGGTGCCCGGGCAGCATCCACGACAAGGAGGAGAAGGAGAAGCAGGTGAGCATCAAGCGCGTGGCCAAGGCGAGAGCCGCGAGGTCCGCCGCGCTGGATTCCGCGTCCAAGCTGGCGTCTGGCACCAACCGAGCCCGTTTCGCGCCCCTGCACTCCCGAGGCGAACGCCTCGGCGACGACATCGGCCCACGGGCCTCGTCATCCGGCCCCATCGACGGGTACAAGCTCTCGGGAGTCACCGAGAAGCACCCGAAGTGGGATTCGTACAAGATTATGCTCTCGTCCACTGACATACTGGCGCTCACCAACGACCCGGTGATGAAGGAGGCTTGCGCCGCCACCGTCGAGGAGCTCGGCCTCGGGTCATGCTCCCCGCGCGGGTTCTACGGAACATTCCCCCCGCACATGGACGTGGAGCGCACCATCGCGGACTTTCTCGGGGTCCAGGAGGCTGTCCTGTACTCGTACGGCGCGTGCACGGTGTCCTCGGTGATTCCGGCGCTGGGGTACAAGGCGGATGTAGCCGTCGTCGACCGCGGCGTCGGCTACGGCATCCTCGCCGGCCTGCGCCTGTCCAAGATGGACGTGCGCTGGTACAATCACTGCGACGCCGAGGACTGCGCCAGGGTGTTCGCCCAGCTGGAGACGGAGGATGGCGTCCACTCCGCGCGGCTCGCTCGCCCCGGCCGCCGCCGCTGGCTCATCACCGAGGGTTGCTTCCAGGGCACCGGCCGCCTCGCGCCGCTCCCGGACCTCGTCGCGCTCAAGGACAAGCACCACGCGCGCATGATCATGGACGAGTCCATCTCATTCGGCGCGATGGGCGCATCCGGCCGCGGTCTCACCGAGCACTTCGGCGTCAACCCCAAGTCCATCGACGTCATCTCGGCGTCGCTCGAAAACGCGGGTGCCTCGGTTGGTGGATTTTGCGCCGGCGACACGGGCGTGGTGGCGTACCAGCGGCTCATGGGCGCCGGCTACGTGTTCAGCGCGTCACTGCCGCCGTACCTGGCCACCGCCGCGGCTCACGCCATCCGCCGCGTCTCCGCCGAGCCCAGGCTCGTGGAGAGGGCGCAGGCGTCCGCCGCCGCGCTTCGCGACGCGGCGCTCTCGGGCAGAGTCCCGGGCTTTACCACCGACGCCGACGCCTGTTCCCCGATTGTTCCCCTGCGTCTGGCGGTGGGCGCGTCCGTCGCGGATGAGAACGCGTTGCTCGCGGACGTCGCCGCGCGCGCCAGGCGCCGCGGCATCGGCGTGTGCGTCGCGCGCGTCAACCCGCTGGTTCCCCCCGACCGCCGACCCCCGCGGGCGCTTCGGTGCTTCGCGTCCGCCGCGCACACGAGGGAGGATCTCGCCACCGCGTTCCAGGTGCTCGCGGAGGAATCCGCGAAGGTTTTGCCGTCGCACGCGCTCAGCGCAGCTGTTGACGCGTCACCGGGCGCCAAGAAGAGGCTCGGCGCGGACCCGGGGTCCATGGTGATGAACCCCCCGGGGCAGCAGCCGCCGAAAGCCGGCGGGTACGGGTCGCCGAAAAACGCCCCCGGCGCCAAGGTCAACCTCGACGGCACCATCTCCCTCAACAATGCCTCTGTCAAGCGCGATCTCTTCGCCAACGGCAGCAGCAATGGCGTCGGGGAGGTCAAGGCGAGCCCCAGCAAGCAAAAGGGTGCGCACAACAGGTCCGCGAGCTGGTCCGTCAACTCGATGAACGGCGGCGCCGATAACGCCCCCGAGATGTTTGAAGCGCTCTCCCCCGTGAAGGAGAGCCCGATCGCGAACGGGTCCGCCAGCACCGGCGGCGCTCCGAGGCGCATGTTCAGCGACCAGGATTCGCCCCAGTCGCTGTCCGTGCCGCTGCTCGTGGTGCTCCTGTACTGGCACAACATCTTCCGCCGGTACATCCTCAACCAGATCGACATCACCACGCACATGGTACCCAAGTGGCTGGCGAGGATCGGTTTGCACCCGACGGAGTCCCGCGGACCCGTGCGTTTCTTTTACTGCGCCGCCGGGTACTTTGGGTCGCGAAACTTCCACTCCATGGCCCTGCCGCTGATGGTGTGGACCTACGACTGCGGTTTCACCAGGCTGGTCATGGTGTTTTACTGCATGACCTCCGGCGTCGGGTGCCTCCTCAAGGGTGCCCTCGCGACGAACACCAGCTCTTCCAGGCCGGCCAACTCGTCCCTCGGTTCGCTCATGCCCCACCGCGTGCACGCGTGGCCCTCCGTCGCCGGGTGCAACGCCACCGCGCTGCCTTTCCTCATCCTCCGGTGGAGGCACGGCGACGTCTGGCTCTGGGACATGGCGAACCAAGAGGCCGTCGTGCGCGAATACGCGGCGGCTTTCGCGTACATGTTTGCGATTTCACTGGCGCGCATGGGCAACGGCGATTCGCCCGCGAACGTCCAGGGAGGCGTCGTGGTCGGCGCCATCATGCTCAGGGTGCTGCTGCCGCACATCGACTGGTGCATCGCGGGTCTCGAGGCGAGCACCGTGTTCACCGCTCAGGGTTTCACAATCGTCGGGATGGTCCTCGCGGCTATTCTCCTCTTTCCCATGCCTCTCAACAGCCGCGGCGAGATCCTGTACGCGTCGAGCACGTGCTACAGGCGCATGTGGAGAACCTTCTTCTACATGCTGTTCTTCGCCGCGGGGTCGGTGTGGCGCGAAGGGCCCGCGGCGCAGGCGATTGAGCTGCCGACGACGCCAGCCGGGTGGGCGGGTGTCCTCGCCGCAAAGTTTTTCGTCGGTCACGTCATCTCGCAGTTTAGCGTTTGGGCCATTTCCTACGTATCGCAGCTGTTCGTGGAGTGCTGGCTCAGGGCGTACGTCAAGTACTTCAAGCCGTGGTCCGTGGGTGAGCACAGGCGGGGTACCGGGGGTGAGGGGGATGGGGAGTCAAAGACGTACGGTACCACGCACATGCGTTTGGTGGCCATCACGGTTGTTGAGCTGGCGCAGGACATCACGGGCGCGCTGGTGACGGCGCACGGTGTGCCGAGGCTGTTCGATACCCTGCGACCGTACACGTCGCTGCGAATCTGATACGAGAGATTTATACTAGCATCCCCCTGTTGGGTTTAATAACACGATAGGAGCGTTCCTGTTGTTCTCGTGTTCTGATGAGATCTCAGATTCGAATTTTCGACCACGACTTTTGAGGGGCGTTTTGAGGGGGCTTTTTCACAGTACCCCGACACACGACTCGCCCGACCCCCGAACCCCCCATTCCCTCGTATCGCGTCGAGATGCCGCCTAAGGATAAGCGTGTCGTTATCACGCCGCTAGATGCCGCGAAGATGCCGCGGAACCCCGCGGAGGACGCCCTGTTACGTCTGACGCTCGCAGGCGACGACCTTTTCAAAGACCAAGTGCTCGCCAGGCTCGAACCCACCGACCGTGGCATGCTCAGGTTGACCAGCAAGGCACTCAGGTTGACGATGTACATTGATGAACAGCTCGATCGGAAACTCGAAGTCTCTCGCTTCATCGGGTCCGAGAAGAGCTTCGATTGGGCCTTGAAGAACAACCTAGGCTCGGTCGGCTGCTGCCTAGCTATTGGTAGGTACGCAGCTCGAAACGGACACCTTGAACTCCTCAAGATGATCAAACGCAAAGCGGACATACCTATACAAATGCGTCCCTTCGGCATTCACCCGGTCTCCTACATTTGGCAATCGGCGTGCGAGACTACACACCTGGACGTCCTCCAGTGGGTATATCGTTCAACGATACCTGACAAGGAAGTTCACGACTGTTGGAAGCAATTGTACAAGGCAAATGCGGCACTTGGATATAATTTCACTGGACACATTGGAAATATTGGAAATGAAAACACGGAGGTAGTGGCGTGGTTATGCGACACTTTCCCTCAGATCAACAGTACCATTCGTTCGTCGTCATCCTTTCCAAGGCGTGCTGCAGAAAAAGGTCAACTCGAAATGCTAAAGTGGCTCATCGAATCCCTTGGGCACCCAATGACACCAATCCTGTGCGCTAAAGCTGCTGCAAGTGGTCATCTGGAAGTCTTAATGTGGCTACGAGGGAAAGGTTGCGACTGGACTGTGAAGGTTTCAAAAGACGCTACAGATCATGCAAACCTGCACATAACGCGGTACGCAATCGAGCACGGGTGCAAGTGGTGCCCGCAGTGGACCCTGGATCAGTTGGAAAACATTGACGAAGGTCCGCAAGCTTTTTACGCCGGATATTACCACCATGAGAAGGTACAAACGGGCACTGTCCACGAGAATTTCGGCGAGGACCTCCAGTGGATCATCCAGCGCGCGCACCAGCAAATCATCGATGACAAGCTCGCCGCTGAAGAGAAGCAGCGCCGCAAAGATGAGAAGGAGCGCCGCGCGGCTCAGAAACGCAAAGCCGACTGATCACACACACCCGACACGATTGTTTCACAGGTTCAATGACACGAATAGGAGAGCGTTTCCATCAAGCATGCGTTGTTCTCAGATTACAGCGTCAATAACGTAAAATAGTCATATCTTTCCCCCCCCTTGTTCTCCCCCAATCACCGCGGACCGTTGCCATCCTCCGGCTTGTACGGCTGCTTCATGCGGTCCGCGAGCTCCTGCCACGTCAGCGTGGACAGGTCCTCCTTGTTCTTCTTCATCCAGGTCTGGTACGACTGGCCCGAGTTAGAGGTCCTCGCCGTCTCCACGTCCGCCCTCCGCGGCGTGTACACCTTCGGCGCGTTGAAGTTGCCGGTGGTCGAGGTGTCGTACGGGTTGTTGAAGTTGGCCCCCGCGGCTCCCTTCCTGAACCCAACGTTGCCCACCCTGCCCATGGGAGGCGGGTTCAGGTTACCAGCCGTGGGCATCATGAGTCCCTTGGCCTTCTCCTCGTACTCCGCGGCAGCCTTAGCCTGCTCGGCGGCAGCCTCGGCGGCAGCCTCCGCCTCCTCCTTGCCCGGGATCTCCGCGGGCTTTCCAAAGGAAAACATGGCGCCGCCCACGTCCGGCTGGTCAGCCTCGGGCTTCTCCTCCTCCATAGCCTTGGGAACGACGGAGTTGGAGAGGTCCTTGGGCTTTTGCTCGATGAAACCCTGCTTGGACGCCGACTCCATAGCCTCCTTCTCCTTCTTGGAGTCCCGCTTCATCGGCTTGTCATCCGCGAGCCCGAGGGGGTCGAAGATTGCAAACGCGTCGGCAGCCACCTCGCCCGCGAAGGAGTCCTTGCCCATCCACGCGCCGGACATGAGGAACTTCTCGAACTTCTCCTTGTTCTCGAGCGAGTCGAATAGCCGCTCCCTGTCCTGCTTGAACACCATGTTGTTGGCGAACAGGAACGCCATGGCGGTGGCGGTCATGGCCTCGCCGCCAACGTTGAGGAGTGCCTGCGCCACGTCAGCCTCGGCGACGAGGCCCGCGGCGCCGAGCCCGCCGATGATCGCGGCACCCGCCACCTTCTTCTGGTTGTCCGTGACGGTGAACTCGGGAAACTCAAAGTTGGAGACGGCGTCAAACTCAACCTCAAACTTTTCGCGCTTCTCCGCAGCCTTCTTGGCGGCGGCGGCGGTGGCCTCCTCCTCCTTCTTGAGCTCCGCCTGCGTGAGGATATCCGCGCCGGACGCGTCGGCGAGGGCATCGGCGGCAGCCTGCGCCTTCTCCTCGGCGGCGTCAGCCTCCTCCTTGGCGAGTTCCGCAACCTTGGCCGTCGCCTCGGCGAGGATCATCTTCGCGCGCTTAGCCGTCTCAATCGCCTCAAAGGCCCTGGTGGACTCCTCCTCAACCTCAGCCTCGGCAGCCTTGTACGCCGACTCGTCGTCCTCGATGTTCTTGAGCTTGAGCGCGGCGACGGCAGCCTCGGCTTTCTTCACCTGCGCGGCGGCGGTCGTGGTCGCCTCCTCGAACATGCTCTTAGCCGTCTTCATCACCTCGACGACGGCGAGCTCCGCGGGGGTCACCGCGACGTTCGCCACCTCATCCGCGAGATCCTCATCCTCGACGACGGATTCCGCGACAGCCTTGATGTTGGACTTGAGGTAGTCAACCTTGGCGGGCTGATCCTCGAAGGAGAAGACGACGGGGGTGTTGTAGATATCGTCCTCAGCCGCCTTGATGGCTTCAGACGCCGCGAGCTTGGCGCGCATCTCCTCCTCGGTGGTTCCGTTCTCGTTGTCGCCCAAGACGGTCTCCTCGGAGTCAGTTTCAGCCTCGGACGCGAGCGCGATGGCCTCTGCGATGGCGGCGCGGGCCTTGGTAGCCTCCTCGGACTCCGCGGAGATCTCGACGGTGAGCCTCTCGACAAAGGCGTGGGGCTCGACAACGGAGACAACCTCCCCGGAGACGAGCTCGCAGGCGTAGTTGTCACCCTCCTGCCAGGTCAGCACGCCGTTGTTGTCGTTGTAGCGGACAAACTTGAACTCGGCGCTCGCCTCGGCGTTGGGGATGGAGATGGAGGTCTTCCACACGTCGCCCTCGGACCAGGTCATGCGACGGCCGACGTCCACCTTCCAGCCGCCCAGCTCCGCGACGTTGCCAACCAGCACGAGGTGCTCGCCGACGGTGAGGTGGGACACCACGTTGAACTCGACCACGTTGCTGGTGGAGGAGCCGTCGTCGCGGATGAGCTTGGAGGATCGGGCGTAGACGTACCCGTCGACGTTGCGGCCGTCGGTGGGGTCGACGACGGGCTCATCCGCGGGGGCGGCTTCCGTCGGGGCTTCGGGTTCGACGGCGATGAAGGGAGGGGTCGCGCCGACGGTGACGAACGCGGCGGTGCGGAGGGCGCGTGAGAGTATACCCTGGTACTCAGCCTTGTTGCCGAGGTCGACGTCGATGGCTCCGATGTCCAGCGTGGGCATGGACTTGTCCATCGCGGCGGCTTCGTCGTCCTCCTTCTTCTTCTTGCCGAAAAAGCCAAAGAAGCCGCCCTGCTTCTTCTTCTCCTCCTGCTTAAGCTGGGCCTTGGTCTTGCGCTTCTCCGTCTTCTTCTTGCGCTTGATGACGGTGCCGACGTTCTCGTCGGAGGTAAACACGGGCTTGGGCCTCGACTTGGGCTTGACGGGCTCGGGCGCGGCGACGGCGGCGAAGGGCACGGTGCGAAGCGCGCGTCCGACCGCAGCCTTGGTCTCGGAGTCGAACATCACCGGCGTCGGGACGACGATGGGTGTCGCGACGGCGGCGATTGGCTCGGGGGCGGGCATGTCGATGAGCGCGGCGGCTTCCTCCTCGTCCTCCGTGTCCTCCACCTCGGGAACGTAATTCGTAGCGACGTCCGCGAGCGCGGGCTCCGGTTCGTTCATGAGTGAGACGATGTCCTCGACGTGCTGCGCGGCAGCCGCGGCCGGGCGCGTGGGTACCGTGTTATCCTCGGTGGACGCTGCGCGCCGGGACCCGGGGGGTACGTAGGACCCGGCGCCGATGATCTCGACGGTGACGCTCCTGGCCCAGTCCGTGGACGCCGCGTCCAAGGGCAGGACGGTGTCGCCGGATACGTAGCCAGTCTCCGCGACGACGTTACGACCGCCGACCCACTGGCGCATGAAGTCGACGGAGTGCGTCTCGTTGTCGAAGCGGACGAGGCGGCAGTTGTCGCCGTCGAGCCATCGGACGGCGCCCGTGTTTTTGTTCTTGACCACGGGCTTGAAGTCGATCCACGGCGCCGGGGAGCTGTCGTCGATGCCGCCAAAGACGTGGAACGCCTCGAGCTTGACCGCGGCGGACCAGATGTCGTCCTCGGACCACACCATGGGCGCCGCCTTCTCGGGGATCCAGTGCCCGAGCTCCTCGCAGGATCCGACCATCATCACCTCCTCCTGGTCGGTGACGTGGATCTTAGCGCGGAACACGACGGTGGCCATGATCTTACCCTTGCTGGAGCCCTGGCTGGGGCATACGTCCTCGACGCTGACGGGCATGTACACGCCCTTGGGCGCGGCCGCCTTGCCGAGGCCCGTGGGCGTATCGGGCTGCGTGGGAACCGCGAGTGCGGCGGATTCGGACTCGACGTCATCCGCCTTTGGCGCCTTGTTTGGAGCCGATCTTCGCGGGACGATGGTGTTGGCCGCGGTGCCAGACTCGTCGGCGACCGGGGCGTCCGCGACGGGGGTGGACTTGGGCATGGGGTACGCCTGGACGAACTGTTGGGGCTCGGCGTCGGTGGCGGCGGCCGGGGCGCCCGGCGCGGGGGCCTTGAACCTGGGCTCGCCCGGCGTGGGCTCGGGGAGCGTCTGGTTGTCGTCGGGCATCCACACGTCGACGGCGTCGGGGCGGGTGATGACCACCTTGTAGTCGCCCTCGGCGGCGGCCGGGACCTTGACGAAGCCGTGCCATGTGTCCGCGGTGCCTTCTTTCCTGATGCAGTCCTTCACCTTGAGCCCGAGTTCTGGATCCCAGTCGCCCAGGAGGTCGCCGGAGCCGACGAGCACGGGCTTGCCGTCTCCCTGCCAGCCGGGCATGCGAAAGGCGACCTTGATGACGCGCCAGTAGACCTCGCCGTCCTCCTCGGCGGGGGAGGTGTCGGCGGGAGAGGTGGAGACTCGCGCGAGCACCGCGCGGCGGGGACGCTCCGCGGGGGCGGAACGAAGGGGAGCCGATGGCACCACTTGGCAGCGCGCATCTTTTTTATTTCCCGCGTGCGCGATCCTCGGCGCGAGCGTCGCGCGAGCGGCGCCTGCGGAGGCCATGATCGCTGGCCTTCGCGTACGTTCGAACCACGCACAGAAGAGGTCACGCGGGGGTGTCTTTCTCGGTGTGCGGCGCCTGCGAGCGGCTATGAGAGGCGGCTGGCGAGATCACAGCCCCTTGTTGACGACCGGTTTCACGACACTGGGATTTTTATTCGAAGGTGACATCAGCGTTGAGGACACACGATTCGCCACGTGGAAAATCGACCCAATCGTACGCGTTAAAGGTGAGGCAAAGGCGCGTATAAATATCGGAAAACAGAAACGCGCTATTCCCGAACCGTCGTTGAACTTTGAAGATGTGAGTCCCCATTCATTTCTGCATGAATGCTCATACGAAATGCCTCGGGGAGTCTTTGCTCAGAGCATTTACGCGCCAAAAACGTAATTCGAAAACAACTCAAAAAAGAAGAGAGAGTTGGTCGGTTCATTTGTTGGTTCCCGCCACGTTGGAACGCACGTATGGCTCTCGAGTCTCCATGTTTCACAGACACGCGAGGACACGAGTCTGAGCGAATTGTCTGAGCTACACACGCGCTCTCTCCTTCATCCTAAAGCTCCGTGTCGTCTCGCTCGAGCTCCTCCCGCTTCTTCCTCGCCTCCTCCTTCGCCGCCGCGACCTGCCGCCCGAGCGCCGCCGCCTCCAACTTTGCGTTTTCAATCCGCTCCGACATCGAGCGCAGACGCTCCGGGTCCTCCTCCGAAAGCTTCTTCTGCCTCGCCGCCGCCGCCGCCCTCACCGCCTCGTGCCGCCGCCGCCTACGCTCGATCTCGTGTGAGTCGATTTTGGAGTGCGGGGTTCCGAGAGCCTTCCCGTCGTCGCCGATCCGTTCGCGCTCGGCGGCGTCGACTTCGCTCTTCACTGAATCTTCCGCGTTTTGCATTTGCCGCCTCGTGTCCTCCGGTGACCGCCTCGTGTCCTCCGGTGACCGCCTCGTGTCCTCCGGTGACCGCCTCGTGTCCTCCGGTGACCGCCTCGTGTCCTCAGGTGACCGCCTCGTGTCCCCCGCCGCCTTTGCCTTCACCTCCGCCTCTGCCGCCTCTCCATGCTGTGCCATGAACGCGGCGGCGGCGGCGGCCATCGCCTCGCCAAAGTCCACGTCCGTCACGATGAAGTGCTGCACGGGCGGCTCGCCCGGCTTTCTCGCCGTCACCGTGTAGGACGCGACGGCGACGTTCGTCGCCATGTCCCTCGACACCCACACGTGCGACCCGAACGTGGACATCATCGTGGTCATACCCGGGGGTAGGTCAACGTAGTGCGCTTCGTTGCCGTCAAAGTCCAGCCAATACAACGCCGACGTCGCGTCGCGAGCGTTGATAAACTCAACCTTGCGGTCGTCCCGCGACGGCACCGACGCCAGTCCCTCGCCGCCGCGGCCGACGACGGCGTCGGGCTTCAACCGCCGCCCCGCGGCCAAGGGCGAGTGCATCTCGAACGCGCCGTTCGCGCGGCCGATTCCGATCTTGGCGGCGACTGCTTGCGCCTCTTCGACGGCGGCGTTTGCCGCGGTGGCGTCGCCGTTCGCGGCCGCCACGGCTCTCGCGGCTCTCGCCTCGTTCGTCGCGGCGGCGGCTTCCTTCGCCTTCTGCATGACGCCACCGCCGAACATCTCCATCACCTTCGCGAGGTCGATCTTGCCGTCCTTGCCGATCGTCGCGTCGTCCAGCTGGATGAGCAGCGAGCCGTCGTCTTCGGATTGGACCTCGGGTTCCGTGAAGAGATTGCCGGTGGGTCCGTGGGTCCGGCAGTGGGGACCCGCGAGGGACGTGCACTCGTACTCAGCCTCCAGCCCGTCCCTCGCCTCCATCACCACCGAACGCATCAGCTTCTGTTTAGTAGGGTGTTCAGGTCGGTTCGATGGTCAGCGCGGTTCTCGCCTCCGTCTGTGGATTTTTTCCGGGATCTGCGTTTGGGGGTTCACTCACCTTTCTCGGCATGTGCACGTGGACGTCGGTCAGGATCCCGGCCGGGTGGTGGTTCTTGACGTACAACATCGTCGGGCGCTGACCCTCCTCCTTCTTCCCCGTCGGATGTCTCCTCGTATCTTCGCCCTCGGGGGCCGTGGTGTCCGTGGCCTTCGTCGGTTCCTCGGATGAAATCGCCCGTCCGCTTGGTCTGGGCTGCGCCGCGGCGACGCCAGGGACGAGTGCCAGCGCGGCGAGGACGCACAGCACGATACATACGCGTGCCATCGAGCGTCGGCTATCGTGTCGTCGTCGCGTCATCCCTGAGTGTCAGGCCCCGTCCACCTACAGTCGGGTGCCCTAGACGAGTGATGATGTTTGGCACGAGGATTTGTTGACGATGAAGCGGTCGGAAAACAAAAAAATCGCGTCCTGCTGACTGCCGCTCCATATCCAGCGACGTTGAACATGACGTAATACACGTTAAGGACGTCGAAAACTCATACGAGCCTCGCGAAATCGATCGATATTCGGCGACGTCACAAAAGACGACGATTCGAGCAGTCGAGGCCTGACAGCCACTAATCTGCGCCAAATGTCCGCAGCTCAGCTCTCCGCGAAGGTCGCGCCCTCTGCCGGCTTCCGCGCCCCCCGCGGCGCTCGCCGCTCCCTCCGCGCCGCGCGTATCGTCTCGCGCGCCGTCGCCGAGGACGAGTCCTCCTCCTCCTCCGCGGTCTACCAGCCCGCGTTGGCCACCGAGGATGTCTCCGGCGACGACGTCAACGCGGCCGCGAAGAAGCGCCTGCTCGCCGTCGCCGCCGCGTCCGGCCGCGGCCTCGACGCCACCCCCGCGCAGAAGACCGCGGCGACCTCGCTCATCGCTGAGCTCGTCACCGCCAACCCCACCCCGGAGCCCGCCACCTCCGCCACCATCGACGGCGACTGGGAGCTCGTCTACTCCGACACGTTCCTCTTCCGCTCGTCCCCGTTCTTCTGGGCGCTGGGCAGCATGATGGGCGACACCGCCGACTTCTTCTACGGCGCGCACTCGCACCAGACCGGGATCTTCGGCGGCGGCGTGGGGCGCGTGGTGCAGAGCGTGGACACCAAGGGTGGCCGTCTCGTCAGCGATTGCGTGGTCAAGGCGTCCCTGGGCGTCCCGCTCCTGGGCTTCTCGCCAATCTTCTCGGGGTACGGCTCGGTGATCACCGCGGGACGGTGCGCGGCGAAGGACGGCACGAGGCTGGCGGTCACGGCCGAGACCACGACGGTGAGGCAGGACGACGCCAACGTCCTGCCGCAGCTCAACTTTCTCAACGGGACCACCGTGCCGGTGGAGGACGTGATGAAGCAGGTCGGCGGGGGCGAGTCCGGGCCGGAGGTTTACCTCGACACCTTCTACCTCGACGATGAGATGAGGATCAGCAAACTCGAGGACGGCAGCGTGTTCGTCTACCAGCGCTGCTGAGTGTGCTTAAGAGTTAGCAATACGAGTCACAAACAACGAGAACGTTCCCGCTAAAAAATAAGTCCGCTAACTTCGCCTCTTGAAGAGCAGATATACCACCCCAGTCGCGATGCCAAAGGTGAGCGCGCAATACACCGCGCCGCTTATTCCCATCGTCCCACCCACCACGATGACACGCACGAACCACCGCACGTTAACCTCGGTCAGACCACACGTGGCGGCCATCTCGGCGACTACCGCCGCCGCATCCAAACCCAAACCCGAGGAAATCGCGAGAGTCGTCGCGAGTATAAGCGCCAGAACGACGCCGATGACCGCCCGGGAGACACGGGGTTTAGGGTTTACGGTTTGGCTCGCGATGATATCCATATCCCGCGCCCGTCGCTGTTTCTCCACCGCCGCGTGGTTGGCCTCACTGAAAGACAGGCGATGACCGGCACACCACTGCAGATGGGGGTCGCGCACAGCTGTGGGCACCGACGGGTTCACGACGCCGGTGAGGGCTTCCTCGTCCGTCTTATAGTCCCACAGTCCGGTGTCCCACAGCTCTACGCCGGCCTTTGTCTCCTCCGCGAGCATGTCCTCGATGAGGTGAGTGAACTCGTCGATGTACCCGAACGCGCGTGTCCTGCCGAGCGCGCAGCACAGGAAGGTTTTCCACGGGGTCCGTTCGTACGCGGTGCAATATTTCAGGCGTGCGATCCGAAGCCTCTCCTCGTCGGCGTTCATGACCGCATCCACCGCTTGGTTCACCTTGTGCGGGTGGCACACCTGTCGCATGCCGTTCCGAACCTTAGCCCTGCGAGTAAGCGGAGACGGCCGTTATTGAAGGGGACCCTGGGAAAGGTGTGACGAGTCGTCCGTGTTCGGGGCGGGGTTTTCGAACGAAACCGATCGGGGCGAGTTCCGCGGTCGGGGCTGGCGCTCACCTCCATCCTGCAGGGGTCGTGGTAGACATGCTCTGGTCGTCGAGGCCGAGATCCCTATAAGTGTCTCCAACGGCGGATGTCCGCCGCGGTGTTCTCGCGGGTGTCCGCGGCATGTCTCCCGTGCGAAGTGTTGTGGCTCGCGAGATTCCTCGGAGCTGCCGAAATACTGACTGAGCATCTCGCTGTCACATCGATAGAAGAGACCAGTGTTGACCCGCGGGCTGGTGAGCGCGGGTCGACGGCGATTTCAGGACATGTCGCCGTTCGACACCATCGCGAAGGTGGTATATCGACGACCGCTGACAGTCTACGTCGTCTCGATCCTGGTGCCCGTGGCCCTCACACTAGCGCTGGTGCGTCCGCGCGGGAAAACATTTCGGCACCCTTTCGGAGTTTCGCGTGAAACCACCTCGACCTCCGTCGCTGACCCCGCCCCTCCCCACTTACCCGCCGACCCTGCACAGCTGCGTTTCCGTATCGAGCTTGACACGGGGATCCTCTCCTTCCGCGCGAGGGATGAACCCTACGCCGTCAACTACGACGCCGTCCTCTCGGCGATCCAATGGGGAAAAGGCCACACGCAACATCTGCACGGCCCGCCATCGCCACCAGCCCCCGCGGCATCGCCCCCGCCGATCCCTCTCTCCGAGCGGCTGCAGAGCCACGCCAGCTACTGGCTGACGATGGTGTACGAGACCAGGCCGCCGGGCGGCAACGTGCTCACGGAGGAACGCCTCGCGTTCATCGCGCAGGTTGAGCGCAAAATCCGAGCCACCGCGGGGTTCGAAAACTTCTGCCACCTCGGCGTGCCGACCGCGTCGCTCAACGAAACCGCGTGCCGTCGCTGGGTACCCTCCGCGACCAGGGACTTACACCCACCTGCCTGCCCTGACATGCGGTGCGTGCCCACGATGTCCCTGATGAGCTTCGAGGGCATGATCCGTACGTGGTTCGTCGACCTCGTGAACGCCGGTTCCAAAACTGCAAAAGCGCAAAACCAAACCGCGGGAATCGAAGTCGTCGAACGCAGACTGGAGGCCATAGGATTCGATGAAACGCAGGCGCTGGCCATGGCGACGACCCTCGCGGCGTCGGGGTGGGAGAGCGCGAAGGTGTACGCGACGATGCCGCTGACTGAGCTCTTGGCGCTGGTCCCGGCGGGGGCGCTGACGCGAGACATTTTTCACATCGGCCACGAGCCCGGTTGGTTCTTCGATAAGTGGTACGCGACGGGCGAGTCGGACACGAGTCGGACACAAGGGGTCCACGCGGTTGCGTTGCGAAGCGGGTTCGAGTTCGCGCTGCCCCTGTCTGGTTACGCCACGAATCACGACCGGCAGCGTGAGCAGGACGGGGAGTACCGGGTTTGGGCTAAGGAGTTTACCCGGATGTTGGAGGATGGCGGCGAGATTGACGTGGGCGCGGAGAAGGTGGGGCTGCGTGTGCTGCACGCGGGCGGTGGCATGAGCGAGGATGAGGCCGCGGCGTTGGTGTTGGGGGACCTGCTGTGGTGCACAGCCGCGTTCGCGCTCGTCACCGCGTGTCTGTTGGCGTACAGCCGGAGGCTGTGGTGGGCTTTCAACGCGATTCTGGGAATCTCGCTGAGTTTCCCCGTCGCGTTCTTCTTCTTCCGCGCGGCGTCCGCGTCGCCGTACGTGTCCTTCCTGAACATGCTGGTGCCCTTCGTGCTCATAGGTATCGGGTGCGACGACGCCATGCTGATGTTCGACGCGTTCAGGGCGGCGGCGAGGGACGAAGCCGGCGACGGCGACGAAGATTTGGCGCCGTCTGAAGACGCATTCGCCGCTCGATACGCTCCCGCCGCGAAGGCCATGCTCGCCACATCGCTGACAACCGCGGTCGCCTTTGGCAGCAACTTCTTCAGCTACATCCCGCCGGTGCGGGCGCTGGGTATGTTCGCGGCGTTGACCGTCGTCGTCAACTATCTGCTGGTGTTGACGCTGCTCCCCGCGGCGCTTTGCATCGGCGCCAGGGGGTTTAAGGTTACGTTCACGGATGCGATGGACGAGTGCCTCGGCGTGTGCACCGGGCGCGGATACACCCCGCGCACGGTGGACGGGTCCGCATCGCCGACGCGCGCGCAAAAGGCGACGTATTCGCAGCTGGATACCAAGGATGCCGAGCCGAGCGGCGGTGAAGTCGAGCTCTCGAACGTTACCCGGGGCAAAGCGGGTGACGACGGCGAGGCGGATTGGACCGAGGTTGGGGTTCACGACGACGGATTTTTCGCGCCTTCGTCCACCGAGACAAAGGACGGCCGATTCGACTCCTCGTCAACGATCGTGCGCGTGAAGAAGGAGCTCGCGTGTTCGTGCGCGGATCTGAACGCGTCCATTCGCGCCGGCACGGCGGCGGCGACTGAACGACTCGGCGATTTCGTGGTTCGCCGCAAGTGGGCCATCATCGCCGCCGGCGTGCTCTGCGCGGTGGTCTCCGGCGTCGTCATCGCGCGTTCGCTCGTCGTCGCGAAGACGCCGCCGCCGTTGTTACGCGAGGACCAGAACCTGCAGCGGATTCAGCACCTTCTATTCGACGTCTTTTACACCGAGAACTGGAGTAACGTGAGAGTCGCGTTCGGAATCGCGGGCGTCGATAGGTCCAACGCCGACCCCAACGATCCGACCCAGTTCGGGGACCCCGTGTGGGACGGCACCTTCGCGTCGTTCAACGACGACGCACGCACGCAGCGTGCGGTGCTCGCCGCGTGTGACGCGGTCACGGCGGGCTTTGCGACGCTTCGGCTGACTCCGTCGGCGGGCTCGTCGGAGTGCGTCCTTCAGGCGTTCGTTCGCGACGTTGGGGGAGTCGATTCCGTGGACTGGGGTCCGGACATGCCGGCGGCGCTCGCGACGTGGTCGCGGGATGCTGGACGCGACTGGAGAGATAACCTCGGTTGGGCCGGCGAGGAGGGAGGGTCGACGCTGATGTTCATCACCGCGGATTATTTCGTCGACTTGCACCCGGTGTCGTCGACAACCGAGGAGATTCGTGAGGTTCACGACGCCTGGGAAGCCGTCGTCGCCGACGCGAGGGCCGCCATGATGTCGCAGTTACCGAACGGGTCCCCGGTACCCGTCGTGATTCAGGCGTGCGACGTCTGGAATCGAATGGGCGTCGAGGAAAGCATCGGGCACACGGCTCGGATCTCACCCGCCGTTTCCGCCGTCGCGTGCTCGCTGATCATGCTCGGCGCCACGCGTTCGTGGCGCGTCACGCTGGCGGCGGTGGGAACCATCATCATCGCGGTGCTCGGTATGCTCGCCGCGCTCGTGAGTCTGGGGTGGGAGTTTGGTGTCGTGGAGGAACTGTGCGTGACTCTTCTGATCGGCAGCTCCATAGATTACTGCATACACCTCGCGATGGCGTACACCGAGGAGGGCGGCGGGGGTGCCGGCAGGGACGACCGCGTGAAGGCGGCGTTGGTGCACATGGCGCCGACGCTCACGGGCGCGGCGATGTCCACGGCGGCGTCCTCGGCGATGCTCTTGGCGTGCGTGGTCGAGGTGCTGGTGAAAATCGGGGCGACCATCGTGGCAAACACGGTGGTGGGCTTTGCGCTCTCGCTGTTCCTGTTCTCCGCGCTCATGGCCGCGTTCGGTGATTGAGTAGACTATATCGACATCTGACACACGCATGTCACGTAGAATAGACTAGCTAGCTGGCTAAAGGTTGTAGAGAGCCAACGCGCGCGTTGGCATGACAGTTGGTCAACGTCGTCGTTTTGACTTTTTGTCTTTGGATTTTTTGCGTCGCCTGCGCGAACTCGAGCTGGAGGACGAGCTGGAGGACGAGCTCGAGGACGAGCTTGAGTCGCCGTCGCTGCTGTCGTACTTGCTCCTCTTCCTCTTCTTCGACTTTTTCGATTTCTTCACCTTGTCCTTCTCCTTGCTCCTTCTTCGCTCGCGTCGTCCGTCGCCGCCTCGACTGGACGCGAGGCTCTCGAGCAGCTTTCGAGCCTTACGCGGGTCCCACCCCGAGGCTTCGAGCGCGCCCCGCACCTCCTTGGACGAGCACTTCGCGCCGAACTCACCCGCTAGCACCGCCTGCGGATCATCCGGCTCGGGAGGCGGCAGCGCGGCGCGCATCGCCGCCCCGCAGCCGTCGCCGTTGGGTCGGTTTGGGATGTTCGGTGTGGCATCGCACTTCGGTGCGGCCGCGTTCGGGTCCGCGTAGACGTCCCACTTGAACTCCACCGCGGCCTGCTCTGCCTGCGCCACCCTGGCCTTCACCACCTCGTCCGCCTCCCTCTCCATGGTATCGTACAACTTTCGCTCCAGCTCGAGGTTCTCCCTCTTCGGGAAGCGATTGCGTCGCGCCCTCGATTCATCCTCGGGGCCGGCGTCGGCGTCGGCGAAGAGGAAGGCGCCTTTGCCGAAGTTGTTGGAGTTGTACGTGATCCTCTTCAGCAGGTCATCGGGCCTCCCGTTGGTGTCGAACCCCTCGGCTCCCGCGGGCATCCCGTCGCCCCTTCGTCGCCCGACACACCGCGCGTGGGCGCCCTCGGACTGGCCCTCTTTCCGCTCGCGACCCGAACAAGTTCCACGTGTTGTTAAAAGTTTTAGTCGACGCGTTTTCCCTCGGGCGCGCCACGACCGGCAGCGCGCTTCACCCGACCGCGGACACGAGTGCCCACCGCGATTCAGATCGCGATGGAGGCGCGCGACCGCTGGTTCCACGGCATTCACGCCCACTCCGTCCCGGTCCCGGGCGCCTCACCACCCGATGGCATCACACCGGGATCCTCCTCCAAGGTCGTCGCGTTGGCCACCCCAGACGACCTCGTCAAGCTCGACCTCTACGGCACCCTCGCGGAGAAGCACGTGGGGCTGACCCGAAGGCAGCTGCGGCTGATGTACCGGGACGTGCGCGAGCGAACCGAGCGCGTCTTCGCCGGCCTAACCCCCGCGCAGCTAAGGGCGACGTGCGAGCCGTCCCTCAATCCGATGGACTGGGGCCTGGGGCACATCGCGCACTTCTACGAGTTCATGATCCTGCGGCTGCTCGCGCCCGGGTCAAACCCCGTCCTCCCCGGGCACGACGTTCACGCCCTGTTCGACTCGTTCAGGGCGAATCACGACGACAGGTGGAAGCCGACTGAGGTGTGCGGGACCGACCCGAGTATCGGCGAGATTCGCGGGTACATCGCGGATGTCACCGAGAGACTCGTCGACGCGGTGGGTCCGGACGATGACACGCGGCTGGACCCGGTGTCCACCTACCTGCACGTCTACGGCATCGTGCACGAGCACTGGCACGTCGAGGATTTCATCCAGACCCGGCACACGCTCGGGTACGCGCCTTCAGCGCCGTTGCCTTCGAGCGTTCAAGCGGCGGTGGCGAACGTTTGGGGGGACGTCTTCGCGATGCCGACCGCCTCGAGTATCGTCCAGGTTGGCGGGACCGCGCGGGGTGCCCACTCGGGGTTCGTGTCCATCCCCGCGGGGAGGTACTTACTCGGCGCCAAACGGGACGAGCCGTGGGTGTTTGACGCCGAGCGTTGGGCGCACTCGATCGAAGTACCCGCGTTTCGAATCGCGAAGGCGGCGACTACAAACGCAGAGTACGCCGCGTTCATCGCCGCGGGTGGGTACAATAAGCGTGATCTGTGGTCACACGAGGGGTGGAGGTGGCTGTGCGGGAACAGGACGGCGGCGAAGAGCGGTGGGATGAGCGATGCGGAGGCTTCAAAGGCGGGTTTGAACTCGGAGGCGCCGCGGTGGTGGGTCCGGGTGACCACCCCGGGTTCTTCGGGGTTTAGCAAGGTGGCCGGGGGTTGGCACGAGTACCTGTTCGACGGGGATCCCACGCCGGTGCGACCCCACGCGCCGGTGCTGCACGTGAGCTGGTACGAGGCGGAGGCGTATTGCGCGTGGGTCGGGGGGCGGCTGCCCACCGAGGCGGAGTGGGAAATCGCGGCGAGAACCGAGCCCGGGAATTACGGGCCCGACACCGAACGACTGAAGCGCAGGGCGTACCCGTGGGGTGACTCACCGGGCCCGGATACGAGCCGCGCGAACCTCGACGGCTTCCGCGGGAACACCGTCGACGTGGGTGCGTTGCCAGACGGGGACAGCGCGTGGGGATGCCGACAGATGCTGGGCAACGGGTGGGAATGGACGTCGAGCGCCTTTCTCCCGTATCCGGGTTTCCAGATGGACTTTCCGTACCGCGAAAACAGCGCGCCGTGGTTCGGGTACCGCAAGGTGTGCAAGGGCGGCTGCTGGGCCACGTCGGCTCCCATCGCCCGGGCGGGGTACAGGCACAGCTTCTGGCCTGAGATGAACGCCGTCTACGTTGGGTTCAGAGTCGCGATCGACGGAGCACCTAACGCAATCGGGAAACTCTGACGGCGTCGCGCGCTCCTCGTGGCGCCGACGCTTCCAGCGCGCGCGGGGTCCGGGCGCGCGGACGGCGGGAACGGCGTGACCATCGGGAGGATCGGCGGGGTCATCGAGCGCGAGTGCGGTCTCGAGATGATCCTCGCCAGCCCGCGCGATTTACCCCCGCGCACCGCCTCTTTCGACGAGGTCGGGGATCTGGAGCAGTACCTGGACGCCGCGGACGTCGCCGTCGTCGGCGTGCTGCACGCGTTCAAGTGCGGCGACGTTCTGGACCAGCTCGCGGAGATTAAGAGGCGTCGAGGCGAGGATTTCGTGCCGACTGTTTTGGTGCTCGGCGGCACCGACGTCAACGTGGACGCCGGGGATAAGGCTGACGTGCTGACGCGACGGGCGCACGCCGTCGATAAGGTGGTGTCGTTCTCGGCATCGATGATCACGGCCGCGCCGGCTGGGTCGCTACCTACCGACGGGAGGACGCGCGTCGTGCCCCAAGGGGTGAACCTACCGACGGACGAGGAGCCGGTTCATTCAACGGACGGCGACGCCGAGGACGCGAACGCACCCGCGCCGCCGCCGCCGCCGTTGCCGCTTCACGAGGCGTGCGGGGTCCCGAGCACCACGCCCGTGTTTCTCCTCCCCGCGGGGTTGAGGCCCGTCAAGGACGTGCTATGGGCAATCGACGCGATCGACTCGATCGGCGCCTCAAGTAACTCCGACCCGTTTGTACTCGCGATTCTCGGCCCTTCCCTGGACGACGAGTACCGCGATACGGTCATCGAACGGCTGAAGACGTCCAAACACGCCGTGCTGATACCCCCGGTGGACCGCGCGCACACCGTGGGGTACATGCGAGCGGCTGCCGCCGTGGTGAACACGTCCAAATCGGAGGGTCAGAGCGGCGCGATACTCGAAGCCGCCGCGGCGGGCGTCCCGATCATCGCGCGAGACATCCCGGGCAACAGGACTCTGCTCGACCTACTTTTCGACGCGACGGGGACGGAGACGGGAGGTGAAGAGTGTGATCTCGGGGAATTCGTGTCGCAACCGGACGGTTTCGAGTCGCATCTAGAAGGTTTCGAGTCGCATCCGTGCGGTGTGCTGTGTCCGACGCCCGAGTCCTTCGCGGCGGCTTTGGCTTCATCCGCGGCGGGGCGGGAGCGACGCTCGACGGATCGCGCGGCGCTCGGGGCTGAATGCTTGGCGCATGGCGAGCGCGACGGCTGGCGGGATATAATCCGAGAGGTCATCGGGGAGAGGCCCGAGGGTGGATGTGAGCCGCCGGACGTAGCCGCCACGGCGTGAGCACGTGAGGGGGTGAAGTGAAATATTTTTTGGGGTAGTTAGCGGCGTCGCCGGACCTTCCGTCCCGCGACTCGGCCCGGCATCGTCCCTCAGTACCTGGTGACGGGCGGCGCGGTAACGGCCCACTGGGCCAGCGCGCCGTCCTGATGTGTACGCTCGAGGGATCGGTTCGGGCGACGGTGTAACTAAACGGAAGAGGAAGTGTTCCTCGGCTTTGCAGCTTTGAGTTCGCTTCGACGTTCGCTTGGCAGAAAACTTTCCTTCGGAACCCTTCTTTCCCAGATCTACGATCGCGGGGTCGGTGCCATCACGATGGCCTCCTCTCGTGTCTCGGGTGCCCTTCGGACGCTCGTCTTCGCCGCGCTCATCGCGCTCGCCTCCGCGGCCAAGGGTGTCGTGCAGGCGGGCGACAGCAACTTCGATCGCCTCGTCCTCGGCAGCGGGAAGAATGCGTTCGTCAAGTTCCTCGCGCCCTGGTGAGGGCACTGCAAGTCGATGAAGCCGGATTGGGACAAGCTGGGAAGCAACTACGCCGACCACCCCTCCGTCCTCATCGTCGACGTGGACTGCACCGCGGACGGCCAGGGCACCTGCCAGCGCATGGGCGTGCAGGGCTACCCCACCATCAAGTACTTCATGAGCGGGGATAAAAAGGGCAAAGATTACCAACAAGGCCGCGACTTCAACTCGATGAAGAGCTTCGCCGAGTCCAAACTCAACAAGCCCGTGTGCGACGCCGCCACGAAGAAGGGCTGCGCCAAGAACGAGGTCTCCTTCATCGAGAAGCACGAGGGCAAGAGCCCGGACGAGCTCAAGGAGGTCGCCAAGGAGAAAGCCGACGAGCTCAAGGAGATTCGCAAGGCTCGGTCCGAAGCCGAGAGCGAGCTCAAGCAGAAGCAGCGCGAGTGGAAGAAGCGCGAGGGTGCCCTCAACAGGGCCACCAACATCCTCAAGCAGATGCAGAAGACCGCAAAGTAACGCGCATCGAACGTGAGAGGGGCCCGTGTCATCGACGGGCGCCCGTAGAAGTATTCGCAGATCGGAGAGTTTCATTTACTCGGCGCCGGCGACGCGACGGGAACGGCGGAGACTGACGTGAACCCCCGCCCATAAAGTCGAGCAGCCACTCGACCGGGGCGGAGGGCGATAGAGTCTCTATAATGCCTCCCGCGCGATCGGACCGGACGCGGCCGGTACGCGAACGAGCTAGCAGCTTAGAAGACACGATGTGAATGAACACTTGCGTTGTGCCGCACCTTTTCACTTGAGCTCGTTTCGGAGAAATCGGGGCCGCGGGCCAGGGTGCCGACGATTATACTCACACGCACCCTATCCAACTCCATTCACACGTGCACAGGCCATACATCCGTGAATATCAATCTTGCGAACGCGCTCGAGAGCTTTCCAAGCGCTCGTACACAGGCGCGACCGCACCTCCGCGGATTCGGACCCCCGTTAACACCCGCAACCATGGCCAAAGCGGCCAAGAGCGCGGGGGGGAATTCCAATTCCGCCCCTGATTTGCTCAAGATGTTCGCGGCTTGCGTCCTCTTCCGCGTCGTCAATGCGGTTTGCGTGCGCACGTTCTTCAGCGCGGACGAGTACTGGCAGTCCCTCGAGGTTGCCCACAAGCTTGTCTTCGGCTACGGGCATTTAACCTGGGAGTGGACCCACGCGCTGCGCGGCTACCTCCATCCCCTCATCTTCGCGGTTCCCTACAAGATCGCCCAGCTGGTCGGATTGGACAGCACGCTCGTGATGGTGTGGTCGCCGCGCCTCGTGCAGGCTGTCATCGCCGCGGCCGGCGACGTCCACGTGTACAAACTCGCCCACAGGTGGTTCGCGGGCGCCAAGAAGAAGGCCAAGGATGAGAAGTCCGAGGGCGCGCCCGAGCCCGACGCCGCCGCGAGATGGGCGCTGTTCTGCTCCCTCGCGTGCTGGTTCAACTTCTTCTGCGCGGTCAGGACCTTCTCCAACTGCACCGAGGCGGCGCTCACCGTCGCGGCGCTGGCGTACTGGCCGTGGACCGGCGCGGCGTCCGAGAACGACGACGCTAAGAATGTGAACCGTCCCTTAGCGCTCGCGCTGGCGGCGGTTTCGTGCGCGATTCGCCCCGCCGCCGCGCTCTACTGGCTCCCGATCTTCATCGAGGAGGCGGTCAAGTCACGCTCCAGGGTGAGTTTCATCGCGAAGGAGGCGGTTCCCATCGGAGCCGCCGTGTTGGCGCTCTCCGCCTGCGTCGATCGGGTCTTTTACGGCCGATGGGAGCTGGTGCCGTGGAACTTTTTCAAGTTCAACGCCCTCGAGGGCGGCGGCGCTCTCTACGGCTCGCACCCTTGGCACTGGAACCTCACGCAGGGATACCCCGCGATCGCCACCGTGTTCATACCCCTCGCGGTGATGTCCTGCGTTGGAAAGAAGCGATGGGCACCCTTGACCGTGATTGGCTGGACCGTGCTCGGATACAGCGTCCCGGCTCACAAGGAGTTTCGGTTTTTGCTCCCGGCGCTCGCCCCGGCGCTCGCCGCCGCCGGCGCGCAGCTCGCGTCCTTCTCCAAACACAAGCGCATCGCCGCCGTGACGCTGATCGTCCTCACGCAGGTCCCACTCGCGCTGTACCTGTCGATGAGGCACCAGAGCGGCGTCGTCTCCGTGTGGTCCGAGCTGGCCAAAGCGGTGGACCGCGGCGAGACGCACTCGGCCGGGATCCTCTCGCTCACCCCGTGCCACCAGCACCCGTGGACCACCCACGTGCACCGCCCGAACGTGGGCATGCGCTTCCTGAAGTGCGACCCGCCGGGGTTTGGCACCCCGAAGGGTGAGCTCGACGAGGCTGACAAGTTCGCCGCCGACGGCGGCGCGTTTCTGCGTTTCAACTTTGGCGCAGGGTGGGCCAAGCCCGACGGCTCCCTCGCCGACGCCGCCGCATGGCGCGAGGTGCTGGGCGTGGACCAGGTCGGGTGGGACCGCGGGATCCCCAACGTCGGCGACATCGAACCAGGCCTCCACAGGAAGGACGCCATCAAGGCTAGGAGCGCCGCGTTGAAGGCGCCCAGCCACGTGGTCATGTTCGACGGAGCCTACGCTTTGGACGGCGTCGCGGAGTGGCTCAAAGGCTGGGGGTTCAAGAAGACCGCCGACCTTCACCACGCGGACGTTCCGGTGGACCGCGAGATTCAGTCCCGCGTGTGGGTGTTCTCCAGGCCGGACACGGCGCCGGACCATTTCGAGATTGCCGCCGTCGCGGAAGAGACTGGCATGACTTGGGAACAGGCGGAGAAGGCGACGATGCGCCTGCGCGACGCGACCAAACGACGCGACGCCGAGGAGACGATGACCCACGAGGAGCGCATCGCCCTGCACGAGAAGATGAATCGCGAGCGCAAGGAACGGGAGGAGAGGCGCGCGGCTGAACTGAAGAGGAAGTCCGAGGAAGCCGCAGCCGCCGCGGCCAAGGCTGCGGACCCCGACGCCATCATCGAGGCCAGGCGGAAGGCTGAGGAGGAGGAGAGGCTTCGCAAGGAGGAGCACGAACGGCGGAAGCTGACGGGCGAGGACGACAGGCCGGACGAGGAGCTCACGCCGGGGGAGCGGATGGATCGCATGATTCGCAAGGCGGCTGCCAACATCGAGCGCGCGGAGGCGGCTGCCGCGAAGGAGGCTGACGAGGCTGCCGCGAAGAAGGCTGACGAGGGCGAGAAGGACGAAGCTGCCGCGAAGAAGGCTGACGAGGGCGAGAAGGACGAGCTCTGAGTTCATCACGAGGCTACGTTTATAATCGCGACATTACATTCTCAACTCTGCTTCGGCGCGTGTCGTCCCGTTTCGCCGCCGTCTCGTCTCACGCCACCAGCTTCCTGCGCTGCGCCTTGGTTTGACGCATCTCTTCCGAGTCGCGCGAGTTGGTCGAGTCGCGCGGGCGGGTCGTGCCCCGGCCCCGGGGCTTGGCCTTCCCCCTCGGGTTCTCAGCTCGCGAAGGCGAGTCCACCTCCTCGCCGTTGACGGCTCTGGCCCCCGCGCCGGGCGCGACGATGCCGTTACCTTCCGTCAGGTCCATCTCCACAACCTCCTCCCTGTGCGGGATCGCACCCTCGACTCCCCCGTTGGCGTCGCACAGCCGCCTCCACCCCTCCATGTCGAGGTGCAGCACGAACGTGCTTCGGTCCACTTGCTGCTCCTCGGGCTTCTTCATCTTCCTAACCTGCGGACACTTCTCCACGCCCGGGCCCTCAGCCCCGGGCGCGGGGGTGAGCCCCGCCTCGCCGTCCTTCACCAGGAACGAGAGCGTGAAGATGTTCTCGATGAACTGCGAGAAGCTCTTGGGGTTAGCGGAGAGCTGCTCCACGGTGAGCGTCTCGTTCTGGTGCTTCTTATTCTTCAAAACCTTGACCATCCGCTTCATCGCCTGATCCGTCTGCATGTCATCCTTGGTGTCGGCCACGCTGTCGGGTGCGACGGCGGGGCCGACGGGGTCGCGCTTGAGGCGCTGCGCGACCCTGCGCTCCTTGATCTGCGTGTCCATCGCTCCGTTCCTGTAAATGAGAGGGTTCGGGTCGTCAGCGGAGTGAGACGGCAAAGGGGGTGCACACAATTGATCTGGGGGTTTGGGTGACTCACATGAACGCCATGGTGGGCGCCTCGTGGAAGTGCTTCCCCACGGACGATCCGAATAAGGTCCAGTTGAACGCTCCCTCGTCCGTCTCCGCCTGGGTGTCCGGGTCGACGCCCACGACGAACTGCCTGCACAGGCGGTTCATGAACTGCGCCGGGGTGGTCCGGGAGCCCCCCATTTTCTTGGCCATCTCCACGCCCATGTCCGCGACGGTGGCCAGGACCTCGGCATCCAGGAGCTGCTCGCGGGGCTTGACGACTGCGGATCGGGGAAAGGCGAGGTCAGAGATTGGGGTGATCACCGCGGGGCGGACAGTCTCGCGCCTCGACGGATGGTAAAGATTTGAAAAAAACGAGTGTTTTCCCGCATCGCGGCGAGGGGGAGCAGACGGCGCGGTGGTGGCTCACCATGCTGGTGGAGATCCTCGAGGATCTCGATGACGCCATCTAGCTTGTCGTCGGAACCGGTGAGGTCGATGAGTTCATCCTTGGATTCTGCGGAGAAAAGTGGGCGACGAGGTCAGAGTCGGATGATGGTGCCCTTTCAGGAGATTAGAGGCGGGTGGCGATCTTGTCGGGCGCGCGGGTCCAAGGGCGGGCGACGCACCGTGCACCGTCTTGTGAACGTTGCGAAACTTCCCGCGGAGTGCCCTCCTGAAATCCTTGTCTTCGCGCGGGTCGTCGTCTTTGTCCTTCGGCGCCATGGTGGCTGCAGCGAGTGCCGCACGGAGTGAGGTTGGCATCGAGGTTGGCACCCCGAGGCTCGTCATGAGCGTACCGTACGTACGGAAACGAGTGTACGGAAACCGGACGGACAGTAACCAGGAGCGGCCGACGAGCCGCTTCGCGGCTGTTTAAACTCTAAACCCTGAAAACCCAACCTCAACCCCCTAAAGACACGGCGCGGACCCTAAAGATACAGCGCGCCGCTCGTTACTCGCGCGTCAGCGGCTACTTGAGCGCGCATCTTGCTCATGTGAAAAACCGCTTCTGTCCTGTCAGCGCGTGGCACGCTTCAGGATATGTGTGGGAAGAAAAAAAACACAGTAACACAGGTGTAAGGGGTGGGCCACCACTGACGAAGCTAGCGAGTATCTGAAGAAGACCTTGGTGAGAGACTTGTTCGTCATGTCATATGGAACCAGGCAAAGCAGAAAAACGATGTCGCTCACCGTCAAGATTACCGCGCTATGGGCGCTCAAAGTCCCCATGGAGGAGTTGTGTAGATTTTGCCATTTAGAGATGTACATTTTCCATGGCGACCCGCGTGACTCGGCGCGCGTCGTAGGTGCGAATCTTGACAGAGACGGGGGTCTTCTGAGGGGGCGAACCGCAATATCGCATCGTTTTCTACGGATGTCTCGGTAAGAGTGACCGCTCAAAGTGCCGTCCTGGACCTCCACGCCCCTCGCCACGCGCGATGTGCCATGTCCGGTCGGTTGCGAACTCCGTACACTCGTTTCCGTACGTACGGTACTTTCATAGGCTCGTCCGGTTCAAATAAACAGAACCGGTCATCCCGCACACGCGGGCGTCTCCAGCCCGTTCGACTCCGATGGCCAATTCCAAGATGAAGCGTTGTGCACAGTCAGCTTTTCACTTTTCGGGACCGAACCGCCGCCGGCACTATCCCGCGCGCACCCGCGCATCGACCGTCCCAGGCCGACCTCAACCCCTCACGCCGCTCGCGTGTGTATCGACAAGCCCTAAAACCCACGTCAGGTGCGTCCCGCGCCCGTCACCCGCACCCTAAACCCGCGCGGTAATCTGGGTCACGGAACAAACAAAAACCCCCTTTGGTCTTCATCTTCTTCTTCTCGAGCCTCGGACGTCGACGCGAGCTGACGCCGTGCACCCCCGTCCTCCTCTCTCTCGACGACTCCTCCCAGTTTCCCACCATGCATCGCATCGCGAGCCTCGGGGACATGCAGGAGAGCAACAAGAACGAGCGCCACGGCACGTCGCACCAGGGCGCCCCGTGGGACCCGGACGACGAGTACAAGGCGGCTCTCGTGGATTTTGGCCACCTCTTCGAGTGGATCGCGAAGCACACCGTGGTGCCGGTGGTGAACGCGACGTGGCAGAGCGCCGCGGGGATCTACCACCTCGTAAAACGCGGGGACTACGAGGCCCTCTGGGAGCCCACGTGGGAGATGTACGCCGGCACACCGGAGTGAACGAATTGAACCTCCAAATCAGGGATGGGGAATGGCACGTTTCAGTGCCGACTCGGGAGGTTGTCCTTCCACCGAAGCGCCCAGCGCACGTGTACAAGACGGATTCGCAAGTCGATAGAGATTCGTTGGCCTCCGCCATTATATGAGGCCCCTTACTGTGTAACATAGTGGCCGTCGCGACCGAGGTCGCGGCGGCGTGTTTAAAGGCAAACAAGAACGCTGAGAAAATAAGAGTTAACAACACGTCTCGACACCCGTCTAACTACCTAGGTGCCCCTCGGTCAGGCCTTCTTCGCAGCCTTCTTCGATTGATCGCTAGTCTTCGCCTTTGCCTTACGCTTCGCCGTCTTAGGCGTGGCCTCGTCGTCGCTGTCCGCCTCGTCCACGCGCAGCCCCTTGCCGTCGAAAAAGGCGTACCTCTTTTTAAGCATCGAGTGGACGTCCCATCGCCCTCTCCAGCCGTTCGGGAACGTCACCATGTCCCTCGGGCCGATCTTCACCGCGTCGCCGTGTACGCTCGGATCGTCAGGCGTCAGGGTCGCCTCGCCGGATACGATGAACGCCTTCTCCTCCTTGTCGAAGTGCCAAGGGAAGGACTTGCCCCACGCGAAGCCGCGCGTCGGGGCTCGGCCTTCCACAGTCGGATCGCATTGCCACTCCGACCAGTCCTCCACGTTCTTAGGTACAGCCCCGTCAGCCAGTCTCCGTCCTCCGAAGCCCTTCACCACGGTGATTGGGCGCTTGGCAGGCATCCTGTCGATACGTGAGGCGGCCGACGAGTGATCTGTGTTGTGATAAGACCCGGGAAAATATCTCGAGACGCTTGATCCGGTGGAAATGACACTCGAGAAGCTAGAGCTAGACGACGCCGACGTGACTGCTGAGGTGGGACCTCGACCTCGTCGTCCTCTCCGTCGACGCGCGCGACGCAGACTTGATAGCGTCGCGCATGGAAGCCATGTTGCTCAGCCCGCTTCCCCGACTGCGGTTCTCCTCCTCCCACCTCGCCTCCTCCGCAGTCGCCGACACCTCCGCGGCGGACGTCCTATAGCGGTCCAGACTCTGGGCGACGTCCGAGGCGACGGGGTGGACGCTCCGCGCGCCGAGTAAGTCCACGTGCCGTCGTGCGTATTGATTGTTACCTCGCTCGGCGTTCGCGTTGTCCCCGGCGGTGTACACCTCGCGAAGGTCCCCGGGGGTTCGAGTGTATCCCCGCTCTCCCCGCTCCAGCCAAGCCGCGAAATTCCCCCCAGACTCGAGTTCGTTCTCCTTGTCCTCCTTAAGGTCACCCCTCGTCGCCCTTCCAGCCGCCGCTTTACGCCTCATCTCGGAGCCTCCCGGTAGGTTCACGGTGGGTGCGTTCCACAGCGGGGTCGGTCCGCAGTGGATGGACGGGTTCGCCAGGTTTCCAGCCGGCTCGTCCCCAGCCCACGTGGGTCCCGACGCGGCGTGGGTATCTGACTCATTGTCCGCGTCGATGTCCACCTTCCTTCCGTCTCTCCAGGCCGCGTACGCTCTCTGCTCCGCGGCGATGCGCGCGGCCCGTGCCTGCGGGGTCTCGTGCCTCGCCGCCACGCCCACGTCCCTCTTCGCGGCACCCTTGAACTGGGCTCGTTCCTCCCAACGGCCCTCGTGGACGTCGCTTTTGTGCTCCAGCTTCGGGTGGACCCGGCCCTTACCCCACTCACCGCGTTGCTCCCACCTGCCCTCGTGCCTCTTCGCGTCCCGGCGCACGTGCCCGAGCGGCCCGACCTCCGCACGTGGGAACCCGTCGTCGTCGTGCTGGAAGTTGGCTCGTTCTTCCCACACGCCCGCGAGGGTCGAGTCCTCGTTTCGGGGTCCGATGGGCGCCTGGCCTTGGGGACCAGCGACGGGGTCATCCTTGCGCGTGGGCGCGTGCGCCCACCCCGCGCGTCTCTGCCACAGACCCTCGTCCCACACCCCGTCCCTCCACCTCCCTTCGTGGACGCCGCGGTCCTGCCGCAGGTACGCCCCGCGTTCCCAGTTATCCCGCCCGATGTGCTGAGCGTAGTGCCCGTGGTTGACAAACTTTTGCGAGTCCAGGTAAGGCGCGTCTCTCCATTTGGCCCTTTCCTCCCAGCGCCCCGCGTGCCTCGCGAAGCCGTGCTGCGCGTCCCTCACGTCGAACGGTACCCACACGTTGCGGTCGCCGCCGTCGCCGTAGAACGCGCGGTCCTCGTGCCTGCCCGCGTGTACATCCGGGCCGTGGCGAGTGGGTTCCCGAACGCCGGCTTGTTGCTCCCATCGACCCGCGTTGGGACCCGGCGGGGGGAAGGCGCGTGGGCCTTTGGCGGCGATGGAGGCGTTGTAGGCGTCCATGCGCCGCGCCATGTACTTTGCGGTTCGGCTCAGGTCGTCCTCGTCCCCGCGCTTGGACGGTCGGGTCCTTACGGGTTCGTCGTCGGCGTGTTCCGAGGGGGGACCTTCGACCTTTTCCGAGGCGGCATCATCGACGCCGGGCTCGGCAGGCGGTGGCCAGATGCCGTCCGCGGGTTGCTTGGCGCCGTCGCCGTACGCGCGGCGGTCCTGCCATCCACCCTCGTGCAAGCGAGCCTGCGGCGCGTTCGATAAAGCGCTCTGCGCCTCCCTGCTCCCCGCCTGCTGCTCGAACCCCCATCGCTGCCGATACGCGTTCGCGCGCTCGCCAAAGTCGTCCGGCCCGCTGGCCCGCTGCCGGTTGAACGCCGCTATCGCATCCGCGGCGCTGATGGGAGCACCACGAGCGACACGAGGGTCGCCCATCACCCCCGCGGGCCCATCCCTCCTGGCCTGTTGGAACCGCCCCATCCCTGCGTGCGCGTCGGCGGTATGAAAGTCAACGGGCGTTATTTTCTGGCTCACGCTTGTGAGATTTCTCATGGCTGCTTGCACAGGGCTAAGTGCTAGTCTACTAGTCGCTGTCCGATGAGTAGTCCGACGCGGACACCTCCTCGAACTCGTCCGAGTCCGAGTGCAGGTCGATCTTCACGAACGGCACCTTCGGCATCGCCGGCTTGTCCGGTTTGTGCGCCCTGGGCGGCGCCGTCACCGCCGCCGGCACCACGTGCGTCGTCGCCGCGGCTTGCTTCTTGCCATCCGACGCCTTCGCTCCCTCGGCGCCGTCCTTGGGCTTCGGCGCGCCCAGGTGCAGCGGATCCCCCGGTTTCCACCCCGGCGGCGGCGCCGGGATCCCCGCGGGCCAAGGCTGCCCGGGCTTCCACGTGGACAACAGCGATATGACCGTCTCGATGGGCGGCATCTCCCCCCGTTTCGCCGCTTTCCTCGCCTCCTCCGCGGCGGTCTCCCTCGCCTTCCGCGCCTCCTCCCGTTGCTTCGCCTGCGCCGCGTGCGCCGCGAGGTGCGACGCCGCGAAGTGCTCGTCCTGCGGCGCCGGGGGCATGATCCCGTGCAGCGGCGCCCCGGGCTGATACCCCGCGGGCGCGAACGTCGTGTACGAGATCCTCCGAGCGTACTCCACCACATCCGCCGCGCTCACCGGGCCGTCCGCGGGGAGCCGCACGTGGTCGAAGGATCGCGCCGCATCGACCGAGTCCTGGAGGGCCGTGACACTCTCCCGGAGCTTGGCGCACCACGCCACCTCCTCGTCCGTCGACATCGGTCGGGCGCCACCAACTGTGAGATGTCATCAATCATTTAGGGTAAAAAGTTTTGGCAACCTCGAGTTTTCGGCGACTGATGAGGCGGCGGTGGCTAACGTCTCTAGATTGCATTGACACGCACGACTAACTCACGCGGGTGGCACGGACATAGATCGCAAGACTCCCCACGACAAGTTCACTTCTTCTTTTTCTTCTTCACGCTCTTCTCCGCCACGTCCTTTGGGTTGATGCCGAGGCTCTTCATGGCCTGCTTGCGCTGCGCCTCAGCCACCGCTCGCTTACCCTTGAGCGCGATCCAGTTGACGGTGAGTAGACCCACGAGGACGGTTGTGATGAGCGCCGCCTTGGTCCACTCCTCCGCGCTGTTGCAGAACCCAAGGGTGAGGTACGAGCCGATCTTCAGCGCCACCTCGATCTTCGCCTCCGTCGGCGTTAGGATTGGGATCTCGGGGATGGTGTTGCTGGTGCCCGACGCTTGGTGACCAGCCGCCGCCGTGTACGTCACCAGCGACGGCCCCGCGGAGAACTGGCCGGTCACCTTGGGCACCACCACGAACCTGTGCGTCTTCTTCGTCATCGGCGCGATGGACGCGAACTTGGCGGACGTTGACGGTCCGAGCATCTCGAACGAGGACGAATCCCACCCCGGGTCGTTGATCTCCACGCCGGTCGCGATGTTCTCCCCGGCGTTGTACACCATGATCTCGATGGTCATGTTCCGCCCGATCACCAGCTGGGTTTCCGCGACGGACTTGTGCACGATCAGATGCGCCTGGTCGTCGGCGGCGACGGCACCCTGGAAGAGCGCGGCGACCACGAACAGCGCCACCAAGGCGCGGATCAGCCCGGTGTTTGACGACAGCTTCATCGTCACGGATGCGCTTCGGGGACGACGGCGCGACGGGCCGGGGGAATGGATCTGAGTCTCCGCGGACGCGCGAGGCTCGAAGTGGTGGATCTTAACGTGCGAGACCCGGTGAATACGGTGCGCGTTCGTGCGAAATGAAGCGCGTGCGTACACTGACGAACGCGTCGAAGGAGGGTTTGTTTGATCTCGGCGCCCGCGATTTTTGTGGATTTCTCGAGCGTGTTCCAAATTAAGGGCTCCCATTCTGAGACGCGCTGGCACCATGGCCGTCAAGGACGAGCTCTCGCCGATCGTCGTCAACGCGTGGCTCCCTCGCGACCCCTTACCGGTCCCCGGCGATGATGAGGAGCCCAAGCCGGAAAAGAAACCCATCGACCAGATCCTCCGTACAATCCCACGCAGGCTCGTCAACTCCGCGCCCAAGAAAAAAGTCGCCGAGCTGAAAGCCGCGCTCGATGAGGAGCGCGCCAAGATCAAGGAGGCTAAAGAAGACGAGGAGCTCTCGGAGGAGCAGACCGCGACGAACGCCGCCGCGGAGGAGGCCATTGGGCCCATGGAGGAGGAACTCGCCGCCGCGGAGGCTGCCTACGAGGAGCTGAACGGCAACCTCTGCAAAGGGGAATTCAGCACCGAGCCCTGGATCGACTCACTCATGAGGTACAACGATCTCGGCGGGTCATGCATCGTACCCGGCGGCGCCGTCTCGGCGGACGACGCCTTCAGAAACGTCAACGGTAACCTCACCGACGTCAACGGCATGCTCACCGAACGGTACCTCACCGAGTCCAAAGCGTGGGCCGAGTACGTCACGCAGGCCAAGCTCGAAAAGTCTGGCGCGTACACAATCGTGTGCAAATTCGCGCCCAACCCCTACCTCGGCGCGCAGGCCGCCATCGACGCCTTCCCTACCTGGGTCACGACGCAGATCACCTTGGGGTTCGGGGTGGAGCTCGAGGAGGGCGCGGACCCCATCCTCCCACACGTCATGCTCGCGTGGCCGGCTCCCGACGTCCCGGGCGTCGCGTCCATCGTCGCGTTCATGCTCGGTCCCCTGGAAGAAGGCGCCGAGGAAGGAAAGGTCAAGGCTGTCTCACTCGACCTGTCCGGAGACAACAACTGCGACCCGGCACCGCTGCGCGAGTGCCTCAAGGCGGAGTACAAGCCCAAGAGCGTCGTCGTGCCGGGCATGCACGCGCTGACTCGGGTCGGAGAACGCGTCGTCGCCGACGCGATGAGGGCGGGCATCGCGGTGTACGCCGGGGACGCGTTGCTCGGCGGCCTGGTCTCCGAGCGGTACCTCGGCATCCCGGCGCCGACGCTCGCGGAGCTCAAGGGGACCGCCGCGTTTGGGAGCCTAGCGCGGGTGCTCGCATCGCCCGGGGGATGGGCTGGGCACCAGGCGACGTTGGCGGCGCTGAAGGCTACGGGGCGCGGGGTGGAGAGCGCTCGGGTGCAGGCGTTCGTGGACGCCGGGCTGAAGGTTGAGATCGAGACGGAGCTGGAGAAGGGGCCCGCGTTTACGATCGGGGAGCCGCTGGAGGAGGAGCACCGCGCCGCGATCGTCGCGGCGATGTCGGCGTGAGCGTCTATGTAATCCGCGTCATCAGACTAAGTTAACTACCGTGATTCACGTCGCTATTCTATTCTATTCTACGCCGTGCGTCACCTCCAGGGCGCAGTACCCGTCCTCGTACCAATCCGCCGCGTTCGTATCGTTGTCCCTCAGGTGCGTCTCGACCACGACGAGGCCCTCTTGTCGCATGTTCGAAACTAGAGCGTCCAGCATCGATCGGTTTCTCACCGCCCCGACCACGCGGCACCTCCCGTCCGGCGACGACATGCGCCTCTTGACCACTCCCGGCAGCGTCCTCGCGTGTACATCCTCGTATAAGAGATCGGAGCCGAAGATAAAATCGAACGTCGCCTCGTCGTCCATCTCGATCCATCCCCGCGAAGTCGGCCCGAGACGCTCTTCATTTCCGTTTGGTTTTTTGACATTTTCGGCATCCGCATCCGTCTTCGACCGACGCTCGGAATCCTCGATCCAGTCCAGCCTTCGCACCGTGGTGGTGGTCGATGTCAACGTCGCGTTGTTGACGCTCTCGAGTAGTTCGCGGTTCCTGTCGACGGCGACGACGAGGGAGTCCAGCAGCGGATGCTCAAAGTCCGTGAGCGCGACGGATCTCGCGCCGAGTCTCGACGCGAGCAGCCCGCAGAGTCCGACCCCGGCGCCGATCTCCAGGCACCTCTTCCCCTCGCACCAGCCCGGGTTCGCGGCGAGCTCCTCGCTGAGCATGATGGCCGCCCGCCACACCTTCGCGCCGACCCCCGCGCCCAGCGCGATCTCCCTGACGACCACGTCGTGCCCACCCTCGAACGAGAACGAACGCTCGCGCGCCCCCCCGTCCTCGAGCGCCGCGCGACACGCCGCCGCGCACGCCTCGAACGCCTCCCGCATGTTCACGAAGCGCGCATCGTGTGTGTCGCCCTTTGGGACGTCGCGCGCGGCCGCGTCGCACACGTCCGCGGCGTCGGACTCCCTCGCCTCGTCCGCGTACGTCGGGTCGGCGGCCACCTTCTCCGCGAGCTGCGATGCCGCCCGTGTCCTGCGCCCGGGCGGGATCTTGGCGTTCCTTATGGTGTCCAGCCAGTCGCCGACGTGCTCGCCGGCGACGAGGGCGGCGTACCAGTCGCCCTCGTCCGCCACCTCGTCTCCCATCGCCGCCGCGTGGCTACGTGCTCGCTCGTCGGCGGTGATGTGACCATCGTTGTTTGGAACCGCACGTGAAAGCCAAATCGAAGATTCCGTCCATCGGACCAGCCGATTTTGAAGTGACTCTCGTTCGCGGTCAACTGCCGGGTTCAGACCTGAGGCAGGCGCGAATCGTGCGGCGGAAGCACCGTTCGCGGACCTCACCCGTCGAGGGGATCGTTCGTACCTCGCTCGACCCAGCAGGTGCGCGCCGAACCCGGACCCACTCCGCGTTCGACAAAGCGCGTCAAATTAACCTGCCACCTGGTTCACTCACGTTGTTGGCTGCGTGATTTGTTTGTCACCCTCGCCAACGAACCCGGCGGTCGTCGCGCGATACGTCACCGATCTCGTCTCCGTCGCACACCGCTGACCCCGATCCCTCCTCTCACCCCCAGAGAAGTAACGACAGGTCGATAGGCGCCTCGGCCGCGGGGTTGCCTCGGTTAGAACGGCCAAGAAGTGCTGACTTCGCTTGAAATGGTGAGAGCCGGTTTTTTTTTTTCGCCCCGCCCCCCCGCGTCGTTTCCCGCGACTCCGACGATGATCAGACCACTCATCGCCGTGCTTCTCTCCACCTTCGACGCAGACTTCCCTCAAGGCTAACCACGATGGGGAGCTTCGGCCGTCGCTCTCGTCGCCCTCCGTGAACGAGGACATGCCCCTCACCAGGACGCAGGCCGTCGCGGTGCACACCGGAACGCTCATCCCCATCGTCGGCTTCCTCGCGCTGTACTCCACCATGGGGCTGGGCATCACCGTCTACGCGGAGCTCAGCGAGCCGGGTAACTACGCCATCGCGTGGTACCTCGGCGTCGTGTCCATCGCGTGGCTCGCGGTGATGTTCCTGGTGGACGCCTTCGACGCGAGTCTCACGTCGACGTCGGCGCAGCGCATCGTGACGATACTGACCTCCATACCGTGCATCACGCTCTTCGTGGCGTCGTTGCTGTCGGTGGAGTACTACGTCAGCGCGCCCATCGTGCTCTTCGTCATCTTCAAGTTACTGGTGGGTAAGGTGATCCGCGACCAGGTGTGCCCCCGCGTGGGCCTGAAGCAGTACATGCTGCACACGGGCTGGGGCAACATCGCGTTCACGTTCGTCACCCTCATCGCGTGGATCATCTGGATGCACGTCTGGGATAAGCAGTGGGACGATAAGGAGATGTTCGCGGATCACCACGCGGATCTACGGTGCAACAGGTACGTCCACAGTCTGGAGTACGGCCGGTGCAAAGCCGCGTATCTCCTGTGGGTGTCGCCGCTCATCGTCGCCACGCTGTGCTTCTTCTACGGGATCGCGTCGCTGTACCTGTGCAGGGAGCAGGGCGCGATGAAGATGATCATGATACAGTTTCTCATCCTCGGCATGGGCCTGTGGGTGTCCATCAGCATCTCCGGAGCGGAGATGGGTCTGGCGGATGACATCCTGCAGTTTGGCGTGCTCTTCTGCACCCTCCTCGTCGTCGTCAGCGTCAACATCATCGGCTTCGACAACCTCAAGGAGAAGATCTCGAGCATGAAGATCGCGAGTAAGATGACGGAGTACTCGCAGAGCAACCCCGCCAAGGGCCTGATCATCGTGCTGTGCCTGCCGATCATGCCGTTCATCCTCCTGCTCAGCGTGGGAATCAGGTACATGCGCAAAATCGGCCTGTCCTTCGCGACGCACCGCCGGGAGGAGGACAAGGAGACGAAGTGGATCACCAGGTACATCCGGGACAGCTTCATGTGGCTGTGGGGCCAGGAGACCACCAGCGTCTTCACCTGGGCCTGTTACATCGCCATCTTTTATTTCGTGTGCGACGTCGGCGTCGGCAAGGGCGCGGTTCTCTTCCTCGGGTACATGATCTCCATCATGAAGGAGCTCAACCCCGGGGTGGTGATCGCGTGCTTCGTCGTGCTCGGCGTGAGCATGTTCCTCCTACCCCCGATCCCCGGCCCGCCCGTGTACCTCACCGGCGGCGTCCTCGTCGTCGGCGCCATGGAGGATTCCGTGGGCTTCTGGCCAGCCACCGTGATTTGCATCTTCGTGTGCTGGTTCACGAAGTTGATCTCCTGCTCGCTGCAGCAGAAGCTCTTCGGCGAAAACCTCAGCGGGTACGTCGGCGTACGATACGCGGTCGGCATCAACTCCATACAGATGCGCGCCATCAGGTACTGCCTCATGCAGCCCGGGCTGTCCATCCCAAAGATTGCCATTCTCTGCGGCGGACCCGACTGGCCGACGTCGGTGCTCTGCGGCATCCTCGGCGTGCCCCTCAAGGAGGCCATCATCGGCACCGCCCCCGTGCTCCCGCTCTACCTCGCGTACACCGTCATGGCCGGCGCGTTCACGCTGAAGCTCAGCAGCGATTGCGCCGCGGATACGCCGGCTGCCGGTGTCAACTCACCCTCGCCGCCGCCGCCGCCGCCGTTTCCCCCGCCGGGTACCGCGTACGCCAGCACAGGCGACACCAACTACTGGGAGATGGCCAGCGCGGTGGCGCTCGGCGTCGCGATGATCTCCATGTCCTGCACTTCCTTCGCGGCGGTCTACTTCATGGAGGACACCATCGAGAATAAGCGCAAGGAGTGCGAGGCGTTTCCGGTTGATGAGGAAGTCGAGGCTAGGGAGAAGAAGGTGCAGCGACGCAAGGCGGCGTACAAGGCTGTCACCTCGTGGGACGCCCTGCCCAAGCTGGACAAGTACCTCCTCGGCACATCGCTGTTCCTGATGACGCTCTCGTGCCACATCGCCGGTAACTTTGGCTCGCTCTGCTTCGCCACGTTTTCAGTCACGTGCTCAGTCGCGCTCGCAGACGTGGTGCTGCCGCTCGGGTGGGTCGCCATCGGGACGTTCAGCACGGGATGTCTCACGTTCTACGTGTACGGCAAGGGCGCCGGACGACGGGCTAAGAAGATCGTGAAGGCTGAGAACGACGCCGACATGGTCACGGAGATTGGGCCCGGGGGGGCGCGGGGCGGCGCCGGCCGAGGGGCAGTCGCGGCTCCCTCCGTCGCTGAGCAGAGAGACCCCGGGAAGTTGCCGGGCGCGGTGACGGAGCAGGCAGCGGCGGCGGCGGCGTGGTCGGACGATGAGACTCCTCCGGGGAGCGTTAGCAGCTACGGGGACTACGGGGAGGACGAGGAGGAGCAGGAAGGCCCGAGGGACAAGCCTTGGGAGCGCATGTAGTGCACGCGTTGACGACAGCGCAGGACTAGTCGACGTACGAACGAATTTATCATAATTGACGTTAAAAATTCTATTTCGTATTTGCCCTGCGGAGACTGCGAAATGCCCTCCTCCAACCTCTCGCGTTTATGGTATAAAACCTGCCGAAGTGCCGCTGGCTCTCCCTCTATTCCACGCCCAATCGCCAAGGTGAGCGACCCGAATTCGAGTCCACGCGCCCTATCGGAGTGCCTCCCGTCGTGGTCGGCGCGTCTCGCATCGAAGCACGCGTCGCCGCGCGCGGTCGGCTCCGTTTTCCGGGCCCGTCATGCATCCTCGGAGAAATCCACTCCGCTGCTTTCCCGTGCCTTCCGACCAACTCGCTGACGGCGTCCTCCCCTTCGCTCCGAATCCGCAGGGTCGATAATCAACCCTATAGACGCGCCGTCGTCGTTGATAAACAGCACCGGACAACATGCTTATTCCCAAGAAGAACCGCAAGGAGGTGTACAAGTACCTCTTCCGTGGTGCGTACCCAGGCCCTAGCAGCCAGAAGAGACTCTCTCCTCGAGATGATTGAGAAAAAGTGCCGCGACCGCCCCGCCGGAAACCCGACGCTGACCGCCCTTCCCGACCCCATTCAATCTCGCAGAGGGCGTCATCTACGCCAAGAAGGACTTCAACCTCCCCGCTCACCCCGAGATCAAGGAGGTTCCCAACCTTCAGGTGAGCATCGCGCGTCGGAACGTCGCACCGTCAAACCCTAAATCCCATCGATTAGATTCAGATTCCATCACATGGCGACGACGAACGGGCGCTGACCGATATCCCCCCACCCCTAACAACGAACAGGTGATCAAGCTGATGCAGTCCTTCACCTCCAAGGAGCTCGTCAAGGAGCAGTTCTCCTGGAGGTACTACTACTGGTACCTCACCAACGAGGGCATCGAGTACCTTCGCGAGTACCTCAACCTCTCCGCGGATGTCGTCCCCAACACGCTGAAGAAGTCTACCCGCCCCCCTACTCGCCCCATGGCGGACGAGCGCGGCCCCCGCCGCGAGGGCGGTGACCGCGGTGGTGGCCGCGATGGCTACCGCTCCGAGCGCCCCGGCGGTTTCGGCCGCGGCGGCGACAAGGCGGGCCCCGGCGGTAACTTCAAGCCCCAGTTTGCTTAAAAGCATCGCTGAGGCTCAGCGTTCATTCCGAGTTGCACTAGTTACAATAGGACCGGGCGATGGAAGTTATTAATCGATGAAAACCACTTTCGTCTCATCACGACAATCACGCGCTATCACTTGTCCACGATGGCGTACACCGCGGAGGCGTCGAGGCTTCCGAAGTCCTTCTCCCTCAGCCACGCGACTACGTCTTTCGCCATGACGTCGACGCCGCCTGGAATTTCAGACTCGAAGTTGAGCACCATCACCGGATCGTGCAGGCTCTGCCTCAGCAGGAACCAGCCCCGCTTCCCGTCCCCTTCGTCCCTGTTCACGCGGTACCCCTCGTAGTTGACGTCGACCGGCGTGTACCCCTCCATGGAAGTCACCGCGGACTTGAGCTCGTCGAGGACGTCGCCGCCGTACGCCTTGAAGTCGTCGGCGGTGATCTTCAGGCGCACCTCCTTCTCCTCGAGCGGCTCCCGAAGCTCGGAGAGCAGGTCGGAGATGCCCGCGCCGCCGCGCAGCCTACGACGGACCGCCTCGATGATGATCTTGACCGCGATGTACGCGCCGTCGTCCAGGCAGTAGTTCTCCTTCATCGCGCCGTGGCCGGAGGTTTCAATCATGAGGTGGCACGGCTCCCCCGCCTCGTCCCTTCGCACGCCCTCGTTGATCACGTTCTTGTATCCGCGCATGTAACGCACGTGCTTGCCGCCCTTACCCTCGATGAACTCCGCGAGTCCGTCCGAGGTGACGCTGTCCGTCACCACCGTGCTGCCCGGGTGCTCGTCCAGGATGATGGCGGCGAGGAGCGCGATGAGTTTGTTTCGGTTGATTGGGTTCCCGTCGCCGTCGATGACGGCGGAGCGGTCCACGTCCGTGTCGAAGATGACGCCCAGGTCAGCCTTCGCCGCCACCGTCGCGCGCACCGCGCTGTCCATGGCCTGCGCATCCTCCGGGTTGGGCGAGTGGTTTGGGAAGTTACCGTCCGGGTCGAGGAACTGCGAGCCGCTCGTGTCGGCGCCCAGCGGCTTCAACACGCTCTCCGCGAAGAACCCGCCGCTGCCGTTGCCGGCGTCGACGATGATCTTCATGCCGGTGAGGGGCTTCTCGGGGGTATCCGGGTGCGCCGCGCCCTTCTTGATGAGCTCGCGGAGCGTCGCCGCGTAGTCCTCGAGGAACGGGACGGACTCCACGCCGTCCTCGACGCCGTCCAGCGGGACGGCGTGGCCGCTCGGCTCCGCTTCGCAAGCCGCCGCGGCGCCTTCGCAGATGACCTCGATGTCCGCCTTGTCCAGGCCGCCGTCGCGTGTGAAGAACTTGGCGCCGTTGCGGTTGAATGGGAGGTGTGAGGCGGTGAGCATGATCCCGGCGTCGTACGCCGCGCCCGGGGTCACCGTCGCCATGAAACACGCGGGGGTCGTCGCGAGTCCCATGTCCACGACTCTCCCGACGCCTTTGCTGGTGAACCCCGCGAACATGGCGTTGGCGAGCGCGGGTCCGCTGAGCCTCGGGTCGCGACCCACGGCGATGGAGAGATCTCCGGGCTTCTTGCCCTTCTTCTCCGCGAGCCAGTCCACGAAGGCGGCGCCGATGAGGTAGGCGGCCTCCTCGTTGAGCGTCACGGGCTCGCCCGGGACGCCCTCCAGGGCGACGCCGCGGACGTCGGATCCGTTCTGCAGCTTCTTGAGTATCGCGGGGGTGGTGGTGGTGACGATGGTGGACGAGGTGTCGCCCTCGGCCGCGGCGGCGTGGGGGATGTGGGGGCTCGTAACCATGCCGCCGCGGTGTCCGGGGCGGCGTGACTTTGAGTGTCGGGACCGAACGCCGTGCCGAGTCGGGACGATTGACGCCGCGTTACTTTTCCCGAGGCACGATTGCATCGCAAGTTCGGTGGGTGTGTCGGGACGCGGATAAGGTAACGCTTTATCCCGTCGGCGGCAGCGGTTCGTGTGGTCGAGGGGACCGGGCCGGAGGCGCGAGGTGTCTTCGCGTTCGCTCTGCTCGCCGCGGGCGTGCCGATGTCGTCTGGGAAAGGAAGACCTCGGAAGTATCCCACAGATATTCCCGGGCACCTTTTCGCGGACCCCGATTGGTTGACGACTCTTCCATCCGAGTCAAACTGTTTGCCGACGACGATACGCGAACAGTCATGACGCGTGCGCCGTTTTCTATTTGGAGTTTCTATTTGGAAGTTTCACGGCGATACAGTCAGCTTTGCCCCATTTTCCCGCTCGCTTTGGCCATCGATCCCATCGTAGGTTTTGCACAGTGGGCCTCGCGCATCCATCCACACAGGGGAGGAGACGCCATGGCGGAAGTCAAGAAGGTGTCGGTGAACACGGACGAGGAGGCGCTCATAAAGAAGCGCCTCCTCACGCAGACCACCACCGCGAGGCCCGGCGCGGACCCCCCCGTGAAGAAGCTCACCAAGAAGTACGTCGCCTACGTCAACGCCTTGGCGCAGGACGACGGCGACGGGGACGGCACGGAGGCGGAGCGCGCGAGGGAGGCGTGGCTGAAGGAGATCGCGCTGTACGAGTTCAACATGGGAAGGTACCGCGCGGTCGCGTCGGCGAACGCGCGGGAGATGGAGCAGTACGCGAGCGCGAGCGCCGCGGTGGACGGCGAGGTGCGGGGCACGAAAGACGAGATCGCCGCGCTCAAGGCGGACCTGGACGGCGCCAGGCTGGACCGCCAGCACAAGGAGGAGTACGAGGCCCTGCGCCGGCTGTGCGTGCAATTCCCGAGTAGGTCGGACACCACCGCGCGGCTGGCGTCGCTCGAAGCCGAGATTGCCGAGCTGGAGACGGAGTCGGAGGCGACGGCGTCAAAGCTGGATCTACGAAAGAAACAGTTCGCCCTGCTCCTGCACCTAGTCAACGAACTCCAAGGGGAGCTCGCGGAGGAGGCGGCGACGGAGGCGGCGGAGGCGGACGCGAAGGCTGCGGAGGAGTTAGAAGAAGGGGAGATGGAGGAGGGAGAGATGGACGAAGGAGAGATGCAGGAGGACGAGGAGGAGGGCGCGCTCGACCCAATGGAGGAGTAGTATCTTTGGAATATCGAATTAAAACTTAGATACAGCTATGGGTACAGTCGCCGCGTCGCGCTGATTTCAGCTGATGCGTGCTATGCGTGTGCGTTGGGGCCGCCCAGTCGGTGTCAGGCAGTAGTCCCGGAGTCTTCAGACTTCAGCTCTGGTTTGTTTCGCTTCCGCGCGTACAGCTCCGGGTTTTCGTACGCCAGGAAAGATTCGTGCAGCGTACTGTGCAGCCGCGCCTTGGTCTCCTCCGCGGAGATGCGCTGATCGAACGGAATCGCGGTGTTGATCGCGAGCTCGAAGATGTCGGTGACGAAGACGACGCCGTTCTCCGTGTCCGTGGTGACCACCGCGCGCTGCACTTTCATGGGCAGCGCGTGCAGCGCGTTGAGGATGTCCTGCAGCAGTCCTTGCCGGTCGGGAGCCTTGATCTTCACGTAGCAGATCTCCGCGCCCATCTCGACCGCCACGTTGAGCACCTCACCGCTGCTGAGTACCGAATCGGACCCGTTGGCGGGGTTCCGGACGGCAGCCTCGCCCGCCGGGTCCGAGCCCTGCCCGCCCTGCCCGATCGCCAACATCTCCCGCAAATGCGACGGCGCCCCCCCGCCGCCGCCGCCGCCGCCACCCGCTCTCAGCGCGGCGAGCTCGCGCTCCTGCTCCTCGCACCTCGCCTTGACGCTCGTGATCAGGTTAATCGTATCCTGCAGCACGATGTATTTGCTACGACGTCCCTCGCTCTGGCCCGGCTGACCCGGGACTAGCGACCGCAACTCGTCGATCATCGCGTTGATGCGGTCGCGCCGCTGCTTCTCGCTCGCGCCGTGACTCACCCGCTGCGAGTTGTCCTCGTCGGTGACGGACGACTTGACGGGCGGAGTGGACGCGCGGGCGGGAGGAGGCCCGGCGTTCGCATCGTCAGTGGACGCACCGCGCCCGGCGCCCCGGCCGCGACCGCGATTCGCCGCCGGCGACGGCTTCCCCGGTTGAAACTGCAGGCTCTGAAGGCCAGACTGGTTGAGCCTCGCCGCGGCGGGCGAGTGCGAAGCGGGGTGGCTCAGGCCGGTGTTCTGGTTCGCGGGAGCCAGGCCCAAGCCGACGTGAGTGAGCCCGCCGGCGACTGCGGTTTCGAGATGGGATGGGATCGGTCAGGCAGGGAGTCGGGGCGCGAACGGGGCGGGGTCCAAATGTCAACTCATGCGCGCGGGATGGGAATTAAATGGATGTTATCGCACGTTCGTCCGCGGTCGTCGCGTTGTCCATAGTCTCCATGAAGCTGAGGAGGTCGTGGAGCTCCGTGTCGGTGTACGTTCGGTCCTTGCCCGCATCGTCGAACAGCGGGGCGAGGCCGCCGGTGTGCTCGTTCTCGTCCCCCATCGATCCACCAGACCTATCTCTGCTGGATGGAGCCAACTCAGAGTCAAAATCACCGTTCGCAGGGCGCCGCTCTCCTAGGAGAGCCCTCGGGATCGCCGGGTTTGCTTCTCTCTCGCGATCTGTGTCCGTCCGATGAGCACGTAGATCGGTGTGGAGCGCAAAGGCGCCTGTGCACCCACGTGCGGGTCGCAGCCGCGCCGACCACACCGAATGCGGCGAATATCTTAACAGTCCCACGTCGAGCTTTAATCCTCGACGGTGGTTCGGGAAGATGACGCATATGACACATAGTTGCCGCGGTTGATTCGCACATACAGCTAGACGGTCATTAAACGCGCCAATTCGATGAAATAGGAACGAGAAGATGTACCGGGAAGAATGCCGCACTGATAGATAGAGAGGAAAAACTTGTTGACCAGCAATTATGGTTAAAAACCCTGCTAATTAATAATCAGGTGACTTTGTTTGGGTCAAACTTCCCGAGCTCCACCATCATCGGCCTGAGGCTCTTCCCCCTGCTCTCCCACTCGTCCATGCACACGCGCGCGTAGTGATCGAACAGCTCGTCCTCCTCCTCCAGCCGCCTCGTGTTCGCCAACGACGCGCGCAGGTCCAGCTCCCGCTCCATCGTCGCCTTTTTAATCTTGCGAGCGATCTGCCGCACGTGCGCCTGCTGCAGCCGCTTGTTCCGCGCGAATAACTCCATCTTCTCCTCCTCCTCCTCGCGCTGCAATTGCTCGTTGCGCTGGGCCCACTGCCGCACGAACAGCTCCTCCCGCTCCCGCTCCCGCGCCCGCTCGGCAGCCTTGATCGCGAGCTGCTGCTGCCTGGACAGCTCGATGACGCGAAGGTCCTCCAGCCGCTCCGCAGCCTTGAGCGCGTCGCTCGCGTCTCGCGCCGCCTCCGCGCGTTCCGCCGCGTTATCCTCAGCCTCCACCTCCTTCTTCTGCCGCGCCATGAGGTCAGCCTCCATCCGCGCCACCATCGCGTCGCGGACCGCCGCCTTCTCGGCGTTCTTGGCCTCCGCGTGAACCCTCCGCGCGGCGTCCTTGCGCTCCTTTGCTCGAGCGAATTGTTCAATCTTGCGATCCATCGCCGCCTCCGCCGCAGCCTCGCCGGCTTTGTACTCCTTGAGCGCCGCGTTAGCCGTCGCGGTCTCCATCGCGCCGCGCATCGCCTCCTCGCGCTTGCGCAGCTCGCGCAGCTTCTCCTCCTCTTCCTCCTCGGCGGCTCGGCGTCGGATGAGTTCACCCTCCGCGACGTCCTCGCGCATCTCGGCTAAGATCTGCGTCCTGAACTGCTCAATCTGTAAGAGCTGCGCGTCCCTCTGGCGCAGCGCGGCGCGCTTCCGTTCGTCAGCCTTGGCCGCCTCCGCGTAGTCGGCGACCTCCCAGGCCTTCTCCCGCTCCTTCACGAGGACGGCTTCGTGCCGCTCGCGGGTCTCCTCGACGCGGCGCTTCAGGTCGATCTGTAGGTCCCTCTCCTGCAGCACGTCGGAGAGCAGCAAGGAGGAGTTGAAGGATTTGACCCTGTCGGTTTGGTCGTAGAGCATCTTGTTCGCACGCATGATCTGCGCCTGCCGCTGCGTCGCGCGGATGGACGCCTCCTCGCGGTCCAGGACGCACTTGGCCTCCTCCTCGTCGTCGAGCCTCTGCGCCTTGGCCTGCTCTCGCTGGTTCCGCTGCGCCTCGAGGGTGTTGTTCCAGGTGCCCTTGCGAGCTTCGCTGAGCTCCTTGAGCGTATCCTTCTCGGTGTTGGTCGCGACGACCGCGCGGCGCTCCTCGGTCTGCCTGCGCATCCTGGCGAGCTCCTCCGAGCTCAGGATGACCGGACCCATTTTAGGGAATTATGTAAACTCCGAACTGACGCTCTCGCCGGAATCCGCGCCTCGTGGACGGCTCGACCGATCTCGGGGGTATCGCTCTCGCGGCCGAGTCTAGAGACACGTCTCCGCGGGTGTTCGCTCGGTGAAACCGGACGTGCGACGGTTCAAGGGCGCTCGGAACACTGGCCGGAGGGGCTTTGACCGGAAATACTGAAACCTGCTCCCAATGGAATTATCAATCTGATCTGATTCCATTTATATGGGGAATGTAATTCAAGGA
>Ga0209666_1000099_pt1 | contig 65399 bp, 55 predicted proteins | sample SaaInlV_125m_DNA_FD_184679 | JGI IMG/M metagenome (GOLD analysis project Ga0209666, IMG submission 184679) | Marine microbial communities from expanding oxygen minimum zones in the Saanich Inlet - Saanich Inlet SI037_S3LV_10m_DNA (SPAdes)... | ecosystem: Environmental > Aquatic > Marine >...
AGAATTAGAGATGCTTTCAGATCTGAGGACTACACATATAGTGGGTTTTTAGATGTTCTAGAAAAATACGAACAAGAGAAAGAAGCTGCTAGATATTGGGCTAAACACGAAAAAAAGAAAAGAAAAAGAAAAAACAAATAATATGATTAAGGATATACAACCTCAAATTCCCTTAACCAAAGACGAAAAGGGTAATTTACAAATTGACAACGAATTTGTAGATCTTTTTTATAAAGAAACCGAAAGAAATTGGAAACTAGTAAGAGAGCGAGATGGTATGACTAAGTATTCGAGAGATGTATTATGGGTGGAGTGGCAAGAAGATGGTACATTTAAGGAGCAGTTTAAGGAGATTGCAATAGGACGAAGTTTGATTATGTCACCATTCAATGAATATTATACATGGATGACAACTACTTTAGCAGAAATTTTAGAATCTGACGAAACCTTTGTTAAATTTAGAACTAACAATTCAATATACACATTATACAAAATAAATGAGTAGACAATTTACATGGTGGCGCAGATTTCACGGAGTTGTTAAACTGCCTAAAAAATATTTATTTAAAGGTGCAAGTGAGCTTCAACAAAGAATAGAATTTGGTGAATATGAATTTAATCATTTGGGTAGAGAAGTATATTTAGAAGAAAAGATTTATGAAGCTAAAGTAGAAGCTATTAAAAAGGAAAGTCCTTGGTTAGAAGGTGAAACTCTAATAGAAGCTGTTGATTATGATAGAAAACAATATAATAAGCGTAAAGCTGTTATGATGAAAAATCATTTAGAAACAGAACAAAAACTTCTTTGGAAATTAGCTGAAGATTTAGCTAAGGAATTTAACATGACAAAAGAAAGAGTGTCAGACATAATGGAAATATTTGATGGCAGCACCAGAGATTTATATTTTAAATGTAAAAGTATGGCGTTAGATAAAAAGTTTGATCCAGAAAAAATGCAAAGATTTGTCAACGAGCAACCTCGACACATTCTAAAACCTAAAGAAAGAAAATACATTAAGCTTTGGACTAAATTAATTAAAGAACATAATTGGAAAAGGTATTTAAACTGGGAACAATTAAACAATTCATAAAAACCACATATAACTTAAGTGACTATTAATACACTTTCATATTATTTTTTATTCGGTGTTATTATAAATGCACTATACGATTTCTTAATTTCTACAATAGATAGAGAAGATTTAAGATTTAGTATGTTTGAGAGAATTATTATAGGTCTCTTTTGGCCAGCATATTTGGTATTACTTGCTATTAACTTTATAATAAACTACATAAATGGAAAAAACAAATAATTACGGGTATTGTTGCATTAATACTACTTTACAGAAAGCAGAAAAAATAACTACTAATCGTAGTATGATTAAGCGTACTTTCGCTGCTAAAGGTATCGAGTATGCATCTGAATTAGCACTGCTTAATGCCAAGGATTTAGTTAAGATTATTAATTGGAATAATCGCAATGATATTAAACTGTTCCGTATTAGTTCTGACATGTTTCCATGGATGAGCGAGTACGAATTATCTGATTTACCAGATTATACTAAGATTGCTAATACTCTTAAAGGTGCTGGTAAAATTGCAATGGATAATGGCCAACGTTTGACATTTCACCCTGGTCCATTTGATGTATTAGCATCGCTTACACAGCGAGTAGTTGATAAATGTATTATTGATCTCAACAAACACGGTGAAATTATGGATTTACTTGGTTTACCAAGAGATCACTCTGCACCAATCAATATACATGTCAACACTACACAAGGTGGTAAAGACGAAGCAATGCAAAGATTCGTAGATAATTTCAAATTACTTGATGATTCTGTGCGTACTCGATTAGTTGTAGAAAACGATGACAAAGAAAGTCAATACACAACCGAAGATCTATATGAAGGCGTGTTTAGTAAAGTTGGTGTTCCTATCACATTTGATTATCATCATCATTGGTGTCATCCAGGTGCATTATCACAAGAAGAAGCACTTAAACTTGCAGCTAAATCATGGCCAAAGGGTATCAAACAATTAGTACATTATTCTTCATGTCAACAATTACACGAAGATGAGACTCAAACAAATAAACGTGCACATGCGGATTATATTTATGAGTATATAGAAACTTATGGTTTATATCTGGATATAGAGTTAGAAGTAAAAGCAAAAGAATTGGCTCTGCAAAAATATTTGAAACAATATCAATTAGAGCTAGTATAACCATTATAAAAATTAGTATATGAAAAAAATTAAAAATGTATTGAGCAAATTGTCTAACAGGTCAATCGGTGTACAAGGAACATTGTTCTTAATATTTGCCATTGTATCATTGTGTATGGGCCAAGAATCTACTAGGTTTTGGATGTTTATGATAGCATCAATTGTATTTAGTGCATTACAGACAATCATTGATCAATTAAAAGAATTAAATAACAACAAATTATGAGTTTAAAAGTAGACGCTCTTAGAGCTAAGTATGTCGCCATGAGATTAGAGGCAATTGCAACATTAGAAGTGTATTCTAAAAATGCAGTGGGAATTGGTGAACACCCACAAGTCATTGAAGAAATGGATAAATTGGTAAGAACAATAACCGATGCAAATGGGTATTTAGAAGTTCTAGATCAAATTTTCGTTGATAGCGATGAAGGTACACAAGTAGGCAAAACCGGTCAAGTAAACGGTTAACAAAGTCTCAACTAACCATGAAAATGAGGTTCTAACGAACCTCGTTTTTTTTGCTTTAAAGTGCAGTTAAATTTAAATGATATATAATACATGAAACATATTAGAACATACGAAAGTTTTATTGGTGAAGGAAGATCTGCATATGACGGATTAGCTTCTAAATTAACTAAAGCTATATTCAATAAATGGGTTAAATCATATAAAGGTGGGAACGCTACAATAAATTATGGAGACCAAATTGAAGAGAGAGGTTTAGAGTTTGATATTGAAGCTACTATTCATATTGATAAAAAATATGAAGGGTTTCAAGTATTAGATTCAACAGGTGCCGATGGCAGAGACGATGATGATCACGGTGACTTTCAAACACCTTATATTATTATAGACTTTGCTTTAAATCCTGAGTGGATTCCAGGAGAATGGTCAACAGTATATTTTCATTTAGCGGATGTTGTTCGCCATGAAATGGAACATATTACACAAGATGGGATTGACACTGGAAATTACAGAAACGGCAAACCTAATGAAGACGATAGTGAACTAAGAGCCTATATAAAAATGGGACTTTTACCAAAATCTCAATATCTAATGTTACCTAAAGAGGTAGATGCTAATTTACAAGGATTAAGATATGAGGCTAAGAAGAGAAAAGAAAACATGAGTGATACTGTTTCCAGATATTTAGATACGCAAGAACAAGGTGGAGTTATTGATGGCACAGAAAGAGAACAGGTATTAGATCTCTGGAGACGAAGAGCAGCAAAAATAGGAGGTATACCTAAATTTTAATATGAAATATATAAAACTATTCGAAGAGTTTACAGCAAACAAAGTATCTTGTGATAACTGTGGTTGGTCTTGGGAAATAGAAGACGGTGGAGATGATGTGTTTATTTGTCATAAATGTAATCATGATAATACACCTATTTTAGGAGAACAATTTATCCTACAAGAATTAGAAGATCAATTCAATATAGAATTAGATTTATATGATAATGGTAAATACTTACAACTTAGTAAAATAAAAATACAAAAAGAGGATCGTAATAAAGGAATCGGTTCTAAGGTCATGTCAAGAATTACTGACTATGCCGACACACAAAATTTAAAAATATATCTAACACCTTCTAAAGATTTTGGTGCAACTTCTATTTCTAGATTAAATAAGTTTTATAAAAACTTTGATTTTGTCAAGAATACAGATAAAAGCCAAACTAAAGATACTATGGTTAGATTACCAAAATAATAAAAACAACATGAGCAATTTTAACGATTTCCTAGGAATGCAAGCTGCAAAACTAAATATGACAAGAGAAGAGTATACTGCATATTATTTGTCAGAATCAAAACCTGGTCCAAAACCATATCACAGAGGATTGGATGACGATGAGATTGAAGATAAAAAAGATCAGATAAAAAAACAATCAGACATGGATGACAATGATTCTAGTGCATATAAAGAAATGCCAGGTGATAAAGAAGCTAGAGAAAAAGGTGAAGTTAAAACATCTAAGCATGTAAAGAAATATCATGAATTATATGGTGATAAAAAAGATGAGTCAGTGGATGAAGCAACATTCAGACCAAACTCAGGTACTATGAGTGGAGGTACATATACTTTAGATAATAGAAAATATAAATTAAAAAAAGATATTGAAGGTGTTCAAATTGGTAATTATACAAATATAGTGTTACCAAAGGGAACTATTATACACAACATTCCGGGCGGTGTGTTTGCAGATCACCCTTCATTAAAAAGATACGAGAACGGAAACAACAAATATTTTAACAAACCAACATTCAAGGGAATTTCTATTATAAGAAAAGAGGAAACTATCTTTTCAATAGATAAAAATTCAAAGATATTAGAATCGGTAGTTACTGAAGCTAAGGCATATAAGTTAAAAGCTTCTGAATTCGGTGGAGATACACACTCAGCAGCATACAATGTAAAAGGTGAAACTACTTGGAGAGTTCATAGTACTTATGCCATCGATCAAGTATCTGGTGAAAACAACCCAGAAGAAAGAGATGTAGTTTTCTTTGAAGCAATGCCTATTAATAATGACATATACATTAAGATTGGTGGAATCAATAACCTTAAAAGAACTAATGGTTCTACATACGGTAATAACTTTGGTACTACTATTGAAGAATGGAAAAAGGATCCAAAGGGAATTGCAAAAGAAGCTTCTGATTTTCTTACTGATGCAACACACCTTAAATGGATTAACAAAAAAGCAAGAAGTGAAGGTCAAGTAATTAAATGGGCTTTAAAAGATGATTATTCTAGTGTCATTGAAGATCTAGTTAATAAATCATTAGGTCTTACTGAATCAATAGTTGCTGAAGGTATGTCTAAATCTGCTATTAAAAAAGCTATTAAAACTATTGACAAACAAATTGATACTGAAACTGGAGGTGATGGTGAAGCATTAGATAATGAAACACTTCAAGCACTAGAGCAAGAAAGAGAAAGATTACAAGCAATGAATGAAAGTAAAGATAGAATGATCAAGCAGATCGAAAGAACTCTTAAAGATGGTGATTCTATATTTAAACTTCCAATGGCTACTCAAAAATACTATAATAAAAATAAGAGTGACTTTGAATCAGTAGTTACTGAAGGTAAGACTATTACTAAAGCATCAATTGAAGAAGTTGGTGATTCAAGAAACCGCGAAGGATATTCTTCTAATGAATATTATATATTAGCAGACTTTGTTGATGGAGAAATTACCATGAAAGATCTTGCAAAATTAGTAAAGTCCAGAGAAGTTCAAAAAGAATTAAAAGGAGAATCTGAAATCGATATGGAATATCTTGAAGAATTTTCAGAATCAGTAGTTAACGAAGAAAAGATTAAATACGCTAAAGGAAAAACATATCAATCTTCTGGTCATTGGACTGTGATGGTTGATAGTAATTCAAGCATGTGTGATATTAGAGTAAATCAGTCAGCTGGTTGGAGATTAGATCCACATGATGATAGAGAAGAAACTTGGGAATTATTAGATAATGGAAGACAAAGAGCTACTATATATTTTAAGTCTGGTAATATCGATAAGTTTGCTAAACAAATGTTCGATCTTAATGATAGAACAACATGGGGTAATAAAACAAAATTAACTGCTAAGGACTATGCAGATATTATTAGAGTTTGGATCGATATGAAAATGGCTAATGAAGGTAATTATAACTTAGAAGATATTTACGATTTAATAGCACATCACAGATTTGATAAAGATTATAAAAAACTTTCTTCTAAAGACAGAGAGTGGATAGAGAATGATGCTGAAGAAAGAGGATTCTTAGAATCTTTATCACCTAGGTTTTTTAATTCTTTATTAGTAACATTAAACGAAGATTTGATTGCAGAAAGTAAAGTGCCTAATTTTAAATTTGGTAAGAAGCTACAATATAAAGCTGATGATATTAATCAAATGTATGGATTTTGGGGAACTTTAGATGTTCATATGGACACTTATGAAATTGAAGAAATATGGAACGATGTATGGGGAATATTAACAAGAGGTTGGAAGTTCTCAGATGCTGGAGCGCTATATTATCTAAACGCAAAAGCTGGTAGATGGTTAGCAGATAAAGTGTGGAACGATATTAATTCTCAGATTTCTCAACCAGATGCTATCGATATGATTTTATCTGATTATGCTAGACCATCTAAATGGAAGGCATGGTCAAAAGAATATAATACATTTGCTCAGGAAGAATTGGCAGAATGTGTTATTCTAGAAAAGGCTGAAGGCGATAGAGGTCCAATCAGTGATCCTAAAATTGAAAAAGCACTTAAGACAAAATCAGAAGAAACTGGTGTGCCAATTGGTATCATTAGAATTATTATGAGAAGAGGAATGGCAGCATGGAAAACTGGTCATAGACCTGGTGCAACTGAACAACAATGGGGATATGCTCGAGTAAATGCATTTTTAACAAAAGGTAAAGGAACTTGGGGAGATGCTGATAAAGATGTCGCTAAAGAAGTTAGAGACGAAGGTCATGATGACGGGTTAAAGGAACAGAATTACTTTGATCAATCACACAGAAAACAAAATATATAATACATGAAGTATATTAAATTGTTTTTAGAATCTAAGGTCAGAGATGATGATACTTACAGCGATTATCCAGAAGCAGCAAAGAAAAATGCTCAAATGGCTATCGACTGGAAAGAAAAGTATGGTCGTGAAGAAGTGGATGCTGGAACTGCAGTTGGTTGGGCAAGAGCACATCAATTAGCTAAAGGTGAAAACATATCTGGAGATACAGTAAAACGTATGGCTTCATTTAATAGACATAGAAAAAATTCATCTATTAAACCAGAATTAAAAGAAACTCCGTGGAAAGATAAAGGTTATGTTTCTTGGTTAATATGGGGTGGAGATGAAGGAGTTGATTGGGCAATGGAACTATCTAAAAAGATGAGTAAAGTTGAAGAAATGGTTAGTGTTTTATCTTTAGATCAATTTATTCTAGAGAAAAAGAAAAGTAAACCAAAAACCGATAAAGAAAAAATAAAAGATCTTTCTAAAAAACAAAAGGGTTTATCTAAGAAAAACAAAGATTTTATTGAGAAAATAAATAAGATGTCTAAAGATAAATCAAAAGAACCAGCCGATAAAATAGAAACGGCATTGTTAAAATCACAAATGCAACAAACTTCTGTTGATGGCATGAAAATAGCTGTTCAAAAAAACCAATTAGCTTTGAAAGCAAAGCTAAAGACGATTAAAAAAAGATCAAAGGCATAATAATATGAAATACATTAAATTATTTGAATCATTTGTAAATGATAAAGAGATCAAGGACTGGGAAAAAGATAACGGTAAACTACCGATTCCCAAGAAGATCATAGAGATATCTAAGGATATGGCAAAGGAAGGTTTTATTAGAAAAGATACTAAGGCGGTTCAAGCTAAATTATGGATTGGATTAGAAGGAATTTCATGGATAGAAATGAAGCAAAAGTTTGGAGATATAGTAGGTAAATTTTATGGTGGAGAATTCTATAATGCTATGACAAACCCTATGGCAGAAAAATCAGCCTATTATGCATATGAAGTTTCGAAGCATGTTAGCGATATGGTTGCTAATGAAGAATCAGTAGAACCTGCTTACTATCTAATGAAAAATTATTTTAATTCATTTGGATTAAATATTAACAGAAATAAACTTTTCGACAGAGCAGAAAGAGAACTAGATGCATGGATGAAAAACAACAAAATAGAAACGTTATAATATATTAAGATATATAATAAAAATTAACAACTCAACATGGACAAAAAAATATTATCATTCGAAGAGTATGCTGCTAATAAAAATCTAGCAAATACTGACAAATTGGCTGAAGACGAAATCGAAATCAAAGTAGACGGAGAATATGAAATCGAAGTAGAAAAAGAAGGCGAAGACGAAAAAGAAGCGGAAACTGAAGAAGTTGAAGAGACTGAAGAAGTTGAAGAGACTGAAGAAGTTGAAGAAACTGAAGAAGTTGAAGAAACTGAAGAGGTTGCAAAAGCGGTTTCAGAAATGATGACAGAGGCATATGAATCTGCCGTCAAAGAAGCATGTGAATATGACAAAGATGACTATCCTGACCACACTGTAGAATCATACCTTAAAGAAAACGCAGCATTAGCTGCAACATTAGTTGCTCAATCAGCAGAAGATGCGAACGCTGAGATACATGGAGAAGGACTTACTAAAGAAATGTACGAAGCATGTCTAAACGGTATTAAAGAAGCTTATAATAAAAAGATTGATGAGCTTAAAGAAATGTACGAAGCAAAATAATCCAAGTATCATCGGATTAAACTTTTTAAAGGGTTCATGTATAATACATGGACCCTTTTTATTTAAGAGACAATATGCCTAGAATTCCAGTAGAATTAATATACATGCAAATGGCTTACCAAATAGCCAAATTATCTTACGCTAAACGTAGACGCGTTGGATGTATTATTGTAAAAGATACTCAGATTATATCAACAGGTTACAATGGTACGCCATATGACTTTGATAATGACTGCGAAGAGGAACAAATCAGATATGTAGACAATCCTGATCATATGCAAATTCTAATAGAGAAGGGATATGAGTGTGAAGGTGTTTGTTGTTCTAAAGAGGTAACTAAACGAGAAGTATTACATGCAGAATCAAATGCGTTGGCAAAAATCAGTAAATCTACACTTTCTTCTGAAGGTGCAGATATGTACGTGACCACGTGTCCATGCTTTGACTGCGCAAAATTAATTATTCAATCAGGTATTAAGCGAGTATTTTATTCAGAAGACTATAGAGATATGGGCGGAGTAGAATTATTAAGGAAAGCTGGTATCGAAGTAAATGAAGTTATATGTTGGAACGATCTATAGATCAAATTATTCAAAAAACATTAGACGAAAATGTATTTGGAGAATCTTTTACATTTAGAAAAGGACAAAGAGAAATTGTTACTAAGATATGTGAAACATATTTAGAGGATCCAAAATCAACATTAGTCATTGATGCACCCACTGGTGCTGGTAAATCACTTATAGCTATGTGGTCAGCACATGTATTAAAAGAACTTGGTAATAGAGGTTATATGGTAACTAGTGACCTGAGTCTCCAGGACCAATATGAGTCTGACTTTTATAAATATGGATTACGATGGCCATCAATTAAGGGAGTTGATAATTATGAATGTTCTGTTAATGGTCTGCCATTTTCCCTCGGAGATTGTAAACTAAAAGGAATGGGATATGAACAAGCAGAATCTTTATCATGTTATGGATCATGTGAATATCTTCAAAATAGACGAAGAGCGATAGATCAACCTATCTCTTTATTAAATTATTCTTTTTGGTTAATTCAAAGAAATTATGTTGAGGCCAAAATGGAACAAGAAGAAAGAACAGTGCCATTTGAACAACGTGATTTTGTTTTCTTTGACGAAGCACATAGAGTTGACGATATAGTTCAAAGTCATTTTAGCCCTAGAATAGATCAGACTATTGTAGACAAAATGGTAACTTTAAATAGATTTGCAAGTAAGCAAGGATTTCAAGAAGCCACATATACAAAAAATAAAATACAACATCTTGTAAATGAAATGATGTCAGGTGACAAGCATGACGTGTTTTCGGCTATGAGTGAATTTGAAAGAATATTACACGGTTTTGGTAAAGTCAGAAAGATTGCTAATAAATTAGCTAAAAGAAGATACGGAAATACTGGAGTACCAAAAGATTGGCAAACTTCATTTGGACATTTTGATAGACTTAAGGACGTTCATTGTAAAGTTGAAGATTATTTAAGTTTGATCAAAGAAGTTGGAATTGATAAAATGGTTTTAGATCAAAACGAACATGAAGCAAAATTCATGTGTGTAGAAGAAAGTTTAATGATTAATAAATATCTACATGAGAAGGCTGACTTTAAAGTTTTTATGAGTGCAACTATTGGAGATCCTAAGGCATTTGTTAAGATAATGGGAATTAAGAACGCTAAGTTTATCAGAATGGACAATGTGTTTAATTATGATAAATCTCCTATTGTATTTGTTAATAGACATAAGCTTTCGTTTAGAGAAAGAGAAAAAAGTTTACCTAAAGTTGTAAAAATCTTAGATCAGATTATATCTAAACATAAAGGTCAGCGTGGTGTTATACACACTGGATCTTATGCATTTACTAATTTTATAAAACAAAATTCTAAACATACATTTAGACTTATGGATTATGAAAACTCCAAAGAGAAATCGGTAATGTTAGATTTGTTTAAAAAGAAAGAAGGTGCTGTATTGATGGGACCTTCGTTATTAGAAGGTTTAGATTTAAAGGATGATATAAGTAGATTTCAAATATTCTTTAAAGTTCCATACCCATCATTAGGTGATCCTTTAATTAAAGCTAAAATGCAAACGTCAAATGAGTGGTACGATTGGAAAACTGGAATTAGCATTATGCAAGGTGTTGGAAGATCTGTAAGAAATGAAAATGATTGGGCAGTGACTTATGTTTTAGATGCATGCTTTAGAAGTTTGATATATAAACCAGGATTCTTCCCTCCAAGTTTCACAGAGAGGGTTAAGACTATAAAATAAAATCTATTATTATGAAAAAACTACTTGCAATTATCTCGTTAATTATGTTATCATCATGCGGAGCCAGTTGGCAATTGTCTACGCTTAACCATGATCCAATATATGAAGACGAAAATTATATAGTGGTTTCAGATGATGTTAAGATAGACACATTAAGTGAATTTCAGTTTAGAAATAAATTAAGAACAGACATTGGTTTTAGATTAGATTTTGCACGATATGCTTTAAGTCAACCGAGATCATTTGATTGGAATAACAGATTGTTAGGAAGACAATATGATTCTAGATGGAATTCTTATTATTGGAATAGAGATCAAATGTGGAATGATTGGGCTTGGGGTTATACAGGCTGGAATTCTTGGGGTTCTCCTCATAGATGGTCACCATTTGGATATGATAGATGGGGATATAATATGCACTATGGTTGGAATAATCACGGTTGGGGATATAACAACTGGATGGGCAATGTCCATTATGGAAATGGTTACTATAATAACTGGGGCTGGAATAACTATTATGGAAATGGCTGGAGACGTGGCAACACCGCATACATTTATGGCAGAAGAGGAACTACAACTACAAGAAATGGTAGAGCACATGCTTCTATGATAGAATCTACTAAAAGAACTACAAAACCGAGAAGAGTTATTAGAACTAATACTGCACCAATTAATAACAATACCACAAAACCGAGAAGAGTTATTAGAGAGAAGCCAGTAGTTCCTGTGATTAGAAACAATAATACAAGGCCCAACAATAATACAAGGCCAGTAATTAGAAACAATAATACAAGGCCAGTAATTAGAAACAATAATACAAGGCCTACATATAACAATAACACAAGACCTACATATAACAATAACACAAGACCTACGAATACTTCTAGACCAACTACGACAACTAGAAAAAGTGGATCTAATACTAGAAAAGGTAACTAAAATAAAATAAATGGGATTTAACAAATTATGGCTTCCTGAAGTAGAAAGCCTACAAGAACAACTAGAAAAATTAGGTGAAATAGAATTTGGTAAACATTGGCTGAGACGATTTCAAAAGTCTGATGCCACTATTGGATCAAACGAATCACATGAATTTATTAAACCTTTTACAGATTTCGCATATAATGAATACAAACAAATATTTGTAAAAAATGAAATGGATACAGATATTAATAAATAAAATCATGAGTAAAAAAGAGACGAATCAATTTTATGTTTGGGTTAAATCAGAAAGATCAGGTGAAGTTGTAGAGATATCTGAAATTCAAACAGATAAACAGTGGTTAGAATTTACAGATGGTACTAGATGTAACATAAATGTTGTTACAGAATTTCTACTCCCGGCTTCTGATATAGATCAAGCACATCAAATAGCAAAAGATTTTGGTGGAATTGTATCTGAAAACACAGAATCTGCAAGACCAGTAAGACCAAAAAGAGATGCAGAACCTGAAGCTGCAAGACCAGTAAGACCAAAAAGAGATGCAGAACCAGTAGCTGAGGTTAATGTAATGCAAGAGATGCTCAAAAAAATGAGTGCAAAAAACAAAGCTTCTATGCCTGTTAAAATTAATATTCCTTCTAAAGAAATATATGCATTGCTTAAAGATCAGATGGACATCACTAAAAAAGACTTGAATGGCCAAATTGGAGCGCTCGTAGAAGATCAGATAGATAACCTAAGAGAGCAGTTAAAAGAACAAATCGAATCATTTATTAATAATTATTATAATGGAAGAACAAACAACACAAGCACAAAAGACAGAGACGCAATCGATTCCTAATCGTAGAGAGCGTAGATACAGATTAAAACAACAAGGTGTATTAAAATATCTTAGTAAAAAGAATTTCTTAGATCCTATTCGTGCAAACTTCAGAGCTGAAAATATGAAAACTGGAGAAAAGATTCAATCTATAAGAAAGGAAGCTATAGATAAACAATTAGAAGCTGACTTCATGATTAAATTAGAAAGCATGAAAGCGACATGGTATGAAATTGGATATAACTCTAAAGAAATTGAATTATTAGAAGAGGCTGCAGCTATTCACTTTGCAAAAGATAAATCTACTTGGAAAGATGATAAAAAAGAAGCAAAAGAATTAAGAAAAAAAGCTAAAGATTCTTTAGCATCTAGAAAACAATAATATATGTTAAGTATTGGTATTGAGCCCGCAGATAATGGTGTAATAAAAACACTAGTAGATGATAACATCAATGGAGGTGGAGAAGACTTTGAGGCTCGTCAAGTTTATGAATTTGAAGGGCCAATGAAAAGATCAAATCAAGTTAAGTTTTTAAAAGATTTAATATTTGATTTAGGAATGGACGTAGGAACTGAAATAGACAATGATCTTCTTCAGATATATGTCGGATGGGGTGCACAACACATAAGTACATCTGACAACGAAATTAAAAATAAAATCCAAATCTTAGAGAAAGAAATCAAAAGACTTGGATCCATGTTAAAATAATGAATGTAAAAATAGAAGGAGTTTGGTGTAAAACAAGGACAGAGTTTGATAAGTTGTCTAAAAAAGGTGACTATGATTTGTCAGTGTCGTATTACGATATATTTAATCGTTTGATTAAAAGTGATCCTAATAATGCCGAGCCTTCTAATATTATTATTTCTATATACATTAGAAAAAGTATTCAAAAGGTTTTATGGGATTTAGATGAAAAAGAAGAACGCAATGATGTTAAAATTCTTTACATGTTTAAATCCTTAAGTGCAGATACCGTTAATGGTTTCAGGGACTTTATTAACTCTATGGTTGAAGAAGATTGTGAATTAGATTTACTTGTGGTTAATAGATGCGACTTTCCAAAAACAGGCGTCTTAAGTAAATTTGACAATGTTCGATTCATAGATAACAATGATTAAACACAAACTCTTTTCTAAGGGTGATCAGATTCATGCCCTTATTTCTACTACACAACAACCTAACTTATTAATTCCTGTTAGGGCTACAATTTATGATGTTAAGTTCGATGACGTAAATCCTCAATATCAGCTTAGAATTAAAAAGTTCTATGATCCAGTATATTTCTTAAAAAAGAATCTTTTTGGTGGACGATTTATTAAAAACTTTGAGGGAAAGGACACTAAAATAAATTTAAAAAGAGGTTTATATTCTACGGTTGCAGATATTGAGAACAATATATTCAATGGTGCCAAATGGAAACAATATATGATTGTAGTAGACTCTGTGTTCTGTACGAGAACTCGGGTTGAACAAGAAAATCTTTTTAATAGAATACAAACCTTCCATGTTGAGATGAAACTGAAAGAGTTATATGAGCTAGTAAATAGATCTTCATATAGAAACGGTGAATTTTATTGGCACACAAAGGGTGAATACGTAAAATCTTTACAAAAATTTTTAGGAGATAAATATCCTAAAGATGACAAATGGTCTGATAATCTACTATATAGACCTGATACCGATGAGATGGACAACGTTGAATGGGTATAAATATATTATCCTACTATAATACGTAGATATATATAAAAAAAGAAATTCATATTTATGTCTGGAATTGGTAATGATGCAAATTTTATTTTTAAGAAGGTTTTAAATGTTGTTGATAAAACCACAGGTTTAGAAGTATCTGAATATTTTTATGATGATACTGTAAATGGAAGAGAAGTTATAACTAGAACACCAAAATCCGGTGCTCTTGATTCTCCTAAACCATCGGCAGCAGACCAGAAAGGAACTGGAAAAACAACTTTAAGTCAAGAAAATGTTTTTGGAGAAGCACAAAGCGGAAGTTCAATGTATCCTGAAAAAGGTGTAGATTCCAGAGCATATCCTATAAAATCCGTAGTGAGCGGTGAAAAAGGAGACACATATGAAGACAAAGGTGAAACAGTTACTTTTGGAAAAGCTCCTCGAAGTTTATTTAATAATTGGACATTACATAGATATCAAAACAGGGCAGGTACAGTTTCAGAAGACTCTGGTACAGAATACAATGGTAAAACATATAATAAACCAGTAACTGCTGCATTAGCACAAAACTTACAAAAAAATCCAACAGCAAGAAATATTGTAGAGTATTCACAGTCTGTTGGAGGTGCATGCTTCTCTTATAGTTATAGTGATTTCATTCAAATGGAGCATTATGGCCAAATATCTAATGATTATTTAGTTACACTTAGAAGATTCGCATATCCTGTAGGTGATGACTTATTAAGTCCTAAAACTGCAGGAACCAAAGGTAAAAAAGTAGATTCTTCTGCGCCTGATTTGGCAAGAGCTATAACGTGGTTATCTCCGGGTTTAGGTAATGATTTAAAAGAAATATTAAAATTCACAACTGGATATCAATGGAAAGAAGCTAAATCACAAATACAAGATGCAGCATCAAGACAATCTGATAGAGGTCAAGCTGGAGCCGCAATTGATAATAGTAAATATGGTGCTGCGATCGAATCGGGTTTAAATGGTTTTACATCGGTTCAAGCTGCAAAACTTAGAAACGTAGGTAACGTAGATCATACTAAAGAAACTTACCCAAACAAAGTATTTGGACCTCTTAATATTATAGATAAAGTTTTTGCTAGAGAAAAAGGACTTAAATTTGAACAAGAATTTAAATTAACTTTTCATTATGATCTAAAGGCATATCCAGGTACTAGTCCAAAGGTTGCATTTATGGATACACTAGCCAATGTATTGGCACTTACATATAGTAACGCACCATTTTGGGGAGGAGCTACTAGATTTTCTGGAACTGGTGCAACTGGAAAACCATTCGGTGATACGTCTTTATTAGAGAAAGGTGATTATGCTGGTTATTTAGGTTCTATTGCTGACACTCTTGCAGGTATGGGTGGTAATTTTATGGATCAACTTAAGAAAACTGCAAGTAATATTAAAAACGGTGAAGGTATTAATAAAATTCTAGGTGATTCTTCTATTCTTGAAAATATCGTAGGTGGAGGTTTAATGAAAATGATGGGAGGACCTAGTGGTAGTGAAACAATTAAAGCTTTTTTAACAGGTGATCCTACTGGAAACTGGCACGTGACTATAGGTAATCCAATGAATCCTATAATGGTATGCGGAAACTTATGTTTAGAAGATACTAATTTTTCATTTGAAGGACCACTCGGTTTTGAAGGATTTCCTACTAAACTGAAAGTTGAAACTACTTTAAAACCTGGAAGACCAAGAGATAAAACAGATATTGAATCTATGTTTAATGCTGGTCGAGGTAGAATGTATTTACAACCAGAATGGGGTGAAGGTGAAGGAATAGACATAGATGCAATGTTAAATGTGGATGCATATGGAGATAAATCTGGAAAAGGAAATCTTGCTAATAAACCATATATGAGTAGATTATCTGATATGTCTGCTGGTTAAAATAAACTAATAGGATGGAATTTAAAATATTTGTAAATAAAAAAATAGGAGACGGTAAATTATTTTTAGCTCAACCTACCATGCTGTTCGGAAGTTTAAATCCCGAAGATTACGTAATGGTTGCTAAACATATCGTTAAAGATGATGATTTAGTAAGACCTGATAGAATTGCTACTGAACACTATGGTACTACTTCAGGATTAGACATTATATTAAAATTCAATGGTATTTCTGATCCTTTTTCTATTAACGTAGGTGAAGAACTTTGGATTCCTATGGACACTATTCCTTATTTTAGATTAGAATCTCCACAAATGTATGAGGATAATCCTATTAAGAATCAGTTTATAAAAACTAAACGATTAAGTAAAACTGATCAAAGAAGATTAAAGGCACTTAAAAAGAAATATAACAAAGAAAACTTATTGCCACCTAACGTTATTCCAGTTGGTAGAAAAAATTACGAGTTTGATGGTTCGAACATTAGATTTGGTATGGGACCACAAACGGATGCCGTAGTTGATTCTATATTATCTGATATTAGAAATCAAGATAAGTTTGATAATTCTTCAGATGAAGAAGCAACTGTAGCTGAGCTTATAATAGATGCAAGTGACAATTCACAATTAACAAACAGTAGTGGAAACGGAGGCGGAAGTGGAAAATTATATGAAGATCTTTTATCTGAAAATAGTGGAGTAGTTCAAACTGAACGTGGTAGTGGAACGGGTGGTGGAACAGCTAATGGAACGGGTAGTGGAAACGGAGGCGGAAGTGGAAGAACAGACACTGCTGATAATGTAGGTGGAGATGAACCCGATGGAACTGCACCTGGAAATGCTGACAATAATCCAACAAATAACCCAGACGCACCTTGCTCTAAATAACATACTATATGGAATTATCTAACAATATATTAGCAGTTGTAGAACCAGCGATTAGGCCAACTGAGATCAAGATGGATGCACTTGCTGAAGAAAAGAAAGACGAGGCAGAGTACAAGCAATCTACTATGGTTGCAACTCTTAAACCATTTATACTTATTAATGGTTATCAATTTGCACCTACTGATGTTATACGCTTTGAGTTAAATTTAATGGGTGATTTACCAGAATGTGAAATTGAATTGAGCGACGAAGCTGGAAAATTTGCAGTTGGTAGTTATCCAAGAGATGGTGATTTCTTCACAATACTTATAAATTCTAAAAATCAAGAAACATTTAAATCTATTCATATGGATTTTGATATTATAAGCTGTGAATCCCCAAAAGATGGAAATGTTGGAACTGCTGTATTTGAAATATTTGGAGTTTGTAAAATTCCTAGAATGCAGGCCGAAGATTGTAGAAATTTTGAAAGTGCAGATTCTTTAACTCATATGGAAGAAATAGCTCGAGACTTAGAATTGGGTTTAGCAACTAATATTGATGCGGCTGACGATACACAATCTAGAATTATGGCATTTGAACCATATCTTAGTTTTATAAAAAAGATAATCAAAGAAAGTTATATAGGTGAAGAATCTTTTCAAAAGTTTTGGATCGATCCCTACTACTATATGAATTACGTAGATGTAAATGCATTGTTTAATTCACCTAATCCGCCGATAGAAGAATTTGCTGAATCATTGGCTTCAGCTGCTGAATCAATGGTGACCACAACTGATGCTGAAAAAAATGCTAAAACAGGAAACGACATTGAGGTACCATTACTATTGACAAATCATGTTGCTTTTATGGGAAATAGTTCATTTATAGAGAAATCTAATATATTAAATAATTCTGCAAATGTTAGTGCAAAAAACGGATATGCCAGAGAAGTAACTATTTATAATAACAACGGTGATGATGGTGAGAGAAAACAAGAATTTAGAATAGAGCCTTTAGGTGGAAATGATTTAAAAGAATTAGAAGAGCCACTAAAGGGTAATAGAAATGATACAAGACATGTTGATCAAATCAAATATAAATATATTGGAAGACAAGAAGCCGGTGAAGATGGATTAGGTAACGTACATCCTAATGCTGCGTTTTCACAATTGCACAATGCGCAAAATGAGGCTGAAACACAGAAAATGAAATTAGAAGTTACTTTAAATTCATTTAATCCATCTTTATATAAATATCAAAAGATTCCTGTTTTAATGTATATTACTAACCCTAAAGCCATACAACAAAACGAAAGAATTAAAGGTGATAAAAAAGAATTAGGCATGGATAAAGATGAGCCTTTTGGATTGGAAGAAGCTAGTGAAGATTTAGCAGATGCTGGTAAAAATAGTCCAAGTCAAGCTTTAGATTCATTTTTATCAGGTTATTATATAATTGAAAGTATTATATATGAAGTAGAAGAAGATGTCACAAAACAAACAATGATACTTCTTAGAAGGGAATGGCCAACAAGAACAGAAAATCTAATTAATCCACCTGGACTTGAAGATGCTACCGATGAAGAAAAAGCAGATAATGTGGCTAAAAATAGTCCGGAACCAGCTCCGGAACCAGCACCTGAACCAACCCCAGAACCAACCCCAGAACCGACACCTGATGTTGAATTAGAAATAGAAATAGGATTTACTAAAACTACATCTGAACAAGATATTCAAGCTACGTTTGGTAATAGTACATATGCTGTATTTGAAGGTACGTGGACTGCAAATAAAGAAGTTACAGAGTTTGATTTTTGGGAAGCAGATATAGATGATACTTTAATTGGACCAAGTTACGGAATGTCAGTTAAGAGTAATGGAACATGGGTATTAGATCTCTCAGAAACAGGAGAATTTGATCCTCAAACATATGATCTTACTATTCAAATACAAGCAGAGGGCAAAACATTTACAGGAACTTCTTCAGTGGAGGTTACAGAAGGATCTGCGCCGCATGTATATGAAATATTAATAACTGGTAATAGGTTGAGAATAGTTGTATTTGATGCAAGTGGTGCTGAAGTATATAGAGGTGACCCTAGAATTAGAACAAACCCAATATTAGATGAGGGTGGAGTTGTAAATGAAGCTAAAGCATTTTTAGATCCATCGAAACAAGACCCTAACGTCCAAAATATGCAAAAAAAATAAAGATAAATAATATATGTCAGACTTTAAACATATTAATGAGTTTAGAAAAGGTTCTGTTTTAAGTAAGATCAGTGAAGATCCAACTTATCTCAGTTTTTTCTTTATGTTTGACGGTGTAGATAGGGAACATTCTCCTTTATTGGCAGGTCCAGCAGAAGAGTATCTAGAAAAAATGGTAGATGCTAGTATGGGTACAACGTATGCCAAAAAATTAGCTAATTTTAGAAAGGTTCTTTTTAAAATCAATAAAGAAATGCCATGGTTTTGGCAAAGTGTTACAGGTTTAGAGTTAGTTGAGACTTATGGTAAAATGGATGAGCCATTTAGAGGACAAGAAAAACCTAAGATAGAAATAGAATGTTTAGAAGAAAACGTAGAGTTAACTGCAGTTGCATTGATGACACTATATAAGAATGCATGTTATGATTTTAGAAGATATGTAGAAATCTTACCCAAAAATTTAAGACACTTTAGGGTTTGGACTGTACTTTCAGAAGTTAGAACATTTCAACAAAGTACGGTCGCTAGAGATTTGAACTTATATGGCACTGAAATGCCAGGTAATGAAGCAGGTACTTCTGTTAATCTTATTCCTAGAGCTAAGGGTTATGAAACTGCAGCTGGTAGAAATGCTGGTAAGTTTGATGCTCCATTAGTTAAACAATATACTGCTGATGCCAAACCACATATTATGTTTGAATTAGGTTTTTGCGAATGGCAAATAGACACAATTGCTGGCATATTTGCAGATCAATCTAAAAATCCTGAAAAGAAAAAACCAAAAGTATCATTTACTTGGAATACTGGTTTTATGTCAGGTTCTAAGTTTGGAGAAAACATAGCAGAAGAAGAAAAAAGTCCATTATTTCCTGATGCAAAACCAGATGATGGTTTATATCCTAATCAGCCTTTTAATCCATTAGCAATTGCACAAAATGCAATAAGCGATAAAGTTAATGGACTTGCAGGTGGTTTAGTAAATAGATTTAATAATTTAAAAAATGGTTTACCAGGATTTGGTAATAATCCTTTAGGTAGAGTTTATCCAGAAGGTTTAACAGGAGCTGCAGCCTCTTTAGCAAGTAGAGGCATGGATGCTGTAAAAGGATTGTTATTAGATAACGTACATGGAAGTACAGGTTTCTTAGGAAGTTTAAGTGATATTAATAGTGCGCTAGAAGCAGGAAGTGTAAATGCTATTTTAAATTTAGCTGGACAATTAAATCCAAATAATACTAATGTTCCAAACAATGGGAATATTACACCGGTTGGTGTATATGATCCAGGAATAGATAGTTCCCCTGATTTTCCAATTAATCAAAAGGTATATGATCCTGTTGCACAAGAACCAGAAAGTCAAAACATTACACCTGGAAGAATTCATGAACCTGGTGTTGATAGTAGTCCAGATGATAATATTAACGAGAACGTACACTCATAAGTATGAATGATAAAGAATTAGTTGAAGATAATCTAAGAGAAACTCATTGGTTAGGAGAAGTTGTAGTAAACGAAGATCCTTTACTTAATGGTAGATGTCGCGTAAAAGTTTATGGTAAATTTGATAAACTGACAGATGATGCTATTCCATGGGCAACTCCTATGAATAGAGATCAAATTGGATCACATGCTGTTCCAAGAGTTGGCGATATTGTTGCAGTTAGGTTTGATAACGGAAACATATACCACCCAGAATATTGGTTTCAGATTGATCAAAATCCAGATTTAAAGACAGATATATTGGAAGCATCTGATGCACCACATGACGTAATTAGTTTAGTATATGATGCAGAAAGAAATGTTAGAATATATCATTCACCTGAAGATGGCTTAGTTATTACTCGAGGGAGTGGAGCCAAGGAAAGACCGATGATACAGATAGACGAAGAAGGATTCATTAAAATAAGCACAGATGCGAAGATGTTCTTAGACTGCGGTGATATATTCGTTTCAAATGAAGGTGAACCAGGCGCTGATGAAACAGAGCCAGCAGTGAGAGGTCAATCTTTACAAGATTGGTTACAAACATGGTTAGATGATTATAATGCACATATTCACCCAACTGGAGTTGGACCATCTGGTCCTCCCATGCCACCTACACCAGCAACCGTAGGTAAATTATCAAGTTCTCATATTAAGTATCAACAAAAGAATAAGTAGTTATGCCTGCATTGTGGCCAACATTCATACCAAATTTAGCAGCTGATATTGCTGGGCGAGAATTTACAAAACCAGGTGGTGCTATAGTTTCATATGCTCTTCCAAAGGTTGGTGTTAATCAAGTTCCTATTTTTCCTCCATCTTTAGATCTAATAAAATCTATTAAACCTGGAAATCCACTAAACGCATCATTAACAACAGATCCTACTGCAATGATAAATGCTATTAATCTTGCACCTCTAAGTGGAAGATATGATTTTGGTGTAAGAGTTGCTGAAAGATATTTAGAAGCTGTAAAAGGTTTAGCAATGACACCGTTTGGTGCAACGCATACTAATAATCCTGCTGCTGAATTTCTTTTAAAACAAGGTTATGGCTTAGTATTTGAACGATTATTAAAAGAGGGTGATATTCCATTGCAAGATCAATATGATGAAGATGGTAATTTAACTGAAATGGGTAAAGAGTCACATCCTGATTATGCTGATTTTTGTCCAGATCCAGTTGAGGAACCAGATCCAATTGAGGAACAAAAGAAATTAGATAAGAAATTTAGTAAGTTTATAGACGAGTATAAGAATGATTCTGCTATGGATTTAAAAAAGTTTAGATTTTTTGAATTTCCATGTTTAACTGGAGATGAATCACAAGAGGATCTAGAAAAACTTTTTGCTTCTAGATTATTACAACAATTTAGTGGCATTACAAACTTAAACACTAAATGGGAATTTTACATTTGGATTGCATGTTTAGGCTCAGAAAATTATAGTAATTCGAGTGGATTTGGAGGAAACTGGTCGGGTTTACCATATCCTAATATTAGTAACGAAACTAGAAGTGATATTGAAGATGCAGGTTATAGTTGGACACAGCTTGCTAATAATGTAAGTAGCATATGCGTTGAAGCAATTCATGATGCACATCCAGGTGAAGAATCTGACAGTGCATTTTTTAACACAAACGCACTAAGACAGAGAATTCAAAAAGATGCCACTAATGAAATTGTTTTGCCTATAGAATTAGAATGTCCACTAAATAGGTATAAAATACAGGTTGCATATGATTACGAAACTGATAGTAAAAGACCTAAAATTTTAACATCACACGTTATTGCGACATTTAGTTGGTATCCTGGTGTAAGAAGCGGATCGTTTAGTGCAAATGCAGAAGGTATTGTTACTAATGCTCCTAAATTTACAAAAAATAATAATTGGGTTAAATCAAAGTATAGAGATCAAGAATTAAAAAATGGTTGGCGCAAAATTCCAAATGCAATGAGCAGTGCTAGAACGCCTGAACATGTGATTAATATAAACCCAACATCAGGTGGAACTATATTTAAATTTCAAAGACAACAAGTGATCGACGCTAAGGCCGCTGCAGAAGAATGTGATGCTGCAGAAGAAGATAGTAATATAGATTATACTTGGCCAGGTGGTGATCCTTATGAAGAAATGGCAGAAATAACTATTGCATATTGGTATGCATGTTTAGTGAAACCATTTACACCATCTCCATCTGCTTTGCCAGCATTGATTCCTCCTCCACTTACTGGAATTTATATTCCAATTTATTATGGTGGTAAAAAAAGATTGGCTAAAAATTTAAGAAGAGCATGGAATACCGGGAAAACATTTTCAGTTATTCCTGCTCCAATGCCACCTGCATTGGCAGTTTCAACAGCTGTTGCGGCTGCGTACATGTTACACTTATTAGAATTTAAATTATTATATCTTGGTGGAATTCCTACACCTGTTGGACCAGTGCCAATGATTGGAATTGTTCCTGTAGTATTCTAAAAAATAATAGGATATATATTATGTTACACCTTTAATATAAAAATAAATGAACAACGAAAAAAACAAAAGGATCAGAATTGGGGAAAAGACACCAAAAGAGACCGTAGTTGAAGAACTAGATGTAAAAATCGAAAACACAGAAATTGAAGAAGATGCTAATCAAGCATTTTATGATGAGAACGGGGAATTCATGTGGGATGCATATGAGTCTACTTGCCCGTCAAAAACAAGAAAACCAAATCCACATATTAAAACCAAAAACGGCGATAAAGTCTACTCTAGGGAATCTTATGCCCAAGAAATGTATGACATGCTTACTGCACATGATGCTAGTATTGGACAATTACTGACTGTAATTAATCCTGGTGAAATTCATGAAGGTAAAATTTATGCAATTAATTCTGAGTTTATTAGTGTTGATATTGGTTACAGGGAATTGATCTACGTCAAGTATGATAAAGAACCTGCTGAAATTCAATCGCTAAAACCAGGTGATGACACTGCTGTACTAATTACACAATTGGGTAAAAACTCACATGTTGTTGGTAGTATTAATGGTGGTGTTAAACACAAAGTGTTTATGGATCTTAGAGCTGCAGTTGAAGAAGGAAACACAGCATGGGTCGGTACAGTTACAAATATGATTGAAAACGGAGGTTATATGGTAATGGTACAAGGTATAGAATGTTTTATGCCAGGATCTTTAGCTGGAATTAATAAACTACATGACTTTAGTTCTATTATTGGAACGGAAATGTATGTAGTTCCTGTTAGTTTCTCACCGGATAGAGGTACGTTAGTAGTTTCTCATAGAAAATATTTACAAGCTTTAATACCTGGAGAAATTGAAAACTTAAAACAAACACAAGGTGAAACAGTGACTGGAAATGTTACGGGTACTGCAAAATACGGAGTATTTGTAGAATTTAATAAGTGTTTAACTGGTATGATTCATAATAATGATTTAGATGAAGATACATTAGCCAAGTTTAGAGCCAGAGAAATTAAACCAGGTGATGAAATTTCATTTATGGTTAAAGATATTATAAGTAATACTAAAATAACATTAACTCAAAAGGCAAATATAGTTGTTAATCCATGGGCAGATATTGTTTCTAGATATCAAATTCCTTGCGTGGTACAAGCTACTGTTAAAACTAAAAAGGATTACGGATTATTTATCACAATAGAAGATGGAGTGACTGGTTTGCTACATGTTAGCGAATTAAGTGAAGAAGTAATGAGCGTATTTAAAGCTGGTGACCCTATCACGGTACAGATTACAAGAATCGATGTTGATTCGATGAAAGTCTTTTTAAAGATGCCGCAATAACTATTGCAACGAGAGTGTGATATATAATCAAACGGTAATATCATAATCTTAGTATGCAAAAATTAACTATAGATTCTCCGAGAGAATCAATCCTAAACGCAGCACTCATGGGTGTTGAGTTTGAGTTCTATTCTAACCTCGATCTAGAAGTAACCAGAAAATCTCTGGAAAAACTTCTAGATCGAAAGATTAGGTTAGAAGATAAAGCCCATTCTGATTTTGAACCATCTGCTGAAGAATTTAAAATTGAGCCAGATATGTCTGGTGGTAAAGGATTAGCAGAGTTGGTTACGGGACCTATCTCGTATAGAAATGCCAGATTAGTGGTTATTAAGATGTTAAAATGGATATCTGAAAATGGATATACTAATGATAGAGCATCAATTCATATAAATTTATCTTTCGATAAAAAGTATCTCGAAGATAAAGATCTTGTTTCTAAAATGAATGTTCTTAAGTTTATTTTAGAATTTGATGAAAAACAAATCTATAAGTTTTTCCCTGAACGTGAAAATTCTACTTATGCAAAGAGCGTAAAATGGGTAATGCCAAAAATTGAAGCATTTCATTTTGATGGTAATCATATAGCATCAAACAATTTTAAATTTGCTGACACAAAATATTATGGAATTAATTTTTCCAAAAAAGAAAAGAATTACTTAGAATTTAGGTATATTGGTGGAGCTGATTATGAGAAAAAATCAGATGATATTCTTTATTTAACTGAAAGATTTTTAATGCAAATGTGGAATTCATGTAATGACTCCAGGTTTAATGATGAGAATAAAATAGAATTACAGAGAATTTTAAATAAAAATAAACCTATCTCAGATATACTAAAGGACTACTCTAAGGTATCTGAACATTATCCCGACATAACTATATTAGTAGATTTAGTAGATAACCCAGTCATTATTAAATTGCAATGGGAGAGGTTTAAGAATAGAGTAGTAGATCTTATAGTAAATGGATCTATGACTGCCGGCTTAATTAATTATGATTCTAATTATGGAGCCACACAAATAAAAGATGGAAAGTTTCCAACTGTTTATCAATTAGAAGATTTTGAATTTATAGATTGTGAAATAGCTGGGAATGTAACTAATTCTAGTTTTTATGGGTGTGAAATAACTGGGTCTGCTATCATGTATGGTAGTTTATACAAAGGCACTAAGGTAAAAGAATCAAAAGTAGAATCTAGTTATACACATGGTAGTTGTGAATTAATAAACTGTTATGTTGCAGGTAGAGATACTATGTTTAAAGGTAAAATGACTGGAGGTATATTCAGAGAGGGTTTCAAAACAAAAGATGCCAGATTTGAAGATACTGAGATTGTTGTAAGTAAAAAAATAAGAGAATAAAATGAGTGAAATTAGAAGCGGTTCAAACCAAGATTTAACTTCTGGTAGAAATTTCGATCCAAATTGTCTAAATACTTTTTTAGAAGAAATAGGAGATGATATTACTGGGGCATGTATGGTACCTATTAATTTGCCACAAAAAGAGATTGTTAATATAATTAAAAGAGCCAAAAAATGGTTTTATAAAAAATATGAATATTCTGTAAAAGAAAATTTATACCATATTCCAAATAGTGTATTTAGTACATCACACTTTAAAAGCCACAGAGCACTTACGTTGCCTGGGCCAAGTGCAGACGGAGGTGGAGGTGTATATTCAGTATATGGTTTATATGACTTAGCTTCAGGTTGGAATGGAGGCGGAGGCGGAATGGATGTGAGATTCCAAGGTGGTTCTGACTTTTCAATGGAGCGAATGTTATTTAGAGGAATGTATGAAGGTTCTGGTATGGCTGAAGCCGCAGAAGAACTACAGTATTATGTATTGAACGCTTCTATGGCAGATTTGTCTAGACAAATACTTGAAAACCCTATTTCATTTCATTATTCTAGTTTAACTGGAGAATTAAAATTTATGGGTGATACACCAAAGGGTGATGTTATTTTAGAGATATATGAAACTATCCCTGATTGTGCGTTATATTCAGATGAAATATTCTTTAGATATGTGAGTGCAAAAATAAAACAATCTATTGGTTCTAAATTAGCAATTTTTAAATTTGCTCTTCCTGGTAATGTTGATTTTGATTATGATGCTATTAAAAGTATGGGTGATGATGAGTTATCGGAAATTAACGAAGAGATTCAAGGAGACGAAGGTGTTGATTGGATGATGCATTCATAAATAAAAGAAGATAAATAAATAAATGGAATTATATATAAAATATCCTAGCGATCCTAATTACGACGAAGATCAAGTTCAGACTAATGGTGAAATAGAAATGTTGATCACACAAATTCAAACAATTTTATTCACTAATAGTGGTGAAGTTATGGGGGATCATAAGTTTGGATGTGATTTAGAAACGCTTATATATGATTTCAATTCTAGTGAACATAATATTAAATCGGTGATAGTAGATCAGATTAATGCATATTGCCCATTAGCGTCAAAATACAATGTTCAGGTGAACATTGACTTTGTTCGAGGTGAAGTTAGAGATATTGCGTTCATAGATATTACGATAGATAGTAGATATGCTATAAAAATAAGCATGCTATAAAAAAGTATACATAAATAATGGCAGAATTAAAATTTTTAAGTACAATTAGAACGGGAGCAGAGTCTATTAAGGCTGATGCTAGAACTTATATTTCTAGGGTATACAATAGAGCTAACACTTTGTTTACTTTAGCTTCACCGTTTGCACAAATAATAGCTGTACTATCAGAAATGATGGATCTTATTATGTATTATATCGAGGATTCTGTAGTAGAACAAAACATATATACTGCACAACAACCAGAATCAATATATGGTATGTCAAGATTGACAGGTCATGATGCGACAAGAGGATTTGCTTCTACTGGTGAAATTATATTTAGATGGAAACCCGGTGCTGATATGGCAAAAATAGCAGGAAGTTTATTAAATATTAATGGTAGATCAGAAATTAAATTTGATGCTAACGGAATGACGTATACTTTATTAAATTCTGTTGAATTATTTAAATTAGAAAAAACAAATTATAATGCATTTAAAAGTGCAATAATTCAAGGTAAATTTGAATCACAAACTGTGACTTCTAATGGTGAAAAATTACAATCATTTAACATTAATACTGGTGGAATCACTGATCATAGTAAAGTTACTGTGAGTGTTAATGGTGAGCAATGGACAAAGCATGAATCTCTTTATGATCTATTATCTGATGAGAAAGCATATTTAATTAAAACTGGTATTAGTGGAGGTTTAGATCTTTATTTTGGAAATGGAAGTTTTGGAATGGTGCCACCAAATGGTGCTAGTATTAAAGTGGAATATGTAAAACATTCTGGGATTGCTGGTAATTTAGATGATTCACCTGATCTAACTATTAAGTGGGATGCAACTGGTTATGATTCTAATGGAACAGAACATGATTTAAATGAATTCTTAGATGTAACTGTTACTTCATCTCCAAAAATGGGTAGTGATAGAGAGAATACTCAATTTACAAAAATAATGACGCCTCTTGCAAGTAAATCATTTGTATTAGCTACACCTGATAACTATGAATACTTTTTGTCAAGATATAATATGTTTTCTTACATAGATGCATATAACACCACTGACGATCAATATTTAGATGATGATAATGTTATTTATATTTTTGCAGTACCAGATGTTAATAAAAAATTAGCTAAAAATCAAGATTACTTTACTGTACCACAAGAAGAAATGTTCTTTGATCAAGGCGAGTATGATGCAATGCATAAGGTTTTAGAAGATAGTGGCCAACAAATGGTAACAACTGAAGTTGTTTTTGTTAAGCCACAGATAAGAAAATATAGTATTGATATTAATATTAGATTCTTTGAAGGTTATACTAAGGATGAAATTTACACAGCGGTAAGAGAGAGAATGTCAACATACTTATTAAATATAACAAGAAGAGATAAACTACCTAAGTCTGATATTATTTATATCTTGGAAGAAGTCGCAGGTATTGACGCTGTAAATGTTAGGTTTATTTCAGAAACAGAAGAGACAGCAAGAAGACTTGGTTATTATGAATCAATTACTACTACAGTGGTTCCACAAGAACCAGTAACACTGGAAACTGTAGGAAATGGAAAACAAAAATATGTTTTCTTTAAGAAAATCGAGGATGTAAAAGTGGTTCCAGTTGATGAAAATACTGTTATTCCTCCTAAGGTAAAAGGATTAGATCAGTGGGGTGATATTATAATGGAAAAAGAAGAAGTTGCTGTTTTTAGAGGCGGATGGTTAGATAGAGATGGTGACGTTATAGAAGATGATGTGTTAATTAACGCTGAAGCTGCAGTAAGTATAAACTTTGAAGCAGATCCTGTACCTAGAACAATATACACTAGAGTACAAGCCGGAAATAGAAAAGCACTTAAATAATGGGTTTATTTACAAATTTATTTAACTATAGACAACGTAGAAGATATGATTCTGCTAAATCTAGAAAGGATGATAGATTACACACAGGATTTAACTACAATGATGAGTTGGCTCCAGGAGAATTTATTAGTAAGTCTTTATCCGGTCACATTCAAAGAAATCAAACTATGCAACATTTTTTAATATTCTTAGATGACGCATTAAAGAATTTATTAAAAGGTGCAAGATATTTAAATAATTTTAAAAATTACACCGTTGACGAAAACACAAAGAAAACTAAATAATGTACGATAATTTAAGATTTTTTAAAGGATTAGAATATGATTTAAACTTCGTAAAGAATAACTCTGATGTTTATCAGGGAACTATACATTTATCTGAGGTTTCTGCCGGTTTATATGAAACTGTTAATTTATTTATATTAGAAGAGTGTGAATTATTCGGAGACCCTATTATAAATTTCCCAGTATCTGAAACACCAGATAACGATAAATTTATATTTGAATGGAGTGAAGATACTAGATTTGGTAGTAAAGATATTACACTATATAATGTAGATCATTCTGGAAATCTTCCAATAATTAAAGAATTAAAATCTCAAACTGTTGATCTAATAGATTTTAGTAAAGTTGCGGTATTTAATGATGGTACTAAGGCATTGTGGGAACAAGATAGTACAGCTATTCAAATTAATATAGCGTTAAATTCGTTAAAAGCTGGACCACATGTTAGAAACTTACATGTTTATCATAGTGCAGCGGGTGTAAAAACACTTATAGCAGATATTGAAGTTTATGGTGAAGTAGTTGCTGAGGATGAAAGAACTAAAATTCTTCTTCAAAACTTTGGAGCTACACTGGACGAATCTGATTTTATGTTATTCAAAGATCATGACATTAGCGAAATGTCACCTGATTATAAATTACTGAATAAGAAAAGAAAGGAATTACTTTTAGAATTACACAACATAAAACCATTTGTTGGTACATATAAAGCAATATTGAATGCAATAGATTTCTTTGGTTATGATAAAATAACATTGAAGGAATACTGGTTAAATGTTAATAATTCTGTTAAGAACTTTGGTAAATTATTTGCAGTCCCAGTTCCTAACTCTTCTGTTAGAGGTGAAAACACTAGAAAGAAATTAGCGTTTAAACTTCCTTCTAGTACAATGAAAAAAACTAGTAAGTTTAGTCTTGTATATAGGTTAAACGAACCTAATGGAACATTCGATCATTGGGATATTCCTAATGTTGATGAGGTTTTTGATTATACGCCAGAAGAAGTACTTATTAAACTATATGGTTTAAAGGCAAAGTTACAAAAAGATTATTTACCGCTTCAAGCAAAAATTATAGATATTACTGCCGAAGGAGATTACTTCTCTCAAAGAAATATAAATGTATGGAATATTCAAAATGGCATTGATTTCTTTAGTGAAGGACATGATATTAAGTTTAATGTATTTCCTAACGATAGACAGTTATTTATAGAAGATATGTCAATGGTTTTAAAACCATCGCTTAATCAAGATGATGATTCTAATAACTATAATTTATTCTTAAATACTAAAAGCGGACAAGAACATACATTAACCCCAAATAATAGAACAGAACTAAAGAGTATATTTAGAGAGTTTTATGAAACATATCATAATCAAGAATTATATTCTTATAACGCTAACATTCCAATTGGATGTCCTGTATTATTAGACGGTACAGAATCATTTGATGATATTTGGGATGAAGCTAAATTTACTTGGGAAGATGCTCACAATCCAAACGATACTTTGTTAATTACATGGAATGATTGGTGGAAAGCATGGGTTTATGAAATAGAATGGATTATTACAAGTAAAAATAAAGGGTATGATCAGACTTATAGGGGTGCGATAGATGATTATTTGATTCTTCCATTGATATTACCGCATGATGACATATATACTGTCGAGATGAGAACATATGATCTCTTTGGGCACAGATCTCATTATAGAATGAAAGATCTAATAGATGTAAAACTTAAAAATCTAGAATTATACGGTATTTATAAGTGGTTAGAAGATGATTCATGGGATAATAAAAATCTACCGTGGCAAAAATCAGGTGGTTATTGGAATCAACCTCAAGATAATGTAACAACTATCGATGATGATATTGCTACTCTTTATTTAACATTAGATAGAGCAAATTACATTCACTTTGAAGAAGATCAAGGAGTTAGATTTTCAACTGTTAGTAGGTATTTAGATATTTATTCTGAAACTGCATATAGTGAAACTACTGGACCATACACATGGGACGAATCAACGTTTGATTGGAAAGACACTGAGCATTTAGCGTGGCATTTCATGAGAGTTGGACCTGATTTAACTTCAAGTTTCAAAATAAATGATATACAACAAGGTGATACCTTAGTAATAACGCATAAAGATCCAAAAACTGGAGAAATAAGCACAGGATCTCATCAAATAGTTAATGCTACACCAACCACGTTTAATGATGTAAATGGTTGGACTCAAATAATGAATGAATTACAACAAAGTGAAGACTATGTTATTAGTAAATTTAATTATAACGCAATATTTGAAGATTCTGACGATAATGATGTAAGTGATGTTTTTAAATTCATATTGGTTGTAGGAAAAGAATACTCAAAAACTTATGATTTTGAAGATGCTTCGATAATAAAAATTAATAATTCATCAAACGCTAATATTAGCGGTGAAATTCATGTACAACATTATAATCCAACATGGGACGACACCAGAGTATTTAATGATTATGCAGAGGTTGAAAGATCTACACATGTTACATTTTCAACAGATATTTCTAAATTCCCTGGAAGTAAAAATGCTAAATGGACTATCACAAATATAACTAACCCAAAAATAACAGATATATACTATAATAATATGTGGCTTACATATATCTTTAAAGAACCTGGGTACTACAATATTCAGCTAGAAACTGAAGATACAAATGGAAATAAAAACCTTGTAAATAGGAACATGTTAAAAGTAAAATAATAAAAACAATAAAAATGGCAAACATTACTGAAATTTTAGGAACTGATTCAGTTTCTTCCTCGAGACCGATCATCAATAGCAACTTTGAGTTGTTAAATGATGAGTTAGCATCTGTTACGGCCTTGTTAAACCCAACTACCTTAATTTTAAGTGGAGTCGCTAGCGTATCTACTTCATCGTTAACTGTTACGCAGAACGGTGCTAACTTATTATTAGTAAATAATTTAGGTGCCGCGTTTAACACTGCTGCAATTTTTAATTCATCTGTAAAATTAGATGGAGATTTAGTAAAAAGCGGAGCCTTAGGAACTGCTGCTACACCAACAACACAAGTTACACCAGTTTCAATAACTGCGGTTACTTACTTTATCGATAGTCACTTTACATTGCCGGAAGCAGTAGATGGACAAGAGGTAACGGTTATTAATGTTGATGGTAATTCTAAGTCTGTGTTATCAGGTACAGGAGCTACTTTAGGTGCTACATCAATTACACTCGAAGGATTAAACTCAACAGTTACATTAAGATGTTTTGATAATAAATGGTATATTATCTCATCACACAACACAACAACAGCATAAACAAAACTTAAAGAATAGATGGCAACTCCTCTAGTTAGAATACCGCAGCCAATGGGCGGCACAATGTATGCTTTCGCATCTTCTGCGAGAGACATGACTAGGGCTTTTAATAGTTCAGATTTAAATTTTGAGTTTAGTAAATACGCTTTATTAGATCTTCCAGATTTTACTGATTCTGTTAATGGCTCTAACACAATAGATTTTGAATTAAATCTTAAACAACCTTCAGGTGATGAATATGTTGCTGGAATGCCCAATGTAGATTTTGCACAAACATTCCAAAACTATGCACTTAACTTAGAAGAGTTATTGTTAAAAGACGATGATTATGATCCAATAATATTACAATCAGATTCTGAAAAGATATTTTTTAAATGGTTAAGTTCTTTAGGTGCAGTAGATTTTATTGCAGCTGATTCTAACCAGACACTTGTAGGTAATTATACCGAAAAAGTTAATGGTACGTTTGCTAGTGATAACTACGATAGAGTTGTTAAATATTTGGGAACAATAGATGCTGAAAACGATGTCGCGTATCAAGGTAACACATATCATGAAGTCTATATTAATGTACCCACTTCAGTAGGTTATACTCCAACTGTTTTATTTAAACCAACAAATTATAATACAACCGCAACAAAATTATATGCTAGTGATTATATAGAGGGCAGAGAGGGTCAAACACACCCTGATCCAAATATAAACATGAATGCTGTTGTTGATGAACACACATCAAGTAGTGGAGCTTATTATAATATTCAAACTAATGCTACTAATAGCGTTGGAATTAATTTCGATGCAACTGCATATGAAGAAATTAACAATGATGTTGATGTACAATCATTATTAGATTTTGCTAAAAAAGGACAAAGGTTTACATTTAATGCCATTCTTGTATACTATGATATTTATAGCGAATCTATTTCTGCAAATAGAGCAACTAACTTATACGGAATATTAATTTTAGATGATATACAGGATGCTTATGGACCTGGTTCTAAAATTAACGAACAAATTAAATTTAAACCAAACGAGGTTACAGGTTTAAATGGTAATGCATTTTCTTTAAAATTAAATCTTAAATTTAATTCTTCATTAGATAATGTTGGTGTAGAAACAAGTGTAAATGATTTTACAACGTTCTCTATGGATTTATTCATGGACACAACAACTGCTCTTGAAAATGCGACTGAATTATTGATACAGGCTAATAATAGATATGCTGCTATTGTAGAAAGATTAGATTCTATAGAAAATATTGTTTCTTCTACTGAAGACACAACTGCTTTATCGCAAAAGGTTCAAGTATTAGAAGATGATTTTCAAAGTAGTTCTCTTCAATTAGCGGATTCAAATTCTCTTTTAGAATTAATAACAAAGGCACATGCTAAAATTAATTCTTTAATTGATGGAACTATTCCAGTAGAATTACAATATAATACAGATGTTATATTTGCTGGAAAGGGTACAGAAGTTGATAAAACTATTCCTAATAAAATTAAAATTGACAGTACAGTTGACGGTTATACATTAAATAGCCCATACTTGTGGAATATAGCAGCAAGAACAATCGCTACTAAATTATCTACAACCGTACAATTTGATGCAGGTGTAGCAGGGAATGGATCTTCTAAGTTTGCAATTTGGTCTAGACTTGAAGAATTTTCAAACAGATTAAGTTTAAAAGGATTATTCTCATCTGAGCCCGAAAGTGACCTTAATATATACATTGACGATAGTTTAGTTTCGTGGAAAAACGGACAAACTTTCAAAATTACATTTGATGAAATAAATATGTCAGGAAATAATATTAAATTTTGGACAAACTCAGTTGGAGGTTTTGATCAATTAATATTTAATGTTGACTCAACTCAATTAATAACAAATAAACCATATATTGAATTAGTGTGTATTGATTACACTAACTATCAATTTGAAGCCGATATTTTAAGATAATATGAATACTAATAACTCTATTTCTAATTCGCTCAAGAAACTACTTGAAATTAATTCAAATTCTTTAAAGACATTTGAAAGAATCAATGAGGCGATAACTACAGATCAAAAGGATGTACCTCTTGAATTACTAACCGAAGATGGAACTAAAACTGTTTATGTGCCGTCGTTTGGTTACATGAAGAGAGAATTAGAAAGATTAGATGTTAATTTAAAATCTTTAGCAGGTTTAGGAAAAGGAAATACTAGGATTAAATTACCGGACGGTACTTACCAAAGTATTATTACAACACGATTAAAAACTCCTGCAAATGACATAACTAGTTTTGTTAGACCAGTTAATTTTGGTACAAAACCTAACTATTTCTTTGAAGACTTTTTAAATCCTTTACTTACAACTAGTATTAATGTTAGTGGACAAATTCCAAATGAAACTGAAAGAGTTTTAGTAAAACGAATTTTATTTGATTCTACAAGTGCAGTCACTGTTGAATATTTTAACACTAATTTTAAAAACAAAGAAAACCTAGATTATAATACTGTAATTAGAGATATTGCAAATAATAGTTTAACATACATACTAGATGAAGATACTCGTGATCTTCCATATAGAACTACACAATTTACTGGTAAATTTGATGTATTAAAAATTAGTAATTCTAAAAGAGAAGTTTTAGTCGATGGTGTTACTAAAAAGAAAGCTATAAAATTATACACTATAGATTCTTTAACATATTCTGATTCTAATAAAGATCTAAAAGATACTGAAGCACTTAAGGTTGGAGATGAATTAATGGTTCAAAGCGGTGCTAGAAATACTAGATATAAAATAACTAGAATCGATGGTTCGGCTAATCAGGTTGAATTATTAATAGTAGAAGGATATGAATCTATTAAGATCGGAGCCAATCAACTGGGCATATATAAAAACGATGAGGCCAACTTAAGCATAGATATTAATGTAGGATTTAATGAAAGAGCATTAGTTTTTGTTAAAGCTATAGATTCAGATTCTAAAATATTGGCAGAAAATTGGTCACCTGGTATTGGATTTTATTCAAACGAATTAACATTAATCCAAGCTGATGGGTCATCAATTAGATTAGATGATTATTACAAAGCAGAAGTTGCTGATTTTGGGAAATATATTACAGCACTTAAAGAAGATGCTATCCCTCCGGCAGCACAAGGTATTACACCTGATGCTCCTTCTTTAAACAATAACAACTTTAAAGTAGTTCAAATTAATTCTCATTTGACGGCTAACGATACTGCTGATAAAATTAAGAAGCTATCTGCTGATAAAATTAATGTAGAAGAGAAGATTAAGAAATTAGATGAAACTATAGTTAAAAAACGTTCTGAAATTTCTACTAAAAAATATGAATCTTCGATACAACAAGATAAAGACAAAAATGAATTAAACTCACTTATTACAGAGAGAACAAGTGAAACTAGTTTATATAATAGTATTGTAAATCAAATTCAATCATTAGCTTCTGGAAGCAATGCACCAAAAATTGCCCCTAAATATAGGGTTAGAGGATTCTGGGAAATTCCAGTGGCAAAGAAAGTTGCTGATACATTGGATCAAAACATTGTTAGATTTGTTGTACAATATAGATACTTGTCAACTAGCGGAAAAGCAAGTGAAGTTACTCAACTACCGTTTACTGATGGAACAAGAGAAAAAACAGCAGTCTTTTCTAACTGGAATGAAATGGAAACTAAAGTTAGATCTAGATATAGAAACTCGATCACTAGAAAATTTGAGTGGAAAGATAGTTTAGTAGAGGATGCACAAGAGGTAAACTTTAACCAACTAGATCTTGCAATTAACGAAGGTGAATTAGTTGAAATTAGAGTTAAATCAGTATCTGAAGCTGGATATCCTGCAAACCCAATATATTCTGATTGGTCAGAATCAATTACAATTGATTTTCCTATTACAGAAATCGATACTACTAATGTTGACGCATTGTTAATGTCAAATGCGGCTGAAACAGCATCCGTTAAAATATCACAAGAGCTTACCTCTAAAGGTGTGTTTACACATATTGATGATTCATTTAGTGCTAACGAAAAATATTATGCACATAACGCAACATCAATTGCATCAGGATTCTTATCAGCTGAACAAAAACCAATCTCAGTATATGATAAAATTGCTGAGTTAGAATTACAAATTTCAGAGCTTAAGGGTACGGTAGAAGTTGAAATAGGTGAATTAGTTGTTAAAATAATGGATGAGGATGGTACAATTACCGTTATTAACAATGACACCAAAAACCAAATATTTGCTGGTTATTATACAGATGAGGTTGCAAGTCTTACTGTTAAAAAAGGTCACATTGTTACAAAGACGTTTAAACTTCTATTAGAAAACACAAAAGCTACTAAACTTGAATTAGTTTCAAGATTAGTTGGAGATAGAAACTTACCAGCATACAGATCTAGTGCATCAGGTACTAGTATTGCTGATAATGGGTTTGGTGTAAAATTAAATGATTTAGGAGTTGCTGACACTGATAATAAAATTTCGTCAGACAATTATTATACATCTGAAGGTAAATACGATTTAGTTCCTATTCAGTTTCAAAATATAAGTACGTCTTCTATTAATTCTTATGATTTATTAGCTGAAGCGCCGTATCAATCAGCACAAAGACGTGGTCAATTTGTTTATTCTAGATTTATGGATGTTTCAAATCAAAATCCGCTATATGTTACTGAATCATTACTTGGTAGTGGGTCGGTAGATTTTAATAGTTATGAATATGGTTTAGGGTATGCTATTTTTGAAGGTGATTCAAGTGCAATTAACATTAAAGCATCAACAGGTAACGGTGATTCGGTAGATTTCATATGGACTGGAACGTTCGGTACACATGGTAATTCTACAAATGCAGACTTAAGTGGAGGTTTTCAATCTGACAAAATAGATGTATGTAGTGTTGGAACTATAGGTGCTGCGAATTATAATAATGGTTTATATCTTCACAAGGATCATCCTGATTTAGAGAACATATATTCATCATATGTTGAAGCTGTGCCTAATTCAGGTAGTGTTTCAGACGCGGATCAAAAAGATAATTTACAAGATGTTGTAGATAATGCACTTTATACAATGCCAATTCCTTCTACATATGCAACTGGAACAACGTTTGTTTATAACAGTCCATTAATAGGAAATAGCTTTTCATCTCCACTGGTGGATGCAGTTAAAGCTACAAAACAATTAGCGTTTCAAAAAACTGATAGTAATTTCATCAAATCGGGCGACAGAACATTTAAAATGTCATTTGATGCAAATGACCAATTTCTTTTAGGTGGACGCTCATGTGGTGCATTCTTATTTTTATCGCCTATTAATTTAGATACTTTAAAAGTTGAAGGTGATGCTAAACAAAGTAGAAAAAGTATTAAAAAGAAAGTCGGTACTTTAGACAGTTCTAGTGCTCTTTCAGTTGATATTATATTCCAATATAGAATGACTGATTATTTTGGTAACGATCCTGATTCTGATATCGGTAGAGTAGGCGGTCAAGCTAAATTAAGATTCCCAAATCTTACTTACACTAAGAAAATAGGATTAGATATTTTTGACAAATATGATCAACAATTCTCATTTGATTTAGAAGTGTTTGCTAAATATAGAGCTAAAGGTAAAAACTTAAATTCTATTAGAGCTGCGAAGCTAACTAGATTCGCTAGATAAACCACAACATACGATAGTCTATAATAAATCTGGATATATAATACAGACAAAAGTATTGTATGCAAAAAAGATTTTAATAGATGGCTCAAATTACATTAAGAAATTCTAATACGCCAGCAGATCAAAGCGGTGATTTATGTTTTAGTGCCCAAGATGGGTTGTTGGATTTATTTTATACAGCTCCATTAGCACCAAATAGTGGGACTGCAAACTCAGGAACAATATTATACGAAGACGACACTACTTTCAACACCACATGGGATGGACAGGATAAATGGTACATTGATGAGTTAGGTTGTAACATATTAAGAATATCTGCAACAGGTGAAGTAATGGAGTTACTTTCAAATGATGTAGGCTCGAGCATAAGTACTACGCCACATTGTGCTCCTATAATTACTTTGATTGGTCCTAATCTTATTGATGATCACTTAGAAGGTACAACATATACTGACCAAGGTGCTAATTTAGAAGAAGAGTGTGGAAGCGGTGGAACTATTATTACAACTAGCACTGTGCCTAATCCCACAACTCCTGGTAATTATACAGTAACATATGAATATCCTAATGCAACTACGGTAACCAGAAATGTAAATGTAGTTCCGGCACCAACTGCAACGCCAGTTCCAACTTCGGTTCCAACTGCAACGCCTTTACCTGACACGGTTGCTCCAGTAATATCACTTACTGGAAATGCTATAATAAATATCGAGGTAAATCCATTTTTTACAGGTACATATATTGAAGATGGCGCTACGGCATTGGATGATGTAGACGGTGACATTTCTGCAAACATTTCTATTTTCAATGATGTAGATCCAACTCAAGTTGGTGTTTACACAATTACATATAATGTTAATGATGCCGCAGGAAATCCAGCACCTGAAGTTACCAGAGAAATTCGTGTTGTAGATACTACAATACCTGAAATTGTACTTCAAGGGAATAATCCTGTAAACATTAATATTGGTGCTCCATATAGTGAACCTGGTTTCGCCGCAACTGATAATTATGACGACAATGCAACTCTTACTAGTGCTGTAGTTGTAGGAGGTGATACTGTGGATAACTCAACGGTTGGTCAATATAATATAACATATAATGTAACTGATTCAAGTAATAATAATGCAGTAGAGGTAATTCGTGTTGTTAATGTAAACGACGAGACTGCTCCAATTCCAGAAAACGAGACATATGATGTGGCTTGGAACGCAGCGCTCGCTATTATATTAGAAGCTACAGATAACGTAGACTCTTCTGGTAGTTTAACATATACTATAGTAGATCAGCCAACTAAAGGACAACTAACTGCAGATGGTGGTGATCAATTTACTTATACGCACACTGCGACAATATATGGCCAAGATTCTTTTACTTTTACAGCAACTGATTCAGAAGGGAACGTTTCCCTTCCTGGTACAATAACAATAAATCCAATAAACAGCGCACCGGTTTTAACAGATCCTGGATCAATACAATTGCAACAAAATTCAAGCGTTGTATTTAATGTTGGTATACAGGATGCTGATGGCGACGCAATAACAATTATTGAAGATACTGCTGTTTCAAATGGTACAATTCAATTAATACAAACGTCTAGCAACTTAGAGGTAACATATACACCTAATCTTGGTCATTTTGGTGGAGACACATGGGTCATCATAGGTGAGGATAGTAAATCAGAGCAATCTGCTCCACTAAATATTAACTTTGCTATTGAGGCCGTTCCGTATTTTGAAATGGATGCTTCATCATTTGGTAGTGATCCAGATGCCATGTGTATTGCACCTAAAACTACAAATGTTTATGGTGGAACAACATACGCAAATAATGTTAGTGAATTATCAATAGGTGATACGGTTTATTATGATCAAAATTTAACTAATAAAGTTACAAGGCCTAGTAATACTGCAATATACATAAAGGTTTCTGATTCTAGTAAAACCAGAGTATTGGGTATTAATGCCAATGGAGCAATTACAAGTATTAAAGAATGTGAAAGTAATGCTAATTCTGTATTTACACCAGTTAGATATGCAAGTAGTGAAAACGCATTCTGTGATAATGATGTACAAATCACAAATCTTTGGTATAATGATGATGGAAGTGGTTCAAAAACTTTACTTGAATTAGTAACCGGATTTGTAAATGTATTTTCTAACGAATATGACTCAGATTTATTTACTGTTACTAATACAGTACAGAGTTCTATAGAAAGCGGAGTTTATGGAGATGTAGATATTACTTTGAATAAATTTTATAAAAGATCATCTATTAATACATGGGGAGAAAACAATGAGGCAAACTCAGGTGGGTTTGATTTTGAGTGTGAGGAAGTGGTGCCACAGGAAACGTTTCCAATAACTGTTCAGTATTTACCAAACTTTGAGGATCCAAATTTAAATGAATTTTGTGCGGGCCAAATTGATAATGAACTCACAAATGTTACTCTATGGTTTAGTAGAGATTTAGGTGCGTCAGCAATTAGTAACTTGTTAGAATTAGCACAGTCAAATATTGCCATATACAAATCTCAATTAGGTGCACAATCACAAGATCCTTTAGATTTATTTGAATCTAACATATTTGCACAAGGCGGTGACGGACATTTAGCGTGGGATAATCTTGGTGATGGTAAAAATTTAAATTGGTATGGATATGATATTAATAATAGGCTAGTTGTTGGAACTGATATCGTAAGTTGGGGCTCGTGTTCAACATATAATGATAGACCTGAGTTTAATGGTCTAAATAATATAACAAGTGGTAATAATGATGTAAATATGTTTTACGCATTCTACTCTTATATGCCTGAAATAGAAGGACCCGAAGGTATTGATTGGAATGATTCAGAAGATATATTTTGGCCAATATATGTAATAGATGGTCTACATACGATTAGTTCAGGAGACACTGGCAGTTATATAAAAGATTTCATAGATAATTTAACGATAGGAAATGTAGTTGCATCTAATAACACTGGAGAATGTTTGGCATATGTTTCCAATATTGTAGCCGAAGACATAGATGATGCTGTATTATTACTAAAAAATAATTTATTAGATTCTAGGCAAAGGCCAGTTGTTTCTAGTGGAATTCAACTAGGTTTTGCTAGTGAAGAGGTTATTAAGGTTTATGAAGATTCCCAAGCTACTAAATGTGTTCTCGGTAATGAAGCTGAAATTATTAGTACATACACGTTCCCGTTTGTTAGTGATTATGATTCTGTTAAAGCAGGTCCAAATTTTAACACAGAAACTAATTACAAGTTAGATGATGTCGCCAAGCCTTTATTAAGAACTAATCCTAAATTATCTGGAAATATAAAAATAGTTACAGATTCTAGTGGTACAGTATATTTAGAGAGTATAAATGCAAGTGAAAAACTAGCAGGAATAAAGTACAAAAAACATCCTATTAATCCAAATGGAAATTACGCTAAAGATGTGGCTTCTTTTTTTAGAGCCACTGGAACTCCATCTGATTTAATTTATTTAACTAAAAGGGCTAATTCTGATTTAACGGTCCATGATTCTTATAATAAACAAGTAGAAGAGGAATATCAATATGGAACAACTTATAATTATTCTAAAAATTATGATGAAGGCTATAAAATGTTTGCACCTATATGGGCAGATAATAATATGCCAAATAATTTTGTAATATTTAAAGTAAAAGACCCTAGTCTATTGGATTCTACTCATACGAATAGTAGTAATGCTGAAAGAATTTCTAGTATGTTGAAAAATGCTGAGATAATTAAATCGTTTGATTTATCAAAAGAATCAGATTTAGGAAAATATATCAGAACTCATGTACAACAGGAAACTTTCCCTAAAGCACCTTTAACTGTTTCGTTTAATAAAAATGAAAATACTAATTACAACGGTATAGATTTAAAATCGGGTGAATTAACAAGTAAGGGCGAATATATTTACAAGGATTTTGTAGAAACTGACAAACCTCTTATTGAGGCTAATGATTTTATAACTGATGGTTTTAAAAGAAACGACATGTTATGTGCCAATTTATTGAATTTAGAATTCTTATTCGATGATGATAGTGGAGCAGATTATAGTGTTAGTAGATATTTTGGATTATATGTTGACACAATAGATTCTGGTGTAGGTGAGATTAGTTCTATTAATAATAACAATGTAATTACTTTTGGTAAAATTGATTCATTAGTTGATAGTACAAATCCAGTTACGGCAATCCCTAGTTATAAGCAAATGTCTACATCTCCAACTTTAGGTTACGTGAAGATAAATGATATTTTCTATAAGATATCAAACACTGGTCTTTATGATCCATTTAAGTTAGAGGTTAAAGTAGACGGTGATAATGAAATTATATCGAATACTATAGGTATTTCACATGTTGGTAGATCTGTCAATTTAACCAGAAATGAAGATCAAGGTTTTGATTTTGTTAAAATGACAATAATAGGAACACCTGACGGTGCTGATAAAATAGCGGTATTAGAATCAAGAGAAGAATCATACAAGTTTACATTTGTTAAACACACGCCTGGAGAATTAATTAATATTCAAATAGAAGACAATGGTGTGATATCTAATTTGTTTAATAATGATGTACAATTAGGTGTTGATTTTGAGACTACTGCAGCTAACATTATAGCTACACCAAAAGATGCAAACTTAAATATTACTTTTGATTATAATACTAAATCTGTAATTATAACCGAAATCAAAACAAATTTGGGTGATCTTAACATGAGAATTATGGGTGCTATTAGTTCTATTGTTAGGGTTGATCAACTTCAGTCTAATGTTAATTTACAAGATAGGACATATGTTTCTAATTACACATTACCAAAGGGTACTTATAAAGGACAGCAGTTTTCTAATCAAGGGACTACGGGGGATATAGCATCCGCGTTGGCGTCTGCAATACATGATGATGATAGTGAATTAGATTCGTATAACGTAGGTTCAGACATTTTTGTAAAAACAAAGATACCTGGTTATAGATTAAATCAACATGTTGTATTGGTTAACAAAGAGAACGTTACTGATTTTATCAAAGTAGAAAATGAAGATTTAAATAATATACTAAATCTTAAAGAAAGTAGTAATTCTATAAAAGAAAATTGGAGATCTCATTATTTAAGTGGTGGTAACACGCGTAACAGATCGGTGTTTGTTGATAATACTACTTTAAGTGAAATATCTACTGGAGATTATTTAGAAACCAAGTATGATGGTATTTACAATAAGGTATTAGATATTGTTGAAGATATTGATTCTATTGATTCTACTAAATCTAAAATAATATTATCTTTAGATTCAGATATTAATGATGGAGAAACAAGAGTTTTTAATAATAATATAGTACATGTTGGTTTATTCTCAGCATATAATATGTATGATATGGATTTTGATTTTTATGACACTTCAAATTCTGATCTAAAAGAGTTATCTTTAGAAACTAGAGAGAATATAAATTACGAACCATATGAAAATGCTATATTAAACATAGATCCAATTACTTCTGAGTTTAATTCAGTATTAGCTGCGAGTGACATATTTGATGATAATTATGCATTAGAGCCGATTGATTATTTTTCTAATTTATCCGGAATATTATCTGAAGAAACTATAGATGAAGAGTTATCTGAAAATATTACAAGTGAATTTGATAGACTAAAAGAAAACGAGTTAAAAGAATTTGCTACTAAATCTAGGGTAGTTCCTAATATTAACAAATGGGTTTTAAAAGATTCATTAAATATTAAAGAACAGCCATATTATTTGAATATTAATGAAGCTTTTGGTAGAACTAATTTCTCCCCTGATTTAAGTGCGGTTGGTCGTAGTAAAAACGATATGACACATGAATGGTTTTATATGGATAAAAATCCAAAGTATTTAAGATATGATGAATTAAACCAAGGATTTTCATATGTAAACTTTATTGAAGATTTTGAATTAACATCTGATTTATTTAAAAGTACTAAAAACAATTACTTTGATAAATTTATGATTTCTGAAGGATTTGAAAAAAATCTAAATAATGAAGATCTCGATTCTATATTTCAAAAATTCGGAGAGTACACAGAAGGTTACTTAAATCCTGATGATATTAATAATACATTCTTTAAAACAGAATTAAAGAAGAAATATACATTGATAGATGGTGGTGATACAAGTGCGTTTGCTAACACTATATTTAAGGGTTTAAAGGTTGTATTAAAAAATAGAAAGGAATTTGCCAATAAAACTGCACTTGATTTTGTTAAAAGCAGTGAGTTTAATGGTTATAAATTTAGTGTTTTATTAAAGACAAATACAAATACTGAAACCAATGATATAGAGTTTGAGGTTATTCAAAATAAGAAGTTTAAATTTGTAATATTTTTTATCACAATGAATCTTAGTGATTATTGGGTAAAAGGAAATATGAATAGAAAATTGTTATATGAACTAAATCATAAAATAGTATATGATCATGCTAATGAAGATTATATTTATGCTAATACGTCATTTGATGGCGCTATAAATTGGAATGGTAATGGGGTTGATCAGTTCCATTACTTTAGTGGCAGTGGACCATTTGATATGGAAGGTATTACTCATTTTGACGGAAGTACACCTAAGTTTGATGATCAAATTTTATTGGGAGAGAATGGATTATATGGTGAGGTTTTAATGGATTTATATCCTGAAACACCTGGAAATACAATTTATAAGTTTTCAATTTATACGGTAGAAGATGATAATTCAATTAAAGTACAAGGGAAACCAGTAAACGTAAATGATCCATATGATGTTTTAGATGTTGAGTTTTTACCTAACTATTTACAAAGTAAAATAAAGTATTACTATAAGGACGGAGGTACAAACATACACAAGGCTCTTCTAGAAAAGTTATCTATTAACAGCGTTGCTGAAATGATAAACTTAAATGATGATAGCGTTAAGTATACCACAGTAGAAGAAAATGGAGAAATAAATGCAAATAGATTTACTATTAATTTTGAAGATGGAAATGAAATTGTAAAATATGCAACACTTTCTGTAGAAGAAGATAATGATAAACCGAAAAGTTTTAAATTATTTAAAGGTATTATTGGTTATAATTTAATTAAATCAAGCGAGGCTGAATATTATCCATTCTTAATAAGACACAGTGGATCATATACTGTAGGATTTAAACCAGTTGTTACATTTACTGACATGTATACTCATTTTAAATCTAATAGAGTACAAGCCACTGTAGATAACAGAGAGTCTGTATTTGAGTCATTTTTATACAAACATGACATGAATAACTCATATGAATTAAAAACTGCCAAATCATATTATAATAGATATAATAGATGTGGTACTACGTTCAATGTGGGTCTTATTATAGATAATGATGTACATGATTCTAATTGGGGCATTATAAAAAATCATTTTTATCATAAAGTAAATGAAATAAATCCAAATGGTATTACCAAACTCTCAGAATCTTCTGATAAATTACCATTGTACCCTCGTATTAATGAAATCGCTATTTCTAAAAAAGATGTAAACGTATTTAGATCTTCATGGGATGCAAATTATTATACTAGAGCATTATCAGGTGGAAAATCTGAAGATATACCAGGTACGTTAGATAATACAGAGGAAAAATCTTATCTTGGATCTACTGCGATGAAGATTAAAAACGAGTATGATGTTACTTCTTTTACATATGAAAATGTAGATAGTCAAGAAGATTTAGATTTTATTTTAAAGAATGGTATAAATAAGGCTGAAGTAACTGTATTTGAGGATAAAAAACAAATAGTTGCAGATTTTTATATTACTGATGCTGCTACTAGATTACTAAGAAATGACGGAGTGTTTGATGTAATAAATAAGTATGTGAATGCTGAAGATTCAGCTGGGGATAAAACAACTTTGATCGATGACGCAAATTTCTATATTAATAATAATATTATTGAAAAATTTGTAGTAGATTCTATATCGTTATATACTAGAGACTTTAAAGGAAGACCTTCATCAATAATAAATATAGGTGAAGATATTCGCGCTGGTGGGTTTACACCAGACAACAATTTTAGATTTAAATCTCATAAACAAAAGCCTATGAATTTTAGATTGATATATAATAAAAGATTAGGATATTCTTACGACATTAAACCTATGATAAAAATAAAGTCATAAAATGGCAATTAACATTCAAGAGATACTACACCCGAGTGATTCAAACTCTATTAAGTTTGAAAAAATTAATTATAATTTTGACCAAATATTGGCAAATGGAGGTGGACCTGTTGGTCCTAAGGGACAAAAAGGAGATCAAGGTCAAGTTGGCTCTACTGGACAAAAAGGTGAAAAAGGTGAAATTGGTAATACTGGTCTGAAAGGGGATTCAGGAGCCACTGATAGCCCATGGTATAAAGTTCAATTAGATGCTAATACAGATAATCAAAATGAAGTTACTATTTTAAAACCTAAAAGAGGAACTGATTTAAATCTTCCTATAATTTGGTTAGGGGATTCAACATTTACAGAAGATTCTAATGATGGTGATGTTTCAACAAATGCTAGGTTAACAATAGCAACTGATAGCGTTTTTGCAAATTATCTAAAATTGTTTCATGATAATACTCATGGTTTAATATTAACAAGTGAAGAAAGCGGAGCTTTTAAAAGATTTGCTTTTAAAAATAATTTTGGTAGTAGTAACATTGAATTCGGTGCAACTACAAATAAAATATCTTTAGTTGCTACTAGCTCAACCGCATATGTACAAGGTGAAGGTATAACAATTAAAACAACTGGATCAAATAACCTTAGTTTAGAAACTTCTGGTAATGGTATATTGGATGTAGATATAAATGCTGAATTTAAAGGTTACGTAAGGTTGCCTTATGGTGGAACTGGACAAAGACCAGTAAATCCACAAGTAGGTATGATAAGATTTAATAGTGATTTAGATATCGCTGAAGCTTATTATTACAATGGTGGTTCACCAGAGTGGAGAGAATTGTGTACAGATTGTGGTAGCGGAGTAGCAGATAGTATTGGAATTATAGGTGGAAACATTGATGCATATGCTGATGGAAGTCCAGTAGTAACTGACACTATTTCTATTGGAGGTGGAAACATTGATGCAAATAGTGATGGGTCACCAAGTTCAAGTGTGCCTAATCCGACTGCAACACCAAATCCAACGGCACAACCAACCCCAGCCCCAACTAGTGGATCAGGAGGAGGTTCAGGACCAGCTCCAACACCGAGCCCAACTAGTGGATCAGGAGGAGGTTCAGGACCAATTGCAACGCCAAGCCCAACTGATAGTTCAGGTGGAGGTTCAGGAAGCGGATCAGGAAGCGGATCAGGACCAATTGCAACGCCAAGCCCAACTGATAGTTCAGGTGGAGGTTCAGGAAGCGGATCAGGACCAATTACAACGCCAAGCCCAACTGATAGTTCAGGTGGAGGTTCAGGTGGAGGAGGAACTAGCTCTGGAACAGGTTCGGGAACAGGTTCGGGAACTAATACTTATGCATAATAGTTAAAATAAAAACAAGATAAATATAAAAACATAAATAATAAAATGAGCTACGATTATACAAGAACTGTCTCAATTACACCGGTAAGTACATCCTATTCATGGGATGCTACTCCTAATTGGATTACTATATCAAGAGTTTCTGTTAACTCCGATGACTGGACAATTACACTTCAAGAAAACACAGGTAATGCACGTAGTGCGACACTTACTGTTAGACATGCTAATTCAACAACGGTTGACACTATAACTGTGAATCAAGCTGAGGGTGTAGGTGTGCCTGATCCAACTGCAACGCCAGTTCCGACTTCGGTTCCAACTGCAACGCCAGTTCCGACGAACGCACCAAATCCAACGCCAGTTCCAACTGCTCAACCAACGCCAGTCCCAACTGCTCAACCAACGCCAGTCCCAACTGCTCAACCAACACCTGGTCCAACGCCAGCGTTTACATTTGCAACTAATACAACGTCTGGTAATAGATTTATATTTGCACCTAGTAGTCTTATTACTGATGTATCATATACAATCGTAGCAGATGGTAACACTAGTCCAGTTGCGCCAAGTAATTTTAGTACCAGTGGTGTTAGTGGTTCAAATCAAACTGGACCAACTGTAACAAACAATTCGAACGTATTTACTGGAACTTATAGGTTTACAAAAACTTTTTCACCAGTTTCTAATCTGAATGTTAACTGTACAGTAAGTGCACCATATGGCACATCAGATACTTGGTATTGTACACTTGAAGCAGATTCAGGTCCTAAAAATACAGCTACACCAATGCCAACTAGTGGATCAGGTGGAGGTTCAGGACCAACTGCAACACCAGTTCCTAATCCAACTGCAACACCATTTCAATTTCCAACTGCAACTCCATCGTGGAGTGGCGGAGGCGGAGGCGGCGGAGGCGGCGGATGTCACGTAGCTGGAGAATTACTTACGTTAGCTAATGGTGAAACTAAATTAGTAGAAGATGTAGTTGTAGGAGATAACTTATTATCTGTTAATTTTGACGGATTTAGTTTAGATGGAGAGTGGAAATCATGGAAAAGAAGAGAAGAAACTCTTGGATCTGTGTATACAAATACGACTGTTACCAATGTTACTGTTTTAGACTTCGATAAATATTATGACTTCAATAATGGATTATTAAAAATCACAGAAGAACATCCTGTCCTAGTAAAAGATACTGTAGGAGATATTTACTTCAAACAAGTAAAAGATATTGTTAATTCTGATTGGCTCTTAAATGAAGATAATGAATGGGTAGATATTACATCTATAGAATTGATAGCGGTACCTGAGAGGTTTACAACATATTCTTTTAACGTAGAAGAATCTGATGTTTATTTTGCAAATGGTATAATAGTACACAACGTTGAGAATCTTAAGATAGAGGATCAGAAATAATCAATAATAAAATAATGAGCATTATAAATAAAATTATTAGTAATAAGAACACCCTCACTTTTGTGTTGGGTGCTCTTTTTGTTTTAATGTTTTTAAAACAATGTGACAGTATATCTTCTTTGAAACAAGACGTTAAATTAGCACAAGAAGATGCTGGTAGACAGCTTAATAATTTTAAAGCGGCTCAAGATTCTGTTACTATATTAAGAAATGATAATGGTGATCAGCTTGCTCAGATTAGATCTTATGAATTTGATTTATCAAATATGGAATCTAGTCAAACTAAGTTGACTAAAAAATATAAGAAAGCGTTAGCGCTTAATGATGACTTAAAAGAAGTTAACTCATTAATTTCGGCTAACCTAGAAATTACAGATAGTTTAGATGTAACCACTACAACTGAGACCATTGACACGACAACTACTAAAGTTACGTTTGCATCATCAGAAGATTTTGGTGATGGTAACTCTAGAAAACTAACAGGGTTTTCTACCTTTAAATATGAATTTGAAAAATTTAAAGTATTGGAAACTAAGTTTGAATTGACACAAACTTTAAGTTTAATGGCTGCAATTGAGAACGTAAATGGAGCCGATAGATTAAAGTTATCGACAAGCTATCCTGGATTAGAGATTAAAGATATTGAAAATATAAACTTAGTTAATAGCAGATTAAATAGAAAAGACCAAAAGAAATCTAGATGGCTAGTTGGTTTTGGTGTTGGATATGGAATTAATTTAAACAATAACCAAGTGATTAGTACTGGACCATCTATTGGTGTAGGACTTTATTGGTCACCTAAATTTTTACAATTTTAAAACATGGCTCAATCAAGCAGATATTTTTACTTAGATTCTGATATTTTATTAGAATTTATTTATCATGACCAAGGAAATCCTTCTAAATATCAAATAGAAGTTGACGATAATGGTAGTGAGGTAAAATTCTTAGACACAGTAAAAGGAATTACTTCAGAAAAAAGACACTTAATTAATGAATTAGGTAGTGCTGTTGTAAACTTTGATGTAACAGAAACTTCAGGATATTTATCAGTTGAAAACTTTGCATCAAGAACTTTACTTTTACAAAACGGAAAAACTTATAAATTTAATTTAAGTTTATTAACAGATCCTAGTTTATTTCAAATCAGTGGAGCTTTAGGGATATACTCTTATTCTGATGTAACTAAGATTGCTCAATTTACACCTAATCAAAATGGGATAATTGAATATTCTTACGAAGGTTTAATTGGAGGTAAAATAATAGTAGACACAAGAGCAAATCCATTATTTGCAAATCCAGATGAAAATACAGGAAACGATATTAATCAAACTATTGGAAGATATCACGCTATAAAGTCTGGTAATACTGGTACTAAATATGCATTACTAGGCTATGATTCGACAGGAGATTATGAAATGTTTAATTACATTAATAATAACGTTGAGTGGGCCGGTGGAAATGAAACTGATCTTTTAAACAACCAAACTAATGCAACTGCAAATATTAATTATATCAAATACGATAGTATTAGGTTACATCTTAGAAGTGGGTATAGTTTTGCTGCCAGAGGATATGAAGGGTTTTTATTCGAAATAGCAACTAAAAGAAATTCAGGTGTCAGGAACAATTTAACACAATTAGTATACTTAAACACTAGTAACTATGAATACGCTAATCCTAAACCTTTTATTTTAGGTGAGACGTTATATAGTAAATTTATTGATATTAAAATTCCTACTCTTATAGAACAGAATGAAGAGTTTAATGATTTATTTTATGGAGATGGAAGTGTAGGTTCTAGTGATTTAGATCCAACTTCTAATTATGAAATGACATTTAAATTAATAGATACATTACAAACTATTAATGGATTTGATTATTTCCTTACAGGTGAAGAGAATAGTTTTACTATTTCTAGAGAAGATGAATTTCAAGATTTTACTGTGGTAGTAGAAGATGCTATTGATGGTGATTACTTTAAGATATACGGAGAAAAAGATAATTCTATAGGTGCCTTTGAAGCATACATATTAAATCAAATAACTAAGACTTCAGATGATATAGTTGTAATGTTTGATGTTGATGTTTTCGAAACTATAGGAAGCGTTGATGTTAAAACATTCCAAACATCATATACACAATATGAAGATTTCAATACACCTATTGTTTTTAGACCAGTGATTATTAATAGTAATACTGCTTCTAGTTTTTCAGTAGATGTAACTATGAGAATTTGGAATCAAACTGATAATACACAAATAGTAAAAAGAGCTAGTTTAACTTTAACACAGGCTGCAAAGTATGGTAAACGATTAAATAAGTTAAAAATTAATTCCCCAAATCAGTTAACTGAAGTTTATAATGTTTTACCTGAATTATCTTCTAATAAAATTATAGAAGGAATATTTACAGACAACTTGCCTAAAAGTATAAAATATGTTCCTACATTTATAGAAAGACACAATGTTATTGCATCAAAATCAAAAATAGTGTTTGATTCTTCTAATGAAAATATAATGACACAGAGTATTACTGAGGTAGATACTTCTGAGTTTGTGAATGAAACTAAACTAAATATTGATATACCTCCATTTACTTCATATTATAAATTTGTGATTGCTAAAAGAAAAGGTGATGATGTAGAATTTATTTCTTTTACAAATGCAGAAAACGTAATATTAACATTCGGTGATGGAAAACAAAAATTAAAATTTAATCATATATCAAACAAGGATATTGATATGGGTGAAGGTGAAGTTTTGTTTAAAATAAGTGAAGCTAATGCTAATACTATTAGAGGTATGAAAAACAATAAGTTTTATATTAGCGTTAATAATGGCATTGACGAGAATATGATCATGTCTGGTAAATTTAAGAAATAATAAAAAACAATGATCTTAAATAGTAGAAATAATTCATTCGACTTTAGGTTTCCTAGAGGATTTGTACCCAAAGAAGTTGCTGATAAATATAAAAAATATATTAATAATGTGCCAGGTGGTTTATTATCTGAGCCTGTAGATTTTATAAATTATAGCATTCAGGGTATTAATATACCCGGTGTTTCTTTTAATCCGTTAACACAAGAAGATAATGACGGTTCTATAAGATATCACAGAGGTGCTATTCCAATACAAAACACAATTAATAGAGAATTTACTGTTAGTATGCAATTACTAGATGGGTTTATTAATTATTGGATTATGATGGATACACTTTTATGGTATTACGCTAGATCTACTAAGCAATCTCATATAGAATCTCCATTAACTTTAAGAATATTAGATGCAGAAGGAGCATCAGTAGCATATATGGAATTCACAGATTGTATCATGAACTCTATTAATGAATTAAATTTAAATTTTGCAGAAAACGTTGCATCTTTTCAAACATTTGAAGTTACGTTCTTTTATAATAGATTAAACCTTAGATTAGAATTAGAATAAAATAAGATATATAATACATGAAAACATTTAATACATATTTAATTGAAAACGCTGTTAACGAACAGGATTTGGAACTTATTAATGAAGGTCTTCAAGAAACTTGGACTCCAGAGTTAGAAGATAAAATAGATGCAGCATTAGAATCTTTTGCTTCAGAATATCAAAATGAAGATGGATCTTATGATATTGAGAGACTTAATGAAGAGATGACTAATGAAGGTTTCTTTGGATCAATTATTGGTGGACTTACCGGTTTTGCTTTAGGGAAATCTATTGGTAAAATGCTAGCAAAAGTTCTTGGTATTCAAAAAGGTGTGTTTTACGATTTATTAACTTCTAGACTTGTAGGTGCCGCATTAGGTGCAGCTCTAGGTAAAAAACTGTAAATGAATTACTTAGCAGTAGATTTTTCTTTAAATTCTCCAGGTTTATCCATATATAATGATAAAAAAAAGAGTTATCATTTTATTAGTTACATAAAACCAAAAACAGGAACTAAAGCAGAACAAAAACTTCAAGAAGAGATTTCTTTATTAGAAGATGTTACTTTAGTTAATCAACCTGATTTTACAAACAATGAATCTTTCTCAAGCGCCGAACTCTTAAAGGTAAAGAGATATGATAAAATGGCTGATGACTTAATCAACCTAATATTACAAAATTCTTTTGAAGGTGATGGTTTCACTATAGCATTTGAAGGTACTTCTTATGGTTCTAAGATGGGAACTAATAATATGATTGACATGGCAGCAGGAGCCGCAATCTTAAAGCTTAAACTTTTAAAGACCTTAAATCCAGAAGATTTACTTACTGTTGCTCCTACCACAATTAAGAAGTTTGCAGGTAAAGGTAACATGAATAAACTACAATTATTTGAAGCTTACCAAAAAAATGTGAACGAAGACCAAATCTTGGCTAAAAGCCCTTTGTGGAAAATAGTTAAAGACCTAGAAATTGGGAAGAAGATCCCGAAGCCTTTGGATGACTTAGTTGACGCTTATTTTCTCGCAGCATACGTTTCAAACCTCCAAGCCTAATCTAACTTCTGGCTTAACTAACATTTGTTATATGCACTTGCCGAAAAACTGTTTCATTTTATTTTAAAAAAAATTAAAATTAATCCCAGGTGAAACAAATTAAAGGTTAGATATATAATAAGTATAATAACAAAAGTATTAATTACATGTTAGTTACAACAGATTACCTTCGTTTATTAAGCATCCTACAAAAAATGGTGATAGCGAACCAGCTTACTGAAAAGCAAGCGTCAGAGTTACTTCACAAATCAGGACTGATTAAGTTAAAGGAGAATAAATGGAAGGAACCTTCTGGAGCAATCTTAACAATTAATTGAAACTATTTATTATTATACAATATAAGGAAACGAAAGAACATTAAAGTAATTTCAAGGTAAACAATTAACAATTTTAACAAACTAAACAATTTAAAGGTATGAGTGATTCATTTGACATTTTTAACTTGGGCGTGGAAGACGTAGAAACGCACCAAGTACAAGCAAGTAGTTCTACTAACGAGATCTACAAACCAACAGCAGACGATGGTAAAGACGGAACTTACAAAGCATTAATACGTTTTGTGCCAAATCCAGAAAACCCTCGTAATTCCCTAATCCAAAAATATGTACACTGGTTAACAAACTCTAGTGGCGATGGTAAATTAGTTGATTCTCCAGCAACAATCGGAGAAAAATGCCCTATCGCAGATGTATTTTGGAAGTTGCGTAAATCAGATTCAGCTGTAGATAGAAAATCTTCAGATAAACTAAAAAGACGCCAACAATACTATTCTTTAATCAAGATCGTAAAAGATCCACAAAATCCAGAATTAGAAGGTACTTACAAAGTATTTAAATTTGGATATAAAATTAAAGAAAAGATAGATGCAGAATTAAAACCAAACTTTGGTGAGCCAACACAAGTATTCGATTTATTCGAAGGTAAAAACTTTGAGTTAGTTATCACTAGACAAGGTGAATATAATAACTACGATACATCTAAATTTTCTTCTAGTAAGTCAGCTATTATTATGGGCGATGCCCCGGCAGAACGTAGTAAAGAAACTATGACTACTATCAAAGAAGAATTAGAAGCAGCTCCTTCATTAAAAGGATATGATTATCAAGCATGGGACGAAGATACAAGATCATTTGTAAATGATGTATTAAGAATGTATCTTAATCCGGGTGATTCAATTGCATCGATGACATCAAGTGCTCCAAAGGCAGCAACTAAAACTGCAACAGCAGTAAAAGAAAAACCAGCGGCAGCACCAGTGGCTTCAACATCGGAATCAACTTCAAGTGTATCAACAGATGATGATCTAGATTCTTTCTTGAATGACCTCGACATCTAATAACAATATAGAACTTACTGAAGAGTTAAAGGATAAAATAAGATATGCACTTAAGCAAGTAGTATCTCAAATACATTCTACTCCTAATAAGAAGCTACTAAAGGACATGCATGGGCGAATAACCTGTGCATGTCCCTATTGTGGCGATTCTCACTCTGACGATACCAAGAAAAGAGGTAATATATTTTGGGATACACTACAGTATCACTGTTATAATTGTAGTTATCATACTAATCTATATTCTTTTTTAAAGGATCATGATGTTAAGATGGATACATCTAATGACTCTTTTATGGTTATCGATTACATCAAACAAAACAAAATACAGGTAAACCCAGAGTCTGTATTGAAACACCAGGCGCTAGAAAAGATACATAATCTAGCAATTGATGTTGAAGAATTCAAGAAACATTTTAAAGCTAAAGTAATAGAACCGGGTGATTGGATTTGGTTTCAATTAAAAGATAGGTTATTACATAATCGATCTGAAGAATTTCTATATTCAGATAAAGAGTTTCGTTTGTGGATTCTTAATTATAGTACAGATGGCAAAATTATAGGTGCACAGACACGTAGAATGAAAGGGTATGGACAGAGATATTTAACTTATGATTTGCCAAAATTATATGAAGAAATGGGTAAGCCATTAGAAATGAGCAATGAGGAACTAAACACACTTACAAAGATATCAACACTTTTTGGAATTATGCAATTAAATTTCCAAAGACCAATAACAATGTTCGAAGGTCCTTTAGATGCTAAATTCATGAATAACTCGTTGGCCTTAGCAACTGCAGGTAGATCAACTGATGATTTTGATGAGATACCAACTGTTAGATATATGTTTGATAATGACACAACGGGTAAAAAGAAAATGGCAGAAAAGTTAAAGAAAGGACGTCCCGTTTTTATGTGGACTAAATTTCTTAGCGAAAATAAACTAGATACATATAATATTAAGGATCTAAATGATTTAATATTGAAGTGTTTTGAGCTTAAAATCGATGCTCACAAAAAGATCGATAATTATTTCACTTCTAATCAATTAGATTTATGGTATGTATAGAAACGATTAACAACATGGTTGAGGATAACTTTGATGAGTTCCAAAAAGACAGTGATAGATTTAAGGGTATGAAACTTTTGATAGATTTCAAGCCATTAGATCTTAGCGTCAATTCTCCAGAAATGGAAATGCCAAAACCTAAATTTAAGAAGAGGCAAATAACATCAAAATTTATTAAACCAAATCCTAACAAGAAATCATTATTTTAATATGACTAAAGAAAACATACTAGCATTAGACGGAAAATTAAGTAGACAAAGAACTGAGTGGACAAACAATATAAAAAAGTTGGCACAGAGTTTAAGAAACTTAAATTTAATGGAAGAAACAATTGCTGAAGTTTTATCTTCACGTCAATCTCTAGTAGAACAAATGTCGTATTTAAATATGAAGGTAAAAGAACAAAAAGCAAAAGTAGCTATTAGATATAGAGAAGCCTATATTAGATACTATGAATATGATTATAAACTCGGAGAAAAACAAAAAGAAAGATTTATAGAGACAGACTTAGCAGATGAAAACATGATATTGGCTCATCTAGAAAATCAAGTTGAGTTTTTCAAAGATTCGGTAAAAACCCTAGATAATATGGGATTTGCCATTCGTAATAGACTAGCATTAAAAGATCTATAACGAAAAATAAAAATGCTCTAACAATGTGGAGCTTAGTTTAACTGAAAACAAACAGTTGCTACGTATTGATGAAGCAACTGAATTAGAACTGGAACAACTCAATATTTCTTTAAATAGAAGAATTGATTCATGGCGATTTAATCCTTTGGTTAAAAAGGGTTTATGGGATGGATATGTTTCATATATAAAAGATGATAAATGGATTCCTTCAGGATTATGGAGAGAAGTCATGCAGATATGTAAAGAATATAAATTTGAGTTTAAACTCAATGGTATTACTGACATGTTTGATACCAATATTAATCAAGAAAAATTTACAAAATGGGCTTTAGACTTTTTCGAAAAGTCAGAGATAACTCCAAGAGATTATCAAATAGAGGCAGCATTTAATATACTAAAATTTAGAAGATGCTTAAGTGAGCTTGCAACTTCTGCGGGTAAAACACTGATATCATTCTTAACAGTATCATATTTACTAGAACAACAAAAAGCAAAAAAGATTTTATTTATTGTACCCAATGTATCATTAGTTGTACAAGCGAGTGAAGATTTTCTAGACTATAATTATAGAAATGCAATAGATATTAAGGTACAGCAAATATACAGTGGTCAAAAATTAAGGCCAGGTAGGAATGTTATTATTGGAACATATCAATCACTTGTTAAAAAAGATAAAGCATATTTTGCAGAATTTGATGCAGTAATCGTTGATGAAACACACAAAGCAAAATCAGCCTCTATTAAAACTATTTTACAAAAGTGTATTAATGCAGATTATAAATATGGTTTATCTGGAACTATTCCAAAAGAAGGCACATTAGATAGATTAACTTTAATGGCATATACTGGTCCATTAATTACAGAAATAAGTGCACATTATTTACAAAACGAAGGGCACATTGCTGGCTGTAAAGTAAAGGTAATTAAAATGGACTATGCACCTCAATCTACAAAAGACGCATTTAGAGAAATGTCCCAGAATAGATATGAAAGTAAAGACGTTTTTAAATTTGAGCAAAACTATGTGATCAATTCACCTGGAAGACTTAATTTTATAACAAGCATTATCTCCAGGGTTAAGGGTAATAGTTTAGTTCTTTTTCATAGAATTGAACATGGTAAAAAAATATATGAAAAACTCAGACAAGAGAGTGATAAATCTGTTTATTATGTTGATGGTGGAATTGATAAAGATATTAGAGAAGAACACAAAAAGAAAATGGAAGCTGGAGACCAAGTCGTCATTGTCGCTTCATATGGTACATTCTCAACTGGTATATCCATCAAGAAAATCCACAACATATTCTTCACAGAATCATTTAAATCGGAAGTAATTATTAGACAATCTATCGGTAGAGGTTTAAGGCAACATAGCTCTAAAGACTCGGTCAATATTATAGATTTTGTAGATGATTTAAGTTCTCCTGATTGGGACAACTATTTAATAAGACACTCCAAAGAAAGACAAAGGATCTACAAGGAACAGAAGTTTAAGTATGATATAAAAAATGTAGATTTTGAAGGAGATATATAATAAAATAATAACATACAAAAAAATAACAACACTATGTATAAATTAAAATCTTTTGATCAGTTTTCTACTGAATCACAAATCAATAGATCTAGACAAGTAGAAGAAGAAAACTCTACTAAAAGAACTACCGAAGCAGAAACATATAAAAATTTACTTGGTGAATTTAAAGTTACTTCTATCAAAGAATTAACTGAAGAGCAAAGAATTGAATTTTTTACTAAGTTAAGAGGCGCTGAGATTAACGAAGCAACTGTTTTAATTGAAGAAGGAACTAGAGGACAAATTGGTAAAATCGATAAAAAAGGAAATATCACTTCTGTATATATGCATTATGATTCATATCCTGAAAACATATTACCTATTATAACTTCAACTTTTAAAGATGGTAAAAATGTAGATTTTATTCTTAAGAATGGAGACAGTTCGGGTTTAGATAAAGATGTTAAGAAGATTAATTTCTACGGGAACTTTACAGCATCTAAGGGTAAAATTGCTAATATATCTAAATATCTAAGAGATGTTGCTGATGGCGGCGGTGCTGAATTCGTATACTTATGGGATGAAGCCAACAAAGAATGGTTAATGGCAGACATTTACGGTAAAGGATATGATGATGTTTACCCAGCGTTTGAATCTTTAACTACTTCAGTAAATGAAGCTATTTCAGTTCAATATAAAAGAGACGCAAAAAAAGTTTTAACAGTTTATAAAAATTTATTTACTAAGAAACTAACAGATTTTGGTGCAATGGACAAAGTAGGTACATTAGGTTGTATTAAGTATCTTTTTGAAGAAGCAATGACAGACGCTAATTTCCACAGAGAGAAAGTTATATCTAAGAATATTAAAGGTACAATAGGTTCATTTGAATTAAAAGTAGCAGGTTTAGGTAATCACTTTTTAACAATAGGTCCTACTACTACAAAAAGAATTTTAGATAAACATTATAGTGACCTTGCAAATGCAGCTGGTTGGTCAGGAATCGGAATTGTTGAAGGTACTGCTCTTTATTTAGAGAGTATTAAAGAAGAAGCTTCAGGTCAAGCTCTATTAAATGCGTTTAACATGTTTGAGTCATTTGCGTATGACGAAGGAGATGCTATCAATGAGAAATCATATGATAAAAAGTCTTTAATGAAAGCTATGAAAGCAGATGATGGCATGATTCAATTAGGAAATGGACAAGAGTATGTTATTTATGCATATGGTAATGGCAACGATAACAATGATGATATGTGGGGAGATAAAACAATCTTTGGATTAGATCAAGACGGAGAAGAACATGAGATTAAATATTCTGACATTGTAAGTTATAATGAAGCTACTGTAGTTATGGATGCAATGGATCCTAAATCAAAGATACTTAAAAAACTTTTAAAGAAACATAACGTTAAAATGAAAGTTTTAGATCCTAGTGGACCAAGTGGTTGGCCAGAGGTTGAAATGACAGGTTCAAGAGAAGATCTGCAAGCAGTTTTAGCATCTGAAGATGGTTGGGACGACGCTGGTTTAGAAGAATATATCGAAGAATCAGTAGTTACTGAATCACACCCAAAATGTTCAAATAAAAAAGGACATGCATACAAAGAAATTGACAAAGACGGAACTGTAGAATGTGAATATTGTGGTTTAAGAAATTCATTAAGCGAATCAGAGGTTACTGAAGCTAAATTTGTTAAAGAGTTTGACGAGGCTGTTTTAAAAGCAACTACACAAGAAGAGGTTCTTGAAATTTATCCAAACGCAGAATTCTTTATTGGCAAATCAGATCATTTCTTTGGAGAGTTTGATGAAAATTTATTCTTTAAAGCATATTATACCAAAGGACAAAAAGAATTTGAAATCAAGTCAATTTATTCTGAAAAAAACAGTAACTATGTTCACTTATATAATGAATCAGTAGTTACTGAAGCTGAAGTTAATTCAGATGAAGAATTTGAAGAATATGCAGTAACTGTTTTACAAAAAGCATTTGGAGAAGATTTTGACGAATCTAAATCTAAAAAAGTTATAGACGGTATTTTATCTAAAGCAGATGGAGATTATGGTACTGCAGTTGGTATGTTAACTAGCTCGTTAGGACAATAATAAAATAAGATAAATACCTTATGAAGATCTTTACTAATTTCAATGAATTTATAACTGAGAGTGTATACAATAATACAACTGAATCCCTTATTTTAGAAGGTGGAGCAGCGGGCCATATGTCACATCCATTTGATGAAAAAGATTTAACATTCGGTGACTTTAAAAAAATTGTTGAAGCTGGTCTTCAAGGAGAATTAAACTTTGAAGAAGTTGCAACTGAAAAAACAGATGGCCAAAATCTTCTTGCAACTGTAAAGGATGGAGTGGCAATGTTTTCAAGAAACAAGGGTCAATTAATTAGCCCAGTAGATTTACAAGGAATTATTAAAATGTTCACAGACCACGCTTCTAAATTAGTAGAAGAAACATATATTTTTGCTGCAACTGATTTAGCAGATGCTCTACCAAAAATTAAAGATCAGTCTGTGTTTAATAATGGTAAGGATTTCGTAAATATAGAATTAATCTATTCTAAAAATCCAAATGTAATTTATTACGAAAGAGATGTTCTTCAATTCCATGACATTCAAGAAACTGATGGTAACGGTAATATAACAGGCAGTAGAAAAATTGCAGGAGAATTAGTTAAAGCTTTAAAAGAAGTAGATGCTGATGTTCAAAAAACATTTACAATAATCCCGCCTCAGGTTTTAAAACTGGGTAAAGATCTTAATTTTGAAGAAAATAAAAATAAATTCATCAAAAAGATCGAAGCACTGAGAGATCGTTATGGTTTATTAGATGCTGATTCGGTTTCAAGATATCACGAAATGTGGTGGAGAGAAACTATAGATAGAAACTTTCCAGATACAGAACAAGATTATAAAGAAGGTTTATTATTAAGATGGGCTTATGGTGATAAGAAGACTTTAAACATGAGATCTTTAGATAAATCGTTAGGTAAAGATAAAGCATCTCTTATTAAGAAATTTGATAAAGAAGATGTTAAAAAGAAATATAAAGAAAACATTAGACCGTTTGAAGATTTATTCTTAGAACTAGGATCTATAATTCTTAAAAATGCTTCTAATTTTGTAGCAGCAAATCCAGACAAGGAAATGCAAAGATTACATAATCAAATAAGAACAGAAGCTGAAGCTATTATAAAAACAGGAGGTGAAGCTCAAATTGCAAAAGTAGAAGCTGAACTTGCCAGATTAGATAGAATTGGAGGAATAGAATCTATTATACCAACTGAAGGAATAGTTTTTGTGTACAAAGGAAAAACAATGAAATTAACAGGTACATTTGCAGCCATTAATCAATTAATGGGTATCATAAAATACGGAAGATAATGGCATTACAAAATTTAAGAACATATTTTCAATCAACTAACATTAATGACTTTAATTCAATGTTGAAATTAACATGTGTTGTATCGGAAAAAATACAAGCATCTTCGTTTCATGTTAAAAGTACTAGTACCGGTTATGAATATTTTAAAAGCGGTTCTAAACATAAAATGGATAAAGTAGATAGAACTATGGTAAGATACTATGAAAATGGTATTAATTACTTTAAGGCTATTCCTAAAGATGTAAAAGAAGATATGCCACATGATTGGAAATTCGGATTTGACTACATGATAGACAACAAAACAGTAGATATCGAATACGAAAGTCTTCCTAAAAACCATCTAATACTAACACACATACAAATATTAAATCCTAAAAACCCTACACAAATTAAAAAAGTTATTAGAGATCCACAGATCTTAAATAAGTGGGCAGAATTATTAGGGGTACAAAAACCACCTGTTATATTTCAAGGAGTTTTACAATCAAATCAAAAAGATGACTTAATTAGATTACTAGAACTTTCTGATTCTGATTTTAAAATCAAATTCAAAGATCAATCTTTTACAAGAGCCATATTTAATATATTCAACATAGGTCTTAATAATCCAACTTTAAATTCTAATTTAGATAATGACATAGACGGTTTAATAGTAAACTTCTATGAAGGTAAAAATCCAAAAAGTTTTAAACTTGAAAGATTTGACAGAAAGGATATTCAAAAAAGAGAGCCATCTGACATGTATCAGATCGCTATATTAGATTTAGTAGAGTATATTACAGGGTTTAATCTTGAAGAAATTTCTTTAGAATCAGAAGATTCAGCAGAAAGATATATTGAATTAATTTCACACATCTTCAATGCATACATTGAAAAGAATGCTTCTAAATATGTAGGAGCTAGCTTTAATTCTGCAGATTTTTCAGAAAACAAAGGTTTTAAATTAAATCCAGCATTTATCACAAATGAAAAAACACTATCATTAATACAAAATGAAGTTTTATCAGAATTGTATAAAATAGCTTTAGGTAGTTTTAGAAAAAAGAGAAACAAAGAAACAGATATTATTAATAAAGATTTAATGTCACAGATCAATGAAATAGTTGATAGTATAGATGCAATAGTAATGGCAAAAACAAATGAAAATGATGTTCTTAATTTTAAATCATATTTGTTAAATCAAAAATTGCAATATAATGAATCTCCTGTTTTAGAAGCGTTAAAGGTAGATTATCCAGAACATGGTAAGAAATTAGTAAATATGTTTGTTGGTAGATTCCAGCCCTTTACATTGGGTCATGCTAAAGTAGTTGAAACTATTCATAAGCAAAATGGTCATCCGGTTGTAATCTTATTAGTAAAAGCCAAGAACAAGAAAAAAGAAGATGCATTTAAGAGACCTTATGATGAGGAAACTCAAGTTGAAATGATCAATAGATTAAAATCTAAATATCCAATTGAAGAAGTTTTCATAATTCCAACAGGTGGTATTGACACTATGTTTAATGCAATGAGGCCAAAATACGAACCAGTATTATGGGGAACCGGAAGCGATAGAATGAAAACTTATGGATTTCAAGTAGATAAACCAGAATATAGAGAAGATCTTGGTGTTAGAACTGATTTTGGACTTTATGAAATACCAAGAACTGGTAAGGACATTTCAGCAACAGAGGTAAGAAACGCCATGTTAGATGGCGATGAGAAGCTATTTAAGAAGCTAACACCTAAGCCAGTACATGATATGTATAATGAATTAAAATCTAAACTGGAAGATTCTATGGGGGTTTTAGAAGAGGCTGAAACAGCAACATTAACATTCGATCAATTTATCAAGAATATATAATAAAAAACAATAATATTATCACATGGATATTAACGAAGAACCATTAGAAGAAAGAAACATCACAGTTAAGAGAAAATATACTGAAAACCATCCTGCAAGAACTGTTGGTAAAGCAGCTAAAATTAGAAATAAAGTATTAGAAGCTATTAAAGATGGTAAAATTTCCCAAGAAGAATTTAAAAGTATTGTTAAGGAAATGACAACTGATTCTACAAGATGGTTAAGAAGAAACACACCATATTTTAATGTAAGCGAAGATGGTATCTCTCTTACTAAAACAGGTATGAGAATCTTAAAATCAATTACTCCATCAACAGAAGTTACACTTAATGAAAAGGCAACTCCTTTTAAAATTGCAAATGCAATGGCAGAAGAAATGTTTGGAGAATTTGGAGTAGCAACTTTAGATTACGATGATTTAGCTAGAGTGATAGATATTAAAAAAGCAGATAAATTATCTAAAAAGTATGGAGAAAATAGTTTTATGTCATTAACTGAAATAGACATGGAAGAGCTTTTGAATAAAAATCCAAAATTAGTAAAAGAAAATACATCAAATATAAAAATGGAAACACCAAAAAACGAAACAATATTTATTTATGAAAGCTTTAGTGAATTCGTAAATTCATTATCTAACGAATTAGTTATTGAATCATTTGGTTCACAGAGACTTGCTCAATTATTTATGGGAACTAATGGCAAACTAGATAAAAATTTAGCTAAAGCATTTTACGGTTCTACTAAAGTCGCTATGGATAAAGTACAAGATGAAGACATTATCAGTACCGATCCACAAACAGCGTATAAGGCAAAACAAACAAACACTATTGTTTTTTATATCTCAGATAATGAAAAAGAAAATCCACATGCACCTTATGATGCATATCATTCTAATAAAGTTATTCCAGGAGGAGGTTACTTATTAGCAGTTACTTCTGGTGGTAATAAATTCTATGATCAAGTTTGGTCATCATCTAGTAGATATAGTAGTAGAAAAAACGATGATAGAAACCTTAAAATGGTGGATAATAATCCAACTGACTCTATTGGTATTGGTAAAAAATACAAAGGATGGGATGCAACTGGACTTTACAATGTAAAAAGAATTGCTGAAGTTGCAGATAGAGCTATTGTTATTAATGTTGATTTATTACAACAAAAGTATTCAACTGTAAACAAAAGAAATGATAGACACGCTGCAAAATCAGGAGCTGTTGCATTCAAATCACATGCTGATTTTAAACAAGAAAACAAGACAAGATACGAACAGATATTATCAACTAAAGCTGCTGCATTACCATTAGATAAAATGGTCGCAGATGCTATTGACACATTAACTCAACAAATTAAAGATGGTTTATCTAAAGGTGAAAAGACCAAATACGGAGAAATCTCCATTGGAACTAACAGAAAAGGTAACCACGTAAAAATGAAGGATGCTTCTAACCACATGTCAAGTATTTTAGATGATTATTCTAGATATTGCGATTATGTTCAACAAGATGCAGAATCTGAAAAAAGATTTGGTTCATCTGAATCATGGTACCAAAGAGAAGTTAAAAACTATGCAAAACGCATCAAAGATGGGGTTAATAAAATTGAATCTTTCGATTACGCTTGGTAATCAAAAAAACATTTATAAAAATGAAACATATTAAATTACTTGAATCTTTTTTAAATGAATCAATTTCTTTTAATAAAAAAGGAATTAAAGTTAAACTAGAAGACAAACTTAGACTTGCCAAAATAGCAGTAGAAAAATGGGGAGATTCATATAGCGGAGTTTTAAACGACGTTGAATCTATTTTAAAATCAGGCAAATTACCAAGTTATAAAGAACCATTAAGGGTACAAGGTGATACTGCAAAAGATTCTTACGATATATTTCAAGGAAGAAATGCTGTAA